>Ga0078972_1000350_pt1 | contig 191108 bp, 176 predicted proteins | sample YelNatPaOPGAMG01_FD_67568 | JGI IMG/M metagenome (GOLD analysis project Ga0078972, IMG submission 67568) | Hot spring thermophilic microbial communities from Obsidian Pool, Yellowstone National Park, USA - OP-RAMG-01 (SPADES assembly) (version 2) | ecosystem: Environmental > Aquatic > Thermal...
CTTTAACAATGGCTGAATATTTTCGCGATGAAGAAAGAAAAAATGTTTTGCTTTTTATTGATAACATTTTCCGTTTTTCGCAAGCAGGTTCAGAAGTTTCAACTCTTTTAGGAAGAATTCCATCAGCTGTTGGTTATCAGCCAACATTAGCTTCTGAAATGGCAGAGCTTCAAGAAAGAATTACTTCAACTAAAAATGGATCAATTACTTCTGTTCAAGCGGTTTATGTTCCAGCTGATGATATTACTGACCCTGCTCCTGCAACAACATTTAGCCATTTGGATTCAACAATTGTTTTGTCCCGCGCCTTAACTGAAATTGGAATTTATCCAGCTGTTGATCCATTAGCTTCAACTTCTACAGCTTTGACCCCTAAAATTGTTGGCAAAAAACATTATGAAGTTGCGCGCGAAGTTCAAAGAACTTTGCAAAGATATAAAGAGCTTCAAGATATTATTGCTATTTTGGGAATGGAAGAATTATCAGACGAAGATAAAAAAACAGTAAATCGCGCAAGAAAAATCCAAAGATTTTTATCTCAGCCATTTTCAGTTGCTGAAACATTTACTGGCAGAGAAGGCAAATATGTTAAACTTGAAGACACAATTGAAGGTTTTGCTCAAATTTTAGAAGGAAAATATGACGACTTGCCAGAAGAAAACTTTTATTTAAAAGGCAAAATTGAAGAAGTTTTAATGTAAAATGCGCGTTTTTGTTTATTCTTTGGAAAAAATTTTATACGAAGGCGAAGCCAAATCTTTAACTGTGAAAACATCACTGGGCGAAATTACGGTTTTAGATAATCACAGACCCTTAATTACTGATATTTTAAAAAGCGTTTTAAAAGTTATTGATTTGAACAACAAAGAACATTATTTTGAAACTTCATCCGGGTTTTTAGAAGTTAATAACTCAAACGAAGTTAAGGCTTTGATAGAAAATGCCTTTTAATTTTTTTTAAAAAAATCTATTGTTTGACAATACTTTTTTAAAAATATATAAAGAGTATAGAGAAGATGTTTCTTTAAAAAGAAAAAGGGCGAAAAGAGAAAGGAGGAAAATGACAATGGCAGACAAGGGTGCCGCAAAAATGGCAAGGGAAGAAATTGTGGCAATGCTTCGCCATTCTGTTTGGGAGTTCAACGAGTGGCGCCGCAAAAATGGCAACTACCTCGATCTTTCTATGGCTGATTTAAGAGGCCTAAACCTTGAGGGTGTAGATTTTAGCTATGCGGATTTGGGCCGTGCCTCTTTTGATAGGGCAAATTTATCAGGCGCAAATTTTACCGGCGCATATCTAAGGGGTGCCATTTTTGATTACGCCGATCTAAGCGGCGCCAATTTTACGGGCGCCAATTTGGAATTAGCCAGTTTGAAAGATGCAGATATAAGCGATGCGATCTTTTCTGGAGCAAATCTTAGAGGAGCGGATCTCACCTTTGTTCTCTTTAGCTCGGAAACAGTTTTTTTAGAGGCACTTTTAAGTAAGGCCTATATTAATAAAGATCTTTTTGAAAAGGTAGTTAATGATTTTAAACAGTCTATCGAACCGTCATTCGGACAGGATGACGGCGGAGATGACGATGAAGAAGAGGATATTAAAGATTAGACAAAGCCTTATAGGCGCGATTTATATCGCGCTTTTTATTTTTAAAACTTATATATCAAAATTGACGGTACGGGATGATAAACAGGTTTTTGATCTTTTAGCCACCAATAGGTATCCTCTGGTTTAATATTAAAACCCTTAACTGGTTTTGCCATTGCGCCCTGTAAAGAGTTTACAGAGACGGCCAACCATTCTCCATCATTGGGTTTGCCTCTACTTGACCACCACGGCTCAAATCTATCTTTAAGATAATATCTGGGATCGCCGCCCCCAAAATAATCAAGATTTATTTTTGTAATCTCGGGATTTTTATCAAGCCAATTTTTAAGCCTTATCAAATCTTGGCCCCAATCATAATTAGAGTCTGTGGCGATTTTATAACCATTCCATACACCGCCGCCCAGTTCGTTATAATAAGAAAGAAAATAGGGAAAGGCTAAAAGATCAGAGATAAAGATCCACAAAAGAATACAGAAGAGGACAATGTATCTTTCCAAAGATTTAATATAGGTACGATAAAAATACCTTAAATAACCAAAAAGGGTTTGGGGTGTTTCTAAGATAAATCCCCTTGCCCAGCGAATTGCCTGTCGCGCCACCATAAAATAGATAAAAGGCAGAGTTGGTAAAATATGACGTAGGCCCAAATTGAGATTGCTTAAAATGGCCTGTGAAAGGTAAATAAAGACAAAAATAGCGCTTGCCGCAATAGAAAAATTGTCTTTAATCCATTCGGTCATTGCCTTAAGATTTTTTTCTTTTGTCTTTAATATATTGTTTATACTAAAGATTAAAATTATTATGGTGAGGATATGAAATGCCAAAGGTTCTTTTAAAAAATACAAAACCGGGAAATAAAAGACAGAGCCGGTGGCCGAAACTTTACCTAAAAAGTAAACTGTGTTTCCGCCCGCCGCCCTTTGGATCATCATAATCAGTCCAAAAAGATATTCACCCAAACCCTGAAAGATTTTATGTTCCGATAACCAGATAATTATGGGTAAAAATAATTTTGCTCCCGGCGTGTTTAAAATGGTTTGGGCGCTTCTGATCTGGTGTTCTTTGGGATAATTATACGTGATTATGGCGTAGACAAAACAAATTACCATCAATCCGATAATTCCTATTAAAAATATCTTCCATAAAAGAAATAAAAATTTTTTTAGATAAAAACCAAAATTATTTTTAATCTCTTCATAATTTTCAGAGATAAAATATATTAAGGCCAAAAGTATATAAAGCGGGGCCAAAACAACAAGGGAAAATTTTATTAATTGGGCAATGCCAAAACAAAGACCGGCAATGATGATATTTTTTCTAGAGGGATTTTTTAAAAATTTGATAAAGGTCACTATGCCGATAAAAAAACCAAAGGTGGCGCCTAAATCTGTTGTCACATAACGCGAGTGGGCAATGATGTTTGGAGAAAGGGCATAAAAGAATAATGTCAAAAGCCCAACCTTGTTCCCATAATTTTTTGCCGCCCACAAAAACAACAACCATCCCAAAATCAAGGCCAGAATTATTATTGGAAATCTTGCCCAGAAAAGAATTTGATCAGTATTTTTATTTGCCTCGTATAGAAAATAATGGCCAAAAGACCATTGACCGTTTATCTCATCTTTCCAGCCGGAAAATTCTTTAGGAAAATTAAGATTTAAAAATAATAGAGGGATTGCGCTAAGGCTTTTTATAAGCGGCGGATGCTCGGGATTCAGCCGGTAATCTAATTGGGTTATATAAGAATAACCGGCCGGAATATGGGCCACCTCATCAAAAGTCGCAGCGTCATCTTTAACAGACAAAATCATAAAAAGAAACATCAGGGTTAAGATGATGGCGGCGATTTTTTTGCTTATTTTATCCATATGATTATTATTTTAAATTATTTTGCCTGAATTAATATATCCTTATCATAGTATGTAAAAAGCCCGGGGATTGAGTTAGTTAATCTTTTTCTTAGCGGTGGGTCATTTTTGAGCATAAAGATTTGAAGCGAATTTTCTTCATTGGCTTCTTTTATCATCTTGTCTATATCTTTGGGTAAAACATAATATATATTTTTTTCTTTTTGCTTTTCCGGAAGGTATGTGTCGGTTAAAAACATTATTGGTAAAACTTGCATGGGAAATATTTGCGGGTTGTCCTCGTTATTTAATATAACATATTTTTTAGTTAAAGACGGCAGATACTTAAGATATCTTCCCAAATCAGTTTCGTCTTTATTAAAGGCATAAGCCACCTCAACCTTTGCTGCCCAGTCTAAAAAATATTGTTTATAGGCATTTATGCCTAAAACAATAAGAAAGACAAGGGCTAAAACCAATAATTCTTTATTTATACGATTCAGTTGGTTTATATATTCTGGATTTTTTTCCTTTTGTTTCTCTATCCAAATTTTTATCTTTTCCATAAGAAGATAAAAACCTATGGCAGAAAAGATCATTGCCACCGGAACAAGGGGGATACTTCTTAAGGCATGAGGGATCCCCTCGTTGGAAATGACAACCGGAAGCATCATTGAAAAAAACCAAAAGAATAAAAAGCAATATTCATAATTTAATCTTTTCAATTTAAGATCTTTTACCACTTCTTTTAGAGTATAAATTATCCCGATTAGAAAAAATATTCCCAACGGCCACCATAATTGAGGAGCGCCTGCGATATTATGACGCCAGTTAAAATCTCCAACAGCAAAAAACATAATAAAGGTTAAGAAGATGTTTTTTAATAAATTTATTAGCGGTCCGGTAATTGGCGGCTGAGCAGAAAATATTGAGATTTCTGATGTTCTGCCAAAAAAATCTTGCGGGTGTTTATAGAAATAAGAGACGAGGGGATAGATGGTGATAACAAAGGCGATGGTAAAAAACAAAATTGGTAGAAATTTTTTATCTTTTATAAAAATAAAAAGTGGGATTAGAAGAATTAATGGAGCCACTCTATAGGAAATATAAGAATAAAAACCCAAGCCAAAGATAAATCCGGCAATTAGGGCAAAAAACGAAGTTTTTAATTTAGAAAAATCGTCTCTTTTTTGAATGAGCATCCAGACCAACCAAGTTGACCAGACCAGAAAAAATGGAGCCATAATGGCTCTAAAGCCGATACGGGAAAAATTAATATGCCAAAAGCTCGTAGCCAAAAAAAATGATGCCAATAAAGAGATTACTTCTGTTTTTATGGGAGAAAAATTTTTTTTGAATAACTCTTTTGTTAAAAGGTAGAGCCCAAGTATGGTTAGACTGCCAAAGATTGCACTAACTAATCTCAATACCCAGGCATCATTTCCCAAAAAATTTACTGCCACGGCCTGGATGTTTATAAACAAACCCTCTCTGCCATTATTTTCCGGATAAAATACCTTAAAGTTTTTCCACAAAGATCCAGGTGACTCAATTATTTCCAGCGCATTATTCCCATTCATTGCCTCATCGTAATATAAACCCGGTGGAATTGCTTTTAAATCATAAAATCTAAAGAATACACCAACGGCAACAATCAAAACTACAAAAAATAAATTATATCTTTTAATTATCTCTTCCATTGTTTTTTATTTTAACATATAATTAATATATATTAAAATTAATTTGGTTATAATATATTATTATAATTATAATATATTATTATAATATGAAAAAGGATTTTATTCTATCTTTAATAATCGGAGAGGTTGCGGCATGGTTAATAATTTATTCCTCTAAAAATTTAAACATCCCCTATGTTAATTTTCTTCCCGTCGTCTTTCCGCTCTTATGCGCCATTGGGTTAATAATTGCTTATTTTTTATCAAAGAAAATTCCTGTCATATATCAACTGGCAAAATTTATTTTGGTCGGAGGATTAAACTTTTTAATAGATATTTCTGTCTTAAGCCTTCTTATCTTTTCTACTGGTATCACCTCAGGTTTGTTACAATCGGGATTTAAGGCGATATCGTTTATCGTTGCCGTCTTTAATAGTTTCTTTTGGAATAAATATTGGACGTTCTCTTATAATAAAAATAAAGAGGTCTTTAAAGAATTCCCGCAATTTCTTACCGTCAGCACCATAGGACTTTTAATCAACGTCTTCGTTGATTATATTTTTGTGAATAAAATACCGGTTTTTGTAGTAGATTTAAAGAGTTGGGCGCAGTTGGGCGCTGTCATCGCCTCCATCGCTGCCCTCATTTGGAATTACCTGGGATATAAATTTATAGTATTTAAAAAAGAATAAAAATGTTTTTTAAAAAAAACAAAAAAGAGAAGATTATAGCTGTAATTGAGATCTCCAGTTCTTCTATTGGCGGAGTCATCTTTGAGCAGAAAAAAGGGGGCAGTCCCAAGATTTTATCTCTTGTTCGTTCTCCCATAAATTTTCTCTTTGATGTTAATTTTGACGCATTTTGGCGCTGTACCCTTGCCGCGCTTGAGAAAACCACTACGGAGCTTTTAAGAGATTATCCGTCAGGTCCGGATGAGTGTCTATGCGTCTTTTTGTCGCCGTGGTTTACGCCACGAACCGCTGTCATAAATATAGAGAGAGAAAGGGCAGTAAAAATTGATAAAAAGATTTTTCAAGAGGTAAAAAGAAGTGAAGAAGAACAATTTAAAAAACACTGGTCATCATCTCCAATAAACACCAACAGAGAACCAGAATTTATAGAACACGAGATAACAAGTGTAGAATTAAATGGTTATTACACAAAAATGCCGATAGGGAAGACAGCAAGGCATATAAAAATTTATCTTTTTATGAGTCTGGGAGTAAAAAATGTCCTAGAGAGTATTAGATCTTTTCTTTTTAAAAATTTTGGAGATATACCCATAAAGATGACAACCTTTCCGCTTCTTTCTTTTTCTTATTTTGCCTATAATATGGATTTGGAAAGAGGTTTTATCTTGGTAGACATTGGAGGAGAAATTACAGATATCTCTCTTTTTAGAAAAAATAATATTGAGGAAATAATTTCTTTCCCCAAGGGAAGAAATTTTCTTTTAAGAAAGATTGGCGCGCGCCTTAAGACATTTCCTCAAGAGGCGCAATCACTTCTTTACGCCTATTTTAAAGATCATATACTTGATGAAGGCGGCCAAAAAATTTCAGCGGTAATAGATGAGACTAGAGAGGAGTGGGGAAAATCTTTTAAGGCCGGGCTGCAGAAAATTTCTTCTTTTAAACCCCTTCCCCAAAACATACTTTTTATTGGCGAAGATTTAATAAATAAAGAATTTATAAAATACATAGAATTAAACAAAGAAGAGTTTAAAAAATTTACTGTCTTGGGACAACCATTCCAAATTCAAAATATCACATTTGAAGATTTAAGCCACTCAGTTGTCTTTGGATTAAAAAGGCAGGCTGATTCTAGAGATGTCTTTCTTCTAATGGAGTCGCTTTTTGCTAATAAAACTTTATAATAAAATTAATATGACAAAGAAAATTATTGAGGATGTAATAAGAAAAAAAGAGGACAAGGAAAAATCCTCTAGGGAAATAAAGATAAAAAGAATTTACACCAGCTCTCGTAACGAGAAAGAGAGAAACGAGACACCAAAAAATCTACCTCAGCCTGAGACCAAAATCTTTACCCAACCCAGATACAAAGAGACGGAAATAAAGAGAGAAGAAGGACCTCATAAAAGTGGCTTCTTTAAAAAACTTGTTATCTTTATCTGCATAGTCTTTTTAATATCTTTTGGTGTCTTTTTTCTGGTTAAAAATATTTTTTCGGTCGCGATAAAAATTACTCCCCACAAAGAGATTGTCAATATCAATTATGTCTTTAGCGGCAGTATAAATAACGAAACCTCAACCAGCACTGACAACAACGGGACAGATTTTAAGATAGAAACCATTCAAATGACAAAAGAGGAATCAGGTACCTTTTTGGCCAGCGGGCTTTTAAGCGGAGGCCAAAAAGCAGGAGGAGTTGTTGTCTTGTATAATACCACCTCTAACCCTCAATATCTTTTAATAGATACCCGGCTGGAAACTCCGGACGGAAAGATATATAAGACCAAAAAGGCTGTTACAATACCAGCCAATGGTTCTACTGAGGTAGAGGTTTATTCTGACAAGCCCGGATCTTTGTATAATATTGGTCTAAGCGACTTTAATGTCGTGGGATTTAGAGGAACTGCCAAATATCAAAAGATTTACGGACGCTCTAAAGCTCCAATGACCGGCGGAACAGACGATGAGACAACAATCATCTCAAAAGAGGATATTGATATGGCCAAGAAAAATCTTGGCGATAAATTAAATTCTTATTTTCTAGAGCAGGCAAAAAAACAAAAACCTCAGGGTTATTTACTCTATCAAAACGCCATGGCCTTAGATATCGTTGATAATTTTTCCGACAATCCGGTAGTTGGTCAGGCCGCAAAAAATTTCTCTTATAAAGTAAAGGCAACAGGCACCGCCTTTCTTATAAGGGAAGACGATCTCTTTAAAAAATTGGCTGCAAAAAATTTTACTGACAATCCTGTAAACCCTGATAATATATATCTATCAAATATTGGAGACCTAAACTTTGAACTACTGAATAGAGATAATAATAAAATTACCTTTAGCCTTAAGGGAAACGCAATTTTCGTCTGGAAGATAGATGAAGAAAAAATTTTTAATGATTTAATATCATCAAATAACGATGATTACTCTTTGGTATTTAAAAAATATCCTGAGGTGGAAAGAGCAGAGATAAATTTTTATCCCTCATTCTGGCACCGTATACCAAAAGACAGAAAACAGGTTCGTTTTGATGTATCTATCTAGATTCAGTCTTATAAACTTATAAAAGAGTTTCTGGATCTATATCTATCTTCCAAGAGGGTTTAAGAGAAGATAGCTTTTCATAGAGTTCCTCTGTCTTGTCTGGCCAGAGACCAAATTCAACCTTTAATAAAAGGTGTCTAATGTATTTGTTTTTTATCTTTGGTGTGAAGGCCTCATATATAGAGGGTTGCCATTTTTCAAGATTAATTTTAAGTTCCTCTGTCTCCTTTTTTAACTTAAGATAATCTTTCTCCGTTCCCGTTATCTTAATCAAAAATTTAAATGGGGGGTACCCAAGATTTTTTCGCGACTCTATCTCCTCTCTATAAAAACTTAAAAGATTGCCCCTTGTTACGTTTTCAAAAAGAGGGAATGATTCTTTAAGCCTTGTCTGAATTAAAAAAGTTTTTTTCGCAAGCGTCCTCAATTTTAATAAAATATGAAATATCTTTTCGTTGATTCTAAAATCAGGGAGACTAAACAACGAATCAAGAGAAATTACTGCCACGTGGCTGATATTGCAACTCTCCAGCTCTTGAGGATAAGAAAATATTAATTCTGTGCCAATTAAAACAGAGCTGCTATACTCTATAAAATTTTTAAAAACAGCTTCGCCCTGCTTTTTATTTTTTATGACATCGCTGTCTATTCTTAAAAACCGCATCCCCGGAAAATCTCTTTTCAATTCCTCTAAAATTTTTTCTATACCAACACCTAATGTTTTTAGTCTCCAGCTTTTGCAGTAGGGGCAACGTTCAGTAGATTTGATTTCAAAAAGGCATTTATGGCAACGCCAGGCGCCAGGTGGTTTGTGTAGCACCAAAGGAGCAAGACACCTCTCACACGAAATGACCGAACGACAATCCTCACATATTGTTATAGGACTATATCCTTTTCTGTTAACAAAAAGCAAAACTCTCTCGTTTTTTTCTTGCGCACCCTTTATGATCTCTTTTGTCTTATAACTTATTGAAATAAAATCATTTTTTTTCTGCCAACCCATCTCCTCCTGCTCTTTTTTTAAATCTATGATTATTTGCTCCGCAGGGGAAAGAAGACGAGGAAACATAAAACCATCCTCATGACTAAAGATAGTTTCTATTCTCGGAAAAATATCCCCAATAATAAGCCTCTTTTTTGTCTTTTTGCAGAATATCTCCACCGCCTTTCTTGTATTAAGATATGGCCTCTCTTGGCCTTTATAAAGAGGGGAACTTTCTTCTTCTAAAATTATTGTACGGATATTTTTTTGGGGAATAAATAAAAAGGTTTTTGTGGCAATGATTAAAAGAGGGTGCGCCTCTAGATTAATCTTTTCTAGTGTCTCTTTTATCTTTCTTGAAGAAATTTTACTATGAAAGACAATGGTATATTTTTCTATCCCTCGCTGAATCTCTTTCGCCATATTTTCTATCTCAAAGACAGAGGGAAGACATATAAAAACAGAGTGCCCCTTGGCGAACTCTTCTCTTATGAGACTTTTATAATATTGATATCTCTCCTCTTTAGGATATGATGCCATAATTGTCTCAAATCTAAAATCTGTATTATTGGCATCATCGTCTTTTATAGAGAGGGCGAATCTTAAAAAATCAGCGGGAATAAATTCTTTGATAACCTCTCCGGGAGAGCAGAGATGATATTTTGCAATCTCCTCTGCTGCCTCCAGAAATTTTTTGGGGAGAAAATTTTCTGAGATGATATCTTTTATCGGTTTTAACTTAAAATCCGCCTTTTTGACTGATGCCTTTATCGTCTTTAAATCTTGTAAGGAATATACAATCGCATAAATATTTTTATTTTTAAAGGGGACCCTCACCAGAGCGCCCTCTTTTATATCCTTTCCGGTAAAATACGAAAATTTTTTGCCGGGGAGTCGGGATAAAATATTTTTACCTATGGGAATGACATTTAAAATCTTCATGGGAGAGTTATCTCTATCAAATTTTTGTCGTCTAAAACATATATAATTTTATCGGAAAAAAAATTATTATTTGGAGAGACAATAAATGTAGGATCTTTACCCTTATATATTGGTTGGATATTTCTTCCTCCGCGGCCGTCAATCTCTATGGCGTAAATACCATTGTCTACAGAAAAGATGATAACATCTTTTCTTCTAGGATAAAAATCAATGTTTTTTATGCGGCGATTGGTAGAATAGATCTTTAGTATAAGATCGCATTTCTGGTCATCACAAAAGAAATAGGGCAGAGAGAGGGGGTTGTCTAACCATTCTGCCCAGATAATATTTTTTTCCGGGTCCCACCAAATTTTTTCTTTTTTATTAGAGGAAAATCTTGTATAAAATGCCATCTTTTCTTCCTCGGTAAGATTTTTGGCAGGCGGCTGAGAAATACTTTTGAGATTCTTTAAGATTAAATCGTAATCAGAATTTTTTAGAGGAGAAAAATTTTCGTTTAAAATCAATCTTCCCTGAGGGTCAGTTGGTAAAATAAATAAGGAGGCCTCTGTGACAGCTTCTTCTTTTACCATCAAATTCTTTTTCCATGGCCAATATCCATCCCTTGTGGCCAAGATAGAATATCTACCCGGCAAAAGACCTTGCAAAAAGACATCGTCTTTTAAAATTCCTGTTTTGTCCTGTATTTTATCATTTACAAAAATATCTACTCCTGAGACGGGCGAGTAGATATAAAGGCCGCCGGTTTTATAAAATTTTAAACCGTTATCCCAACGGTAACCCAAGACATATAGGATAATTATGGGGGTGGCTATTATAAAAAAGAGGAAGCACAAGGCAAAAATTATTCTTCTCTGCTTAATGGTCATCAATTTAATTTTTGCAAAAAATGATATCAATGTAAAGCTCTTTTAAAAAAGAAATCCTGCCTTATAAGACAGGATATAAAAAAATTAAGACAATATTTCCAGTGCCCTATCAAGATAAATCTGAGCCTTTAAGATATCAAGTTCGTTGTCTTGATTTCTCAAAGCTCCCTCGGCGTCAATGCTTAGATCAGGAAACTCTTCTAAAAGGGGGCTAATCAGCTCAACTGTGTTTGGACCAAGCCCGCCGGCAATGCCAATCCCAATGTGTGGATAGGTTTTGCTTATAAAATTGAGAATGGTTCTTGAGGAAGTCGGTTCAAATAATTTCCCCGAGCCCCCGCTAGTGTCAAGCAAAATAGAGTCTACAAAATCAGAATATTCGTTGAGCTTTCTTAAAATCCCATCAACGGTTTCGGCCTCCTCTATGGCCTTATTATTTATCTGCAAGATGATGAGTTTGTTTGAGATCTTTTTATAAGCCTTAAGATCCTCTGCCGGCGGCCAAGAGGCGTTTATCTGAAAACCGTTAAAATTCTCTCCGGCCATCTCTTCAATCTTTTTCATGTCTGCCAAAAAATTTTCAGAAAAATCTTTGGGGCAGTAATGGACTATATTTAAAACCCTCTGATCTTTTAAAAACAGAGATGGTAATGTCTTTGGGTCGGGAAATCTTTTCTGCCACCTCGGATTAAGGGGAATCCCCCTTAAAGATTTATAACCGACCAATACGCCGACCATTAATTTTCTCTTTTTAAAGTCTTTAGGGAATACGTCCAAAACCTTTTCCACCTCTTCTTTTCTGGTAAATCCAGTAATGCCGATATAGGGATCCATTTTTTCTCCTTTCTGTTGTGGCGCTGTTAAAGTACGTTCTTTAAAGATACTAACAATTATCTAAAATTTTGCAAGAGACATATTATAGATTTGCAAAAGACAAGATAAAAGTTTAAATTTAAACTGATGAATCAATATGTTATTTATGGTGGAAGGAAGTTGGAAGGTAGCGTTACCGTAAATTCCTCAAAAAATGCGGCCATGGCCATTTTGGCGGCATCGCTTTTAAACAATGGCAAAACTACCATCAAAAACATTCCCAAAATTGAGGAGGTCTATAGAATAATTGAGGTTTTAAAAAGTATAGGCGTTGATTTAAGATGGAATGGAGAAAAGATATTAGAGATAAATCCATCGGGCAAATTGGCCATTAAAAAAATAGATAAAAATGCGGCAGAGAAAACAAGAAGTATCATTCTTTTTATAGGAGGTCTCGTCCATAGATTTAAAAATTTTAATCTGCCCATCTCCGGCGGCTGTAAATTGGGCAAAAGAACAATAATGCCTCATGTCTATGCCTTGGAAAATTTTGGCATCAAAATAAAGACTCTTCCTAATAAATATCAAATTAGCCGCTCAGTCTTAAAACCGGCAGAGGTTATAATGTATGAATCCGGAGACACGGCCACGGAAAACGCCATTATGGCTGCGGCCTTAATACCCGGTAAAACCATAATTAAATTTGCCTCAGCCAATTACCAAATTCAGGATCTCTGCTGTTTTCTTAAAAAACTGGGAGTAAAGATTGAGGGAGTGGGCACAACCACTTTGACCATCTATGGTAAAAAGAAAATCAAAAAAGACATTTCCTATTATCTTATTGAAGATCCCATTGAGGCCATGCTCTTTTTATCTTCTGCCATCATCTCCAAATCATCAATCATTATAAAAAGATGTCCCATAGAATTTTTGGAATTGGAACTTTATAAATTGCAAAAGATGGGCTTTAAATTTAAAATTCTTAAAAAATATAAGGCAAAAAACGGCCTGAATTATTTGGTGGATATTAAAACTTTTCCCTCAAATCTTTTGGCACCGGTTGAAAAGATTGACGCCAGACCATTCCCCGGAATAAATATTGATAATTTACCCTTTTTTGTGCCTATTGCCACTCAGGCAAAAGGGGAGACTTTAATCCATGACTGGGTTTATGAAAATAGGGCCATATATTATACCGAGATGGCCAGATTGGGCGCCAAGATAAAATTGGCTGATCCTCATCGCGTCTTTATTACAGGGCCGACAAAATTAAAACCTGCAGAGATTGTCTGTCCGCCGGCTCTAAGACCCTCAACCATACTTTTTATATCCATGCTTGCGGCAAAGGGAAAATCGGTTTTGAAGAATACCTATACTGTGGAGAGGGGACACGAAAACCTGGTGGAAAGGTTTAAAAAACTCGGCGCGCACGTAGAAAAAGTGGAGAAAAAGTAAAAAATTATTTTTCTCTAAACAACAATTATAAACAGCCGTCTTAAAAGTGTCTTTATGGTTCAATCAAGGAGTAGAGGGGAGGTCATTAGAAGCCCTCTTTTTTATTTGCAAAAATATAAATAAAAGTTTAAAGTAATAAAGTAATATAGAAAATACTATGTCTCTTTTTATAAAAAAATTGGGAATTGATTTGGGCACAGCCACGGTGAGAGTCTTTGTGCCGGGTAAGGGGGTAGTTTTAAACGAGCCCTCGGTGGTGGCTGTCTCTGTACCGGATAATAAAGTCTTGGCAGTGGGAGACGAGGCAAAGGCAATGGTTGGCAAAACTCCTGACAATATCATTGCCTACAGACCAATGAAAGACGGCGTTATCGCTGATTATAGAGTCACGGAGGCAATGCTTAGACATTTCATCTCAAAAGCATTGGGCAAATGGAATTTTTTTAAACCCGAGGTGATGGTTTCTGTCCCTGCGGGAGTAACCTCCACTCAAAGAAGAGCGGTGGTGGAGGCGGCGATAAGAGCAGGAGCCAAGGCTGCTTATGTTGTTAAAGAACCGGTTTTGGCCGCCATTGGCGCCGGCATCCCAATAAACGAGCCCAGAGGTCATATGATTGTAGATATCGGCGGTGGAACAATAGACGCGGCTGTTATCTCTTTGGGCGGCATTGTTGCCTCTGCCTCTGTTAAATGCGCAGGAGACAGAATTGACCAGGCCATTGCCGATTATATAAAAAAGAATTTCAATCTGGCCATAGGAGAGAGAACTGCTGAGGATATAAAAATCCAAATAGGTTCTGCCATTGAAGTAGAAAATCAGATGACTTATAAAATAAAAGGTAGAGATTTCTTAACCGGCCTGCCGCGCAGCGCAGAGATAACCACCAACGAGGTTGTCAAGGCAATAGACGCGGAGTTAAAAGAAATGGTCAAGGCAATAAAAAGCGTCTTACAGGAGACGCCGCCAGAACTCTCCTCTGACATCATTGATAACGGAATAATTTTAACCGGCGGGACATCGCTTTTAAGAAATCTTGACGAACTTTTTTATAGAAGCACCGGGGTTAAGGCAAAGGTGGCAGAAGACGCCATCTTTTGCGTGGCCAAGGGAACGGGCGCGGCATTAGAACATATTGATGTTTATAAAAAGAGTATCATCGCAAAAAAATGATTTAAATTATTATCCCTTCTGCCATAATCATCATGGAATCAATTTTAGATATTCATATTAAAACCGGGATTTTTCATCATGCCTATTTATTGGTAGGAGATTTTGAGACTTCAAGGAAAATGGCAATAAGGGCGGCTCTGGCTTTATTAAAACCTAAAAATGGCGCCTTAGATAAAGAAGCCGAAGCCAAGCTCCGATTAGAGACCCATCCTGATTTTTTTTATAAAGAATACGATCTCTTTAGTATTGATGATAGCCACGAGATAATTGATAAAGCCTCTAAAAGACCTTTTTCTGGGGAGAAAAAAGTTTTTATCTTGGAGATAAACGGCTTTAGTACAGAATCAGCAAACGCCCTTTTAAAAACATTTGAGGAGCCATATGAGAGTACTCATTTTTTTGTTCTTTTATCTTCTCTAGAAAATATCCTGCCAACTTTGCGCTCTCGTCTTTTGGTAATAAATATTGGCAAAAAAGATATAGAGATTGATCAGGAACAGGAGAAAATTTATATAGATTTTTTAAAGGGCCCTATAAAAAGACGCATGGAAATTATAAAAGAATTTCTTGATGACAGGTTTGAGGCAATAAATTTTTTAAACGGATTAGAAATTGCAATTTATAAAAAAAATATCAACGGCGATAATATTGATAAAAACCTTGTTGCCATAAAAGAGGTTTTTCGGTGCCGACCATTTTTATTAAACCGTGGCGGCTCCCCGAAGATGATATTGGAACATATTGCTCTCTCCCTGCCAGAAATGTTATAATCTGATTATGCGATACGATTTCACTCCGCTAAAAACAAAAATAGAGGAGACCGAGGCATTTTTAAAAAGAGAAATTGCCTCGTTGCGCACAGGCAGGGCAACACCAGCAATAATTGAGGATATTTTGGTTGATTCCTACGGTTCAAAATTACCGATTAAACACGTTGCCACCATCACCGTTGAAGATGCCAAAACACTAAGAGTTACGCCGTGGGATTTATCTTTAATAAAAAATATTGAATCTGCCATCTCCTCATCAAATCTTGGCATTCAACCAATTTCTGATAAGCAATCTATAAGAATTACCTTACCAGCTCTTTCTGAGGAGAGAAGAAAATCACTTTTAAAAATTCTTTCAGAAAAGCATGAGGATGCAAAAATCGCCCTGCGACGTGAGAGAGATGATGTTTGGAAAGATATTCAAGAAAAAGAAAAAAATAAAGAGATGTCAGAGGACGAAAAATTCCGCTATAAAGATGAACTGCAGAAGATGATAGACGAGGCAAACGAGAAGTTAGAAAAGATAGTTGAGACAAAAAGAAAAGAAATATTAAGCTAATCTAAATTTTTTAAACCCTTTTTAAATTAAAATATTTTATGACTTTTATTGTGTTTTTAATCATGTTGGGACTTTTAATCATCTCCCATGAATTTGGGCATTTTATTGTTGCCAAAAAAACAGGAGTGAGAGTAGACGAGTTTGCCTTTGGTTTTCCTCCGCGGCTTTTTAGTAAAAAGAGGGGAGAGACAAATTATTCTATAAATCTTTTGCCAATTGGTGGTTATGTAAAGATTTATGGGGAAGACGGGGAGGAAGGGCAAAGAGAAAACGGGGTTAATGAAGAACCGCGAAGTTTTTCTAAAAAACCTGCCTATGTAAGATTTTTAATTCTTGTTGCCGGTCCGTTATTTAATATTTTATTGGCCTGGATTTTAATTACTTATGGGTATATTTCGGGAATACCGGCAAGCGTCTCTGATGTTCCTAATGGAGCAAAAATTTCTGACCCGAGAATTATTGTTTTGGAGGTAGCCAAAAATTCGCCGGCAGAGAAGGCCGGAGTAAAGCTAGGAGATGAAATAATTGGCTTTTCAGATATAGAGAGTTTTAAAAATTATATTAAAGAAAATCAAGGTAAAGAAATTAACCTAAATATCAAAAGGGAAGACAAGACACTTTCTTTTAATTTAACTCCGCGGCCAGACCCTCCGCCGCAAGAGGGCGCCACTGGTGTTGCCGTAGACGAGATTGGTACTCTTAAAATGCCCTTTTATCTGGCGCCGTTTTATGCTCTAAAATTTGTTTACGAGATGACCGTTACCATAACCATTGCCATTTTTTCGTTTTTAATAAGTTTAATTAAAGGGAACGGGGGTCTAGAACAGATTATGGGTCCGGTTGGTCTTGTGGGCGCAACCAGCACGGCATTTAAAACCGGCATTTCTTATCTTTTAGGATTTGTAGCGATGGTCTCTATTAATTTAGCAATCATTAATCTCTTTCCATTTCCGGCATTAGACGGAGGAAGAATTTTATTTTTGGCAATAGAAAAAATCAAGGGCTCTCCCATAAACCAGAAGTTTCTTCAGGTGGCCAATACCATTGGCATGGCGCTACTTTTAATCTTAATGCTTATAATAACTTATAGAGATATCCTACGTTTAGTATAGAAATTTTATTTCCATTCCATTCTCTTTTATTTTAAATTCTAATAATTAACCCCATCAATTATTATCTCTTTAATAATCCCTATCTAAAATCCATTATCTAAAACCCATACATAATTTCTATTGCCTAATCTTTATTGTCTACAAAATGCGCGGTCGTGAATTTTATAGACAATCTATTTTTTTAAGATTACCTTCTTTAAGATATCTTTAAAGTGATACAACACCCTTCCATCGGTCATCTCTTTTACAAGAAAAACTTTTACAAATGGCTTTATATTAAAGAAATCTTTCAAAAATTCTATTTCCTCAGTACACGGAAACGGATGAATCCAGACACTTTTTTGGCATTGATAGAAATTAAGGTCTTCTAATTTTCTTCTGAGAGAATCTCTAATTCTTCTCTGTGTTTCCGGTATGTCAAAGATGATCAGACGCCAGTTTCCATCCCAATTTTTTGGCGCATTGACTCTTAGCTCATCAAAAATAAATTTTTTAATTTTTTTCTTCCCATTTTCAGTAATACCATAGACAAGATAATTATCTTCTTCTTTTATAAATTCTAAATTATGTTTCTGTTTTAATAAATTAAAAGTTCGCCATAATTTTCTGTATTCTTCGTAACTTTTTCTTTTTTGCCTTTGTCTTATTTTCTCTATTTGGCCTAAGATATTAGGGAAGGCAACGCCAAAAGTTAAAATTCCCCCAGTGGCTATTAGAGCCAATGTGGCATTTAAGATTGTTTTAGCTTTTGGATTTTCCTTTATAATTCTTAAAATATGTTTTTTAAGGCTCGGCTCAAGGCTTGTCTCAAATCTTATTGGTTTATGTATTGGCATAATAATTAATTATCTCCTTTTTTATTAAAATAAAATTATATATCATTAAAAATTATATATCTTATAATTTTCGTTGTCTACAAAATGCGCGGTCGTGAAAAATATGGACAATAGGTGAAAGACAGAACAAAAAGAATGTAAACAATAGATGGAAGACGGAACGGGAAAGAAATTCATTGGAGGATAGACGAGGGGATATTTTTGAAAGAAGAATATCTGGTGGTTGTAAAAATGGGGTTATGGTATAATTTTAATAATAGCAATTATAAGTAATATAATAATCATATGAAGAGAAATATTTTTATAGCATTTGTTATCCTATTATTGGTAACAGGAGGGATTTTTGTTCAGGCAAGGGAAAATAATCCTAAAATAGACAAAGAGATATCCGAATATCTGCCGCCGGAGGAAAACGGTATTTATGATATCCCCGGTCATCCGGAGATGAAGGTAAGGGTTTTTGTACACCATCCCAAAATCAAAATGGATAAAAAGGGCGAAAATTCCTCAAGTCTAGTTTGTGACGATGACCCTAGTTCTGACGCAGTCGTTAGTCCTGCTGGCTGGCATTTACCCAATGGGCAGTGGGTTTATAGATTAAATACCATAAGCGTTCCCTCGTCTGTCGGCTCAAATAATTTTAATACTATTGCCCAGCTATCCTTTAGCGCTTGGCAAAATGCCATTAACGGCAAGGTGACCTTTGTTTCCGGATCGCCAACATCCATTAACCGTGCCAAGTATGACGGACAAAATATCGTTGCATGGGGAAGGACATCGGGTTCTGCCTTGGCTGTAACATATACTTGGTATTATCCAAATACAGGTTTGGTGGCCGAAACCGATACAATTATCAACCAAAAGTTTCCCTGGAGCTGGACAGACCAAAGTTTACATCCAACTTGCGGGCTTGAAAACTCTTATGACGCCCAGAATATCCTAACTCATGAGATAGGCCACTGGATGGGTTTAAATGATGAATATGCAAATGAATACATCAATAATACTATGTATGGATATGGCTTTAAGGCAGAGGTGAAAAAGGATACCTTAACAGGAGGAGATATAAATGGAGTAAAAAGCATCTACTAAAAAATTCTAATACTGGGGAAAGTAGACCTATCAAAAAATATTCTCAAGACGGAATCTTATCCGCAATCATCCTATATTTATCTTTTAGTTTGACTAATGGGATTTTTCTTTCTATTATTAACTTGATGCTCCAGTCAAAATTATTTTCAAAAACGCGGAGAGTACCGCCCAAAGATGAGACCTCTTTAAATGCCCAACTTTTGATTAAGGCCGGTTTTATAAACAAGGAGGCAGCGGGGGTTTATACCTTTTTGCCGTTAGGTTTAAAAGTTTTAAATAACATAGAAAATATTGTCAGAGAAGAGATGGATAAAATTGGCGGCCAAGAAATTCTTATGCCCGCTCTCCAGCCAAAGGAAAATTGGCAAAAGACAGAAAGATGGGAGAGTTTAGATGTCTTGTTTAAAATAATCTCTAGATATAAAAACGAGTATGCCCTAGGTCCAACTCATGAAGAGATTGTCACCCCTTTGGCCATAAAATTTATTGTCTCTTACAAAGATTTACCAATCTCTTTATATCAGATACAGACAAAATTCCGCGATGAGCCGCGAGCCAAATCAGGCCTTTTGCGCACGCGCGAATTCCGCATGAAGGATCTATATAGCTTTCACGAATCAGAAGAAGATTTGGAAAATTATTACAACAAAATAATCATCCCGGCATATAATAAAATCTTTAAACGCATGGGAATTGATGCCATTTTAACCGAGGCCGGCGGCGGGACATTTAGCAAATTTTCTCACGAATTCCAGGTGGAGATTCAAAACGGCGAGGATACTATTTATGTTTGCTCAAAATGCGGCCTGGCAAAAAATAAGGAGATTTTTAAAGAGGGAGATGACTGCACCAATTGCGGCAAGACAAATTGGAAAAGAATTAATGCCTCTGAGATAGGGAATATCTTTCCTTTAAAGACAAAATATTCTAAAAGTTTTAATCTTTTATACACAGATAAAGACGGTATTAAAAAGGATGTTATTATGGGTTGCTATGGCATTGGCACCTCGCGGTTGATGGGAGTTTTGGCGGAAAAATTTAGCGACGAAAGAGGTCTTCTCTGGCCGGAAAATATTGCTCCCTTTAAAATTCATCTAATAAAAATTAAGTCTCCGACTTCAGACTCAAAAATTGATAAGCAGGCAAAAAAGATCTATGAGGATTTAATTAAAAACGGAGTGGAGGTTTTATATGATGACAGAGATATCTCCATTGGAGAAAAATTTAATGATGCGGATTTAATCGGCATACCGTATCGTGTGGTTATAAGCGAAAAGACATTTTCAAAAAACAAAGTTGAGATTAAAAAAAGGGATTCGCAAAAACTAAGATTGATTGACCAAAAAAATTTAATTAAAATGTTTAAAAAATAATTTATGTTTGAAAGATTTTACAAGACTTTTTCTTATGATATCGGAATTGATTTGGGGACGGCAAATACCCTTGTTTATGTGGTGGGTAAGGGAATCGTCATAAACGAACCATCGGTTGTGGCTGTTAATCAAAAAACCGGCCAGATTGTTGCCATTGGCAATGAGGCCAAAAAGATGCTCGGCAGGACTCCGGCGCACATTACCGCCGTAAGGCCATTGGTTGACGGGGTCATCTCCGATTTTGAGGTCACCCAAGAGATGCTCTTTTATTTTATAAAAAAGGTTCATGAGGGAAGGCGGTTTGGTTTTTTTGGCAGACCCAGAATGGTTGTGGGCGTGCCATCTGGCATTACCAATGTTGAGGCCAGGGCAGTTTTGGACGCGGCCAAAAATGCCGGCGCCAGAGAGGTTTATCTTATAGAAGAGCCCATGGCCGCTGCCATTGGAGCAAGGATGCCCATTGATGAGCCGGTTGGGAATATGATAATTGACATTGGCGGAGGAACAACAGACATTGCGGTAATCTCCCTGGGAGGAATTGTCACCTCAAAAAATGTGAGATTGGCCGGAGATAAATTAAATCAAGACATAATTGATTATGCCAGAGACCAGTTTAAAATTCTTTTGGGCGAAAAGACAGCTGAGGATATAAAAATTGCCATTGGCTCGGTGAGTAAAAACAGCGAGGGATTGGAGGCAACAATAAGGGGAAGGGATCTTATCACCGGTCTTCCCAGAGAGGTGATTGTCACTGATTCTGATATCAAAGAGGCGATATGGAAATCAATTCAGACATTGGTTTCTGCGACAAAAGAGGTTATTGAGGAAACTCCTCCGGAACTGGTATCGGATATTATGCATAGAGGTATTGCCATGGTTGGCGGCGGCGCCTTTTTAAGAGGATTTTCTAAGGTATTAGAACACGAAACAAAAATCCCTGTTTATGTTGTTGAAGATCCATTGACCGCGGTGGTAAGGGGCACGGGAATTGTTTTAGAAAATCTTGAGGGAATGAAAGATTTTCTCGTCAAATATGAAGATAGTACCCCTCCAAAATAAAAGCAGAAAGGGCAAAATTTTTTTTGCTGTTTTTGTCCTTTTAATATTTTTTCTTTTAATCTCATCTATTAAAATTCGCCAATTTGTCTTTGGTGGCGTAATAAAGATGATGAGGCCGTTTTTTAATATCTCTAATTCTTTAAAAGAAAATGATTTAAAAAATAAAAATGCCGAGCTGGAGGCAAAGTTATTATCGCTTTCTCAGTTAGAAAAAGAAAACAACGATTTAAAATCTCTACTCTCGCGAGTAAAAAATCCTCAGAATTACATTTTGGCCAACATAATCTCTAGACCGCCACAATCACCATATGATATCTTAATTGTTGATGCGGGAGAAAACCAGGGCGTAAAAAAAGATAGTTTGGTCACCGCCTTTTCGGAAATACTTTTAGGCAGGGTCGTAGAGGTCTATCCTGATTTTAGTAAAGTAAAACTTATCTCCTTTCCTCAAGAGCAGACGGCTGTAAATTTATTAAATAGCAACATCTCTGCAAATGCCATTGGTTATGGCGGAGAAAATTTATATATAGAACTGCCGGATTCTATAGAAGTTAGCCCCAATGATACAATCGTCACTCAGGGATTATATCCTTTGGCAATTGGAGTCATAGAGAAGACAGAAATAAATACAAGCCAGTCTCTAAAAAAATTTTTTTTCCGCCTCCCGGTAAACTTACAAGAATTGAAGTATGTTTTAATAGAAAAGAAATAAAAAATGGCCAAGCGGATTATTTTTGATATCATTTTATTTCTGACGATATTTTTTTTGCCCTGGTGGATAACGGTGGCAACGGCTTTTATCTCTATGATTTTATTTAAAAAATTTTGGGAAGGTGTGGCGGTATTTTTTTTAATTGACCTTTTATATTCTCTGCCAAAGACATCTAAAGATTGGCAAATTTATGGCCACTTTGGGATCTTTACTCTAACGGGCATCATCCTTTTTTTAATCATCAATAAGATTAAATCAAATATTCGTCTTTAAAAATTGATTATGCCTTCTATTTTTAGAAGAAAAAAAATAAAAGATTATCAGATTTATCCCGACGAGATACTTCTTGATTCCGAAAATATCCCTAAGTTTGATACCCAACAATTTGAGGGTAGATTAGAAAGACCGATATCAAAAAGAGCCTTTTTTGCCCTCTCAATAATTTTAGTGATAATTGCCGCCATCTACCTTGGACAAATAGCCAAATTACAGATTATAAATGGCAGGGTTTTTGCAGAACGCAGTCAAAAAAACACATTAAAAAGAGAATTATTTTCGCCTCTCCGAGCCGTCATCGTCGATAGGAATGGGAATCGCATTGCCTGGAATGACGAGAATGGCAAAAGAGAATATACAGACAAGCCGGGGTTTGCGCATCTTTTAGGCCATATTGGTTTGCCATCACAAGAAGATCTATCGGCAAATCCAAATATTTTAAGAAATATATTTGTTGGCAAGGACGGTGTGGAAAAAGCGTATGAAGATGTCATCAGAGGTAATTATGGAATAAAATTGATAGAGGTTGATTCCCAAAATAATATTGTCTCTGAAAGTGTTCAACTACCCCCTAAAAAAAATGATGATTTTAAATTGACTATAGATGCCGATTTACAAACGGAAATTTTTAAAGCCCTGGAATTGGCTGCAAAAAATCTTGGGTATCAAGGAGGAGCGGGAGTCATTATGGATGTAAACAACGGAGATCTTCTGGCGCTAACCAGTTATCCAGAATATGATTTAAACAGTATAGAAAACTCTTTAAAGAATCAAAAAAACAATCCCTTTTTAAATAGGGCCATTTCAGGTCTTTATATTCCTGGTTCTATTGTCAAGCCATTTATTGCCCTGGCCGCGCTCAAAGAAGGCATCATCTCTCCGCAAAAGCAAATCTATAGCTCCGGAAGTATTTCTCTGCCTAATCCCTATAACCCAGAACTGAAAAATGTTTTTAAAGACTGGAAGGCGCATGGTTGGGTAGATATGAAAAGGGCCATTGCCGTTTCCTCTGATGTCTATTTTTACACAATTGGTGGGGGATACGAGGACCAAAGGGGATTGGGGATAGAGAAAATTGAATCGTATGCCAAAATTTTCGGAATGAATTCAAAAACAGGCGTTGATCTACCCGGAGAAATTTCTGGAATTATTCCCAATCAATCTCTTAAGGCAAAAATTAATCCTAAAGATCCGACCTGGCGCATTGGAGATACCTACAACGCCAGCATTGGGCAGGGATACTTTCAGGTGACGCCAATAGAGATGGTTGTCTATGCCGCGGCCCTGGCAAATAACGGAAAATTGATAGAGCCGCACATCGCGATGGATTTTAAAAAACAGAAAGAAATCCAAACTATTGATATTGCCAAAGAAAATTTTGACATTGTCAAAGAGGCAATGCTTATGGCGGTAAAAGAGGGCACTGCCACCTCTTTAAACATCTACGGAGTTAATGTGGCTGCAAAAACAGGCACAGCCCAGACAGGGAAAAACAACCAATTTATTAACTCTTGGGTCATTGGCTTTTTTCCTTATGAAAATCCTAAATATGCCTTTGCGGTGGTGACAGAAAAAGGACCCAAAGAAAGTCCGGCCGGCGCTCAATACGTTATGCGCCAAGTTTTAGACTGGATGACAGTTTATAGGCCAGAGTATTTAAAATAAAAAGATACGGCCATCTTTGTTTGCAAAAAATTAGATCTATCAATATAATAATTTTATGAGTATTGATGAAATTAGAGACGAACGTCTAAAGAAAATTAAAGAGATAGAAGATGAGGGGATTAACCCCTTTCCAATCTCTTCTGAACGATCTTTTTCTGTTGCAGATGTTTTAAAAAATTTTAATAAAATTAAAAAGGGCATCTATTTATGCGGCAGGGTGATGGCCGTCCGCTCTCATGGTGGTTCTGTTTTTTTTGACATCTCTGACGGCACAGAAAAAATTCAGGCGTATCTTAAAAAAGACGATGTTGAAGAAAAAATTTTCAATCTCTTCCAACTGGTAGATATTGGCGATTTTTTAGAAGTTAAAGGAAAACTTTTTAAAACCAAAAGGGGAGAAAAGACCATTAAAGTTTCCCAGTGGAAATTTTTGGCAAAAAGCCTTAGGCCGCTTCCGGAAAAATGGCATGGACTCCAAGATGTAGAGGAAAGATTTAGAAAAAGGTATCTGGATCTTTTAATAAATCCAGAGGTAAAAGAAAGATTCTTATTACGTTCCAAAATAATATCTACTTTAAGAACAATACTTTTAAAAGAGGATTTTATTGAGGTGGAAACTCCCATTTTACAACCTCTTGCCGGCGGAGCATTGGCAGAACCATTTACCACTCATCACAACGCTCTTGATATAGATCTCAATCTCAGGATTGCTCCGGAACTCTATTTAAAAAAATTACTCATTGGCGGGTTTACTAAAATTTTTGAAATCGGCAAAAATTTTAGAAATGAGGGTATAGATATAACCCATAACCCAGAGTTTACGATGATGGAATTATATGAAGCCTACCAAGATGCCAGGGGGCTAAGAAGGTTTATCGAGAAAATTTTAAGAGAACTGATAAAGAGAGTCTTTAAGAAAAAAGAACTTAAAATCGGGGAAAACACCATTAACTTCGCCAAAAAATTTAATGAGGTTGGTTATTTTGAAATATTAAAAAGATACGCTCTTGTGATTGAGCCAGAGAAAGAAACCAGAGATGGAATTGCCCTAAGGGCAAAACAAATGGGCATAAAGGTGGAAGATTTTGAAACAAAAGAAAAAATTCTAGATAATATCTACAAAAAAATTTGCAAGCCAAAAATAATCCAGCCGACTTTTATAATAGACTATCCGGTGGGGGCATCTCCGCTTGCCAAGAGAAAAGAGGATAATCCTCAATTGATTGATAGATTTCAATTGGTCATAGGCGGTCTGGAAATTATCAATGGATTCTCGGAGTTAAACGATCCTATTGACCAGAGAGAGCGCTTTAAAGAGCAAGATAAGGCAAGAGAAAGGGGAGAAAAAGAAATATCGCCAAGTGACGAAGATTATTTAGAGGCAATGGAATACGGGATGCCGCCAGCCGCTGGGTTAGGGATAGGCATTGACCGATTGGTAATGCTTTTAACCAATACTCAAAATATCAGAGAGGTAATATTATTCCCAATATTAAGACCAAAAGAGGAGTAAAAAATATTAATAATAATCTATAAAAAGACAGGTATTTATAAATACCTGTTTTTTATCCACAGGTTTTTGGGTAATTTTGTTTTGTTAAATAAGGAAAGTGGAGTATAGTGTAAGAGAAGTGGGGAAAAGTGGATAAGTATGTGGATAACTCACCCCACCTGTGGATAACTTATGTTAATTGGAGAATACAGACATAATTTAGATTCAAAAAAAAGAGTTGCCATACCTGCTAAATTTCGCAAGGAGATAGGGAATAAGGCAGTCATTGCCAAGGGACAAGACAAATGTCTTTTTGTATATCCCCTTAATGAGTGGGAAAAGGTGGCCGAAAAACTTAGCCAGCTACCGACCGGCTCGGCTGACTCTAGAAATTTCGTCCGCCTTTTCCTCTCAGGAGCCAATGAGGTTGAAATTGATGCCATGGGAAGAATTTTGATACCAGACAAGCTTAAAGAGTTTGCCGGACTGGGAGAAAAAGTTGTCATTGTTGGCCTGCATAAAAAACTAGAGATTTGGAGCGAAGAAGGTTGGGAGGAATACAAGAATAAAATAGAAAAGGATACAGATATGTTGGCAGAAAAAATGGGGGAGATCGGAGCATATTAAATTATGATTCACAAACCTGTTCTTTTAAAAGAGACAATTGAGTATCTAAATCTTAAAGAGGGAATGACAGTAGTAGATGCCACCATAGACGGCGGCGGACACGCAAGAGAAATTTTAAAGATAATCGGACCAAGGGGAAAATTATTTGGCATTGATCAGGACGACGGAATGATCCAGCGGCTAAAAGATGAGGGGTTGGGAGAAAATTTATTTTTAATCAACGGCAACTTTAAAGATTTAGACAAATTGGTGCCAGAAAAAGTAGATGCAATTTTATTTGATTTAGGATTAAGTTCTTTACAATTAGAAGAATCAGGCAGGGGATTCAGCTTTAAAAAAGATGAGCCGCTGATCATGACATTTAAACAAAACCTGGGCCCCGATGATCTAACAGCTCAAGAAATTTTAAACAACTGGAGCGAAAGAGATATTGGCGAAATTATCTTTCGATACGGAGAAGAAAGATATGCAAAAAGGATCGCGCGGGGGATTGTAGAAAGAAGAAATGTCAATCCCATAATGACCACCACAGAGCTGGTGGAGATAATAAGAAAGAGCGTGCCCTTTTGGTATCGGAATCAAAGCCGTCAAGGAAAGATAAATTGCGCCACAAAAACATTCCAGGCCTTAAGAATAGCAGTAAACGACGAATTAAAATCATTAAAGGAGGGATTAGAGAGCGGTTTAAATATTTTGGCGCCCAATGGAAGAATGGCGGTCATTTCCTTCCATTCTCTAGAAGATAGAATTGTTAAAAATTTTATAAAGGAAAAAGTGGCAAACGGAGAAGTAAATAATTTGACAAAAAAACCGATTACCCCACAGGAGCAAGAAAGACTAGAAAATCCCAGATCCCGAAGCGCAAAATTAAGAGTTATACAAAGATTAATTTAAATAATTTAAAAAAATAATTTTAAAATAAGATGGCAAAGGTAATTAAAAAGACGATTGAACATCACAAGACAGAAACTATATTCTGGATTCTTCTGGCTTTAATAACGGTCTTTCTTCTCGCCTATCTTTATCTTTTAAAATTGGCAGTCTTCAGTGCCTACGAGATTAAAAATAATCAGAAGACATTAAGCGCGGTAAACGCAGAAAGACAAAAGCTTGAGAGATTATACCTTGACAGGATAACTAAATTTGATACTAATTACGCAAAAACTCTTGGATTTACGGAACAAAAAAATAAGATAGACTATATAACAAGAGAAATTTCCGTTGCCAAAAGATAATTGCAGTTTTAGGATATAAAACACCACAAAGAGGTGGATGAATATCATGAAGGATACTTTTAAATTCCGTTTAAGAATTATTTATTCTCTCATCCTGTTTTTTGTGATAATCGTTGTCGCAATGCTTTTTTCCTTGCAAATAGTGAGAGGAGATTATTATAGAGAAAAAGCCAATCGTCAATATTTTTCTGTCACCACTGATTATTTTGGAAGAGGAGATATCTTTTTTAATAACAAAGACGGAGAGAATATCACCGCCGCCACTGATAGAGAGGGATTTGATTTATCCATCAATCCAAAAAATATTGGCAGCGCCGAAGAACTCTATAATAAACTTTCCCAGGTAATAGACATAGATAAGAATACATTTCTTAAAAAAATAGGGGATGAAAAGGATTCTAAAGATATCAGATTTTATAATTTAAAGATAACCAAAGATGACATAGAAAAAATAAACAACCTCAATATCTCGGGGGTAACTTTTTCTGCTAAAAAATGGCGCTATTATCCCGGAAATAACCTTGCCTCGCGAGTCTTGGGATTTGTCGGCTATGACGAAAATTCAATTTCTGGGCGTTATGGGATTGAAAAATTTTATGATTCTGTTTTGAAAAAAAATAATGGGGCGATCATCAACTCTTTTGCAGAACTTTTTTCTGATATAAAAAGTTTTGTCTCTGACAATAATCCAGAAACTAAAGGCGATGTCATCTTAACTATTGACCCATTAGTCCAGACAAATTTAGAAAAAAATCTTGATGAGGTTTTAAACAAATACCATGCGGAGATGGCCGGAGGAATTATCATGGACCCCAAGACAGGAAAGATTGTTGCCATGGCCATAAAGCCAGATTTTGATCCAAATAATTATAGTAGCTACAAAAATGTTTCGCTCTTTAATAACCCCGCGGTAGAAAATGTATTTGAATTTGGCTCAGTGATGAAGCCCATAACCATAGCGGCGGCAATTGATGAGGGAAAAATCACGCCTGAGACAACTTATTACGATAAAGGGTATGTAGAATTAGATGGCAAAAAAATTAAAAATTTTGATAATAAATCGCGTGGTCTTTCTACAATGCAGGATGTCCTTTCTTACTCTATAAACACAGGCGCGGTTTTTGCCATGCAACAATTAGGAAAAGAGGAATTTAAAAAATATATTATAAATTCAGGGCTTGGAGAAAAAACCGGCATTGATTTGCCAGGAGAGGTAGCCGGGAAAATAACCAATGTCATAAACAGCCCAAGAGATATTGAATACGCCACTGCCTCTTTTGGCCAGGGAATTGCCGTAACCCCCATAGAGATGATCAGAGCGCTTTCCTCTCTGGCTAATAACGGCTATCTTATTAAACCGTATCTTGTTGAAAAAATTGCATATGACGGAGTCAAAGATAAAATAACTCTTCCGGAAACAGGTAGACAGGTCTTTAAAAAAGAGACAACAGAGCAGATAAGCAGGATGCTTGTAAACGTTTTTGATGAAGGACTATTGGGCGGCATCTATAAGATGGACAGATATTCTATCGCCGCAAAAACAGGCACGGCGCAAATTGCCATAGAGGGGCAGAAAGGTTATATACAGGGAGAAAATCTGCATTCTTTTTTTGGATACTTTCCGGCCTTTGATGCAAAATTTTCTATTTTTCTTTTTTTGGTAAGGCCAAAAGGAGTAAGTCTTTCCTCGCACTCCCTAAGCCAGCCATTTGTAAATTTAACGAAATTTTTGATAAACTATTATGAAATACCACCGGATAGATAAAATTTTAATTCTAAAGATAATGAATGATAAAAAATTTTTATGATTAAAGAGACTTTTAAGAAGGGAATTATCTTTCTTTTAAAGATAGAATCTAAATTAATTCTTAAAAAATATAAACCAAAAATTGTTGGGGTGGCTGGCAGTGTGGGTAAAACATCTTTAAAAGACGCTGTTGCCCTTGTTTTGGGCTCTCATTTTAACGTACGAAAGAGTGAAAAAAGTTATAATAGCCAGTGGGGAGTACCGCTTACCATCATCGGCGCCAAAAGCGCTTGGAATAATGTTTTTGGGTGGATCGGCGTTCTTTTTAGAGGCCTATTTATTATCTTAAAGAGAATTTCTTACCCTCAATGGCTTGTTTTGGAAATGGGAGTTGGTAAACCAAAAGATATGGATTTTTTACTCTCTTTTGTAAAGCCAAATGTGGCCATCTTCAACGCAACAGGAGAGACACCTGCCCATATTGAATTTTTTGAAGACGTTGAGGAGATAAAAAGAGAAAAAGCAAAAATAATAGAATCTCTTACTGAAAACGATGTTGCCATTTTAAACGGAGACGATAAATTCATATTTAATTTAAAAAACAAAACAAAGGCAAAGACTTTAGTTTACGGCTTTCCCGAATATAATAGTTTTGACAATACCAAAGAGCTTGACCTGTGGGCATCAAATTACAGCGTCTCGTGGGACGGAATAAATTTCAAAATAAATTATATGGGCACAATAATTCCAGTGAGAATGCCTAATGTCTTTGGCAGACAATTTGTCTATGTTGCCATGGGAGCCATTGCCGTTGGATTATCTCAGGGAATTAATCTTGTAGATGCGGTGCAGTTTCTAACACTTTTTAAGCCAGCCCCGGGCAGAATGAATTTATTAGAGGGAGTAAAAAATAGCCTCATTCTTGATGATACATATAATTCCTCTCCGGCTGCAGTTAAAATGGCTCTTGAAACAATAAAAGAGCTGCCAGCAAAAAGAAAAATTGTCGTGCTAGGCGATATGTTAGAGCTTGGAAAATTTGCCGTTGACGAACATAAAAAAATCGGTAACCTTGTCAAAGAATTTGGAATAGATATGGTTTTCGCAGTGGGACCAAGGGCAAAATTTATTTATGAAGAGGCGCTAGATTCCGGATTTAATCCCAAAAACATTTTCTATTTTCCCTCTACAGAAGAGACTGGCAAATTTTTAGAAAGTAAAATTAAAGAAGGGGATTTAATTTTAATAAAAGGCTCTCAGGCAATGAGAATGGAAAAGATAGTTGAGGAGATAATGGCTCATCCAGAGAAAAAAGAAGACCTTCTTGTCAGACAGGAAAAAGAATGGTTAAATAGATGATGAGGCCTCGTCGTCTAGCCTGGCCTAGGACACATGGTTCTCAGCCATGGAACCCGGGTTCAAATCCCGGCGAGGTCATAAAATGTCAAAGTTTCTTAGGGTATTAATAATTTTATTAATAATCATTATTATTTTCTTTTTTCTCTTTTCTCAAAAAGTTTTAGGGCCATCGCAAAAAGAAATCTCAAAAAATAATAAAAATCCCTTTGAAAATATAAACCTTGAGGCAAAGGCAGCCATTGTCTACGATTATTATCTTAAAAAACCAATTTTTGAATTAAACCCCGAGGCCCAACTTCCGCTTGCCAGCCTGACAAAAATTATGACTGTCATCACCACGGCAGACATAGGCAAAAAAGAGGTTTTAACTGATGATAACATAAAAAGCAAAATCAGAGAGGCACTTGTAAAATCTTCTAATTTGGCCGCGATCAATTTAAGCGCAGACGTAAAAAAATTTACAGAAGATAACGATTTTGTTAAGAAGATGAACGAAGAGGCAGAAAAGTTAGGTTTAAAACAAACCTATTTTCTAAACGAAACAGGACTGGATATAAGCAAAAGCACTGCCGGAGCATATGGTTCGGCAATGGATGTTATAAAGATGATAGATTACGGATTTAAAAAATATCCTGAGCTTTTTGAGATGTCAACAACGGCCAATGAGAATACCAACCCCTATGCCTCCACCACCACCCTTATTCTCTTTTCCAAAACCGGACTGACAAATTTGGCCGGAGGAAATCTGGCCATTGTCTTTGAGGCAGGACTATTTCATCCCATTGGCATTGTAGTTTTAGGCTCATCAAAAGAGGGACGTTTTGAAGACACCTTTAAATTGATGGATGCAACTTTTAGATATTTTAAAGAGAATGAATAAAAACAATGATGATTTTTAAAATTTATGTTAAAATTTAAAATGACTTATGATTCTTAATGTTTTAAAAGTCTTTGGCCTCTCTGCCCTTACATTCTTTGTGGCAATTTCTCTCACTCCGTTTTTTACCCATTATTTTTATAAATACAAAATGTGGAAAAAAACCTCTCGTAATCTAGAGGGGGTAAACGATGAATTTAAAAAAATACATAATGAAAAAGAAGAGTTAAACACCCCGCGCATCGGCGGAGTTATCATCTGGATATCTGTTTTTTTTGTCTGCCTTTTAATGTTTTTAATTTATAAAATCTTTCCCACTGAACTTACCCAAAAACTCAATTTTTTAAGCCAAAATCAAACATGGCTGCCGCTTGCAGTACTAATTATCTCCTCTCTAATCGGCCTTGCAGACGATCTCTTACAAATATTTCAAAATCAAAAAGGCGGCCCTCTTTTTACAAACGGACTTTCTAAAAAATTAAGAATACTTATGGTTTTATTAATCGGAGCCATTGTGGGAAGCTGGTTTTATTATAAACTGGGAATGAATAGTGTTTATATTCCGTTTATGGGGGATTTATATCTTTTCTGGTTATTTATCCCGTTTTTTATGTTTGTGATGCTGGGACTCCTTTCCGGCGGGGTGATAGATGGAATTGACGGTCTAGCCGGAGGCATAATGACTATTATTTTTGCCGCCTACGGGGGCATTGCCTTTTTCCAAAATCAAATTGATCTTGCCGCCTTTTGCGGGGTGATAACCGGGGCGCTATTGGCGTTTTTGTGGTTTAATATACCGCCGGCGAGGTTTTATATGGGAGAGACAGGAATGTTAGGGCTTACCACCAGTTTAACCGTTATTGTCTTTTTAACAAAAGACGTTTTGGTTTTGCCAATAATTGCCTTCCCCCTTGTGGCTGCGGCCGGCTCTTCTTTAATTCAAATTGTCTCTAAAAAATATTTTCATAAAAAAGTATTTAAAGTTGCGCCCATTCACCATCACTTTGAGGCAATTGGCTGGCCATCTTATAAGGTGACGATGCGTTTCTGGGTCATTGAATTGATCTTGGCTGTTATTGGAATGGTTATAGCTTTAATAGGATGAAAGGAGAGATTAAAAAAATCTTAATACTTATATCATTTTTGTTTATATTAAACGGCGCGAACGCTCCTTTTAGTTTTTCCTCAACAATTGACGAACTCAAATCCCAGATTAATGAGAAAAATAATCAAATCCAAAATATTGAGGAAGAGATAAAAAGGCTCCAAGAGGAGATAAACAAAAACTCAGCCCTTGCCAATACTTTAAAAAACCAAATTAATCAATTAAATCTCCAGAAGCAAAAACTCCAAAAAGAAATTTTCTTAACTCAAAAAGAGATTGAGACAACAAGTTTAAATATCCAAGAATTGAGTACAGAGATAAATATAAAAGAAAAAGAGATCCAAGAAAAAATTGATCTTTTAAAAGAAACTATTAAAAAAATTAAAGAGACGGAATCTATATCTATTCTGGAGGTAGTTTTAAGCAAAGAAAATCTTTCAGAAATTTTTGGCAATATCAATCAGACAGAGATGCTACAAGATGAGGTCAATGCCAATTTAGATGATCTAAAAGAACTAAAACTCTCGCTTGAAGAAGATAAAAAAGAAAAAGAAACCCAGAAAAAAAATCTAGAAAATTATCAGGCAAAACTTGTTGACCAAAATAAATTGGTGGAGATAAACCAAAAGAGTAAAAACCAACTTTTAACGCAAACAAAAAATAAACAAACCAATTATCAAAAACTTCTCAGTGAAAAAATCAGGCTGAAAAATGCGCTTGAGGCAGAGATAGATAGGCTAGAGGAACAAATAAAAATTCAGATAGATCCCAATAGTATTCCTAAGGCGGGTAGTGGAGTTCTGGCCTGGCCATTTACTGATGAGAAAATGAAATCCTGTAGAAGTTATGAAAAAGAACTGGGGAATGTTTATTGCATCACGCAATATTTTGGCCGTACTCCCTTTGCCACGCAAAATCCTCAAATTTATAAATCCGGAGAGCACAAAGGGCTTGATTTCAGAGCGGCAGCGGGCACTGAGGTTTTGGCAGCTGACTCAGGTATAGTGGCAGGAACAGGAGATACTGACATCACCTGCCCTAATGCCTCTTATGGAAAATGGATAATGATAAATCACAATAACGGTCTTTCCACGGTCTATGGCCATTTGTCTCTAATAAAGGTCGTGCCCGGCCAATATGTAAAAAGGGGGGAACTTATAGGCTATAGCGGCAATACCGGATATTCTACTGGCCCACATCTTCATTTTGAAGTCAGAGCAACTAGGGGAACACAGATAACCAAGAGAGAGAGTATGGTCTGTACAGGTAGAATCTATACCATCCCCATTGGCTCAATAAGTAGCTATCTTAACCCCCTGTCATATCTATAAAAAATAAAAGCCTGATAAATAAAATCAGGCTATGACGTCTTTAATCTTTAAGAAGATTCTTTAAGTGGTTTTTGTATTTTGGGTTTCTGAGTCTTTTTAGGGAGTTATCTAAGATTTGTCTGACTCTTTCATCAGTCAAACCCTCCTCCCATCCTATTGTCTCAAGTGTTTTTCCCTCAAAAAAATTCTTTATAATCATTCTTTTCTGCCTGGGAGTCAAAGCCCGGCCAAGTGTCTCAAAAATTTTTTCCCTTAAAATTTTTCTTTCCACCACCTCTTCTGTTTTCGGCGGGAGATAAAAAATCCCACAGGCTTGGGGCAAAAGATAGGCTGGAACTTCACGGATAGCCTCTATGACCTTTTTTCTCCCAAGAAATTCTTTTGTAAAAATTTCTTTAGGCCACAAATCCTCCCATATACATCCCGTTAATTCAAAAAATTTCTTTTCTCTATCCGGCGAGTACTTGGGGGTTTCTTTTAAATTAACCCATCTCGAAAAGGTATTTAAAGAAACACCCAAAAACTCTGCTGCTTGTTTTTGCGTCCAACCCTTCTTTAACAGGGCCTCGCGCAAAATTCCATGTCTCATTCTCGCCTCAATTGACAAAAGGAACTTTTCCATTTAGAAACCTCCGAAAAAATAATACAAAATAATAAAATTTTGTCAAATATATTATTGACGCTCTCGGATTTCCCAATCTGTTGTGGACTTATACACACTTTTTATTTGTAAATTTTTTTGTGTTATAATATTTTTATGGCTCAATATGATATTTTGATTAAAAACGGAGTGGTCTTAGATGGACTAGGAGGCAAAATAGAAAATATTGATATCGGTATTTCCGGCGATGAAATTAAAGATATCGGCAAGCTAAATGATAATGCAGCAAAAATCATTGACGGCCGTGATAAATATGTCACTCCGGGTTTTATTGATCTAACAAATCATTCTGATACTCATTGGACGCTTTTTAAATACCCGCCGCAAGAAAGTTTGTTATATCAAGGGATCACAACCATATTAGGTGGAAATTGCGGATCGTCTCTAGCGCCCATTGTCAACGAAGATTCTCTTGAAGAGATTAGAAGGTGGGTTGATACCTCTCAGATAAACATCAACTGGCAGACAATGAAAGAGTTTTTAGATGAGCTTTCTAGACAAAAACTGGGGGTAAATTTTGCCACTCTTGTAGGTTTTAATACAATTGCCCAATCAATATTGGGAAAAGAAATAAAGATTCCATCAAAAGATGATGTCGACCAGATAAAAATATTGATCGAGAATGCCATAGAGGAGGGGGCATTTGGAGTCTCTACAAATTTTGGATTGGCAAATGTAAAACTTTTTAAAGACGAGGATGTCATAGAGATTTTTAGCACCCTTAAAAAGTATAATGTCATCTTAAAACATCACCTAGAAGACGAGGGGATAAATATTCTGCCGGCCATATCGCGCGCCATAAAGTTAGGTCGCGAGACAAAAAACAAAACCCACTTCACTCATTTTAAACTTTTGGGCAGAGGAGCATGGGAATTTATAAACGGCGCCATAGATATGATCAAAAGGGGTTTAGACGAAGGCCAAGAGATTACCTGCGATGTCTTTCCCTATACCAAAACAGGTTCCAGTCTCTTTATGTTTTTACCTTCATGGTTTAAGAAACTTCCTGCCAAAGAGGCCGAGAATATAATCAAATCAAAAGAAGATGCGCGGCGAAAGAATCTCAAAGAATATCTTAAAGATATGACACTCCATTATGAAAATATCATCATCGCATCTGCCCCAAAACAATTAAATATCTCAGGCAAGACTATTAAAGATTTAATGGAGGAAACAGGGCTAGACGGAGAGGAAATAATTTTAAACCTTTTGGAAACAAATAATTTTAGGGTCTCTGTCTTTAACGAATCTGTTCTCTCAGAAAATGTGGAGAAGATAGTTAAAGAAGATTTCTGCGCCATTGCCTCAGATGGAGTGGGTTATCAAATTTCTAATGCGCGTTATCAGATGACAGACCTGCCCCACCCCAGATCTTTTGGCGCCTTTCCTCGAGCCATAGAATGGTTTGTTAAAGAAAAAAGAATTTTAGATTGGGAGCAAATAATATATAAGATGACCGGCCTTCCAGCAAAGATATTGGGTATCAAAGACAGAGGAGTAATAAAAAAGGGGAACAAGGCAGATATACTTGTTATTGATCCATTTAAGATATCAAGTCTGGCAACATATGAAAATCCCTTTAAATATACAACTGGGATCGAAACGGTTATTGTAAACGGAGGTATCTCAATCGAAAATGGATTATTTACCGGCCAATTAAATGGACGCACATTAAAAAGAGGGAGAGTATGAGGGCACAGGGAGTAGATAAGGTCTTTCTTGGTATAATCATTGTTTTAATTTTGAGTGGTTTTATCATCTTAAGCTCGGCGTCAATGGGGCTTCTGTCAAGAAGCAGTGGGTTTTATTACAAAATACTTTTTCAACAATTTCTCTATGGAATCGTAGGGGGAACTATCCTTCTTTTAATTTCTTTAAATATAGATTATAAATTCTGGAAAAAATTTTCTCTATTAATTTTTATCTTCGGACTTTTGATAACTGCCCTAGTTTTTATCCCCGGAATTGGCGTAAGTAGAGGAGGGGCCAGCCGTTGGATAGATCTGGGGCCAATCTCATTTCACCCTTCAGAAATTTTAAAATTTGGCTTTATCATATATCTTTCGTCCTGGCTTTCCTCGCGGAAAAAAAATATTAAATCATTTAAATCCGGGGTTATTCCATTTATCATAATAATGTCTCTTGTGGCAATAGTCCTTATTAAACAGCCAGATATCGGCACTCTCGGAGTCTTTGCCATAACAGGATTAATTATGTTTTTTATTGCCGGAGCAGAAACAAAACACCTCCTTTTGCTACTAATTATTGGAGCAATAATATTTGGCATCTTGATATGGATAGAGCCATATAGACTAAACAGGGTAAAAACTTTTTTATACCACGATATTGATACCAAGGGAATAAGTTATCAATTAAAACAATCTTTAATAGCCATTGGCTCCGGAGGTTTGTTTGGTAGGGGATTTGGGATGAGTCTTCAAAAATTTACCTATTTACCAGAACCGATATCTGACTCAATTTTTTCCGTCTTTGCGGAAGAGTTTGGTTTTATAGGATGTACCTTTCTTTTGATTCTTTTTATGTCTTTTTTGTTTAAGGGAATTTCTATTTCGATGAACTCTCCCGATGATTTTTCTAAATTATTATCAGCCGGAATCGTTATAATGATAACAATAGAATCTCTGATAAATATTTCTTCAATGATTGGGCTTATCCCCATGACTGGTGTCCCGCTAAATTTTATAAGCAAAGGGGGAACAGCTCTGGCAATAACTCTTTTAGAGATGGGGGTATTATTAAATATTTCTAAGTATCGGAATAATGCGTAATGTGTAATCTTTGATATTAAATGAATAACGAATAACGATAATTGATAAATTTCTTCACACGTTTTGTTTAAAATTTTTAGATATAATATAATATCAATATGAAAATTTTATTGACAGGCGGGGGAACAGGCGGCCACTTTTATCCGTTGATGGCCGTGGCCGACGCCCTAAACGATGTGGCGACTCAAGAAAAAATTGTAAAGCTTGATCTTGTTTTCGCCTCAGACTCACCCTACGACCCCAATCTACTTTTACAAAAAGGCATAAGGTTTAAAAAAATTCCTGCAGGAAAAATTAGAAGATATTTTTCTCTTTTAAATATCACCGATATCTTTAAAACAGCCGCTGGTCTTTTAAAGGCCCTATGGCAAATCTATCTTGATTTTCCAGATGTTGTCTTTAGTAAAGGAGGATATGGAAGTTTCCCCGTTGTCTTTGCTTCAAGAATCCTGGGCATACCGCTTATTATCCATGAATCGGATACTGTTCCCGGGAAAGTAAACAAGTGGTCTGCCAAATTTGCAAAAAGAATTGCCATCTCGTTCCCGCAGACCATAAAATATTTTTCCAAACAAAAAGATAAAGTCGCCCTCACTGGCAATCCCATAAGAAAGGAATTTCTTGTCCCGGCCAAAAAAGGATCACGGGAATTTTTGGGACTGGAGGAAAACACCCCTGTTATATTTATAATGGGCGGCTCTCAGGGATCTCAAAAAATAAATGATAATTTTTTAGATACACTTTCAGAATTAGTAAAAAAATACCAGATAATCCACCAAACGGGGAAGAATAACTTTGATTATGTCAAAGGCCGGGCAGAGGTAATACTGGAGGGATCGGAATTTAAATCGCGATATCATCCATTTGGATTTATGGATTTATCTACCATGAGGATGGCGTATGGAGCGGCAGACCTTATCGTCAGTCGGGCAGGAGCGGCATCTATCTTTGAGATCGCTGCATCAGAAGTCCCCTCAATTCTCATTCCCCTTGCCAACTCAGCCCAAGATCATCAAAAGGAAAATGCATTTGCATATGCCTCGTTCGGCGCCGCTGATGTAATAGAAGAGGCAAACCTTTCGCCCAGCGTCTTAAAAACAGAAATAGGGAGAATCCTTGAGGATAAAGAAAAAATGAAAAAGATGGCCGAGGCCGCAAAAGGTTTTGTCAAAAAAGACGCCGCAGAAAAAATTGCCAGAGAGATAATAAATTTAGGGATTACTCATTAGATAAAATCACCTCTTTTTAAATTAAAACCATCTTTGGTATCCTCTATCTCGTAACCCATATTTTTAATCACTTGCCTCAGTCTATCCGCCTCATCCCATTTACCCTCTTTTCGCAATTTCAATCTCGTGTTTGCAAGTTCTATTATCTTTTGAGGAACTTCTTCCTTCTTATATATATTCTCTTTTATTCTTAATCCCAAGACTTTATCAAAATCTAAAATTGTTTTTATCTTAACCCCGTCTGATAGATTAGATTTTAATAAGTCTCTTACAACAACAAGAGCCTGAGGGGTATTAAAATCATCAGAGAGCGCCGAAATAAATTTCTCTTTATATTTTACGTCAATCTTTTTTGTCTTATTATCTTTAACATCATTAATTTTTATTCTCTCTAAAAAATCATATATTTTTTTTAAACCTTTATCTGCCGCCTTAAGAGCCTGCCAGGTAAAATTTTGTTTTGAGCGATAATGAGCCATGAGAAAAAAGAAGCGGAGAGTTAAAGGAGAAAAACCCCTCTCTTTTAACTCGGCCAGAGAATAACTATTCCCTTGAGACTTGGCCATCTTTTTGCCGTTAACCAAAAGATGCTCGTTATGTAACCAGTATTTCGCCAGTGGAACATTATTTACTGCCTCGCTCTGGGCGATCTCGTTTGTATGATGAATGGAGATATGTTCAACCCCGCCCATATGGATATCTATGGTTTTACCCAAAAATTTTCTTATCATTGCAGAACACTCTATGTGCCAACCGGGGAAACCCACACCCCATAAAGAGTCCCAAACCTGCAGAGCGTTTTTATATCTTCCTCTTTTAAAAAACCATAAGGCAAAATCCTGAGGATTTTTTTTGTCTTTATCGTAAAAATCGCCTGATCCCGCGCCCTCTTTCTGTTTTTCCAATTTTTGATGCGAAAGTTTATTATAATTTTTAAATTTTTTAACATCAAAATAAATTGCCAAATCTGTCTTATAGGCAAATCCCTTATCTAAAAGAATCTTTATCATCTTTAAAATTTCGTCAATATTTTCCGTAGCTCGGGGTTTGACATTGGGCTCAAGGATATTAAGATCAGCGGTGTCTGCCTCAAAAATCTTTATGTATTTATTGGCAATCTCCAAAGGAGAAAGATTTTCTCTGCGGCTGGCAATCTCCATCTTATCCTCGCCCTCGTCAGCATCGCTTACAAGATGCCCGACATCTGTATAATTCCTTACAAATTTAACCTTATAATTTAGATATCTAAAAGTTCTATTGATGATATCTGCCATAACCATTGCTCGCAGGTTGCCAATATGCTGTGTCCAATAAACTGTTGGGCCACATTGATAAAATTTAACCATCCTATCTTTAAGAGGCTTAAATTCCTGCTTAGTTCGATAGAGAGTGTTATATAATCTTATCTTCATAAATTAGAAAAGTTTATAGCCATTTCTTCATCTTAAAATATGTAAAAAGAGAAACGGCGGACAATATCATCAACCCAACGATAATCCAAAAATCACCTTTTGTACCCACAAGAGGAGTGCTGATGGTGTTCATACTAAAGAGTTGAGAAAAAAGCATTAAGGGGAAGGTCACAAAGGCCATAATCGTTAATACCCTCATAATATCGTTGACCTTATCAGTTAAAAGAGAATCATTTGTCTCGTGTAAAGAATTTATTACCCCAGAACAATTTTCCAAAAGACTTTTTACACGCGCCAAATCTCCAAGCGCCGCATTTGCCCAATATTGGAAATTTTTACCATAGATTTTTTCTCCGGCCGGGCGAAAAGAATTTAATATAGACTCGTGGCCGTAGATTGTTTTATGAAAATTGAGAATATCTCTTCTCAAACGTGAGATAAAAACAACCATCTCCTTTTCTCTCCCCTTAAAAACATTCTCCTCCGCCCGCTCTATCTTCTCCTGAATATGGTCTAACTCTCTTAAGGCAAAATCATAAAGATGTCTGATGATGAAAATGGCAAGCATCCCCCCGTTATCTATATCGTCCTCTTTAAAAAGAGAACCAACCTCAAACATTTTTTGCATTTCGTAAAAAATAGGATCTTCTTTATAATGAGCGGTTATCAAAAAATTTTTTCCGATTATAAAATCAATTTCATAACTTACAGATGTCTTTTTTGCCGCATCATAAATTGGAAAGTGTAAAATTAAATATATCGTCTCTTTGTATATATCAACTCTTGAACGCATGGTAGGTCTTAAAAGCTCTTCTGCTATAACCGGATGAATATAATATTTTTTGACTAGAGATTTGACCTCCTCAGCCATAGGATTCTCCAAATCTATCCAGGTTAATTTTTTGTGCTTAAAAATAGAAATCATATAATTATTTTGATTATACTCTTTTATTGTGTATAATGGAAGTTATGGATAATAAAAAAAAGATAATTTCTTTTATAGTGGCCGTATTTTTATTGGTTGTGGTTTTCTTTTTGGGGGCAGTTTTTGGTTATTCCCAAAGGCCGGCGATGGAAAAAATTTCCTATATCATAAACAAGGAACCAAATGTTCCCAAAGAAAATATTGATTTCTCTCCGTTTTGGTCAGCCTGGAGCACTATAGAATCAAATTATGTCTCTGCCTCAAGCACAAATAAACAGGATATGGTCTGGGGGGCCATTAGGGGGTTGGTAGGTTCTTTAGGTGACCCCTATTCCACATTCTTTCCCCCTGAGGAAAACAAACAGTTTAAAGAAGAGATGAGCGGAAATTTTGGTGGGGTGGGCATGGAAATAAGTGTTAAAAAGGGAGTTTTGACCGTGGTCTCGCCCCTAAAGGACACTCCAGCAGAAAGGGCAGGGATAAAGGCCGGAGATGTGATTTTAAAAATAAACGATAAAACAACAGATGGGCTGAGTGCAGATGAGGCTGCCAGATTAATAAGGGGAGAGCCGGGGACAAAAGTAAAATTGGTTATCTTACACCCAAACGAAACAAATACAAAAGAATTAGAGATTACAAGAGACATCATCAAAATTCCTGTTTTGGATACCGAGAGGAAGCCGGATGGAATTTTTGTTATAAAACTTTATAACTTCTCGGAAAACTCTTCATCAGAATTTAGAAATGCTCTAAGACAATTTTTAGAATCAGGAGACGATAAGCTCATTTTAGATTTGCGAAATAATCCCGGCGGGTATTTGGAGTCTGCAGTTGATATTGCCAGTTGGTTTTTGCCCGTGGGAAAGATTGTGGCCCGGGAGAGATTTAGTTCCGGAGAGGAAACGCTTTTTAGAAGCAAGGGTTATAATATCTTTACGCCCACTGGCAAATTGCCTTTTGCTATTTTGGTGAATGAGGGAAGCGCCTCTGCCTCAGAAATTTTGGCCGGCGCATTAAAAGAACACGGCGTGGCAAAACTGGTTGGCAAAAAAACTTTTGGCAAGGGCTCGGTTCAAGAATTATTTCCAATAACATCAGACACCTCTTTAAAACTCACCATTGCCAAATGGCTCACACCAGAAGGTATCTCCATCTCTGACCACGGTCTGGAACCAGATTACAAAGTAGAGATAACAGAAAAAGACATTGAGGAGAAAAAAGATCCTCAGATGGATAAGGCAATAGAGATAGTAAAAAACTGGAATAAATAGAGACAGGCGCGGAAAAATTTATTATTCAACTATCATAACTTTTTTTCTAAAATCTTACCAGATAGAGGCGATTGCATTTATCTTAAAAGATTTATTTTGGATTCTTGGCCAAATTTTGGTCAAAACCGGATATCAAAATTGTCTTGGTAAAAACCGCCAAATGTGTGTGTAGATTACCACACTTCCTTGATTTTTTTCTGGTTTTGTGATAATATCTCTTTACAGCCCGAAACAGGGCTTTTTTTATTGAAAATGGCTTAATTAAGCCATTTTTAAAAGCCATAGTTTATAGGATATCTTAAAAAAACCGGGCTGAAATCTTTTATGAAAAAGAGATTATCTTTTAAGTTAATGGCAATTAATTTATTATCATTTGTGATGACTTTGCCATTAATTACCTTCGCCGATGTTAAAATTGTAGAGGCGCCCAATGTTTTGGCATCAGATGCGGTTATAACCTCAAATGTAAAGGAAAAAATTATTAGGGAGATGAAGGTTCATATCACAGCCTATTCTTCCACTGTTGATCAAACAGACGACACGCCATTTATCACAGCCAGTGGTACCTATGTTAGAGATGGTATCGTGGCGGCAAATTTTTTGCCCATTGGCACAAAGATAAAAATTCCTGAGATTTATGGAGATAAAGTTTTTGTGGTAGAAGACAGGATGAACGAAAGGTACAAAAACACAATTGATGTCTGGCATCCTAATAGGGAGAGCGCCAAAGAATTTGGGCATAAGATTTCTACAATTCAAATTATAGAAACAGGCGAAAACTAAAAACAAAAATCTTGCCGTAAGGCAAGATTTTTGTTATCTTAATAAAAGATGGATGATATATTCTGGCATTTTAGTATTACCATTGCCACTCTAGCTCAATTGGCAGAGCAATCGCTTCGTAAGCGATAGGTTCGCGGTTCGATTCCGCGGGGTGGCTCCAAGATTTGGCTTTTGGATTTTTGACCAGCCATTTCGGGGGCAGCGCTGTGTGCCACCCATCAAATGACCACCAGCGCCTTTTTCAAAATCAATCACTTATCTGCTATAGCTGGTAAGTGATTGGTTTTGGGTTTATGGGTTTATGGGTTTAGTGGTTTTAAACGAAATGAAAGCGCATCTACATTTTTATATTACAGCCGTAAGAGTAGAGTAGATAAGATAAAAAATCTTACCACATAGAAGCAATCGCATTTATCTTAAAAGATTTATTTTGAATTCTTGACCAAATTTTGGTCAAAAGTGGATATCAGAAAATTATCACAACAAAAACCGCTAAATGTGTGTAGATTACCGTACCCATTTGACAAGCCATATTATCTTTGATATCATCTTAATATTGTAAAATAGATGGCAGATAGGTCCCTAAAAACAGCCATAGGAACGGTGATAGAGGCGCTGCCCAACGCCTCTTTTCGCGTAAAATTAGAAGATGGAACTGAAATCTTTTCTTATTTGGCCGGAAGAATGCGTATGTATAAAATCAAGGTGCTTTTGGGAGACAAAGTTAAGGTGGAACTGGATCCCTATGGTGGAACAAAGGGCAGGATAATCCAAAGATTATAAAAAATTATGAAGGTAAGAGCTTCGGTAAAAAAAATTTGCAGAGATTGTAAAATAATAAGACGCCACGGTCGAGTCTATGTCATCTGCAAAAAAAATCCAAAGCATAAACAGAGACAGGGATAAAATTTTTATATTATGAGAATCGCAGGAGTAAATATACCGGATAACAAAAGACTGGAGATCGCCCTCACTTATATTTTTGGCATTGGTAAATCTTTGGCCCAAGAGATATTAAAAACTGCCTCCATTTCCTTTGATAAAAAACCAAAAGATCTGTCCGAAGAGGAGGCCAATACAATCAGAAAATTGGTGGAGAAGTATAAGATAGAGGAGGATTTAAAAAGAGAAATTGCCGCTAATATAAAAAGATTAAAGGAGATTAAATGCTATCGCGGCATAAGACATTCTAAAAGATTGCCGGTAAGGGGGCAGAGGACAAAAACAAATTCCAGAACAGTCAGAGGAAATGTCAGGGTGACAATGGGCAGCGGCAGAAGAAAATTAGAAAAGACATAATCTTTAATAATATTTTATGGGTAAAAAACGTATCATAACAAAAGAGGGGACAACAGTTGATCAAGAGCTTAAAAACCGCTCGCTGGCCAAGACTCCAAAGAAAAAAATTACCAGCGGCATTTTAAACATACAGTCAACCTTTAATAACACAATCATTACGCTCTCAGACAAAGAGGGGAATGTAATCATGTGGTCATCAAGCGGATCATTAGGTTTTAAGGGCGCAAAAAAGGGCACACCCTTTGCCGCCTCAAAGGTCGCCGAATTAATAGCTGATAAGGCAAAGGCCAGCGGTATTAAAGACGTTGATTTAATAATAAAGGGAGTTGGCGCAGGCAGAGAATCCGCCATAAGAACTTTTGCCGCAAAGGGACTGGAGATTAATCTCATTAGAGACGAAACTCCCATTCCGCATAACGGCCCCAAGCCGCCCAAACCAAGAAGGGTGTAAATTTATTATGAGAATTTCTTGCAAAATTTGCAGAAGAGTTGGAGAATCTGTCTGCGGCAGAGAGAAATGCGCCTTTAAAAAGAAGCCGTATCCGCCCGGCATATTTGGCAGGAAAAAGGGTAGACACGGCTCAAGAGGCATTTCTGAATACGGCATGCAATTAAAAGAAAAACAGAAAATAAGATTCACCTATGGCATAAGAAGTGGCCAGCTTGAAAAATATCTTAAAGAGGGAGACGACATCTTTAGCATCTTGGAGTCCCGTTTAGATAATGTCATCTATAGAATGGGGTTGGCGCAAAACCGCAGTCAGGCAAGACAAATTGTCTCTCACGGACACATTTTGGTAGACGGCAGAAGAGTCAATATCCCATCATATCTGGTGAAGATTGGGCAAAAGATTTCTGTCAAACCCAGTTCTTTAAATAAATCATTATTTAAAGATTTAGATTTTAAATTAAAAAATTATAATCCGCCATCTTGGCTAAAGGTAGACAAAGAGAAAAAAGAGGCGGAGATTATTGGTCGACCAACAAAATAAAATAATTTAAAAAATTTTTATTATGGAGTATAAAATAATTCCTCCTTCAAAACCAAAGATTATCTCCGAGGAGGGGAATAAGGGAATATATGAGATAGAGGGATGCTATTCTGGCTACGGCTACACTCTTGGCAATTCTTTAAGAAGAATAATTTTATCATCTATCCCCGGAGCGGCAATCACCTCTGTTAAAATAGAGGGAGTCCCTCATGAATTTTCAAAAATAGACGGAATAAGAGAAGACGTTTTGACCATTCTTTTAAATCTTAAAAAAATTAGATTTAAGATGCTCACCGATGAACCTCAAAAAATAAAAATATCCGCTCACGGCATAAAAGATGTTTTGGCAAAAGATATTGAGACCCCGTCGCAGGTAGAGGTTTTAAATAAAGAAGAGCACATTGCCACCCTTGTGGCAAAAGATTCTAAACTAGAGATGGAGATGATTGTGGAAAAGGGACTTGGTTACGTACCGCGAGAAAATCTTAGAAGAGAAAAGGTGGAGATAGGAACTATTATATTGGACGCGATATTTACGCCGATAAGGAAGGTAAACTACGAGGTTGAAAATATGCGTGTCGGCGACAGAATCGATTATAACAGGCTACGCTTTTTTATTGAGACAGATGGCTCAATTACGCCGCGTGATGCTCTGGAGATGGGTATTGAGATAATGATAAACCATCTTAAGGCAATTATAGGTTTTCAAGAAAAAGAAGTTCTAACAGAAGAGACTGAAGAGGAGACAGACAAAAAAATAAAAGAGGTTAAAGAGGAGATAGAGAACGAAGATGTCTTAAAAATAAAAATAGAAGATTTACAATTTTCTTCAAGAACATTGAACGCGCTCTCTAACGAGGGGATAAGAACTCTTGGCGGTCTGGCGCGGAAGAGAGAGGAGGACTTAAGAAAGATGAAGGGGGTTGGAGAAAAGGCAATACAAGAGATCAAAAGAACTTTGGGAAATTACGGTCTGACATTAAAATAATATTTTAAAAATAAAAAATGAGACACTTAAAGAAGGGGAGAAAATTTAAAAGAGAAAGAGATCAAAGAAGGGCATTACTGCGCTCGCTTATTTTTAGCCTGATAAAATATGAGAAGATAAAAACAACCGAGGCCAAGGCAAAAGAGATAAGACCGATTGTGGAGAAATTAATTACCAAGGCAAAAAAAGGGGGGCTTTCCAATTATCGCCTTCTTATCTCTAAAATAAATATTCAGGCAGCAAAGAAACTGGTAAAAGAGATTGGTCCAAGATATAAAGAGAGAAAGGGCGGATATACTAAAATTATTAAACTCCCCAAAAGAAAGACCGACGGTAGCAAAATGGCAATAATTAAATTTGTATAAGTATGTCCAAACAATACGTTTTAGACGCAAAAAATAAAACACTGGGAAGGCTGGCCTCTGAGGCGGCAGTTCTTTTGCGCGGGAAAAAAGAACCTGATTTTGCGCCTCATAAATTGCCTCAAGTAAGAGTGAAGATAATTAATGCGGCCAATCTAAAAATAGACGAAAAAAAAATAAACCAGAAAACATATCGACGCCATAGCCAGTATCCCGGCGGAGAAAAAATTGAAACTCTCAAGAGATTGATGGAAAGAAGAGGAATTTCTTTTGTCATTAAAAAGGCTGTTATGGGAATGCTTGCAAAAAACAAACTTCAGAAAAAAATTATTAAAAACCTAACAATTGAAGAATAACAAAAGAATATGCTAACCCAAAATACAAAAAAGGAATCTGGTGATATTAAATATTTTGAGGCGGTGGGAAGAAGGAAAACATCCAGAGCAAGGGTGAGAATCTCTAAATCAAAAGATCTCTCCTTTTCTATTAACGAATTGGGGTTAAAAAATTATTTTCCGACAGAGGAATTGCAAAATATTGTTAAGGGGCCTTTTGAAAAATTAAAAATAGAAAAGGGATTTTTCGTCTCTGTAAGGGTTTTGGGCGGAGGTATCAAATCACAGGCAGAGGCAGTAAGACATGGCATAAGCAGGGCCCTTATAAAAATTAATCCTGATTTTCGTCAAGTTTTGAAAGAGGAGGGTTTTCTTAAAAGAGACCCGAGAATGAAAGAGAGAAGAAAGTTCGGCCTAAAGAAAGCCAGAAAGGCACCACAGTGGAGCAAGAGATAAAATTTGATTTTAACTTCAATAAAATAGCTTATTAAAAAAGTAACAATAAAATAAATTGCCTATGGGAAACTTACCAATTATTATTACACAAATTATTTTTTGGAAGGGAATACCAAAAGATCTATTTTTATTAATGCTTGTATGGTCTCTTTTCTGGAAAGGGTGGGCATTATGGAGATCAGCGAGGTCAGGCCAAAAATGGTGGTTTATTGCCCTGCTTATCATAAACACTCTGGGTATCTTAGAAATTTTATACCTCTTTATCTTTAGTAAAAAAACCGAAGTCCCGGCAATAAAAAAAGAGGAAGATTTGCCAATGCAACCGCCAGAACCACCCCAACCCCCAACTAGCACAATATAAAATAAATTATTAAAACCTCATCTTTTATCTCTCGCAAAATAAATAAAAAAACCCGACGGCGTAGTGCGTCGGGTTAGGGACAGAGCTGCCAAAGGCTTTTGCCAGTGTCCCATAAGTCCCTCAATTCCGTTAAAAGTAATCTGCTTTTAACGGGATAAAGAACTGGCAGGCGCTTTTGGACACGTGTTCCTAAGGAATTATATACCCAAGATATTCGAAGTCCTCAGCGCCTGTAAAAAGAACTAAGGGGGCGCCACCGCGACGAAAGGCACTTTGGCCAAATTCAGCCAAGACGTTCCCCTTTTTCAGCTGGTGATTCAGACACCAACGACGTAGGGTCATTCCAACCTCCTCCAAGTCCTCCTCACCAGCAAATCTACATTAGTATAATATCTAAGTAATTCCTTCAAGCCGCCGCCACTCAGTCCACACATACTTAAGGAATTCCTGGCCGAGCCAACGCATTGCCCTTTTACGGGCAATTGCCGGAATTCCCTTGTACGGTTCTGGCAGCTTGGGGATAGTACCGGCTGCTGTAGCTTTAAATCGTTCCTCCGCTACATAAGCAAGGAATTGATCCACAGTCATATCGCTAGGGATTTCCTTGCCTGCTTGCCGATTTACCTCCAGTAACTTACCAACTTCCACCAAATAGCGGGTCTGAAGCTTTTGCTTCCACGGATTATCAACCGGCTGTTTATCAATCACTGAAGTGAAATAATAGACAGCCTGCTGAAGTATGTGATTCCAATTGGCGCGCTGGCCTTTTTGACGGCGCGGAGCCTGCCAACCACCATTTACAGGCTGAAGATGATAGCCGGCAAATGCCCGCAGTTTGGGTAAACTCTGAAATCGCCGGATATCCATTATAGAGGAAATGATATAACCGGCAATACCTGGACCGCAACCTTTGACCGGAGAAAAAACCTCTTGGTAAAGCGGCATTTCCTCCAGCCTGGCTTCCAGCATTGCTTTTAACCTTTGCTCTAATGATTTGTAGAAAGTGACTGCCACACCACCTTTGGTGTCAAAGTCAAGTTCTACTTCCTCATTAGCTGGCAAAGTTTCCAAAACCCTTTCAATCGCCTCATTGGCAACTGGTAAACCCTTGAGCCCGCCGAGAAGCTCTAAATCCTGTTGAATATGCCTTAAGCGATTGGCAGTGGCAATCCGAATCTTGCGCTGGACAGTCCAGTACATTTTTGAAAGAAGCCGGACCTCCAATACTGCCATATCTTCAACTTCCCGGAAGGGATAAAAAAGACTGGGATTATCTCTTGCAAAACGATAAATAATAGAAACCGGCGATTCCACTGCCTCACCAGTTTTACCTTCTTGACGCTGCCTTTTTTGTTCATCATGAATGAACCAAGTTGGCAGACGAAAAAGTTTGGCGTTCTGCCGAAAGGCAGCGATACAGAATTTATCATTCTGGCCGCCGAGTTCGGTATAGATAGTGTCACCAGAGCCCAACCGCGACAGGAAATCTGCCACAGACATTGAGCTGGAAACTACTTTCTTGCGTTTTGTTGTGGGGATAAAAGAATTAACATTTAATTCCTTGCCGCTGGCTAAAGTAATTAGCCGCGGCTCAGAACTATTTTCCCAGGCCAAAACCTGGGAATCGCTTACAGGGTGATAGTCTACAGCGTAAAGCATTCAATCCTCCTTTTTAGGCTAAAGCCATTTTGAATGGAGGAGGCAGATCAGAGAAAATCTAGAGACAGCCAAGCCTTGGGCTTACTTGCCAACCTAAAACAAGTCTCTTTAATTTTCAAAGAACCACCTCCATTTGATTCTCACTAAATTATACTTATAATATCTTATTTGTCAATCTCATGATTTTTAAAGAGAAATGCTATAATTTATTTAATGATCAATCGGGGAATTGCCACATTTGGACTTGATTACGGCAAGTGTCCGGCATGGCTTTTTGAGAGAATGAAAAAATTGGGAAGAGAGATAGTTAAAATAATGGTTGAGGAATACGGACCAGATGAATTTGTAAAGAGAATGAGTGATCCTGTATGGTTTCAGTCTCTGGGAACGGTTTTGGCCTTTGACTGGAACGCCTCCGGCCTTACCACCATTTTAACCGCGGCCTTAAAAGAGGGGATAAGGGGCGAGGAAAAAAATTTAGGTATCTTTATCTGCGGTGGCAAAGGCAAAACATCACTTAAAACTCCTGAGGAGATTAAAAATTGGGGAGAGAGACTAAATCTACCAGAACCCCATACAGAAAATTTAACGTACAATTCCAAAATGGCAGCCAAGGTTGATAGTTCTTTAATTCAAGACGGATTCCAAATTTATCACCATGCCTTTATCTTCAGTAAATCAGGAGCCTGGACCGTCATTCAACAGGGGATGAACACAACCACTCAAAAGGCGCGGCGTTATCACTGGCATTCTAAAAATATAAAAGATTTAATCAATGAACCTCATACCGGAATTACCTCTCCTCAAAATATCCCAGTTCTCAATCTCACGGCTGAGGAAAGTAAAAAGACAAGAGAGGTAACCACCGAACTTATAAAGGGTGGCTATTACAGCCTGATAAAAGATATCAAAATCTTAAGAAGTCATACCTCAGACCTCTCTCAGATGATAAAAATAAAATCAAAAAATCAGGGGCAACTCACTCTTTTGAATTTGGAAACAAAGGAGTTTTATTGGCATCCTGTTTTAAATGAAAATTTCTCCTCAAGTAAATATCTGGAAAAAATTTTGTGGCGGGCATGCGAGGTTAAGCCCGAAAATTACGAAAAGTTTCTTTATCTAGAGGGAGTGGGGCCAAAGACAATAAGGGCCTTAAGCCTTGTCTCAGAAATAATTTACGGGGCAAAACCATCATATGAAGATCCGGCGCGATATTCTTTTGCCCATGGGGGTAAAGACAAAACTCCCTATCCCGTTGATAGAAAAACATATGATATAAGTATTGATTTCTTCAAGATGATTATTTCTAAGATGAAGATACCATCTTCGGAAAAAAGCAAATTAATGAAAAAATTGATTTAAGATTTTTTAGATATTTGTTATAATTTAAATTGATGGGTTATCTTTTTTGGCATTACGGAAGGGCAATTAAAAAATTTCTTATCATCTGGAGAAATTTTTTTGAGTTTTGGTGGCATTTTTTCTCCGTCAATTTGCTTTTAAAGACACTCTTTAGTACCTGGAGGAGAGATATCATCTCAAAATCTTCTGGCCTGGATATAGGGGAGATATTTTTAAATCTCATTGCCTCAATGCTCTCCCGGCTCATCGGATTTTTTATCCGTTTTATCTCCATTGTTTTGGCAATTGTTTTAGAGATAATCACTTTAATTTTGGGGATATTAATCCTTTTTGTATGGATCGCCTTACCCTTAATAATCGTCTCTCTTTTTCTTGAGGGAATTTATAAAAATATAAGTTTTCTCATCGCCTCTGTTTTAATAACTCTAGTCTCCTTTTACCTATATTCTTATTCAAAAAGAAAGATGCCCACTGAAATGACGTTAGAGGAGGCGATGAAAAAAAATTGGTTTAAAAAAGTTTGGCTAAGGGCAGGGTTTGATTTAGAAAAATTAAGAGGGGTCAATTTTAATAATCTAAAAGATTTTCTCAAACAAAATAATTTTTCCGAAGATGATTTTAATGAAGTCGTATCCTGGGTGGAATCAGAAGAGGAACAGAAAATTAAAGAAAAAATGTTTTGGGAAAGAGAGTTTTTGCTTTCAATAAGGGGAATAGGGAAGGATTGGGCCTATGGATACACACCGACATTAGATAAATTTTCTTTTGATTTAACTGCCCAAAATCCAAGAAAATTTAAATCCTATCTCATCGCCAGAAGACAGCAAATAGAATCTATTGAAAGAGTATTAATTCGCTCAAGAGAAAACAATGTCTTAATTATTGGCGAACCCGGTACCGGCCGAAAGACAGCTGTAAGAGGCTTTGCCGATTTTGTGAGTCAAGGAAAAATCTCGCCCCCTTTAAGACATAAAAGAGTTCTGGAATTAAATGTAAACGCTCTCTTGGCCAATATCTCAAACATCTCAGAGGCACAGGGCCGAATTCAAATGGTATTAAACGAGGCCATCAAAGCCGGAAATATAATTCTTGTCATAGACGATTTTCACAATATTTCCAATAATCTCTTTAATGTTTTCATTCCCTATCTCTCTTCAAAATATATCCAATTAATCTGTATCACCACCTATGAGGGATTGCATAAAGATTTAGAAAGAAATCCTGAAATTCTTAAATATTTTGAGAAGGTGGAGATTAAAGAGCCAGATGAAAAAAGCACAATACTGATACTTGAAGAGATTATTCCTGAATTGGAAAAGAGAACCGGCATTTTGGTAAGTTATCCGGCCTTAAAGGAAATAGTCTATAAGGCGGCGCGATATTTTAGCAGCGTACCCTTTCCGGAGCGGGCGGTAGATTTATTAGACGAATCTCTTGTCTATGTGGCCTCAAAAACAGATGACAAAATACTCAACGTCAGTCACGTTGACTTCATTTTATCGGAAAAGACAGAGATACCCATTGGCGAAATATCGCAATCGGAAAAAGAAAAGTTGTTAAAGTTAGAAGATATTCTGCATCAAAGGGTAATCAACCAAGAGGAGGCGATAAGGGCCATTGCCTCGGCGATGCGCCGCGGCCGCTTAAATATCGGAGAGAAGAAAAAGCCCATCGGTTCCTTTCTCTTTTTAGGGCCTACAGGAGTTGGCAAAACAGAGACAGCCAAGACATTAGCCCGGGTATACTTTGGCAGAGAAGATAAAATGATTAGGCTGGATATGTCTGAATATCAAAATGTCTCAGATGTTTCAAGAATCATTGGCAGCCAAGAGGGAGAGCCGGGGATTTTGACAACGGCAGTAAAAGAAAATCCCTTTTCTCTTGTCTTATTAGACGAGATAGAAAAGGCTCATAAAAATATTTTAAATCTTTTTTTGCAGGTCCTTGACGAAGGTTGGTTAAACGATGCCTTTGGTAAAAAGATAAATTTTAGAAATACCATCATCATTGCCACCTCAAACGCTGGCGCGGAACTCATACGCGAGATGGTGAAAGAGGGATTAAATCCTGTTTTAGAGAAAGAAAAGATAATGGATTTTTTACAAAAAGAGAGTCTGTTTAAACCGGAATTTCTCAATAGATTTGACGATATAATTGTATTCCATCCTCTGACAAAAGAAAACTTAATAAAGATAGCCGAACTCTCTTTAAAAAGTCTCATAAAAAGAATGGATGAGGAAAACAAAATAAAACTTTCCTTTGACCCGATTGTCTTAGAAAAAATTGCCGAACTGGGTTATAGTCCCGAATATGGAGCAAGACCGATGAAAAGGGTAATCCAGGAAAAGATAGAAAACTTTATAGCCAAGAAAATGCTTGAGGAAAACTTAAAGGAGGGTTCAGAGATCCATATTAAACCAGAGGATATATTTTAAGGCAGTTTGCCTTTTTAGATTATTCTGTTATAATCTATCTTTATGAAAATTTTTAAAAAAAAATGGTTTTATATTATTGTCTTAATTTTAATAGCCATAACAATAGGTTATTTTTTGTTTTTTAAAAACAAATCAAAAACTAACTACGAATTGGATACCGTAAAAAGAGGCAATCTCATCCAAAAGGTAAGCGTCACCGGCACGGTAAAACCATCTACCAATGTTGATTTGGCGTTTGAAAGGGGCGGGAAGGTGGCCAGTGTAAATGTCTCTGTCGGAAATAGAGTAAAATCCGGCCAGGTTTTAGTTACTCTTGTAAATGATGATTTACAGGCCCAACTTAACCAGGCAGAGGCAAAACTGGAAGAATTAAAAAAGGGCTCAAGGCCGGAGGAAATAGATATTCAAAAAGAAAAGGTAAAGACAGCCAAAGATAGCTTACTGGATGCAATAGATGATGCCTATACTAAATCAGATGACGCAATTAGAAATAAAACTGATAAACTTTTTAGCAATCCCTCTACCTTTCCGCAGATTAACATTCCCATAAAAGACATAGTTTTAAAATCTCAAATTGAGTCTGAAAGACTTTTTTTAGAGCCGGTATTAAATAATTGGAAAGACAATCTCACCGATTATAATTTGGCAAAAGATAATCTTAATAAGATAAAAGACTTTTTAGATAAACTGGCAACGGCCGTAAACGCCCTAACAGAAAGCGCCACCTTATCACAGACAACCATTGACGGATATAAAACAGAGATCTCAACCTGCCGCACAAATATTAATACGGCCATAATGAATTTAAATTCCGCCATCAATAACCTAAATCTACAGGAAAAGCAACTAGAGCTCTATGAGGCAGGCACCATTTTAGAGCAAATAAAGGCGCAGGAGGCAGGGGTAGAGGAAATTAAGGCAAACATCTCAAAGACGATAATGGTCTCTCCCATAAATGGCATCATCACAAAAAATGAGGCCAAGGTTGGCGAAATTGTACCGGCAAATACTCCCATTATATCCATCATCTCTGATTCCAAACTCCAGATAGAGGCCTATGTTCCGGAGGCTGATATTGCCAAGGTCAAGATAAATGATTTGGCAGAGGTAACCCTTGATGCCTACGGAAAAGATGTTTTATTTGAGGCAAAGGTCGTCTCAATTGATCCGGCAGAGACAATCATAGAGGGAGTCTCCACCTATAAAACAGTTTTGGAATTTACAAAAGAGGACGCAAAAATTAAATCCGGCATGACAGCCAATACCGATATTATCACCGCTCGAAAAGAGAATGTCTTATATATTCCCCAGAGAGCAGTGATCACAAAAGACAAAGAGAAAATTGTACGTAAGATAGACAACAATAATCAGATAACAGAGGTTAAGGTTGAGACAGGATTAAAAGATTCCGATGGCAATATTGAAGTTCTATCCGGTCTTTCCGAAGGAGAAAAGATTGTTGTATATACAAAATAAAATGCCTCTCATTGATGTTAAAAATCTTTCCAAGACATATTTTGACGAGGGAGTGGAAACATTGGCTGTAAAAAACGCCACCTTTTCTATAGAAAAAGGAGAATTTCTGGCAATAATGGGGCCGTCCGGCTCAGGTAAGTCAACGCTCCTTCACATGTTGGGGCTTTTGGATTTACCCACCTCTGGCGAATATTTTTTTGACGGAAAAAATATCAAGGATTATACAGAGAAAGAAATTGCCATGATCCGCAATAAAAAGATGGGTTTTATCTTCCAATCGTTTAATCTTTTGGGTAAGTTAAACGTTTTGGAAAACGTTAAAATGCCCCTTCTTTATTCTGATGTGAAAGAATCAGAATGGAATATTCGCGCCCAAAAGGCCATAGAGGATGTTGGGCTTAAACATCGTTTAAATTACGAGACCTCAAGGTTATCTGGCGGAGAAAAGCAACGAGTGGCCATTGCCAGAGCCCTTGTAAATAATCCTGATGTCATCTTCGCAGACGAACCGACAGGAAATCTTGATTCTAAATCCGGCAGACAGATTATGGAGATTATAGAGAAATTAAACGAAGAAGACGGACACACTATTGTTTTGATAACCCATGAGACCTATACTGCCGAACACGCAAAAAGAATAATAAGCATTAAAGATGGAGAGATAATAAAAGATGAAGAGGTTAAAAATCGTCGCAGGGCGGATGAATTTATCAAATAATTATGACCATAAAACATACCTTAAAAACAGCTGTAATGGGACTGAAAACGCATAAATCGCGATCTCTTTTGACAATTCTTGGAATTGTAATTGGTATCACGGCAATAATACTGGTCTTATCTTTGGGAAGGGGAGCGGAAAACCTGATATTAGGGCAAATTAAAGGTATCGGCGCCAAAACAATTGCCATTGCTCCAGGTAGACATCCAACAGGACCAACAGACATTGCCTCTCTTTTCACGGACTCGTTAAAAAATAAAGATATTGATGCCCTCAAAAATAAAAATAATGTTCCCCATCTTCTAAATTTAATGCCGGTTGTCTTTGGCAGCCAGGTCATCTCTTATGAAAATGACACATACAGGCCGACAATCTTTGGAGTCACCGGACTCTTTACCGAAATATATAATATCTATCCATCAGAGGGAAGAAATTTGGAAGATGAGGATATTACAAGCAACGCCAATGTTGTCATAATTGGCTCTAAGGTAAAAGATGAGCTTTTTGGAGAGAGCGATGCATTAGGAGAAGAGGTAAAAATTAAAGGCAGAAATTTTAAAATCATCGGCATATTGGGTAAACAAGGGCAATCGGGTTTTTTAAATTTTGACGATGCGGCCATCATACCATATACCACGGCCCAACAATATATCTTTGGAAAAAAATATTTTGATAGAATTGTTGTTCAGGTAGATAGCGAAAACAATGTTGACCAAACAGTTGAGGATATAAAGATAACATTGCGTAATTCTCACAATATAGATGATCCATCAAAAGACGATTTTTTTGTGGAAACCCAGGCTCAGGCCTTAAATATGGTCTCAACCATAACAAATATTTTAACCCTCTTTCTTGTCTCAGTGGCAGCAATATCTCTTTTGGTCGGCGGCATTGGCATTATGAATATTATGCTCGTCTCAGTAACAGAAAGGACCAGAGAGATAGGGCTGCGTAAGGCCTTGGGAGCAACCTCCAAAGATATTCTCACTCAATTTTTAATGGAGGCAATAATTTTAACCGGAACCGGCGGGCTGGTTGGCATCTTTTTGGGTGGCTTACTATCATTTTTGGCATCAATCATTCTCTCAAGATTTGTTGGATTGTCTTGGTCATTTGTCTTCCCACTCTCCGGCGCCTTTATAGGGCTGGGCATATCTTTTGCCATAGGGTTATTCTTTGGCATCTATCCGGCACGCGAGGCAGCCAAAAAGAGTCCGATTGAGGCCCTAAGATACGAATAGACAATAAAATCCCCCCTTGCATACTCATTAAAAAAAACTATAATTATAGTTTATGGATGAAAACGAAATTATTTTAGAAAACGATAATGGCGGCGAGGAAGAGGCAAAAGATTTAATTAAAAAACTCAAAGAAAAACTAAAAAAATGCGAAGAGGAAAAGGCAGAATATTTATCAGGTTGGCAGAGGGCCAAGGCTGATTTTATTAATGCCAGAAGAGAGGAAGAAGAATTAAGAAAGGAAATTGTAAAATTTTCGGAAAAAAATCTTATCTTGGATCTTTTATATCTGGCGGATAGTTTTGATGCATTCTTCCGTCATCAAAAAGATAAAAAAATAAAAGAGGAAGACGAGGGAATAAAAAATATTTACCAGCAACTGATGAACATATTTAAAAGTAGGGGAGTGGAACCAATAAATTGTCTGGGAGAAAAATTTAATCCATCAGAACACGAGGCCATAGAAGAGGTAAAAGTTGACGAAAAAGAAAAAGATGGTATAATTATTGAAGAGATAAGAAAGGGTTATAAAATGCATAATAAAATTATAAGAGCATCTCAAGTAAAGGTCGGAAAATTCAACAATTAAAACAATTCTAATAATTAAAACATATGAAAATATTAGGTATTGATTTAGGAACAACTAATTCTGCAATGGCCATTGTGGAGGGAGGAGAACCCAAGATCATAGAAAATAGTGAGGGCACAAGAACAACTCCCTCTATCGTTGCCATTTCCAAACAAAACGAAAGACTTGTGGGCCTTTTGGCAAAAAGGCAGGCAATTACCAATTCTGAAAATACAATTTTTTCTGTAAAGAGATTAATCGGCAGGAGTTTTGATGATCCGGAAGTTCAAAAAGATAAAGAGCTTCTGCCTTATAAAATAGAACGTTCAGAAGACGGAGGGGTGAAAATAAAAATGGGAGGAAAGAGTTATAGGCCGGAAGAAATTTCCGCAATGATTTTGCAAAAATTAAAGCACGATGCCGAATCCCGATTGGGAGAAAAAATAGAGGAGGCCATAATTACGGTACCGGCCTACTTTAACGACAGCCAGAGAAAGGCAACAAAGGATGCTGGGGAGATCGCTGGCTTTAAGGTAAAAAGAATTATAAATGAACCCACTGCCGCGGCCCTGGCATATGGTTTTAATAAAAAGAAAAACGAACAGATTGTTGTCTATGACTTTGGCGGCGGCACATTTGATGTCTCGGTCTTGGAGGTGGGAGATGATGTCATAGAGGTCAAGGCAACAGGCGGGGACACTCATTTGGGCGGAGATGATATAGACCAGAGGATAATTAATTGGATTGTCTCTGAATTTAAAAAGGAATCAGGAATTGATGTCTCCAAAGATGTCTTGGCTCTACAGAGATTAAAAGATGCGGCAGAAAAGGCTAAACATGAGCTCTCCAGCACACTGGAAACAGAAATTAACATCCCCTTTATCACCTCAGACACGAGCGGTCCAAAACACCTTTTGATAAAGATGACCAGAGCAAAATTAGAAGAGTTAACAGATGATCTGATTAAAAAATCTATTGAGATAACAAAACAAGTGGTAAAAGAGGCAAAATTTGAAATCTCTGACATAGACGAGGTGATTTTGGTTGGTGGTCAGACAAGGATGCCGGCCATTCAAAAGGCGGTAAAAGATCTCTTTGGTAAAGAACCAAATAAATCTATTAATCCCGATGAGGTGGTGGCAATAGGCGCTGCCATCCAGGGCGGGATTTTGCAGGGTGATGTAAAAGATGTTTTGCTTCTTGATGTCACGCCGCTCTCTTTGGGTATAGAGACATTGGGTGGAGTGGCAACTAAAATCATTCCCAAAAACACAACCATTCCCACCAGCAAAAGCCAAATTTTCTCAACTGCCGCTGATAATCAAACCTCTGTGGAAATTCACGTCATTCAGGGAGAAAGAGAGATGGCGATGGATAATAAAACACTGGGAAGATTTATATTAGATGGTATCCCGCCAGCTCCGCGAGGCGTGCCGCAGATAGAGGTAACCTTTGATATTGATGTAAATGGTATTTTAAATGTCAAGGCAAAGGATAAGGCAACTGGCAAAGAACAGTCAATCAGAATTGAAGCCTCCTCAGGATTATCCAAAGAAGATATAGAGAGGATGAAAAAAGAGGCCGAGGCTCATGCCGAAGAAGACAGAAAGAAGAGAGAACTTGTGGAGATGAGGAATGCCGCCGATACCTTAATTTACACCTCAGAAAAATCTCTCAAAGATGCCTCGGGTAAAATTCCGGAGGATATCAAAAAGGAAATAGAAGAAAAAATTGATGCCCTAAAAAAGGCCAAAGACGGAAACGATATCTCTGTACTTAAGACAGCCTCTGAGGAATTATCCAGAAGTCTACAAAAGATAGGAGAGGCGCTTTATAGACAACACTCATCAGAAAAAGAACAAAAAACATCAAAAGATGATGAGGGGAATGTCAGAGACGCTGATATAGAAGAGGAAAACAAATAATTTTCAATTATCTTAGAATTGAAAATTAGAGAATTTATCTTATGGATTATTACGAAATTTTAGGCGTTCCAAGGAATGCCTCAAAAGAAGAAATTAAAAAGGCCTACAGGCAACTGGCTCATAAGTATCATCCGGATAAAACAAAGGGAGATGATAAGAAATTTAAAGAGATAAACGAGGCCTATCAGGTATTATCCGATGATAAAAAAAGGGCGGAGTACGACGCCTACGGAAGGGTTTTTTCTGGCGGGGAACAAACCGGTCCAAATTGGGGTTTTGACTTTAATGACTTTGCCAATGGATATAAAGAAAATGGCTGGGAATTTGACTTTGATGATATCTTTGATACCTTTTTTGGAACTGAGAGAGTAAGAAAGAGAGTTAAAAGAGGTAGAGACATTTCCATTGATTTAGAAATATCTTTTGAGGAGGCGGTTTTTGGCACAGAAAGAAAAGTTCTCATCAGTAAAAAATCTATCTGCGAGAGATGTCATGGAACCGGAGTGGAACCAAATAGCACCATTGAAAAATGTAAAATTTGTAATGGTACTGGTAAAATCAGAGAATCCCGCCGTTCGTTTTTTGGAGTTTTTAGCACAATAAGAGAATGTAGTAATTGTTTAGGCAAGGGAACTGTGCCCTCTAAAAAATGCATTGAATGCAAGGGTGAGGGAGTGGTAAATAAAACCGAGGAGATAAAAATAAAAATCCCCGCCGGCATCCAAGATAACGAGATGATAAAAATGCCCGGTTTAGGAGAGGCAATGCCTGACGGGATAAACGGAGATCTATATGTAAGAGTTTACGTCAAAAGACATCCAGTATTTAAAAGAGAGGGTTATAATTTGACAATGGATTTAGATATTAAAATCTCTGAGGCGATTCTTGGTTCAGAAAGAGAGATAAATACACTAGACGGCAAAATTAAAATAAAAATACCGGCCGGCATAGACTCCGGGGAAATTTTAAGAGTAAAAGGGAAGGGGATCCCCAAAAACAATAGGGGCGAGAGGGGGGATTTGATGATAAGAGTCTTTGTCAGAACTCCCAAAAAGGTCTCCTCCACTGCCAAAAAATTAATTGACGAATTGAGGAAAGAGGGGATATAATTAAATCAATGGCCCAGATAATAGATTTGGTATCCACCAATAAAATTATTAGCCATCCCACTTGGGATATTGTGGCCATTTTTGTTTTTTTAATCATCGGATTTTTTTACGGCCTCTGGGCTGGTCGGACAAAACTTATAGCCTTTTTGATTTCTTTATACGTTTCCGGTTTTCTTTTTGAAAATTTTTATTATCTCACAAAACTAGTAAAAGGGGGATCTATAATAGAAAGATTTACCTTTGAGACCATAATTTTTACCCTCCTTGCCATAGTCTTAACCATCTTGTTTGCAAAACTTTTAGAGCCGCAGTTTGAATCCGGCCCCAAAAACTGGCTTAAGTCTTTTTTAATAAGCTTTTCCTCAATTGGACTTTTCTTTAGCTATCTCTTCCATATTTTACCGGCCAAAGAGGCCTTTACCTTTTCTCCCTTAGTCCAAAACTTATTTGCCTCAAACTCTGCCTTTTTCTGGTGGCTTTTTATTCCCCTAATTGTGCTTTTTTGGACAAAATAATATGCTTAGTAGAAAAAAAGCAAAATTCTTTCAATGTCTGAGTTACTGGCCAACATATCTTATATTAAAGATATTTCTTCATTTCCAAATAAAAGGCCAGGAGAATATAAAAGATTTAGAGAAGAAACCGCTGATATTTGCCTCAAATCATGCCAGCCTAATTGATGCCTCAATGATAATAGTGTCAATGCCCCGTTTGCGGGGCATTTTTTGTCCAAAATTTTTTCCCATTCGCTCTCTGGCAACCTCTCATTTTAAACTTCATCCCATAAGAAACTTTCTTGTGATTTTCTATATTTGGATTCACGGATCAATTTGGGTAAACAAAAGTAATGGTGATTTAGAATTTTCTTTAAAAGAGGCAACTGATGCCCTTATTCAGGGAGAAAAGATATTAATTTTCCCAGAGGGCAAGAGAACAAAAACAGGAGAATTACAGGAAGGAAAAAGGGGTGTGGCCTTTTTAGCCAAAAAGACAAAGGTGCCAATTGTGCCGGTGGCGATAATTAATACATTTAAGCTAGCTCGTCCAAAAAATTTACTACTGGCTCTTTTGGGCATAAAAAGACCGAAGGTAATTTTTGGCAAACCCTTTTACCTTAACGAATTTCCAGAAACACCGCTTGAAAACGGCGCAAGAGAGGTGATGGAAAAAATAAAAGAATTAATTTTAACAGGTTAGATGCAAAAGAGCCACAACCCTCTTATTCTCTTTTGACAATTTATTATATATCTCGCAGGCCTCAGTGGTTTTCTCTTTTAAAAAATCAATGTTTTGAGAAGAGAGATACTCTTTGATATCAGAAGATATCATAAAGACGCCATGAAATCCCGTACCCATGATAATTACATCCGGTTTTTTATCAAAAATTTCTTCTATTGATAAAAGTTCGGCGGCATCTATATAGTGGCTCCTCGTCTTTAGCCACGGACAGATAATTTTTTCTGGCAAAATAATCACATCTCTATCGTAATATTTGCCATCTATTTTTATTCTGCCAAACTCATAAAAATCTATATGGTGCATATAGATTTATTATAACAAATCTGCTAAAATATCTTTATGACAAAAGGCAGTTATTACATCACCACCACTTTGCCCTATATAAATTCTGACCCGCATATCGGTTTTGCCCTAGAGGTAATAAGAGCAGATGCCTGGGCCCGCTTTATGAGAAAAAAGGGCCATGATGTTTTTTTTAATACCGGCGCAGACGAGCATGGCTTAAAGATATTTCAAAAATCTCAGGAACTCAATCTCTCTTCCCAAGAATATTGCGACAGACAGGTAAAAAAATGGCTGGAACTTAAAGAGATTCTCAATTTAAGCAATGACAACTTTATAAGGACAACTGACAGCCATCACATTAAGGCCGCTCAAAAATTTTGGTCAATCTGTCAAGAAAACGGTTTTATCTATAAAAAAAATTATAAAAGAAAATACTGCGTCGGATGCGAGCTGGAAAAGACAGAATCTGAATTAATAGATGGCAAATGCCCCCTTCATCCAAATCTAGATATCCAAATTATAGAAGAGGAAAATTACTTTTTTAAATTTTCATCATTTAAAGAAAAACTTCTAAATTTATACAAAGAAAATCCTCAATTTGTAGTGCCGGAACACCGGTTTAATGAAGTAAAAAAATTTGTGGAAATGGGGCCGGAGGACTTTAGCATCTCCAGATTAAAAGAGAAGATGCCGTGGGGGATAGATGTGCCCAATGACACGGATCACGTAATGTATGTTTGGTTTGACGCCTTAATAAATTATATCTCTGCCATCGGCTGGCCCGAGGATATGGAAAAATTTAACCATTGGTGGCCGGCGATACAGGTGGCTGGAAAGGATAACGTCCGGCAGCAATCAGCAATGTGGCAGGCAATGCTAATGTCGGTCAATTTAAAGCCATCAAAAAAAATATTTATAAATAGTTTTATAACCAGCGGCGGGCAGAAGATGAGCAAAAGCCTGGGGAACACCATCTCTCCCTATGAGATGGTAGAAAATTTTGGTACCGACGGCACAAGGTGGATTTTATTATCTTTAAACACCTTTGGAGACGATGTGGATTTAACATGGCCGGGGATGAAAGAAAAATACAACGGAGATCTGGCAAACGGATTGGGAAATTTAATTGAGAGGACCTCTACCATTGCAAAAAATGTTAATTATAGAGAAAATAATAAAGATATAGATAAATCAGTATTAGAATGGATTGAGGAAATGGAAAAAGATTATGACTATAATATGGAAAATTTTTATTTCCCAGAGATCATTTTAAAAAATCTTATAATTTTAAAAAATCTGGACAGATATATTGACGAAAAAAAACCCTGGCTAATGTTAAAAGAAAACAATATGCTAGAATTAAATAACACCCTCAATACCATTTTTTACGCCATTGAATCTATACTAGAAAAATTGGAGCCATTTTTACCCAATAGCGCCAATAGGGCAAAAGAATATATAGAGAAAATTAAAAGTGGTCGAGCCTTAAAAGAAGAAAGGTTAAATTTATTTCCCAGAATATGATATCCAGCGCATCAAAAAGATTCATCATTGTTGGACTGATTGTGATATTGGCGATATCAGGATATTATTTCTTTCTCAAAAAATCAGATACAAAAACAAAAGATGATTTGGCGCAAAAATTAAACAATGAGACAAAAAATCAAACCGCCTATGATATCAATGGTGATAAAAATTTAAATGTAAATACATCACCCCAGAGCCAATCTCAAAATGGATTAAAAATAGAGATATTAAAAGAAGGAGAGGGGAGACAGATCACTAGTGGAGAGACCGCTGTGGTAAACTACTCCGGCAGATTAATCACCGGCCAAGAATTTGATTCCAGCTATAAGAGGGGAACGCCCTTTTCTTTTGTGCTTGGAAAAGGAGAGGTGATTCGAGGATGGGATATGGGAATTTTGGGAATGAGAGTTGGAGAAAAAAGAAGGCTTACGATTTCTCCAGAATTGGGATACGGCAATAGAGATTTAGGAGTTATTCCGCCAAACTCAACCCTTGTTTTTGAGGTAGAATTATTAGAGATAAAATAAGATTATCTTATGCAACAAAGAACTTTAATTAAAAATCTAAAAGAAAAAATTGGAGAAAACGTCTTAATAAAAGGATGGGTGGATACAAGAAGAGATCATGGAAAACTCATCTTTATTGACATAAGAGATTTTACCGGCAAGGTGCAAACAGTTATCACTCCGGATAAAATTGAGGCGCACAAGGCAGCTGAAAAATCCCGGCCAGAATGGGTAATAGGGGCTCAGGGCATTGTCAAAAGACGGCCGGAAAATCTCATAAACCCCAAAGAGGAGTTGGGAGAATTAGAGATTGAAATCTTAAACCTCTATATCATAAACGAGGCAAAAACCCCAATCTTTGATATAAGCGGCGACGGGCGAGAGATCAATGAGGAATTGCGTTTAAGATATCGTTATCTTGATCTAAGAAGGAAAAGACTTCAAAAAAATCTAAGAATGCGGGCAAAGATAATAAAATTTATCAGGGATTTTTTGACAGAAAGAGATTTTGTGGAGATAGAGACGCCTATTATCGGTAAATCCACGCCTGAGGGGGCAAGGGACTATCTTATACCCAGCCGCATCTATCAGGGCAAATTTTATGCCCTGCCGCAATCTCCGCAGCAATACAAACAGCTTTTAATGGTATCTGGCTTTGAGAGATATTTTCAAATCGCCAGATGTTTTAGAGACGAGGACACCAGAGGTGATCGCCAACCGGAGTTTACCCAACTTGATTTGGAGATGAGCTTTACAAGCCAAGAGGAAATTCTAAATTTGATTGAAGAACTTTATATCTCGATAGTCAAAAAATTCTATCCCCATAAGAAAATAAAATGGATACCATTTCCGAGATTAAATTATAAAGAGGTGATGGAAAAATATAATTCTGATAAACCCGATTTAAGAGATAAAAAAGACGACCCCGATGAGCTGGCCTTTGCCTTCATCGTCAACTTCCCGATGTTTGAATGGAAGGAGAACGAAAATAGATGGGATGCCGTGCATCATCCCTTTACCATGCCTCAGGTAAAAGATGCCGAAGAGTTTTGGAAAAAATTTAAGGAAAATCCGGCTGAGATCTATGCCTTTCAATATGATTTTGTCTTAAACGGTTATGAGATAGCCGGCGGCTCCATAAGGACCCATGATCCCAAAATTTTATCAAGCGTCTTTGAGGCAATGGGCAATAAACCAGAGGAGATAAGGGCAAATTTTGGACATATGCTTGAGGCATTTGAATACGGAGTGCCGCCGCACGGCGGTATCGCTCCAGGCATTGATAGATTTATAATGATTATGGAAAACGAACCAAGTATCAGAGAGGTCATTGCCTTTCCCAAAACAGGAGACGGAAGAGATTTACTGATGAACGCGCCCTCAGAGGTTAGACCGGAACAATTAAAAGAATTGGGGATTGATGTCTTAAAAAAGCCGAATAAAGAAAAAGAAAAAGAAAAATAATAAAATGAATACGTTTTTTGTAACAATAATCATTCTTTTATTTTCAGGCATAGGATTGATGTTTTATCTCTTGCTTAAAAAACAAAAAGATAATAAAGATACTCAATCTCTTCTCCTTTTACAGGAACAATTAAAGGAGATAAGAGAGACCTTAGATCACAAAATGGGGGAGTCTACAAAAGTCATCCAGGAACAGTTTAATCAGAGTGTAAAAATAATCAAAGACGTGACAACACAACTTACAAAACTTGACGAGACAAATAAGCAAGTTATCAATTTTGCCGATCAACTACGTGCCCTTCAGGATATCTTAAAAAACCCAAAACAAAGAGGGGTTTTGGGAGAGTATTATCTTAAAACGGTTTTGGAAAATGTTTTGCCTCCGGGGACCTTTCAGATGCAGTATCAATTTAAAGACGGAACAATTGTTGACGCCGTTGTCTTTGTAAAAGACAAAATCATCCCCATTGATTCAAAATTCTCTCTTGAAAATTATAATAGGATTTTAGAGAGTAAAGACGAAGAGGAGAAAAGACGTTTTGAAGAGGCCTTTAAACAGGATTTAAAGACAAGGATTGACGAAACCTCAAAATATATCAAGCCGGAGGAGGGGACAATGGAATTTGCCTTTATGTTCATTCCGGCAGAGGCAGTATTTTATGATTTGCTTATCAATAAAATCGGGGCGATAAAATCAAACACCCGAGATCTTGTCCAATACGCCGCAGGAGAAAAAAAGGTGATGATTGTCTCTCCCACAACATTTTTGGCCTATCTTCAAACCGTGCTTCAGGGGCTCAAGGCTTTAAAAATTGAAGAGTCCGCAAAGGAAATCAGAAAGAGGGTAGAGGAATTGGGCAAACATTTATTGAGCTATGAAAATTATATGAAAAAATTGGGAGATCATTTGGGCACAACGGTCAATATGTACAACAACGCCTACAGAGAATTAGGGAAAATTGACAAAGATGTCTTAAGAATCACAGGCAAGGCTCCGGGCATTGAACCTCAATTAGTTGAGAAAACAGAGGAAGAATAAACATTTTCCAGCTAGAGCCCTGCGACTTTTAAGGGATTTTTATTCTTTTACCTTTTTCTTGGAGGCGGTCAGAATTGTGTATTGTTTTTTTCTCACGACCTCGTCCCATCTCCCGATCTCCTCTAAAATCTCTTTTATCTTTTTCATATCATAGATATTTCTTTCGGATAATTTTTTTGTTATATAGCCGATATCACCAAAAACCCGATTAACTCCCTGTTCCTCCATAAAGGCCAAAATTATTAATTTCAGCTCATCAATTCTTTTATTGTTTTCCTCATTTTTACTCTTCAAATCAAAATATTCTTTAACCGCCTTATCTAATTCCTCCTGATTTTTTATTTTTTCCTTGGCATATTTTTTTTCGTAAAGGTGACGCCACATCGGACATATCTGGCGATATCCGCAATAATCACATAATTGCGAGGGTCGCGGTTCAAAACTATTATTTTTTATCCTTTCATCAATTTCCGATATCGTCTTTAAGACAAAATTTTTAATTTCCTCAAGTTGCCTTTCGTCTCTTTTGGTGGTAATTTTCTCTCCGTGTTTTAAAAAATATAGACTTAATTTTATTCTCTTGGGATCAAGATGCGGCCATTGTTTTATGAGCCCAAGATGATATATAGACATCTGAAAATTTTCATCAATCTGTTTTTGCGGCGGCATCTTTTTATCCGTCTTATAATCAATTATCTCGTAGTTATCCTCATTGTCTTTATCTATTCTGTCAAATTTTCCGGTGAGAATATGCTTTTCTTTATTTTTGGGATCTTCAATTTCCACCTCAAAATATGATTCTAAATTTAAGACATTAAAGTTCCAGGGAGGGTTTTTTTTATAAAATTTTGCCAAAATATTAATTCCGTCCTTTCTATACATTTCTTCTTGTTCTTTGAAAAGATTTAAATTATTTTTTGATTCATCCCATAATTTGTTAAAAAAGTCAATAACCTCATTTTCGGTGGGGTAGAGGGGATTTCTTTCAAACATAAATTTAAGTGATGCGTGGATGATGGAACCAAAAATAGTCTCTGGCGATTTCGCCTCCCTTAATTTGTCTATTTGCCTGTATTTATATTTAAGAGGACAATTTTTAAATGTCTGTAGGGCTGAATAAGATGTACGCATATATTAAAAGGGGATTAAATAAAATGTCTTTAAATTAATTATAATACGTGTCGCACAATATACCTTTTACGACGTTGAGAAGGGGCAGCGACCTACGAAGAGCTTTTCTATTAATGATTGACCACCTTTTATCCTCTCTAAATTATTTATTAAAGGTTCCCAGATAAATCTAATAAAGATATCATTCCACAAATAAAGTGCCGGCCTTTTAAGATAATTACTCCACATATATTTTATTCCATTTAAAACATAATGAAAATTTTCTTGGAAAGATCGGCTTTCAATAAAATTTTTGATACTGATATTAAAATAACTCAAGACTGCAATTATAATTATGATTAATATTATTAAACGAATCATATTATATTATTTTACTTAATAATAAAAATTTTAATCTAATTTAATCTAAAGAATTCATTAAAATGGATTTGGCTATCTCAAGACGCTTAAGCGTCTCTTCTTTGCCCAAAATTTCAGCGATGATAAAAGGGTCTGGGGATTTTTCAAGGCCGCTTAGACTAAATCTTAAAGGCCACAAAACCTCTCCCTTGCCTTCTTTTTGAGCATAATCCCAAACACTATTTTTAATTTTTTCCGCATTAAAATCCTCAGCCTCAATGTCGCACAATATTTTGATTAATTCTCTTATATGTTCTATGGTCTGCCTTTTGTTAGAATTCTTCCATAATAAATCGTCAGCAGAATAATTTCCTAATTTAAAGAAAAATCCTATCCCCTCTTTTATATCAGAAAATTTGTAAATTCTTTCTCTCTCTAACTCTACAATCTTTTTCCACATTTCCAGATTGGCTTTTGCCAAATTTCTTTCCTCCTCATTAAGATAATCTAGAAGTATATTTTGCAGTCTCTCTATTGGTATTTTTTTAATATATTCCCTATTCATCCAGTTAAGCTTTTCAATATTAAATATGGCGCCTGCCTTTTGCACCTTCTTAATATCAAATTTCTCTATTAATTCTTCCATAGAAAAAATTTCTTCATCTATACCCGGATTCCAGCCCAAAAGAGCTAAAAAATTAACCATTGCCTCTGGAAGATAGCCCTCTTTTTTGTAATACGATACAGAAACTGTCTCTCCGTGTTTTCTTTTAGAGAGTTTTGATCTGTCGGGCGCCAAAATAAATGGCAAATGTGCATAAACAGGTCTTGACGCTCCAATGGCCTCCTGAATGAGAATTTGCCGCGGGGTATTTGAGATCCCATCCTCGCCCCTGATGATGTGAGTGACTCCGGATTCAAAGTCGTCTACAACCACCGCCAGATGATATATTGGTTCTTCTAAACTTTTGGCAATGACAAAATCTTTAAGCTCTGTGGTATCAAACTCAATCTCTCCTCTGATTAGATCATTAAATTTTATTTTTTTATTGGGATTTTTAAACCGGATGACGTTCTCTCTTTTGCCCTCTGTTTCTTTTGATACGTAGGCCTTACCCTCGTCAATTAATTTTTGAAGATAATTTTTATAAACGTCTCCTCTTTCTGATTGACGGAAAAAATTATTAAAATCAAGCTCTATGCCCAGCCATTTAAGGTTTTCTATTATATCTTTTTCGTATTCTATACGGGAGCGCTCTCTGTCGGTATCTTCTATCCTAAAAAGCATTAATCCATTATTTTTTTTGGTAAAAAGATAATTAAACAAGGCTGTTCTGGCATTGCCTATATGAAATGGCCCTGTTGGACTGGGTGGAAAACGGGTTATAATTTTATTATCTGAAATCCCCATCATTTTTAATTTTAGCACTATTTTATTAAAATAAAAATATGCTATTATAAGAATGATTTATGGCCCAGCAGTCTGATACTAAAAACAATTTAAGAATGATGCCAAATGATATAGAGGCCGAAAAATCGGTTTTGGGTTCTTTGATGCTTGATGGCGAGCTAATCAATGTAATCATCGACGAGCTCAAGCCTGAGGATTTTTACCATAAAAAACACCAGATAATATATCAGGCAATGACCGAGCTTTATAATAGGTCCGAACCCATTGACATACTTTCTGTCTCCAGTAGATTAAAGGAAAAGAGGCTTTTAGATGACATAGGCGGCAATTCATACCTTACGGAATTGGTTAATTCTGTACCCACTGCCAGCAATGTTAAACATTACGCCGATATTGTCCGACGCAAGGCAATACTTAGAAATTTGATAGAATCGTCAGAGGAAATTTCCCAGTTAGGTTACAAAGAAGAAGAGGATATTGCCGAACTTCTAGACGAGGCTGAACAAAAAATTTTTAAAATCGCCCGTTATTCTGTTAAACAAAAATTTTTAAACATCAAAGATGCCCTAGAAGAGGCCTGGGAGAGATTTGATAAACTTCATAAAAATAAGGGTGAGTTGCGAGGGGTGCCCACGGGATTTCCGGAATTGGACAATATTTTGGCAGGATTTCAAAAATCTGATTTAATCATCCTTGCTGCCAGACCATCTGTTGGTAAAACTGCCCTGGCCTTGGATATGGCCAGAAATATCGCCTGTAGACACAATATACCGGTGGGAATTTTCTCTTTGGAAATGTCCGGACAGCAATTGGTTGATCGTCTTATTTCTGCTGAGGCACATGTTGATTCTTGGAAACTGAGAACCGGCCGCATCTCTAGCGATGAAGAGTTTGTAAGAATTAGAGATGCCCTAGATACCCTTTCTAAGGCACCCATCTTTATTGACGATGATTCCTCTAATAATATTTTACAAATGCGGGCAAAGGCAAGAAGGCTACAGGCTGAACACGGATTGGGTTTATTGATTGTTGATTATATCCAATTGATGGTGCCGAGACAAAAATTTGATAGCGCGGTACAGCAGATGACAGAGATATCGCGCTCTCTAAAGGGTTTGGCAAGAGAGTTGGATATCCCCATTTTGGCCATTTCGCAGCTATCCCGAGCGGTTGAAAATAGGCATCCACCCATTCCCAAACTTCATGACTTAAGAGATTCTGGTAGTATTGAACAGGACGCCGATGTCGTAATGTTTATCTATCGCGAAGATAGATATAACGAAAATACGGAAAGAAAAAATATCGCCGAGATTTTGATAGAAAAACACAGAAACGGCCCCCTGGGTAAAGTGGAATTATACTTCAATCCGGAAAAGGTTAGCTTTTATAGCATTGAAAGAGGTGATTTTAGCCAGATATAATTTATGTTAGATAAACTCATAGAATATTTTTTAAAATTTCCGGGTATTGGCCCAAGGCAGGCAAAGAGATTTGCTTATTTTTTGGCCGAACAGGATAAAGAATTTTTAGAAAATCTCAGCAAGGAAATTTCTGACATCAAAAACAAAATCACTCAATGTCAGTCTTGTTTTAGATTCTTTGAAAAAATTAATAATAATACAGATATATGTCCCATTTGTTTAAATTTAAACAGAGATAATTCCTTGTTGATGATTTTAGAAAAAGATGTTGATTTAGAAAACGTTGAGCGATCAGGAGTCTATAACGGCAAATATTTTTTAATTGGCTCTACCCTACCACTAACCGGAGAAAAAACAGATATTGAGAGATTTAAAAAACTTTTTGAAAAAATAAAAAATGGCGTTTCTCTAGACAACGGCATAAAAGAGGTTATCATTGCCCTAAATGCCAATGTTGAAGGAGAAAATACTGCCCGATATATAGAAAAAATTTTAGAGCCGTTTTCCTCGCGTAACAAGATAAAGATAAGCCGTTTGGGACGCGGGCTATCCACCGGAGCGGAATTAGAATATACAGACACCGAGACAATCAAAAATGCCCTTGATAACAGAAAGTAATTAAACTAAAAGAAAATTAGAAATTTAAAATTTCAACTTTGGTATAGTATTGTCTGTGGCCCTGCTTTTTTCTATATCTTGTCTTTGGCTTAAATTTTATTATTGTTATCTTTTTATCTCTTTTCTGTTCTAGTATCTTGGCCGGAATTTTTTGATTTTCAATATAAGGCTTGCCGATTTTTAAATCATCTTCATCAGCCATTAAAAGCACCCTATCAAAAAAAACCTCGGCATTTGGCTCACCGTCTATTTTTTCTATTTTAATTTTTTGCCCGGGTTGAACTAAATATTGTTTTCCCCCGGTTTCAATCACTGCCAACTTCATAATATTATTACCTTTTCATTCTATACCAAATGCCCATTTTTTTCAAGTGTTTGTGCTGGTCTATAGGACAGTCAATTTTTGGCCATCAATAACACCTTAAAATATTCAAAATGCCTTTTATAACCCATCAAAATGTATTTAATCTATTTTAACCCCGGGCAGTTAGAGGCTGGTTGATAGCCAGATCTTTCTGCCTCCTCTTTGGTGGAAAAATAAATTTTATTTTCCTCTTTAATACTCTGGGCTCCCGGACACCAAATATAATGGTATTTTGTACCGTTTTTTGAGGCAACAAAAACTTTTTCTCCAGTGGAAGAAACTACGAAGTCCGGCTTCGTAGTTGTGGCTATATTTATCTTTACCGGCACTCTCCCCTCTTCTATTTTAGAAATTCTGCCCAAACCAAAGCTAATTAGACCAACAAGTATGATAATTATAGCCAAAATCAAATTTTCCTCATTATCCTTGCAAAAATTTTTGATTTTTGTTAACATCAAAATAAGTTATATTTTAACCCTTTCTTTATAATAAAATAATTAATTATAACAATTATAACATTAAATTATGGCACATACCAAATCTGGCGGCACAGCCAAAAATTTAAGAGATTCGCAACCAAAGTTTTTGGGAGTTAAGCTCTTTGCAGGACAAAAGGCAAAGGCAGGTTCAATACTGGTTCGCCAAAGAGGCACAAGGATTCTTGCTGGGCAAAATGTCAAAATGGGCAAAGATCACACTCTTTACGCTGTAAAAGATGGCGTGGTCTCTTTTTCTGAAAAAAGAAAAACAAAATTTAACGGCCAGAATAAAAGATATAAGGTTGTAAATGTAGTTTAATTTCTAAAATCAGATCTCTTTAGGGCGTTTTTTATAAACTCTTTAAATAGAGGATGAGGATTAAGCGGGTGAGATTTAAACTCCGGATGAAATTGAGTCCCTAGAAAAAAGGGGTGTTTATCTTTTGGCAGTTCGGCGATCTCCATTAATTTACCGTCTGGAGACGTGGCGGAAAAAACTAATCCGCCATTTTTTAATCTCTCTATATATTCGGGATTAACCTCCCAACGATGGCGATGTCTCTCAGAGATTAACTGGTCGCTCTTTGCGCGAGAATTTCCATTATAGGCGTTAAAGGCAATTGTCCCCTTAACTAGTATGGCCGGGTAGGCTCCTAAACGCATGGTGGCGCCGTAATTTTTGTCCGCAAGATTCTTCTTTTGCTCGGGCATTATATCTATGACAGGATATTTTGTATCTCTATTAACCTCAGTGGTATTGGCACCCTTCATCTTACAAATATTTCTTGAAAATTCTATAACCATAAGTTGCATACCATAACACAAGCCCAAAAGAGGTATTTTATTTTTACGGCAAAATTCTATTGCCTTTATCTTCCCCTCCACTCCCCTACTACCAAACCCGCCCGGAATTATAATACCATCATAATCTTTTAATTCTTTTAAAAGGTCGGGGTCTTTCTCGTACTTCTCTGATTCTATCCAAATAATCTCCGGTTTTCTCTTATAAAAATAAGAGGCGTGCTTTACTGCCTCTATGACAGATATATAAGAGTCTGACAATACAAAATTTCCTGTCTCAAAATATTTTCCAACAATTCCAATTTTTATGACCTTCTTTGCCGACTTTATCACCCCTGATAATTTTACCCAATCTTTTAAATCTCTTTTTCTGGCCTTAAGTTTAAGCTTCTTTAGGATAATATCTCCAAGATTCTCTTTTTCAAAATTAATTGGAACATCATAGATGCTCTCAATATCCGGAGCAGAAATGATATCCTCATCTCTCATATTGCAGTTAAAGGCGATTTTTTCTTTTCGCTTTTGGTCTAACGGCACATTGGAACGGGCGATAATTATATCCGGCTGGATACCTGAAGAATTTAGGGTGCGCACTGCATATTGAGTTGGTTTTGTCTTCATCTCGCCAATCTTTCCGGGAATGGGAAGATAGCTTACAAGCACTATTAAAATATCATCGGGCCTTTTTAATTTAATCATTCTTGCGGCCTCTAAAAACAAAATATTTTGGTACTCCCCCACTGTCCCGCCAATCTCCACTATCACAAAATCTGCCTTATCTCTTAATGCCGCCTTATTTATTCTGTCTATTATCTCAAGCGGTATGTGCGGCACGACCTCAACGCATCTCCCTTTATATCCCAGATTTCTCTCCCGGTTTATAACCGCCTGATAGATACTGCCTGTTGTCATATAATTTATTGACGGCAGGGATTTTCCCAAAAACCTTTCGTAATTACCCATATCTTGATCACACTCTGTTCCCTCATCTAAAACAAAAACCTCCCCATGCTCAGTGGGGTTCATTGTTCCGGCATCTACATTTACATAGGGATCAATCTTAACAGCTGTGACATTAAAACCTCGCGACTGGAGAATCTTTCCTATGGAGGCAGCGGCCACGCCCTTGCCCACGCCCGAGATAACTCCGCCAACAACAAAAATATATTTGGTCATAATAATTATTTCTCCGGTAAAATAATTAAAATAACTTCACCATCGCCAATTTTTACCTTATGCTCGCCAGTTTCCTTTATTGGAGTTTCTAAAGATATCATCTTTTCCGGAATCTCCGCCCTCTTTTCTTTTAAAATCTCCGCAATATCTTTTTTGTCAACCGCATCAAAAAGATGGCCCTTTTCGTTCACCTTACGAAAGACCTCTATCCTCATCCCATTGATATCTTTTATCATCTTTTCTAAAATATCTTTTTTAACAGCCCTCTCTTGCTCTGCCCTTATTTTCTTTTCGGCCAAAGATTTAAGAGCGCTCGGGGTGGCAATCTCAGCCATTTTTTGAGGAATTAAGAAATTTCTGGCATAGCCATCTTTTACCTCTCTTACGTCGTATTTTTGCCCCAAACCGGGCACGTCTTTTATTAAAATAACCTTCATTGATTTCAATTATAGCATAAAACTTTTAAAAATAAAGATTTTATGATATCGTATATTTAAAAGAGATGTGAATAACTATGAAGGCAAAAATAGTTCAAATTGATAATAATGATAATAATGTCTTAAGGCAAATTGCCAAAGAAATACCCCCCGATCAAATTAAGACAAAAAAAATAAGGTCTTTAATCAAAAAGATGGAGGAGGCGCTCAAAGAGAATAAGGAGGCGGTTGCCATTGCGGCTCCGCAGATCGGAGAGTCTTTAAGGATTTTTGTCATTGCCAAAAAGATTTTAGGACAGGAGCTTCCCTTCCCAAGATTTGTCTTTATAAACCCGGTTATCAAAAAGATATCAAAGAAAAAAAACTCTATGCCAGAGGGTTGTTTAAGCGTTAGAGGATATTATGGGGAGGTCAAAAGAGCAAAATCTTTAATAGTTGAAGCTTTAGATGAAAACGGAGAAAAATTTTCCTTAAATGCCAGTGGTTTTTTTGCCCAGATAATCCAGCATGAGGTTGACCATTTAAACGGAATTTTATTTATTGACAAGGCGGTTAAGATGGAGGAACTAGGTGATGCGTAATTTATAGCGTAGTTCTTAATTTATAATAATAAATATGAAGTATGTTTTTTTTGGAACAAGCGAGTTTAGCGTAACAATTCTTGAAATTTTATATCAAAATAATTTTATTCCGGATCTAATCATCACCACACCAGACAGGCCCAAGGGCAGAGGCCTAAAATTAAAACCCAACCCCGTAAAAATCTGGGCTCAAAAAAATAATATTAAATTTATTGAGCCAGAAAAACTCACGCGTTACGTATTACCCGTTACGCATTACGATCTCTTTATCATTGCCGCCTATGGGAAAATAATTCCCAAAGAAATTTTGGAAATCCCCAAAGGGGGCACATTAAATGTCCACCCCTCGCTTTTGCCCAAATTCCGCGGACCCTCACCCATTCAATCCTTTATTTTAAGCGGAGAAAAAGAAACAGGGGTAACAATAATATTGGCTGACGAAAAAGTAGACCACGGACCAATAATAGCAAAATCCGAAATTTTTAACGCAGAATCAGAAACATATAAAGAATTAGAAGAGAAATTGGCAAGACTGGGAGGAAATTTACTCGTGGAAGTTCTCCCCAAATTTTTAAATGGAGAGATAAAACCCCAAGAACAAAACCACTCAGAGGCGACTTTTACCAAAAAAATTACAAAAGAAGATGGATTGATTGATTTAGAAAAAGATCCGCCAGAACTCATTGAGAGAAAAATCCGCGCGCTCAATCCCTGGCCCGGAGTTTATACTTTTATTAATGGCAAAAGATTAATCATCACCAAAGCAAAACTCACTGACTCTGGTTTAAAAATCCTTTACATCAAACCTGAAGGGAAAAAAGAGATAAATCTTAAAGATTATCTCCGGGGTAATCCAAATCGCTTTTTAGAAAGATATCTCTAATTAATATCTCACCCTTCTACAAATGGTACAAAGGCAAAACCAGGGTAAATCTTTTTCTCAAATTCTTTGTCCTTGGTTTTAATCAAAAGATGAATGGCGTCTTTTACAGGAGCGACAATCCTTCCACCTATATTTAATTGCCCTTTCCAGGCGGGAGGAATCTCTTTTGATGCCGCGGCAGAAATTATCTTGTCAAAGGGCGCCTCCTCTGGTAAACCTTTTATCGCGTTAAGGCAGTAAAACTTTACTGTCTTTCTCTTGATAAAGCTGTATTTAAAAACATTTTTTCTCCCAAAAGAGATAAGTTCAGGGATAATTTCCATTGCAAAAACCCTGCCTCCACCTTTTTCCACAATATATGCCAAAAGGGCGGTCTGCCAACCAGAACCAGAGCCGATATCTAAAACTTTATCCCCAGCCTTGGGCTGTAAAAGTTCTAACATAAAGGCCACGGTCAGAGGTTGAGAGATTGTCTGACCAAAGCCAATGGGTAATGGGGTATTTAAATATGCCTGAGTCTTTAATTCTGGCGGCACAAAATCAGCGCGGTCTATCTTTAAAAAGGCCTCAATGATTTCCGGGGTTTTTAAATACCCGGAGCTGATAAGGTCTTTTATCAGCTGATTCATTACTATTTTATTTTAATGCCTAATAGTTTTTTAGTCTATGAGCCTTCTCGTGCTGTCTTATCTTCTCTAATGCCTTAGATTCTATCTGCCTGATACGCTCTCTGGTAACACCAAATTCCTTACCCACCTCCTCTAATGTATGCATCTTCTCTCCGCCCAGACCGAATCTCATCTTTAATATCTTCTGCTCCTTTAAAGAGAGATCTTTTAATATCTCCTCTATCTGATCGGATAAAAGATTATGCGCCGCCGCCTGCTCCGGAGAGATTATTTTCTCTTCTTTTATAAACTCTTCAAGGGTAGAATCTTCTTCATCTCCAACCGGAGTCTCCAAAGACACAGTTCCCTGCCCTATCTTTTGAATCTGATGCACCTTATCAACACTTATATTCATCTCTGCGGCAATCTCCTCTGGAAGAGGAGCCCTCTCAAGGTCTTGAGAAAGTCGTCTGACAACCTGTTTATATTTAGAGATAGTTTCTACCATATGTACAGGGATCCTAACTGTGTGAGATTGATCGGCAATGGCTCTTGTTATGGCCTGCCTTATCCACCATGTGGCGTAGGTGGAGAATTTATATCCCTTTCTCCAATCAAACTTTTCCACTGCCTTAAAAAGACCAAAATTACCCTCTTGAATGAGATCTAGTATGCTTAGATAGGGACTTTTTCCAATATATTTTTTGGCTATGGAGACAACCAGGCGAAGGTTAGCCCTTATCAAAAGATTTTTCGCCTCCTCATCTCCTTCCTCTATCCTCTTTGCTAATTCCTTTTCTTGATTGGCAGAGATAAGCGGTATCTCTCCTATCTCCTTTAAATAAATTTGGACGGCGTCAAATGATACCTGATCAAGCCCAATATCTTCCTCAAGCCTTTTTTTATCATTTACCTCGGTGAGAATTTCTTCGTTTTCAATTACATCTATACCGGCATTTTGCAATTTCTCATAGAGAGAATCTAAAAGAGAGACATCTTCTTCTATATTGGGAAACTCTCTTAAGATTTCTGAATAAATTATAAAACCTCGCAATCTACCGCGCCTAATTAGCTCATCTATCTTCTCCTCTATTAAAAGGGCTTTGGTTTTATTCTTCTTTTCCACCGCCCTCTCCTTCTTTAGAATCTTTTTTGTTTTCTTGTTTCTGTTATTATCTTTTTTTCTCATAATTTAAAATATTTTTTGTTAATTTATTAAATTTATCCAAATAATCCTTTAATAAAATTGCCTCATCAGAAGCCAACCCTCCACTACCCATCTTTAGCTCCAGTTCCTTTATCTTTTCTCCTAAAAAAGCAAGTTCCTGTCGCGCCTTTTCCTTGCGATACTCCAGGGCTAAGTTTTTAAATTCCTCTTTATAATTTCCACCTCCGTAAAGAATCTCCGCCTCAAATACAAATTTATCTTTTAAATCAGGCGACCACCTTTCTAAATCTATTGAAAACTCTTTTACCAAATCATTAACCAATGACTTTAACTCATCGTCATTGTCCTCTCTTTTCCAAAGAATAAAACCAATAAGCCTATTTTCAATCATCTGCAATCGATTATCAAAATTATTTTTTCTCTCCTCTTTTAAGACACCAGTACGCTCCTCTTTTTTAATCTTTTTCATCTCTTCCCATACCGCCTCCTCTTTAATTTTTAACCTGTCGGCTATCTCCTTTATCCAATATGCCCTCTTTATCTCACTTGTTAAAACAGCCAGACGAGGAAGAATTGTTTCTTGGATTTCTTTAATCTTTTTTTGAGGAGATTCTATTTTTTCTAACAAATCAAGATAAAAATCAAAAATATTTTTTGAGTTGTTGACAGCAGTTATCCAAACGTCTGGATTATTTTTGATGGTATCGGCCGGGTCCTTGCCAAAGGGTATGACTGCAATTTTAACCTCTAAATCATTTAAAAGGGCCATATCAATTGCTCTTTTTGCCGCCGCCAAACCAGCCTCATCTTTATCAAAAGCCATTATGATATTATCTGATAGCCGTTTAATTATATTTAAATGATAATCAGTTAAGGCAGTACCCGAGACGGCCACGGCATTTTTAACTCCAGCCTGATGAGACATTATCAGATCCATCTGACCCTCTACCAAAATACATTTATTTGTTCTCCTGATTTCGTCTTTCGCCCGATCAAAGCCATAAAGTATCTTTGATTTATCATAGATAATCGTCTGGGGCGTGTTGATGTATTTTGCCGTCTCCTCTTCTTTTTTCCCGCCGCCAAATATCCTTCCGCTAAAACCAACCACCCTCCCCGATCCATCAAAGATGGGGAACATAATTCTTCCCCGGAAACGATCATAAATTCCCTTATCTGAGCGTACAAGCATCCCCGCTTTTTCTATCTCTTTATCAGAATAATTTTTATTTCTTAAGTAATTTAAAAGCCCTCTCCACTCCGGTGGCGCAAAACCTATGCCAAAATCTTTAATGGTCTCTTCTTTAAGCCCTCTCTCTAAAAGATAATTTTTTGCCTCTAGATTTTTTTTAAGGCCTTCGATATAAAAATTTTTCGCCTCCTCCATTAATTTTAGAATTCGTGACCTTTCATCTTTATATTTTTTGTCAAAAGGCTCAAGAGAGACTCCAGCCCTATCAGCCAAAATTTTAAGCGCCTCTATAAATTCTACTCCCTCTATTTCCATCACAAAACTAAACATGTCTCCTCCGCGATTACACCCAAAACAATGCCACGTCTGTCTTATTGGCGAAACAAAAAAAGAGGGAGTTTTTTCATTATGAAAGGGACAACGCGCCTTAAAATTGACACCAGCCCTTTCCAGTTTTACATAACCCTGGATGACATCAACAATGTTTAATCTTGATTTTATTTGTTCTACAGAAGAAGACATAGAGAATTTCTAATTTCTAAAACCTAAATCCCAATAAATCCTAAATCTAAAAGATTACTCCTCGTCTAACTCCATTTCTTCCTCCCCTTCTTCTTTATTGTCTTCTTTTTTGAGATAATCTTTTCTAAAGCCAGTGCCAGCCGGAATCAAACGACCAACCAACACATTCTCTTTTAATCCTCTTAACTTATCTATGACACCCTCTACCGCCACCTTTATCAAAACACGAGCGGTATCCTGGAAAGAGGCCGCGGAAAGAAAACTGGTAGTAGATAAAGAGACCTTACTTATTGGCATGACCAATTGAACTGCCTTGGCCTCCTTACCGCCTCTCTTTTTTACCTCTTCGTTTTTCTCTATAAGCTCAGCTCTCTCAACCACCTTCTCTCTACTAAAATTTGTGTCCCCGGGATCTTTAATGCGATATCGAGAGAACATCTGTCTCGCAATAATCTCTATGTGCTTATCATTGATAACAGCTCCCTGTGTGGTATATACCTTACTAACCTCGTTGAGAATATAATTTTGGGCGACCTCCTTGCCTGCAATATTAAACAGATTTTTGATATTGGCAGCTCCGTCTGTTAAAAATTCTCCCCTTTTAACACTCTGGCCTTCTTTTACAATAATTCTTCTCCCAAACGGAATTATATACTCTTTCTCTCCCACCTTAACCACCTTTTCCTGTCCGTTATTTATCACCTCTAAGACATCACCATCCTCTTCACAGATTACAGCCGGAATCTTCGGCGGTCTCAATTCAAAGATTTCCTCTACTCTAGGCAGACCCTGCGTAATATCGGCTGCCGCGGCCACACCACCGGTATGGAAAGTTCTCAATGTAAGCTGAGTTCCTGGCTCGCCAATGGCCTGAGCAGCAACAATACCCACTGCCTCACCCATTTTAATCGGCGTATTAGAGCCCAAATCATAACCATAACATTTTTTACACACTCCGTCTTTTAAAAGACAGCTTACCGGCGAGAATATATAGACCTCCTCTATATCGGAATTTTCTAATTCTTTAGCATCTTCAATGCTTAAAAGATGCCCTGCCTTAAATCTTTTTACATCTTTTGCCAAGACTCTGCCAAAAATCCGAGCTGATAACTTTTTGCCATAACTTTCAATCTCCTTTCGTGAAATCTTAATTCCCTCTTTATCGCCGCAATCCTCACCTTTTATGATGACATCCTGAGCTACATCAACAAGTCTTCTTGTCAAATATCCAGATTTCGGAGTCTTTAGGGCGGTATCTGCCTCACCCTTTCTGGCGCCGTGAGTGGTGATAAAGTATTCCAAGACATTAAGACCTTCTTTATAACAAGAGATAACAGGGAAATCAATAATCTTACCTGAGGGATTGACAACCAAACCCTTCATCCCCGACATCTGGCCCACCTGGATCCAGCTTCCCCTCGCGCCGGAATTTATTATATTATAGACAGATCCCTCTTTATCTAACGCCTTTGGTACAAGCTCATCAACCTCGCCTTTGGCATCATTCCAAACTTGAATTATTTTATCGTAGGCCTCTTCGTCGCTTAAAAGCCCCTCCTGATATTGCTCTGTAATTTCTTTGGACTTGGCCTCAGCCCTCTTTAAAATATCATTTTTCTCTGGAGGAATAACAAGGTCATCAATTCCCCAACTCATTCCAGAAAGAGTTGCCATCTCAAAACCAAAATTTTTAATTTTGTCTAAAATGGGGGGTGTTTCTTCCAATCCATATTTATCAATTATTTTAGAGACCAAACGGGCAAGACTTTTTTTATTTATCTCCTCGTTTACAAATGGAAAGTCTGAGGGCAAAACACTATTAAAAAGAAGGCGGCCAACGGTTGTCTCAAAAACTTCTTTATTAAATTGTTTATATTTTAAATTGTCAGTGGCCAAAACCTTTATCTTCGCCCTGATATCAACATAACCAAAATCATAGGCTGTTATTGCCTCATTGGGAGTGGAAAAATAACGTCCTTCGCCCTTGGCATTTTCCTTTATCTTCGTAAGCCAGTTGCATCCCATCACCATATCTTGGACAGGATTTACAATCGGTTCGCCATTGCCGGGTTTTAATAAATTTTTAACCGAGGCCATTAAATCTCTTGCCTCTGCCTGCGCCTCATCAGATAAGGGTAAATGTACAGACATCTGGTCGCCGTCAAAATCAGCATTAAAGGCCACGCAGACTAAGGGATGAAGTTGAATGGCGTTTCCCTCAATTAAAACCGGCTTAAACGCCTGGACACCCAATCTGTGGAGTGTGGGCGCGCGGTTTAAAAGCACGTACTTGTCTTTTATGACCTCTTCTAGGGCTGCCCAAACCTCCGGAGTTTTCTCGTCTATCAATCTCCCAGCTCCCCTTATATTATAAGCCAGCTCTTTTTTTAATAGCTTTGAGATCACAAAAGGTCTAAACAGCTCTAGGGCAATGTGTTTGGGTAGTCCACATTGATCCATCTTTAATTCCGGTCCAACCACAATTACAGAGCGAGCCGAGTAATCAACTCTTTTGCCCAAAAGATTTTGTCTAAATCTCCCCTGTTTACCCTTGAGCATATCTGCCAAAGATTTAAGCGGTCTTTTTTGGGCCTGACTTAAGGCCATATTTTGGCCCTTGCGCATACCATTATCTATTAAAGCATCAACAGCCTCCTGTAAAATTCTCTTTTCGTTTCTACAAATAACCTCGGGCGCATTTATCTCAATTAATTTTTTTAATCTGTTGTTTCTATTTATAACGCGACGATATAAATCATTTAAATCAGAAGTGGCGTAACGCTCTCCCTCTAAAGAAACCATTGGTCTTAAAGCTGGCGGTATGACAGGGATCACTGTCAAAAACATCCATTCCGGCCTCACTCCGGCATTTATCATTGATTTTATAAGATTTAATCTGCTTACAATTCTTGGTTGTTCTTGCGTGGGGGCATTTTCAAGCTGCTTTTCGAGTTCATCTTTTAGTTTCTCTAAATCAAGATTTTTAAAAATATTATAAATGGCCTCAGCGCCTATACCCACGCTAAAGACCTCTCCATATTTTCTACTGAGATTGTAATAATCTGTTGGTGTTAGAACCTCGTAAATTTTAATTGCGTTTAACTCTGCCTTTGAGGCCGAATAAAGTTCTTTTAATTTTTCCTTTTCCTCTGGGGCAGAAACTGTTTTAAGTTTTGCCTTGTATTCGGAATCAATTCTCTTTAAAGCCTCAGACCTTAATTGCTCGTTGACATTGGTTATTATATACCCGGCAAAATAGATGACCCTTTCTAATTTTTGAACAGGAATATCTAAAATCATCCCTATTCTTGAGGGAATTCCCTTTAAAAACCATATATGGGAGACCGGGGCGGCCAGGGCGATATGTCCCATTCTCTCACGCCTCACAATAGATCTGGTGACCTCAACTCCGCATTTCTCGCACACAACGCCTTTATATCTTATCCGACGATATTTTCCGCAATAACATTCGTAATCTTTTTCCGGACCAAAAATTTTCTCGCAAAAAAGTCCATTGCGCTCCGGCCTCTGTGTGCGATAATTTATTGTCTCGGGCTTAGTAACCTCACCATGAGACCAAGAAAGAATTTTTTCTGGCGATGCCAGCTTTAACATCACAGAATTAAAATCTGTCACCTTTATCTCCAACCCGCCCAATGAATTATCTTTATTATTATTTCTATTTTTCATATGATTTTAAAAAACTAAATCAATTCAACATCTAATGCCAGCCCCTTTAATTCGCTTAAAAGAACATGGAAAGAGGCCGGGATATTTGGTGTCTTAAATTTTTCTCCGCGAATAATAGAATTATATGCGGAGACTCGACCCAAGATATCATCAGATTTAATTGTTATCATCTCCTGAAGAGTGTGCGCCGCTCCATAACCCTCAAGCGCCCATACCTCCATTTCCCCAAATCTTTGTCCTCCACCCTGAGCCTTACCCTTAAGAGGTTGTTGGGTGATAAGAGAATATGGACCTATTGAGCGCATATGAATTTTGTCCTCTGCCATATGGTCAAGCTTCATAATATACATTCGTCCAACTGTCACCTTTTGCTCAAATGGCTCTCCTGTCCGCCCATCAAAAAGCCTTACCTTTCCATCTTCTGGAAGTCCCGCCTTCCTCATCTCCTCTTTTATTTCCTCATCTGTCGCTCCACAAAATATCGGCGTCACTGCCTGATATCCTAATTTTTCTGCTGCCCAACCCAAATGAGTCTCCAAAATTTGTCCAAGATTCATACGAGAGGCCACTCCTAATGGATTTAAAACAACATCAACAGGAGTACCATCTTCTAGATATGGCATATCCTCTATCGGAAGAATTTTAGAGATAACGCCCTTGTTGCCATGTCTTCCTGCCAACTTATCTCCGGTAGAAATTTTTCTTAACTGAGCTATCTCCACAAAAATTTGTTTTATAATTCCCGGCTCTAATTTATCTCCAGCGTCTCTGGAAAAAATTTTCACTCCAATAACCCGTCCGCGCTTGCCATGATCCAGCCTCAATGAGGTATCTTTAACATCTCTTGCCTTCTCGCCGAAAATTGAACGCAGAAGATGCTCTTCGGGGGTTAAATCAGCCTCTCCTTTTGGAGAAATCTTCCCGACCAAAATATCATCTGCCTCCACCTCCGCCCCGATTCTTATAATTCCCTCTTCGTCTAAATCTTTAAGCTTAGCCTCGCCGACATTGGGGATATCATAGGTGGTGATTTCCGGACCAAGCTTTGTGTCTCTCACGCTTACAGAAAACTCCTCAACATGAACAGAGGTAAAGACGTCATCTCTTTTTAATCTCTCGGAGATGACTATGGCGTCTTCATAATTTGAACCACGCCAGGAGAGAAAGGCAACCAATAAATTTTGGCCAAGGGCCAACTGTCCATTATCACTGGCATAATTATCACACAAGACATCTCCTCTTGAAACTTTATCTCCAATATTCACTCTCGGTCTTTGATGGATGGCGGTAAAATCATTAGATCTTAAGAAATTTAAAAGATTATAAACCCTTTTACCACCATCTCCTTCTTTAACAATTATCTTTTTGGCATCAGCATACTCCACCACGCCATCTTTCTCGCAAATTATAACTCGTCCGGAGTTGCGCAATGCCCATTCCTCCATACCAGTGGAAACATACGGCGCCTGCGGTTTAATACAGGGCACGGCCTGTTTCTGCATATTTGCGCCCATAAGCGCCCTCGTGGAATCATCATTTTCCAAAAATGGTATGAGATTGGCTGCCACTCCAAACGCCTGTCCGGTTGAAATATCTATAAAATCAATATTCTTTTTGGGAACTAGACTTGGCCTTCCCATCATCCTGGCCTCAACCTCTTCTTCTAAAATTTCGCCGGTCTTTACATCATAATTTATACCAGCGTGAGCAATATTATACTTTTCCTCATCAAGGGCGTTAAGATAGACAATTTCGTTAGTGACCCTGCCGTCTTTGACCTTTCTATATGGTGTCTCTAGAATCCCATATTCATTAAGTCGAGCATAGATAGAAAGATATAATACCAGGCCGATGCTTGGACCGTCTGATGTCTCTATTGGACAAATCTTTCCATAATGAGAGGAGTGGACGTCTCTCGCCTCAAAGCTGGCCCTCTCTCGAGTCAACCCGCCTGGCCCCAAGGCTGTGATACGTCTTAGGTGTTCAACCTCATCTAGATTATTTTTCTGAGACATAAACTGAGAGAGCGGATTGGTAGAATAAAAATCATTTAGCGCCGAGGATATCAATCTATTATTTATAAGCTGGGATGGCAAGACAATAGAAGTGCCAATGGTTGACATTCTGTCTTGAATGTTTTTCTTAAGTCTTGTCATCCCCACCCTGATCCTCTGTTGCAAGACTTCGCCCACCGGCCTTAGTCTTCTATTACCCAGATGATCTATGTCATCAGGTTCTGCCTCGGGATCGTTGTTAAGTTCTATTATTCTTAAAATAACTCCCTTTATATCCTCAAAGGTTAAATGCCTTGGTTGTTTTTTGATATCCTCTAACGGAAATCCGAGCCTATAATTCAACATATATCTTCCCACCTTAGAGAGATCGTAATGCAAAGAATCAAACATGGCATTGATAAAATCTCTACAAGACTCAAAATTGGCCATCTCCCCAGGCCTTAGACGACGGTAGAGCTCCATATAAGAATCCTCTAAAGATTTTGCAGGATCTTTCTCTAAAGTCTTTTTAATATAGGAGATTTCTCCCTTATCCACATCTTTAAAGTACTCTTCAAAATCTTTACGATCATTAAATAATTTTTTGTCAGGATAAGATATGTTGGCAAAAATTTTTAATAGACTGGTGACAGGAAATTTCTTTCTGCGGTCAATTCTTACGTAAATTGCATTATCTATCTCTGTCTTAAATTCCATCCAGGCGCCACGGCTGGGCATTATCTTGGCGCCAAAATATTTTCTTCCCTTTAGATAGTCAACGGTAAAATAGACACCATAAGAACGAGTTAATTGGGGCACGACCACCCTTTCCACTCCGTTGATGATAAACGTGCCGTGACCTGTCATCATTGGGAAATCAACTAAAAATATCTCCTGCTCCCTTGTCTGTTCTGTCTTTTTATCAATCAGCCTCACTTTTATCTTAAGCGGGGCTTCATAAGTAAGCTTATTCTCCTTGCAATAATATTCATCGTATTTTGGCTCACCCAATATAAAATCTTCAATCTCCAATGTAAATTCTTTATTTGTATAATCATTGATAGGAGAAAACTCTTTAAATAGTTCTCTTAGCCCCTCTTTTGTGAGCCACTCAAAAGACTCTTTTTGCACACGCAAAAGATTATCTGGATAGATAATGGGCTTTTTATATTTAGAAAAATATTTTTTATTACTATGCATTATTTTTATGCATTAAAAAACGCCTTTTAAAATAAAAGGTTTTAATTTTTAATAATATTTAAAGGGATATCACAAAATTATTAAAAATCTTTCTGATTAACACTGATCATCCAACCACAACACAATCTTATAGTATTATAAAAGTCATTATATTTATTCTTAAAAATATGTCAAGTAAAAAGTGGATAAATTCATCTTATCTCTTTTACCACATATTCTGTCTCGCCCTTGGGAGTTAAAACCGAAAATCTGTCACCAGCCCTTTTACCCAAGACCGCCTTGCCTATCAATGACTCATTGGAAATTTTGCCACCCAAAGGATCTGCCTCGTTTTTGCCAACAATTTTATATTCTCTTCTCTGGCCATCTTTTGTTTCCAAGACAACGACAGAGCCAATATCTACGATATCTTTTTTATTGTGACCATCATCTGTAATTATTTGAGCGTTTCTCAAAATATCCTCTATCTCCTTTATCCTCCCCTCAATAAAAGCCTGCTCCTCTTTAGCGCGCGAGTAGGCGGCATTTTCTGACAGATCTCCAAAGGAGATGGCATCCTTTAATTTTTCGGCTATCTCGGCTCTCTTTTGATGAGTTAAAAAATCTAACTCCTCTTTGAGCTTTTTCTCGCCCTCTTTTGTTAAAATATGTTTTTGAGGCATATGTTTAATTTATTTTTTATGACTTAATTTCCAATTTTTTATTTTTTCATGATTTCCGGAAAGTAAAACCTTGGGAACTTTATATTTTTTATTTTTAAATTCAAATATCTCCGGCCGGGTGTAAACAGGAACTCCGATACCAAAACGTTTTTCCTCTAAAGACTCTTCTTTACCCAAGACGCCAAAAATGTGTCGGGAGACGGCATCCACTATAATTGCCGCTGCCAATTCACCCCCGCTTAAAACATAGGGTCCGACGGATAAACTGAAAACCCGAAACCCCAAATCCGAAATAACTTTTTTAATTCTCTCATCCATCCCCTCGTAGCGGCCGCAAATTATAATGATATCCTGATATTTGTTTGCAAAATCTTTGGCGATCTTCTGGTTAAACTGTCTTCCAGACGGCGAGAGTAAAATTACATCTGTATTTCTCATGCGTTTTTTTGATTTTATAAATTGAATGGTTTTTAAAATCGGCTCAACCTTCATCACCATACCGGGGCCGCCGCCAAATGGCCTATCATCAACCTTTTTATGCCTATCAGAAGTAAAATCTCTGGGATTATATAGATTTATCTTAATCAATTTCTTCTTTTGGGCGCGGGCCAGAACAGAGATATCAAAATAATTTTTTATCGCATCAGGAAAGATGGTGATGATATGAAAATTTATCATAAGACGGGAATGAAAAACCGTGTTATTTAAAAACAATGAACACGGTTTTTCTTTTTACAGACGGTAAATTAAATTTACCGTCGTATTTGTTTTATATTTTTAAATCTGCCATTGCCTCGTCAACAGTCTTGGTGGTATTTTCCTTTGGCTGCCTTGAACTTCCCTCGGGCTCTTCAATCTTTAGATTTACCCGAGCGTTGTTCTTCATGCCAACAACCCTTAAAAGAGTTCTGATGGCCTTGGCAGTGTTTCCGTCTCTGCCGATGATCTTCCCCATATCAGCATTATCCACCTTAAGGGTTAAAAGAACCCCCATCTCGTCTACCTTTCTGTCAATTTTAACTGCAGAGGGATTGTCAACGAGCGCCTTTACGACAAATTCAAGAAAATCTTTGTCTTTCTCGCTCATCTTTGCTTTATATTACTTCTATAATCTTTCAGCAGTTCGACCCTTCAGCCTGCTGGATAATAAAATGATATCATATTTTTTAAAAAAAGCAAGTTACCCCTCAAAAACCATTCTTTTGTAAATCTCCCTTACAGCCTCAGCGTCAGCCATGCAATATTTATAAATTTCCTCCAACCTACCCTTTTTAAAGTAATCATAAACTTTAGAGCCGTCTATGCCGCCATCTTTAGGTGATTTTATGCCCATTGCCCGAGAGAGAATGTCTAAAGATATTTTATCATTCATACTCCACTTTGACCATTCATACATTGTATCAAAAATGGGATTGTTCCTATACCGGGCAAAACTTAAATCTTGAGTCGGCCTAACCCCCAAAATGATTGAACGTTGATAGATAAACCTCATATCAAAATCAAAGATATTATGGCCAACAAAAAGATCGGCGTTTTTTGCCTCCTCCCAAAATTTTTTTAAAATATCTTTTTCCTCTCCGGCCAAAATTTTTGCAGGCTCATCATTTACCGCAACAGCAATACACAATATCCTGCCAAAGGCGCCGTTAAAATTTGTCTCTGCCAGATAAGACTCAAAATCATCGGCCACCTTTTTCCCCTTAGATTTTCTACTCTCATATATTTCCTTTAAGACTTCGTATTTAGACTCATCGGCCGGAATCGTCTCTATATCCAAAAAAATTTTTTTCATAATTTTATTTTAAATTTAATTATAATTCGGGCTGCCGGGAGTCGCACCCGGATCGCACCCACCCCAAGGGTGTATACTTCTGTTGTACTACAGCCCGTTGACACCATAAAAACAATTATATAATATTCTCTTTAGAACTCCAAAAGAAAGGAGGTGATCCATTGAGGAAGAGATTTATGATCCCCCGGGTGGCGCACTGCTGCTCGGGGAACGTTTTAGCCCGGTAGGGATTTTATGGGCTGGCCCTACCGGGCCATTTTTATTTTTCTTTTAAAAATTTAATTATATCTTCAAGAGATAAAGTATTGATGATATCCTCTTTTTCTGCCCAACCCCGCCTTGCCTGAGAAAGGCCATATTCCATCAAATCCATCTGATCTAATTGGTGGGCATCGGTATTTATGATCATCTTTATGCCCTCATTTTTTGCCTTCTTTATATAGACATCTTTAAGATCAAGTCTATATGGCGAGGCATTGATTTCCAAAACCGTTTTTGTCTCTTTTGCCGCCTTAAATATCTCATCTATATCAATGAGATATTCATCTCTTTTATTTATCAACCTGCCTGTGGGATGAGAGATGATATCAACATGAGGATTTTTAATGGCCTTAATGATTCTTTCTGTCATCTCCCTTTTAGACATTTTAAATTGAGAATGTATACCGGCGATGACAAAATCCATCTGAGACAAGACTTCATCTTTTATATCAATAGAACCATCGCCCATTATATTTGCCTCGCACCCCTTTAAAATTTTAAAATTTTTATTTTCCTTTTTAATTTTTTCGTTTAATTTATCAATCTCTTTGTTTCTCAAAATCAATTGCCTTTCATCTAGTCCATGTTCTATCTTTAAAAATTTTGTGTGGTCGGCAATTCCCACATATTCGTAATTTAAAGACATCGCCTTTTTGGCAATTTCTAAAATAGAATCTGCCCCGCCATCCCAATTAGAATGGCAATGTAAATCTCCCTTTATATCTTTTAGCTCAACGAGTTTGGGTAATTTGTTTTTAATGGCTGCCTCAATCTCTCCGGTATTCTCTCTTAACTCCGGCTCAATATACTCCATGCCCAAGGCTTTATATATCTCTCTTTCATCTTTTCCGGCAATCATCTTTTTGCCCTTAAAAAGGCCATATTCGTTTAACTTTAAACCTTTTTCAATGGCAATCCGACGCGTTAAAATATTATGCTCTTTAGAACCGGTAAAATATTGCAGGGCAGAACCAAAACTTTTTTGAGGCACAACTCTTAAATCAATATCATAACCCCGTTTCATTCTCACAGAAGACTTTGTCTTTCCGCTTCCCCATACCTTAACCACCCCATCAAGCGAGATAAAAAATTCGTTGATCTTTTCCGGATCATCAGAGACAACAAGGATATCGGCGTCTCCTATAGTCTCTTTCATCCGTCGTAGAGAGCCGGCAATACTTATCTTTTTGACATCTTTTAGAGAGATTAATTTTTTAACAATTTCTTTGACCTCTGGCAATATCTGATGTAATAAAAACCTATCCTTGTTTCTTTTAAAAAAGGCGATGCTTTCTAAAATATTTTTTTCACTTTTCTCGCCAAAATTTTCAAGTTTTCTGATTTTTTTCTCTAAGGCTGCTTTTTCTAAATCCTCAACGGTTTTAATCTTTAGTTTTTTATAAAGCTCTTTTATCTTCTTTGGGCCGATGCCCTCAATTTTCATTAAATTTTCCAAATCAACGGGTATCTTTTTTTTCAACAAAAGATGCTCTTTAATCCTACCTGTCTTTAAAAACTCCTCTATCTTCTCCGAGATATTTTTGCCAACACCCGGGATCTTCTCAAGTTCTTTTATGCCACCGCGTTTGTAAATATCTCTTATATCCTCATTTAATGATTCTATGCCTATCGCCGCCTTCTCATAAGCCTGCGGTTTAAACAAGACATCATCCATCTCTAAATAGATGGCCATTTCATAAAAAATTTTTGCCAAATCTTCGTTCATAATTAAAAATTTAAAAATAAAAAATTATTCTTTGGGAGCCGCGGGCGGAATCATAACCTTTGCCTCAGGAAAAAGAGGCTCCTTTTTATCTCTAGGGCTCATCTCCTTAAAGATAAAAAACGGCAAGGCAGAACTAAACAAGACAAAAAGAATGGAGACAACGAAAAGCGCCAGATAACCAAAGTTATAGGCAAACCATCCGCCAAGACCGCCGGAAATTCCTGTGCCCACCCCCACCCAGGCGCCTCTTACGCTCCATTCATATGCCTCCCCACCTTTATCTATATGCCTTGTAAAAATGGCGGTATAACCGGCCATATTCATTGACATACCCAATCCATAAATACCCTGCAAAACATAAATATGCCATGGGTATTTAGAAAAGATATAGCCAAATAAAGCCACGGCTGCCAAAAAATTACCAAGGATGACAGCCCATAGATCGTCTTTTTCTCCATGATTTTTATCTAAATACCTGCCTACAGGGATCATAGAGAGAGAATGCACTATCCAATAAACAGCCGCGGCAAAACCAACTGTTTCCACTGTGGCTCCCTTAATATTATCCGTAAGATAGATTGCAAAAATCGGCGTGATAAAACCCAAACCGGTTATCAGGCTCACGTCAGAGAGAATTAGATTCATTATGACCTTATTTATAGTCTTAAACATAAATAAATTATAAATTTTTTTTAAAAAAAACAAAAGCCGGGCTGTTGACCCGGCCTTGATGACACTCTTTTTTTTCTATTCCGTTGTCACGCCGTCAAACTCAGCCTCATTGGCCATGGCCTCCTCTTTTGTCAAACGTACAATCTGATCTTTGTGATGAGCCGGAGAATAAATGGTATAAAGTTTTAACTCCTCTCTATCAGAGGTGTTGATGACATTATGCTGAGCGCCTGCCGGCACAACAATGGCGGTTCCGTCTGAGATTTCATATTCGTTTCCGTCAATGATGCATTTGCCCGTGCCCTTTTCTATTCTGAAAAACTGGTCATTTTCCGGATGAACTTCCATGCCAATTTCCTCTTTTGGCCTAAGGCTCATTAATACCAATTGGCTGTGTTTGGCGGTATAGAGCACCTTGCGGAAATTCTCATTTGAAAGAGTATCATTTTCTATGTTTGTAACGTATCCCTTCATATGTTTTTAAAAAATTACTGATAATAAAGCTATTACATTATAACACAAACAAAATAAAAGAAAATCATTTTTTCATAGACTGGTATACCTCTTTCATCTCAAGCCCCAACGCCCAAACGGAAAAACCTCTCAGCTTGTTTTTTTTAATGAGATCAATCTTTTTTTTAACACTTCTTGTGTTTTCATACCAAAGGGTATAATTTTTACCCCTAACTTTATAAGTTATATATGGCGCTTCGTGTTCTAAACTATAATGATATTTATATTTATATTTTTTAAAGACATTTGAAATCCCCTTTCTTCCGCCGGTCTCTACAAGCTTTAAAGTTTTATCATCCCATTTCCAATAATATAAACCTAAACCAAAAGAAATTTTTTCTTTGGGAATATATTTTAAAGCATTTTCCATAACCTTTTTATACCAAAGATATCTGGCCACCGGGCCTTTGGAATCCGGATCATCATAAGACATAATGCTTATAAAATCAGAATTTTCGCCAAGTTTTTTATAATCATAAACTCCCACCGGTTTTTGCCACAACGTATTTTTATAATCCTCTGGATTTTCAGAGACTTGGGCAATGACCGCCACGCTCAAAATAAGACCGTTTTCTTTAAATTTTTCGTGCGCCCTTTTTACAAAAAGAGAGAATTTATCTCTATAAGAGAAATCCATCTGTTCAAAATCAATTTGCCAGCCGTAAAAATTTTTCTTTTTGGCAATATCTATCATTGTGGCGATGATATCGTCTTGTAATGGGGGGTTATCTAAAATTACCTCTGCGGTCTTTTGGCTAAATTTGTTATTGGTTATAAGCGGCATTATCTTTATCTTGTTCTTCTTACAAAAATTAATTATCTTTTCATCAATATCTCCTTTGACCTCTCCATTTTCAGTGGCAAAGTATGCCTGAGGAGATAAGACATCAATATATGGATGATATTTAAAAAGCGACTCTCTTGAGAGATCACCATCGCGAAAATAAAAAACTCTTTCAAGGGCAAAAGACTTAAATGGAAGAAAAAATAAAATTGATATAAAAATATAAACAAAAATTTTACCGGTTTTCATAAAAATCAAACTTTTTTAAAATTTCGTAATCGGCTCCGCTTTTTAAAAGATGTGATTCCATTATCAAAAGAGAGGAAATTTTTTCCTGCCAAAAAATTTTTTCCTCTACCCGTTTGATACCCGAGCTTAAAAAATCATTGGGGTTAAAACGGGCAATTGTCAGATGGAGTTTAAATGGCCTCCTTTCCGGCTTTATATCCAAAGCATCTTCTAATCTTTTTTTTAAATCTAAAATCTCTTTCGGAACATTTCCAGAAAGCCAAATTAGCCTTAAAGAAAAGGGGCTGGGGCCCAATTCTATCTTTTCAAAAACAACCCCAAAAGGTTTAAATTCTTTTATTACCTGAGATATCCGATTTTCTATCTTTAAAGTATCTTTCTCATACCACGGCGGGATGATGGTTATATGGAGATTTTTACCCTCAAGCCAGCGTATCTTAAAAGAATCTTTTAAATTGGAGTTTTTTCTTAAAAAATCCTCTCTCCATAAAAAAATTTTTTCCCTTAAATCATCTGAGATGGGGAGGCTTATAAAAATTCTTTTTTCTTTTTTGTCGTCCATCAAACTTATTTTAACAGATCTTAAATATTTTTAAACTAAATTTATTGACTTTATTTTTTTTCTTTGATAAAAAATATTTGAGAATAAAAATATGGGCAAGGAGAGTCAAGAGAGGAGGAGGTTTAAAATAAATTTAAGACGGAAGAGAAGAGAAAAAATAAAGAGATTAAAAGAAAAATATAAAGCGGCAAAAACCGAAGATGAAAAAATTAAAATTATACAAAAGGCTTTAAAAATAAATCCCAATCTGGAAGGAAAAGATTTAATAAACTCATTTTCTAAATAATAAATAAGATTAACCTCCTAAAATCTCTCTTAATTTTCTACCAATATAAACAGAAGATCTTACGGCGCTACCGTATAGTGCTGGTTTTAGATTTTCTTTCTTTTAGAATGCCATAATTTTCCCATTCTTTGTCTAAAACCCCCATAAAAATCTGGTCATAAAATTTATTTTTATAAAAAATAGATTCGCGACCTCTTCCTTCAATTTTAAAACCAAGTTTTTTATATAATTTAATTGCTCTGGAATTATAAATATAAACACTTAAATAAATGCGATGTAGTTTTAATTTAGTAAAGGCATAATTCATTATAAGTAAAGAGGCTTCGTAACCATAACCTTGCCCCCAATAAGATTTATCTCCAATAAAAATATCAAAACCAGCTTTTTTATCTTGTTTATTTATTTCTAAACCAATGCTACCAATATGAATTTCATCTTTAGTATCAATTGCCAAATGGATTTCATCTTTATTTTCAGATAAACTTTTAATCCATTTTATTTCTTCTTTTAAAGAAACAGGCTTTCTTGTGGTATATTTATTCACATCTGGAGACGAAAGCCATTTTACAAATCTATTAGCATCACTAACTTTGATTGGTCTTAAAATTACTTTATTACCTCTTAAAATTATTTTACGCATAATTTTATTTTAGCATACTACCCCTTTATCACTCCAATAGATTTGAGTTTGGCGAGTTTTTGAATTTTTTTAAAAAACCATTTTAATTTTTTAATGTTTTGCGCTATTTATCAATTTTAATTTTATCAAAAATTTTATAATTTTAATATTTTTAAAAATATAAAATAGAAATTGAATATATGTATTAGACTTATTTAGAAAAGTCCAAAGAGTAGAGTTTATAAATTATTTTTATTATTAAAATTAAATGATTGACAAATAAATATATATATGCTTTAATGCAAATGGTTATTCACAATTAAAGAGGAGGCAAATAATGAGGAATAAGAAATGGACAAAGGAAACCTTGGCTGCCGCAATCAAAGAGCTAGCCGAAAAACTTGGGAAGGTTCCGACCTGGACTGAAGCAAACGCTTTCAGTTCGGGCCTGGCAATGGCTGGATTCAGGTTATTTGGCAGCTGGCGTCTAGCCTTAAAGGCTGCTGGTTTCCATGATTACCCGGGCAACGAAAGATGGAAAATCAAGGTTTTAAGAGAGGCAGATAAAGAACGCCTGCTTGAAGAAATTAAAACCTCTGAAAATCCATCGAAAGCCACAGTTAGGTCGCTTCTTAAAGAAAGGGGGTTTCATAGAGATCCCTCTCTAGTAGCGGAATTGCAAAAAGCTACAGGGAGCGAGCCACGCACAAGACCCTGCGAAAAATGCGGTGTTTCTGTTCTTCCCCCTCGAAAGTATTGCGCCACGTGCGCGAAAATTGCCGGGAATGAAAAGGCGATGGAGAGGAGGAAACGGTTCCTATCAAAACCCGAAAACGCCGTCCGGTATAAAGAAAAGTTTAAGATCTATGAAAAAAGGCGTTTGCAAAAAATGTCTGAAGAGGAAAAAGAAAAATTACGGGATAAAAGAAGAGAATATTTTAAAAATTATTACACCCGTAAAAAAGCAGAGAACCCCGAGGCCTTAAGAATCAAATGGAGAATCAAATACTATAAAGAAAGGCTAAGGGAGATTCTCAAAAAGCAACCGCCACAATCGTCTTTCCCGAATCAAAATTACCATTGAGCCTCCGAAGGCAGATCCTTCCGAACCATCGGTTAATGGTTATATTTAGAGCGCGAGTTAAAACTTCGCGCTTTTTTATTTTTAAACCTACCCCTTTATCACTCCAATGGGTTTAAGTTTGGCGAGTTTTTGGGCAATGCCGATTTGATGGACTATTTCTACCACCTCGTTTACGTCTTTATAGGCTTCTGGAGCTTCTTCTGCAAGCCCGGACATTGAGCCGGCCTCAACCGCAATTCCCCTTTCTTCTAATTCCCTCTTTAATTTCTCTCCCCTAATCTCTCTTTTAGCCCTCGCCCGAGACATTCTTCTTCCTGCTCCATGACAAGTTGATCCAAAAGAATATTCTAAAGACTTTTCTTGCCCCACCAAAACATAAGAGGCTGTTCCCATGCTTCCGGGAATTAAAACTGGTTGATTTATAAAAGCTCGTGTTGCGCCTTTTCTATGGACAATTAATTTTTTCATTTTGCCGTCAATTTCATATTCTTCTATTTTGGCAATGTTATGAGCAACATCATATAAAATTTCAAGTTCTTTAGCTGATTTTTTACCTAAAACATTTTGCCAAGCTTTGCGCACCTCCCAAGTAATTAATTCCCTGTTTGCCCAAGCAAAATTTGCAGCTGAAGACATGGCAGAAAAATACTCTTGACCTTCAGAAGACAAAAACGGAGAGCAAGCCAATTCCCTGTCCGGAAGAATAATTTTATATTTAGGTAAAACACTAATCATCTTTCTAATATAATCTGTGGCAACTTGATGCCCTAATCCGCGCGAACCGGTATGGATTAAAATACATATTTGATTTTCAAATAATCCAAATTTTTCAGCCATTTCTTTATCAAAAATTTTTTCAACTTTATCAATCTCAACAAAATGATTTCCGGCGCCAATTGTTCCAAGTTGATCTCTGCCTCTTTCTTTTGCTGTTTTTGAGACATAATCCGCGTTTGCTTCATTTAATTTTCCATTTGATTCAATATGTTCTAAATCTTTTTCATCACCATAGCCCATCTCAATAATTCTTCTTGCTCCTCCTTCTAAAATTCTATCTAATTCTTGATTATTTAATTTTAGTCTTCCGCCCCTTCCAACTCCTGATGGAATTTCGCGATAAAGTTCTTTTGTAAGTTCTCGTAAATAAGCTTTGATTTCATCATAAGTTAAATTTGATTTTAAAAGACGTACGCCGCAATTAATATCATAACCAATTCCGCCTGGCGAAATTATACCTTTATCAAAATCAAAACCTGCAACTCCGCCAACAGGAAAACCATATCCCTCATGGATATCCGGCATTGATAAGGCATATTTTTGTACACCCGGCAAAGTAGAAACATTTATTAATTGATTTATAGAATTATCAGACAAAATTTCATCAAGCAATTTTTCAGAGGCAAAAATTCGCGCAGGAACGCGCATATCCTGCCGAAAATCTTTTGAGACCTCCCAGATATTTGAAGATATCTTCTTTAAATTCTTAATCTCAAACATTTTATATATCAAAAATTATAATCGTCTCTAAAAGACCATCTTCACTTTCTTTTATCTCTGCTTCATGATGTGTGATGGCCTTTATCTCCTCTTTAAAAGATTTTGCCCTTAATCCCTTAAGCTCTGCCCTCAATCTCTTTTCTTCTAAGATCTCAAAATTCGCCTCAGAATAAAATTCATAATTAGATTGCATCAAAAAAAGACATCCGTTTAAAAAATCTATCAAAAGGCTAGTCTTATCAAAAGAGTCAATCTCAACCACTCTCTTTATGCCCTTTGCGTTTTTCTCTTTTTCCGGCTTTAAAAAATCAACAACACCCAAAAGACCGGACAAAAATAAATCCTTTAAATTATTTCCCCTAACAAGCATTCTTACATCAGCCGTATGGTCTAAAAAAGAAAAGGGCATCTCTTTTAGTTTAAATGAGTCTTTATAAGCGCCTTTAACTCCTCAATCTCTTTTTCTTTTTCCTTTTCCAGACTTTCCCAAAAATCTAAACAATCTTTACATTCTCTTGAGTCTTCTTTATACATCCTCTTTATGCGCCACAAACTTTTGTGCTCTTGGGCCAATTGATTTACTAAATCATAAATGTGATTATCTAACATATTTTTAAAAATTAAATTTTTTATAATAATCGACCCTATTAATTATTTTAACAAAAAAAATAAACAAAAAAACACCGATGGCAATGGCCTAACGGTGTTAATTTTTCTTAAATTTAAATAAGGAGAGCTGACCCGGGATTTTTGGCGCCGGCCGGTGATGAATGTGGCGCGGCTTCGGCTCTACCAGCCTGGCATACATATAGTATTTCAGTTCTTTGGCCTCTTCTAACCGGCCCTCCAAAAAATAAGGTTCTTTGAAATCCGTAAACCAAACATTGTTTACTGCCTTTTGAGCAGAAACAGCCCTGGTTCTACGGATAAATCTCTCGCCGTATTCGTCTTTTAAAAAAACATCCCACCAAAATTTCTGGCGGGGATTTTTCTTTCGGAAAATTTCCGGGCGCAAATTCCCCTCCTTTCTAAAAAGAATAATACCACAAATTTAGAAAAAAATCAACAAGCGGCTGCTGCTCTTTAAAATAATTTTTCTAAAATTAATAATCAAAATCTCATTTTCCAACAAAACCGGAAACGCAGGAGTTATAGACATTAACCTCTAAATTATATTTCTCAATTAGACTCTTTGTCTCCTCTAAAAGAGAGTTATACTGAGAAACAAGATTATTATAATTTTCTATTTTCATAAGATATTCATCTCTATTAAAAATCATATAAGGGTTGATTGTCTGGGGAATTTCACTTTTTAAGGCCATAAGTTCTGATTCCATTTCATTTAGTCTCTTTTCGTTTTCTTCAATTTTTTCTTTAAGGGTTAAATCCGGCTTGGCGCAGACAGAAAGAGGCAGACCAAAATGCTGAACAGAAATCCAGGTCTCCTTTCCCTCAAAAGTACCCTTTAATACGGCCACTCCAATCTCTCTATAATTGGGATTTAAGATATTGGCCCTATGCCCGGGGCTTGCCATCCAGGCGTCAACCAAATCTTTATCATCTTTAAAATTACCCATTGCCAAATTCTCTCCTATGGTCAAAAATTTATAACCCGCACGCTCAATCATATAGGAGACATCCTTCCCCTCGGGCGAATAATGACTAAAATAGTGCTTTAAAAACATGTCCTGGAGCTTTAAGAGAGCAGAGTTGTCTAATTTTTTATTCTCCCTTAAGGCCGGCAGTCCGTTTTTCTCTCTATAATAATTTGTCCATTTTATTATTTCCTCTTTTGTTAAGGGATTGTTTTCTACCTCCTCTTTTTCCACTTTTAAAGGAGAGGGTAAAAAAATATTTCCCTTTATGGTATCGTCAATAGTTTTAACAACAGATTCTTTTTTAAAATCCGGCGCCACCTTTTTTAAATCTATATAAAGCCTTAAAAAATTTTGGTAAAAGAAAAAGACGGCGGCTAATATGATAACTAATCCGCCTGTTATAAAAAAGATTTTCTTTTTCTTCATTTTAATAACCTTACTGGCCAGGATGAATCTGTTTATAAATTATCTCCTTTATCTCTTGAGGTTCTGGTAAATCTTCAAAAGAAAACTTAACCTCTGTGCCGGCAGTCTGGACTTCTAAATTGCCAAAATGCAAGAAGGTCTGGACTGGGCCAGAAATTTTTACTGATATGTCCTGGATCTTTTTTAACTCTGTTTCGTCTCGACGATAATTAAAAAATCCCAATTGTGAACACTTAATTAACCTCTGATTGGTGACTATGGTAACCGTTAAAACATAAATGACCAAAAGATAAAAAAGATAAATCCACAAAATTAAAAAATAGACAGATGATAGAAACCAGTATAAAGAGGAAAGGGCGTCATACCATAAAAAATTTTTTATAAAAAAGTAAACCACAAAAGGCAAAATAAATAAAAAGAGAACAAAAATTACAGGGATAATTATGACAAACCAATGCCTTCTTTTAACCAACACTGTTTCCTCGCCAGGCAGTTGGCCGTCAAAGGTATTTTTAGAAGATATGAGTACGGAAAACATAAATTTATTTGTGAAAGACTAATTGTAAAATTTTTGCCCAGTCAATTTGAAAGTAAAAAAATATTGACAAAAATAAAAACAAAAACGAGCCGACGAGAAAAACGAATGCCAGAGTTTTTGGTTTGGCGCCCACGCCAAAACGGATGAGATGATAGACGATGGCAAAAACATACCATAGGTAAACGGCGAAAATTATAATGGCCAAAAGCAAAAAGATACTAGATGATGTCATAATTTAATTATAGCAAAATTTTTAAGGCAAATAAAATAAATGCCCCCGGAGTGCTTGTTTAGCACAACGGGGGCTTGGGCTGAACCGTAACAGGTCCGTGTTCCCCCCGGCGGAGGGAACCTTTTATAACCGCAATGCCGACACCTGGTCCTTTACCAAGCCGTACATAACGGCGTCCTCTAATTTATTTATAACACGTTTAAAAGATAAAAGAAACAAACCTGTGGATAAAATAGTTACCCCGTAAAACACTCTTTTTTCTAAATTCTAAAAGACCTCTTTGGCGACGACAAAAATCTGTTAATATAAATTTATAAACAGGCACAGCAAAAAAGAAATTATCATCATCTTGGAAAATTATATTCCACCGAAAACACTTTCCAAAAACAAAATGATAGAAAAATTTAAAGAGACGGGTCTGGTTTACTTTTTGGCTCAAAAAACATAATCTAAGGGTTATATGCCCCAAGCCACCAGAAAAGCAAATTTTAGATTTTGTAAAAAAGAAAAACCGTAATATCAATAAAATCCCCTCTCCCAAAAAGGAGCCATATTAGAGGAAATAAAATCTTAAAATTTAAGCTTAAAATAAGTAGTTAATTATTCAGCCAATTCTTTACTATTATCCTCTTTCGGGACGGCGGATGATGCCGGGATTTCTACATAAAAAGTGCTGCCCCTGCCCTCTCCTTTAGACTCGGCCCAGATTTTACCCTTATGCGCTGTCACTATCTCCTTTGCAACATAAAGCCCCAAACCCAGACCAACCACTGCGCCGGCGCCATTTTCCTCTCCCTGAGAAAATTTTTGAAATAATGTCTTTAAAATATCAGCCCTAATGCCAATGCCGGAATCCTCCACCTTAAAAACAAAATTTCCTGTCTTATCATCTTTGCCCAAAAATATTTTTATAAATCCCTCATAGGTATACTTCATCGCGTTGTCAACAAGATTATAAAAGACCTCTCTTAATTTCTCCGCGTCAACGATTGCCTTATAATCCTCTTTTTTCTCTATCTTTAATTCCAGATCAAGCTTTTTCATCTTTGTGGCATTGACTGCCTTAAATTCGTCAAAGATAGATTTTACCATCTCTTTTAGATCTGATTCCTCAAACTTATATTCTATCTTCTTTCTCTCTATCCTACTTAAGGTAAGATAGTTAGAAATCATATGCACCATGGCATTGGCAGATTGAAAGATATGTCTTAACGGCTTTTTCATATAGGCGGGCACCTTGCCGTATGTACCCTCTAAAAGCATAGAGGAGTAACCCTTTATGGCAGTAAGAGGAGTTCTCAACTGATGCGAGGCAATGGTCACAAACTCCGACTTGGCAGTATCAAGCTCCTTTAACCTCTCATTGGCAGCAGCCAAATCCTCAGCCAACTGCTCCACCTTTTCACGAGTTTTAACCTCCTGGAGGACGCTTTTAATAAGCAAGATAGATATAAATGCGATGGCGAGAAAAATTATTATCTTAAAAGATAAATCAAAAAATCCTTCATAAAAAAATATATTAATAAAAAGAATGATTATAATTAAACTAATAAAAAATTCAGTGGCTATTGCTTTGGTATTAAATAAATTATATTTTAAAATACCATGACCCCAAAGGAATGGATGAAATATCGTTAATAATGTTAAAATTGGGAATATACTAATTCCGTACATTAGTGGAAAATTAAAACTTCCACCAATACAACTTATTAACGCACCCCAAAATATATATCTCCATTGAATCTTTTTTTCCTCGCTATTAATTTTTTTTCTAAATTTGAGCAAAAGAAAAAAACCATAACCAAAAAGCCCAATAAAGCAAAAAATAAGGAATATAGTATAAAGCCATCCTGCCTGAGGCCAATACTGAAAAATTGATACTGGCTTTACTTCTTTAATAAACCAGGGAGTAAAACTAAAAAGGGCGAATGTGGCAGTCATCAAATATCCAAAAATTAATATCTTCTTTCTTTTAATACCCAAAAAGGTTATCACCCAATGTAAAAAAAATATAGGAATAAAAGTGGCGCCCAAATTAAGCATCCTTGACCAAAATAAAGCATATTGATAATTATTCCGTGAAAGCCAAACCGCATAAGGGAATGTCCACATCGCAAAAGATATAGAAACAAATAAGAATATTATATTTTGAATTTCTCTGCGGTTTTTTATATATACAAAAATACCCCAAAATAAATTAGAAAAACCGGCCAAAAGCATTCCCAAAATAAATATTTTTATGATGACATTATCCATTTTATTTAAAACTTAATTCAAAATTGATTTCAATACTTCAACAATATAATCAATATCATTTTTTGTTAAATTCTTTCCGAGACTAAACCGCAAACTAGAATAAGCCTCCTCATAAGTAAAGCCCATTGACGAAAGCGTGGCAGATATAGAATTTGATTTTGCAGAACAGGCAGAACCTCTAGAAACTGCAATTCCCCTTTTGCTTAACTCCATAACAAGATCTTTGCCTTTTTTGTTATTTAAAAAAGTAAAATGAGCTATATTGGGGACACTATTTTGAGGAGTATTTAGACGGCTCTTGGGTATTTCATCTAAAATTTTTTTTATTAATATGTTTTTTAAAACATCAACCTGCCTAAAATTTTTTAATCTTTCTTTTTGGGCCCAAAAGACGGCTTCTCCTAAAGCAACTATTGCAGGAACATTTTCTGTGCCACCGCGAAGAAATCTTTCTTGCCCGCCGCCACAAATTTGAGTAGCCAAAGAAAGACCATCCCTAATATATAATGCTGATGCTCCCTTTAAGCTATACATTTTTGACGCGTTAATTGTCAACAAATCAACATCAAGTTTTTTAACATCGCAATCAAGATAAAAGGCGGCCGCCTCCGCATCGGTGTGGAAATAAATAACTGGTTTTCCCTTAGCCAACCTAATTTTGTTTTTCTCCTTTATAATTTTACCTATCTCTTTAATTGGCTGAATAGTTCCAATTTCGTTATTGACAAACATCACTGATACAATAATGGTATCATCATTAATAGATGATTCTAACTCATTGAGATCTAAATTACACTTGTTATCTACCGGTATCTTTTTTATTTTAAAACCAAACTTTTCTAAATAATCTGCGCTACTTAATACGGAAAGATGTTCAACCGAAGAAATAATAATATGATTACCATTTTTTTTAGAAGAAAAGGCTAAACCCTTAAGGGCTAAGTTTTCTGACTCTGTTCCACCGCTAGTAAATATTATTTCTTGCGGCTTGCAATTTAAAAACCTTGCAACCCTTTTTCTTGCTTCTGTTATAGCCTCTTTGGCTTCTATCCCCTTAAAATGAGCAGAAGATGGGTTGCCAAATTTCACCGAAAAATAAGGAAGCACTTTTTTTAGGACTCTCGGGTCAGTTGGTGTTGTTGCAGCATAATCAATATAAATTTCTTTTCTTTTCATACTCTATTAAATTTATATTTATTAAATAATTCTTTAACAGTATTTAATGACCTTTTTAAGTTAAAAGATAATAGAGAATCGGTCGCCTGCTTATCATCAATTAAAATTATTCCTTCCGTAATACAAACAAAAGAATTTCCTTTTGGTAAACCAAAGTCATATCCTTCGTAAGTCACACCCGGAGTTTTAACAGATATTCCCTTAATTAATTTTACATCCTTTCTTGTTTTTTCTAACTCAAAAACAAAAGGACTAACTGGTTCTATGGCGCTAAGAAAGATAGCATTTTTCTTTAATGAATTCATAATTACCTCGCCCTCTGTTAAATAAGCCGTTAAAATCACAAAATCGCACTCATCTATATCGGCTAGATTTGTTGATATTTCTATATGTATATCCTTTCTAATCTCTAGGCATTCCTCTCTAAGCTTTGTAAGATGTTCTTCTGTCTTTCCAAATAATATAATCTTATAAATATATTCTTGGACTAATAATTTGGTTAAGATAGATCCGGTTTTGGTGGTTGCTCCTATGATGCCAAAAACTAATTTTTCCCGGCTGGTTTTATCTCCTGATAAAATTTCTTCAATTGTTTGAAGTGTTAACCTCGCCAAAAGATTAGTTCCGTCAAAAAAGACAAATGGAAAACGCTTGTCAAACCCGTTTTTATAAACAATAGATGGTAAAAAGCCTCCTAAACTTATGTATTTAGCTCCAATCTTCTCGGCGAATTTTAATGCTCTTTTGGTCTTTTTAGCAGCAAGTTTTGGATTATAGTTTATCTGATGGGGTAACAAAGGAATGGCAATAACATATCCTTTAAGATTTTTCTGTTCTATAAAAAAATTTGAGATTATAAAAGGTGGTAGAAATCTAATCATAAAAGAAATAAACCAGCCGGGGAAAATTTTTAAAAAATGCATTTTTTTAAAGAAATCGGAAAGGTCACGAGGATGTACGAGCCATACAAATTCTTTAGGCTTTATAATATATTTTGAAAATCTAGAAGGTAATAATTGAACCAATAAGTCCCTAAAAATAGTAAATATTAAATCCATAATTAAATTTTATAATTTTTGTCCACTATTTACAATTCCCTGTCCGGCGTATACCAATTTTGTTTCTGATATATTAGTAAATCCCGCTTTTTCCAACAAATCCTTTTGCTCATTAAAATCAAAAAAGTTATCGGCTTTCAACTTATATTCTCGTTGGATAAAAAAATTGTAATAAAACATTTTTATCGTCGGAATAAACATATTCGTAAGTAATTTTATGGTATTTAAGACTCCTAATTTTTTAAGACTCTTTCTTACGGTATCTATATAAATTTTTAAGGGGCTAAAACCTTTTTTAAGGTTTGAAATTACTATTTTACCCCCCGGTTTTAATACTCTTTTAAACTCTTTTATTATTTCCATTCTTTTTTCTCTGTCTATATTATAAATAGCATTGTTGGAAACAATTTTATTAAAATAATTATCTGAGAAGGGCAATCTTTGAGTTAGATCAGATAAAACAATAATCGCATTGGGGTCTTTTTTTTTATATATATCTAAAGCCTCCTGGCAAAAATCAAGATTAATCACATTGGCACCTTTATTTTTTAAAAGGATGGACAGATTACCTGTTCCCCCACCGGCATCTAATACCAAATCACCATTTTTAATGTCTATTTCTTTTAAAATTTCATCAAGCAATTCCTGATACGAAATAGACAAATTAAGCACATCATAAACTTCAAAATAATTTTTCCAAAAATTTTTATCCAACATAAATATGTCTTAACGGCTTTTTCATATAGGCGGGCACCTTGCCGTATGTACCCTCTAAAAGCATAGAGGAGTAACCCTTTATGGCAGTAAGAGGAGTTCTCAACTGATGCGAGGCAATGGTCACAAACTCCGACTTGGCAGTATCAAGCTCCTTTAACCTCTCATTGGCAGCAGCCAAATCCTCAGCCAACTGCTCCACCTTTTCACGAACCCTTACCTCCTCCCAGACGGAACGAACAAGAAAAATGGCAAAGATGGAAACTGCTATAAATATAAAAATATTTATTATTCCCTCGTTTAAATTTTTCGATAAAAATATACGAATAAGTAAAATAATAGATATTGCCCAAGAAAAAAACTCTGTGGCTATTACTTTAACATTAAATAGATGATGCTTTAAGATAGTATAACTTATAAAAAATATATACATGGCAACAAAATAATTTCCAAAAGGATATACATTAAAAAGTTGAGGGAAAAAATTAGTGGCGCCGCCGCCAAAACCTACAACCTGCGCGAGAGCAACATATTTTATTTGTTTTTTAAGAAAATTATCGTCGGTTTTCTTATTAATTTTAAAAAATAAATAAATAGATTGTAAAAAACATATTAAATAAAATAACGGAAAGAGAAAATATAGGGGACCCGGCTCAACCCAGTAATTAAATCCCATTTTATAGACCATCCCCTTTTTAAAAAGAGATGTAAAACTTAAAACAAAAAGAATTATCGCGAAAGCCCAAAAACCAAAAATCCTTTTTTTATATTCTTTCTGAATTCTTAAAAGATAAAGGACAAAAGTTAAAAAAAGAACAGGAATAAATATGGCACTGGAATCAAGAACCTTTTGCCACATCCACGCATTAAGATAATCGTCTGAATAGACAACGCCAAAAAGAGCAAGGCTCCACAAGCCGGTTGAAAATGACACCCAAAACCAAAGTTGATTTAATCTTTCTTTTGTATTATTTAAAAAAGTAAATGTTCCAAAGAGAAAACTTACTAAAGAGGTTACCAAACAAGAGATTTCAAATGGCGTAAAGGAAAACATATTGCTTTTATTTTAACAAGAATATATAAAATTTAAAATATTCCACCCTCTCTTTTTTGCCTCTTTGTAGAGTATTCTATCGGGATTGACGACAATTGGATGTGACGTAACTTCAAGAATATCTAAATCCGAGATATGGTCTCCATATGCCCAACTATTTTTAAGCGAAAAGTTGTTTTTTTCTAAAAAGTCTTTTAGTCTATTGATTTTATTCTTGCCATAAACTATTTCACCATCGATCTTACCGGTATACCGACCATTTTTAATCTCCAACTTTGTAGCCAAATAATATTTTACTCCCAAATAATAAGCAATTTTTCTAATTACTGGTTCTATGGCGGTAGAAACAAAAACAATTTTTCTTCCCTCTTTTTTATGTCTATCAATTAGTTCTAAAGCCTCTTTAAAAAAATATTTTTTGAGCTCTTTATCAAAAAATTCATTTATTATATCTTCTATATAACATTCATCCTTGCCATTTAAAAAAATGAGGGCATATTCCATTACCCTTTTTGGATTTTTTGCTATGCCAAGATTATATAGAAGAAACCAACAAAGAATTTTTAGATAGTAAAAAAAATTTATTATCCCTTTTTTAAAAACAAAACCGAGTAAGATTCTCTGACTCTGACCTTTTATTATCGTATTATCTATATCAAAAATAACCAATTCTTTCATAAATCTCAGATATAAGTAATTCTAACATCTTTAATCTTTCTTTTCTATATAAGGATATTCTTTGCCGGAAAGTTCGGCAATTTTAAGCATTATTTTATTAGTCACTTCTTCAAAATGTTCTTCTGTGTGTTCTATATCATAATATTCCTTAAAATGCACAGCTTCTCCTATTTTAATTTTTACCTTCTTTTTAAATCTTGGGAGCTTGTCGTGGGGCGACATTACATCATAAGTTCCAATAACTCCCACAGGCACGACTGGAACTTTTGCCTTTAGAGCATATTTGGCAACACCGGTAAATGCTTTTTGCAATTTCCCGTCAGAAACCCTATTTCTTGTCCCCTCGGGGAAAATCCCTATCACTCTTTCTTGTTTTAAGGCAGAGAAAACAATCTGGTGCACATCCGTCTTGTCTTTTGCCTTTCTGTCCACTTTAATCTGGCTGGTTAAGTGCATAAGCGGCCGCCAAAACTTACTGGTATAAAATTTTTCTGCAGCAAGATAATGTACTTTTCTCGGAGAAACCGCTATAAAACAGATAAAATCAAAATAACTTTCGTGGTTAGAGGCCACTATCACCGGGCCCTCTTTGGGGATATTTTCTAACCCCTCTACCTCATGAATCCAAATTTTTCTGATAATCGGTCCGAGCAATCTTTTTATCAAAGAATAGCTCCATCTGGCAATTCTCTTCTCTTGAAATTCCAAATACTCTCTTATTTCGTGTTCTGGACTCTCTCTCCAATTTTTAATTCTCTTCCAAAGTTTCTTAAACATAACGACAAAAATAGATATTTTTTATAATCCAGCCGCATCGCTAATTTATATTTATATAATACCACAAAAGAGAGAAAAATTAAAGGGTCTATGAATTCTCCGCTTTTTTATAGATTTTATTATTTCCCTATTCGATCAAAAAGCGAACAAATACGCTTACTAATTATTCTTTCTTTTTTGTCTTTAAGAAAAGCAGATATACTCAAGAGAAAAATAGAGATTTTAGATTGAATATTTACTTAAAAATTATTTGATACAGATCTAAAAAGGTTTTATCGGGATTTAAAAAAGTCTTCGGAAAAATCTTTTATGGATTGTAAAATTTACCACAGAGCCGGACTGGTTGTTGCCGTGTTATTAATAAATTCCACTGCGGAGGGGAAAAAGGTGGAAATTGTATCGCTTAAAATGCCCAAGAAATTATCTTTAAAGAGAATATTGTTTAATATGACATTAGAATTAAAAATGGCCATCGCCGATTTCTGGCCCCACGGCCCATTAAAATTATGATTTTCAAATTTGGCATTTTCAATCTTGATATTAGGTGACAAAGCAGCATAAAGGCCATAGGGATAATTAGAAGAAAACGTCGCATCAAAAATATTAGCCAGACCGCCACTAACTGTAATACCAGCTGCCTCACTACCGCCATAACCCTGGCTACCGGCATACTTTATGGTAAATCCCTTAGCGCTTAAAGAGCCTGTTGGATAAATATAAATACCCTTAAAATCTCCGGGGACAGGTTGAGATAAATTGCCATCACCATTGGAATCACCGGCCAAAGAATCATCAGACAGCGAAGTAAAGACAATATCATCGGGACTTTCTCCGTCTATGATTAAATTACCAGAGACATTTAATCTGTTTCCTCCTTTTACCACAACGCCCTTTTCAATAACCAAGGTAGAAGAGGAAACGACATATGAATCTTCATATCCTGTAAAAGAATAAGGCAAGGGGTTTGGCTTTAAACCCAAGACGTCTCCTAAGTTTGTCAGATAGCCATTAAGATTGATGATATTTAGGCCGTTATCAGAGCCGGAATTATTTATAAAAACGGGTAATCTACCAGAGGACGCAATGGCCAAATTAGAATTTGATTGAAAGAGATTATCTTTTATGACGGCTGAAGAGTTTTCAACAAATAACCCAACTTTATTAAGAGAAAAAGTATTTTGAGAAATTGTCGGGCTACCACCGGAGATATATAAACCGGAGTTAATATTAGAAGGATCATTACCTTGATTATTCTTGTTAAAAATACTTTGAGAAACTGTGGAATCAGAATTGATTAGTCTCAGTCCGTAATTTATTGAATCCTCAAAAACGCAATTGGTAATCTCCGCTCTGGCGTTTTCTATTGAGAGGTTGGCTCTTTGCCATATTGAGGGGTTATACCACTTGCCGCCGTATCTAAAGATGGTGTTATCAAAAACAGAGACCTCGCTATTTGAGGACTTAATCTTAACGCCATACCATAATCCAGAAGAGGAAGTGGAGTTAGAGACGCCGTCTAGATCGCCGCCGTATTCGTCATCATTAAATCCTGTAAAGACAATTGGTTCTTGTTTTGTGCCCTGGCTGATGATTTTGGAATTATCTACAAAATAAAATCCGGCATCATTAGAGAATTTGATGACAACCCCCGGCTCTATCTTTAAGGTGGAGGTGCCATAAAATGTTTGGATTTGGTTATTTACCACATAGGGACTATTAGATTTGGTTAAGAAAACATCTTCATAAATACCCGGGGCGCCTTTTAAAATTAAATAATTGACGCTGTTTCTAGCCTTGGGAGTGCCCAAGATGGGATTGCCGTCTGCGTCTTTGCCATTGATGATAATGGTTGGATAGACATTTGCTCCCCAGTTTAGGGGATCGGTTCCTGAGACATTGGGATCAACTCTTTCCATTGTGCGATATTTGTAATCATATCCCGGACACCATCTTACAGGACCTAAGCCGCATAAAGTTGTCTCATCAATTGTTGAGGAGGCGTAAGATAAAACAAGAATTTCTCCATCGTTATTAAGAGAACCGGTATAAATTTTATCAGCGGGAATATCGGATACAGTATTGTCGCTGGTGCGCTCTAATAGATAGTATCCCTTAGATAAAATTTTTCCCGAAAGATTGATATATGGAGTATTATCTGTTTGAGAGTAAAGGACCCAGTTATTAAGGCTGATGTCATAATCTGTTCTGTTGTATAACTCTATCCATTCATCAGAAGAATTATTAGGACCTGTGCCTGCCCAGGCTACCTCGTTAATTACCACTGGCATTAAAGAAATTTCCACAACTTGAGTTAGAGGAGGTGACCAGTTGCCATTTTTATCTTTTGCCCTTAAAGAGATTGTATTTTTAGAATTATCAGGGGGAAGAATCTCTGTGGAGGTGGAGGTGGTGGTAGATACCAAATCGTTAAATGTAAATTCAAAATATTCTAAATCGTCAGAGGAAGAATTCCAGAGGATATGTAATGAAGTTGTGGAATTTAAAAGACAACCATTTTCTGCAAGAGAATTTTGACACTCTAAAATTGTAAGGGATATATCAGGAGGCGTGGTGTCAGGAGGCGGAGGAGAAATTGAGGATAAAGAGTCAGGCGATGTTGATGTTGAAGATGATGATGGCGATGATGAGGAGGATGAATTATTTCCATTTTCATTTATCTGATCCTCAATATTTGTTTTTAAAACCACTGTCCCACCACCAAAACCAGGATAAGGAGGCTGGGGATTTTCAAAAATAGATAATGTGGACGAGGAGTCTTGAGAATTAGAACGAGGATTTGAGTTTTTGGGTGAGGGTGAGGACAGCTGATTATTTTTCTGAGGATTTGAAGTCGGTAATTCTTGCTTAATAATATTTTCTTCTTTACCTCTGTTATTTTCTTTTTCACCAGTATCTATACTTAAACCGCCATTATTGGATTGCATCTCAGAAGTTATTGATTGGTTAATTAAAATCGCAGCCTGGTTTTTAAGATTTTTAGAGAGAATATCTATAACGGAGGTAAATAATTTTTGAGTTTCGTTTACGACAAAATTTACTGCATTAAACACTAACACCTGACCCGAGACTAAAACATTATCAACCCAATCAGCTGTTTTTAGAGTAATAATTTTGGGGCTGGATTTTAATGTCTGAAGTAATGATTGATTGGAATCAGAGATAATCGGGTCTAATAAATCCGGTTGGTCCTTATATTTTTCAACTTCTTTAAAAAAAAGATCAATAACACTTGCGCTTACTAAAACCGCCTGCGGAAAGAGATGAACACGGTAGGATGGAAGGACAAGAGAATCATCTTTAGTTGAATATTGGTTTTTATCATTCAAAAATGCTAGATATATATCCTGGTTTTTATCATAAAGAAACAAAATTTGCATTCCATTAATAGAAATTTTTTTGTTTTCTAAAAGATCAATTTGTGGCCTTTCAAATTCCTCATCACTAATTGTATCTTCAGAAAAGAAATTATTATTTGAATAATTTGCCAGATAATTAAAGGCTTCGGACAAATCTTGGAAGTTTATTAATTTTTGATTTTGGTTTAATAGATCATTGGCAATGGTTAATTTATTAAAATTAGTATATCTTTTTGCATAATCTTCATAAGGAGAGCCAGGATCGCCATAAATACCAGCGTGAGTGTCATCTCTTGTGTGATCAGGAACAGAAAGATCTTGGACAAGATGAAGAATATGTCCCAATGCCAAAAATGCTGATTTTTTATCGCCGTCTATATATGATTTTATTGCCTTTTGCCAGGTTTGATTTCCGTATTGTCTACCATAGGCAGCCTGATATTCTTGATTTACTGCCCAGTCTATTGAGGCAATAGGTGGTTTTGGCGCACCCTCTGAACCTATTTTATATCCCTCTTCTTGAGACAGGCTGCCAAAATGTTTTCCGCTCCAACCGGTTTTGTGTACAGGGTCATAAAAATGATTTATGTATCTTAATGGTTCATCTTCTCTAATTGAACCGGTTTTAAGCCATTCTATCTCCTCTTGAGATAACTTATAATTTCCATTTTGGCCATTAAAAAATATCGCAGATTCTTCTGTGAGAACAGGGTGAGTATTATTGGTGGAATAGGAATGGGTTAAAGAATAGAAGACGAAGGCAAAAAGAAATATACACAAAGAAATTATTGTCGATTTTAGTTTATATAGTTGCGTACTTTTATTATAAAATAAATCTTTTTTGACTAATATAAGATTTTCCATACTTTAGTATAAGGATTAAGGTAAAAATTTACTGGCGAAGAAAGAACTTCTCCAATTTTATCGTTCTTATAATCGTAAAAATAATACGCCCTGTCTTCTACCTTCTCGTGCCACTTGTTTTCTTCATCCCATTTTACCTTTTTTAAATTCATCATGTCTTTAATTACTTGATCAAGCTTATTATTATTTTTTAAATCTTCTAACCATTTTTTTACTTTTTCTTGATGCTCAACATCATAATATTTACTGGCCAAGTCAATATCTCCTTTCTTTAAGGCATCCAAAAACATTGACCAAGTTTCCTCAGGAGTTTTACCGCCGTAAATGTCTTCCTTGTACGGTTTTCTCATTGTTTCCTCAAATTGTTCTGTCTTTTTCTGCCATTGATAACTATCCCATAAGAGTTTGGCAGTGAAGGCAAGATAGTAGATCAATATGATGCCCAAAACAATCCCGACTATTTTAAGAATTTTTTTATAGATAGGTTTCATATATTTTCATTCTACCAAAAAATTGGTTTTGCCATTGTGAATAACTCTGATAAACCCAAAATCAATCACTTATCTGCTATGGCTGGTAAGTGATTGGTTTTACCAAAACCAATCCCCTGTTATATATAGGGTCATAAAAATGCTGCATCCAACGAGGAGCAATATCTTCGTCTGTACTTCCTTTTTTAATTAGCGCCTTTTCCTGATCTGAAATTTTTAAATCAGGATAATAATGATTAAATAGATCAATTATCTCATCAGTTAAGGCTGGGTGAGTGGTGGTATCAGAATAGGCAAGGATAAAATTAAAAGGGAGAATAAATATTATAAAAATTAAAATATATTTTATAATTCTTCTATTTTCCATTTATCTGTAAAAGGATTTTTAATTAAACTAATTATAATAGATAATGTATTTTTATCGTTGTAAATATAAAAGTTAAATCTATTATCAGACAACATATTACTCTCTTTTTCTTTGTCCAAATCCCTAATCATATCATTTAAATAATTGCTTTCTTTTATTTTGATCAACCTACTCTTCATCTCTTCCTGTTTTTCCACCACAAAATATTTAGAGGCCAAATCAACATCTCCTGCCTTTAAGGCCTCAATAAAGAGATTTAAAGTTTCCTCTGGGGTGTTACCGCCGTAAGTATCTTCGCGATATTTTTTCTCCATATCATCAATATATTTTTGCGTCTGATATTCTGAGTTATTTGGATATTTTAAAAACCGCCAATTATATTTATAAAAAAACCAAACACCCACACCAATTAAAATTAAGACAGCTATAATAATTAAAATAATTTTCTTCTTGTTCATATATTTTCATTCTACCAAAAAATTGGTTTTGCCATTGTGAATAACTCTGATAAACCCAAAATCAATCACTTATCTGCTATAGCTGATAAGTGATTGGTTTTGAAAAAGATTATAAACAAAAGAGAGAAAAATAGACAAAAAGGGGCGGTTTAAAGACCCGCCCTAATATTATTTTATCACACATCAAGAAAGCATTGCCCTAAGAACTTTCTCGTACATCTTCTCAACAATCTGACGCTGCCTCCTGCCAGAGGAGGCATAATGATCAATCCCTGGAGCCGCGTTGATCTCTAAAACAACATAAGAACTTGGCGGCTCTTTAAGAGTTTTTTCTGTCATAATATCCACTCCACAATATCTCAAATTCATATCGCGGACCAAGCGAACAGCCAGTTTGCGCCACTCTGGATGCATAACCTCTGTTACATCTACCGCATCACCGCCGGTTGACAAATTGGCATTGGCCAAAAGCTCAATTCGTCTCCCTTTTGGCAACACAGACTCCCATCTTAAATTTGCTCGCCTCAATTGATTGGTAATACGGAAATCTCCAATCGGGAGTATAGTATCTCGGCCTATCTTTTTAAATTGACGTTGTTTAATCTGAAGCAACTGATAGATGTTATGTCGGCCATCTCCTATAACAGACAAAGGAAGCCGCTGATAGGCAGAGATGACCTCTTTGTCTAAAACAACAATTCGGTAATCATTTCCGGCGATAACCTTTTGAACCAAAAAAACATTTTCTCTTTTACTCAGGGCGCGGACCGCCTGAAAAAATTCTTTTTTATTATAAACTTTAGAGACACCAGAACCCTGGCTCTTGCTATTAGGTTTAACAATCACAGGAAAACCCAACTTTTTGGCATAACGATATGCTGCCTCGGGATTACGACGGCTTTTAATTATAGAACACCAACGGTCAGTAAAAAAAGTATCACCCTCTGGCACCGGATAGCCCATCATACTCATAAAATAATAAGAGTATGACTTATCACGAGCGATCTCAGAGGCACCCAGAGAGTTAAGGTCAAAATTGGTATTCCGAAAATAGCGCCTCTCTCCTTGGGCATTAATAATTTGGCCAACGTATCGATATTTTGGCTCAATATTAATGGTAACACCCATTTTTTTGGCGATTTTTTCAAGAATGGGACTTACAAAACAAGGCTTCATCTTCATATTTTTAATCTCCTTTGATAGGATAGAATAATTTTAAAGAAATAGCAATGGTAGGAGTCAATGAAGAAAAATTAAAAATTTTATCTACTCCTGCGCCCTCTCCTCCATTTTGCATTTTTAAAAAGCGGAAAATATAAATCATCTTTGATGGCGATGCGAAGCATTTCTCTCTCTCTACGAGTGGGATTTCTTTTCTGAAATGTAACAAATGGAATATCCTCTATAATTGCCATTGGAGTTTGCTCATTCCCCTCGCCCATCACTCCAACAGCGGCGGCGGCAAGCGCATCGGCAATATTGGCCTTACTAAATTTAAACTCTCTTCCAAATATATCTTTTTTGCCGATATAATCATTTAGAGCCAGAAACCCGCTATGAGCAATTGCAACCCCGTGCGTGCCCCATCTTAAAGGAGTGCTAACGCTGTCAGTTATGATCACTCCCACCAGCTCAAGAGAGAAACGTTTTTTAAGATAACTCCTAATTTTATCGGCGCTGGCCTGAGGATTCTTAGGCAATAAGATATAGTATCCATTACCATTTGACTCATCAATGCCGGCTGTGGGCATGAGAAAATTATTTTTGATGGTCAGGGTAACGCCATACTTTGAACCCTCTGGCGGAATAAAATAATCAGCCTCCTTTAGAATTAAATCTCTTTTTTCAACCGTTCCCATTTTTACCGTGCGGCCCTCGCAGATGGAGACAATTTTTGATGTTATTGCCAAGACAGAACGATTTTTCATCCGAGGAAGATATCTGTCAAATATACTCTTCAGATCTGAGCTTGGCGGTGTAATGGGATCAATTTTAATAGCTTTAATGATCATATTCATTCATCAAATTTATCTAGACAACCCATTTTAGACCTCTTTTTCTTTATCATATGAGGCAAATTCGTACTTAAAAATGGGTTTTTTTATTGGCCCCTTAAAAAGGGTGTGAATGGTTGCCATCAAATATTTTAATAATAATTTTAATCTACCCTCCTTATCAAATCTCCTCACAGACATTGTTATGTAAAGAGGTATGATATCATATCTTCCCTTTTTAGAACAATTATTTACAAATTCATGATCCTCAGCCATGACAACATCTTCAGGATAACCACCCACTCTCTCAAACATCTCCCTTGAGGCGACAATACACATGGCCCCCATTGGTCTTATAAATTTTGCCGGCCTTAAAAGAATATTATAAATCCCGATCAAAATATGGTCTATAATTTTTTTGCTTTGAGGATAAAGATATGTTGTGGCAATAGATAAATTTTTACCTCTAAAATAGTCCACCGCCTTCTTTAAAAAATCGTCTTCTAAAATTACCATATCGGCGTCAATAAAAAATATGGGGTCGCCCGTTGAAGCCAAGGCTCCCCTATTTCTTCCCACTGCTGGCAAACCACCCTCTACTATCAACAAATTTTTAAATTTTTTTTTAAATTCCAGGGCTTTTTCTTTTGTCTTATCTTGCGAATGGGCATCGGCTATTACAACCTCTATACCCTCATCTATTTTTTGTAATGCCAGAGAGTTTAAGATGGTTACAATATTTTTTTCCTCGTTGAGAGTGGGTATGACAACCGATATCATAAAAACATCCCAGGTAAACAATTATGGATTTCTACCGGCCTTAATTTCGTTAATATAATATTCTCCCTGTGTTTTAAAACTGGGATTAATCTCTATGGCCTTTTCAAGTGCCCAGACGGCCTTTTCCCTATCACCCATATCAAGATATATGACCGCGCCGTTTATATAATATTGAAAATTATTTGGATTTTGCTCAATAAGCCTCTCCCAGACAGAAATGGCCTTGTCATATCTTTTAACTGTCATATAGGCCAAAAGAAATCTTTCATCCGGAAAGGCGGTTCCGCCATAATCTTTCATTATTTCATCGGCCGCATCAAACTCTTGAGAAAAAATTAATGCTGCGGCATAAATCTTTCTCGCCTCTAAAAATTCCGGATCTAATTCAAAGGCCGTCTTTAAAACCCTGGTGGCGTTTTTGTAATCACCCTTGCTTAAATAGGCGCTTCCCAACTCAAAATATAACTGTTGTTTATTGGGAGAAATTTTTATCGCCCTTTCCAAAAGCTCTATGGCCGCATCATAATTCTGCGCCCTATCGTAAAGTGAAGCCAAAAACAACATATATCGGATATCGGTCGGCGAACTATCTATCTGCCTTTTCATCTCTGAGCTAGCGAAGTCATAAATTTTTTGTTTCAATTCATTGCTGACGCCGGGCGCTGACAAGACATTAATCGCAAAAGATACCAATTGCTCCCGAGCCTCACCAGAACCAAAAGAGTTTCTCTCTATGGCATCATGAAATTTTTTAAGAGCATCCTCGTAATTTCTTTGGGCAGAAAAAGTTAAGGCCGTAATTACGTCTCTTGAAGCTTTTATTGCCGGTACGTTGATATAATAGACTAAAAAGACGCCAATAATAAAAACCCAAAAAACATATGCCAATTGAGCACCCCTTAAATTATCAATATTCCTTTTTTTATCATTTTTGGTATTTTCCTCTATACCCCTTCTCTCCCAAAAAAAGACTCTCACTGTTAGATAGGCAATGACAAAATAAAAAAGAATTAGGCTAATTATGTTGTCAAAGACAAAAATATTATGGAAAAAATAAGCAAAAAGTAGAGAGGTAAAAATTATCGCCTCGCCCTTTGAAAATTTTCTATTTTTTGATGGAAACCATAGATAATAGATAGAAAAGAAAAATATACAAAGATAAGAAAGCAATCCAAAAATGCCATTTTGCGTTAATTTATCCAAAAAGACATTGTGTGCTCTGTCAAACCATGGCTCCTGACGCCACAATCTGGGGTCATAATACTTATTGAAAACTAAATTGTAATTTTCCGGACCCCAACCAAAAATAGGCCTTTCTTTAAATCCCTTAAGACTCATTTTCCAAATGATAAGCCTTGACTGAGTGGTTGTCTCTGAAAAAGAGATACTAGAAAAACGAGAGAGCACCGGACTTTTTTGGACAAAGGAAGAATTTTTTAAAAGAAAGAAACCAAAGACGGCAAAGATGATTAACAACAAAAAAGAAAGCGAGTAAATTTTTATCTTTTTTGATTCCCCCAAAAAGGCGCCGAGAAAAAATGCCAAAATGATCGCACCCAACACGCCCAAGATGGTTCCTCTTGTGGCCGTAAAATAAAGAATGAAAATATTTAAAAGGGCAACCGGAGGATAAAACCATCTATACCATTTTTTTGTTTTAAAAAACAGAAAGAGCGCGATAAAAAAATGAAAGGCGGCATAAATGGCAAGGTAGGAGGCGTTACCCAATGTGGCGTCAAGGCGGGTGCTACCTTGATGAATTTCTAGTTTTCCCGAAAGTTGTAAAAGACCATAAATTCCAACTATGATGCTCACCCCCAAAGATATATTAAAAAGTATCTTCCAGAAAATCTCATTTTTTAAATTGCCCATTACACTGGTTGCCACCAAAAAGAGAGCAAACAAATGAAGATACGCCAGAACCCCCTCCATCCTCTCGTAATTAGACCAAAAACTTCTATAAAAATTTACGCCGAATAGGGCCGAAAGAAAAACAAAAAGAGTAAAAAGTGTTAATGATAAAACAATTTTATTTTTCCAAAAATCTTTTCTGGGGCGATAATCCTTGTCAAAGACTATAAGTATCAACCACAATCCAAAAATAATTTCCGTGATTATCCTAAAAGAAAAATTTTTTCCGGTGATGAAAGGGAAAAACATTTTATCGCTAACAACCAAGGCCAAAAAGGGGATTATAAATATTCCCCCTATAATCGCATAACGCAGAAATTTTAAACTTCCTCTCATTGTCTTTTTATGATAGCATAAAAATATGATTAAAAGCAAAGAATCAAAAAAGACGATTCTCTTTTGGGGCGATATCTTTTGTTTTTATATGAGCCTATGGGCGGCACTTTTTTTAAGATACCTTGAGCCAATCACACTAAAAACATTTAAAGAAAATTTACTCCCCTTTAGCGCCGTCTATATTCTCTGGGCGATAATTTTTTATATTGCAGGATTTTATGACATTGAGAGCAAAATCAGCTGGAGTATCGTTTCTATTGCCAAGACCTTAATTATTGGTGGAGTACTTGCCATAATAATTTTCTATTTCTTCCCGTTTTTGGGCATTACGCCAAAAAGAATTTTGATATTCAATATCGCCATCGCCTCTGTCTTTGTCTGGGCGTGGAGAAACATATTTTTTTCTATTGCGACAGAGATAGACAAAATAAAAATCTCCATCTTGGGCGAGTCAAAAGAAAAAAATAGTCTGATAAAATATATAAGACAAAAACCGTATCTTGGTTATGAATTTACAAATAAATTAGAGGAGGCGAACATAATCCTTGCCCCGGCAGAAATAAAAGATAATCCAGAAATTGTTAACACCCTTTACCAAATGGTATTGTCGGGAAAGACTATCTTTAGCTTTGAAAATTTCTACGAATCTTTAACCGGCAAGGTACCAATCTCTATGATCGACGAAAAATGGTTTTTGGAAAATCTCACCGAGATCAATAAACAGATGATGGAAAAAATTAAACGTTTTGTAGACATATTTCTTGCCTCCCTCTTCTTTATATTTCTCATCTTGATTTATCTACCAGTCGCAATTGCCATAAAATTAAATAGCCCTGGGCCGGTTTTATATAGACAAAAAAGAGTTGGCAAGAACGGAAGGATATTTGAGTTGATTAAATTTCGCTCCATGACAGATGAGCCAGAAAGCGAAAGGGAGAAATGGAAAAAGCCAAATGCTAAAAACAGACGGATCACCAGCGTTGGAAATTTTTTGAGAAAGACAAGAATAGACGAACTACCCCAATTATGGAACATCTTAAAAGGCGATATTTCATTTATAGGACCGAGACCAGAAAGGCCGGAGATTGTTGAAGAATTAAAAAAGATTGTCCCACACTATTCTATGAGACATATAATTAAACCCGGACTCACGGGCTGGAGCCAGATACACTTTAGCGATGCCTCAGCCGAGGATGCGATGGAAAAACTTCAATACGATCTCTTTTATATAAAAAACCGTTCTGCCCTACTTGATACCGCCATCTTTCTTAAGACGATAATGGTTGCCCTCCAGACATCCGGGAAATAAGGTTAGAAATTTTTTCTATAAAACTTTTGATATCGTTGGGTTTAAAAAGATATTGATTCTCTTTGATAATCTCGGGTATGCCCCCAACCTCTGGAGCTATTATCGGTAACCCGGCCAACATCGCCTCCAAAAGGACATATGGCACTCCCTCGTATCTAGAGGTAATTGTAAAAATATCAAAGGCCTTAAGGAAACGACTGGCCTCGGGAATTGGACCCAAAAGAAAAATTTTATCGCCAAGTTTAAGTTTTGATATTTGGAGTTTAAGATTTTCTCTTTCTGGCCCATCCCCTATTATAAGACACACAATTTTATCTAAAATTTCTTTAGGTAATTTTGAGATCGCCTCCATTAAAAATTCGTTATTTTTTGCATATTCAAACCGGGTTATGGTGCCAATGATTATCTTCTCTGGTGGAAAATTTTTTATTTTTCTTAATTCTGATATGGCGCTATTTTTATCTAAAAAATTTATAGGCTCAACTTCATTATAAACCACTCTCCCTCTATTCTGCCCGATTAGATTTATTTTTCTTGCCATCTTTAAATCATAATCACAGACAAAGATGATATCATCAACAAAAGACAGAGAAATTTTCATTGTCAGCCAGACAAAAAATTTTACAAATGGATTTTTTTTAAAACCAGGCGAAAGATAACTCAGCCCATGCATTGTAAAAATTATTTTCGGTCTATACTTTAAAAACATTAGGCCCCAAACTCCAAAAAGGGGGTTAGAGCTGTTAATGTGTATTGCATCTATCTTTGCCCCTTCTTCTTGGCGCTCCTTAATAAACTTTCTTAGTTCAAAGACAAACAAAAGCGCATAGACGGGATTTAAACTTCTTTTTAAATTTTTAAAAATAAAAAACGGAATTCCCCATTTTTTTAATTCTTCTGATAACCAACCGCCTCCCCCTGCCCCCAATATCACCTCATTTCCCTCTTTTTTTAGTTTTTTGGCATTTAAAAAAACATATTTTTGGGCACCGCCAATATCTGCTGTGGTTATAAGAAAAAGAATCCTCATATAAATTTATATTAACAAAAAGACAAATTTTTACCATTAATTTTGCGTCTTAAAAGACAGGCATTAAGATCTTGACTGACAATAAAAATTTTTTAAAATTATATTGTAAATATTTAAAAAGGTCGGTATTATAAGCATAATTTTTATCTTAAAAATATGTCTTTAATACCCTGGAAACCATTTTCTGATTTAGAAAAATTTTTTGAGGATGAGGATTGGTTTCTGCCTGTATTTTCCCGCTGGGATATCACAAAACCAGCCATGGATGTCTACGAGACAGAAAAAGATGTGGTTTGCGAAGTAAATATCCCAGATTTTGATCCGGAAAAGGTCGACGTATCAATAGAAGACGGAGTTTTAAAGGTAAGCGGTAAGATAGAAGAGAAAAAAGAAGATAAGGAAAAGGGTTACTGGAAAAAGGAAATCCGCCGCGGCTCTTTTGAGAGAATGATCCGCCTGCCCGTTCCTGTAAAAGAAGATGCCGCGGAGGCAACATATGAAAAGGGTGTTTTAAAAATTACCATTCCAAAGGTAGAAACCAAACCAACATCAAAAATCAAAGTTAATATCAAGGAAAAATAAATAAAAATACCTCTCCCTTAAAGGGAGAGGTATTTGTTTAATTGTCCTATTTTTGTTCCTCCTTTTGCTCTTCGGCCTCTTGGCCACCAGAGGGGGCGCCCTCTTTCTTTTTCTTTTTGGCTATCCTACTGAGATGTAGGACATTCTTTTTCTTTTCTTTTATAATTTTATATCTTACCAAAAGATTGTGAACAGTCTCAGATGTCTTTGCGCCCACAGAGAGAGCCTTATTTATTTTTTGAGCGTCAAAACGACACTCCTTGCTTTTGGGGTTATAAAAACCGACCACATCTTTTATGGCGTTACTCTTAGATGAACGTCTTGAATCTACGGTGACTATACGAAACGAAGGACTATTCTTTTTACCCACTCTTTGTAAACGAATTGTCAACATATTTTTAAATATTAGATTATCTTAATCTCTAAGTCAAATAGTAATTAATCCTCCCAGTGTTTTATCTTTAGCGCCTTCCGCGCCGCGTTCTGCTCTGCCTCCTGCTTAGAACTGCCCTGAGCCTGGGCAACCTTTTGATTTTTAATAAAAACACCGCTGACAAATTTTTTAGCATGATCCGGACCACTCTCGCTTAAAACTTGATATGTTGGGGTCACCCCTTCTATGGCCTGCGCCTTTTCTTGAAAGAGACTCTTGGCGTCAATCCACAGCTTTTTATCCATCACCTCTTTTAATTTTGGGAAGAGAAATCTCTTTAAAAATTTAACAACCTCTTTGCCCCCACGATCTAGATAAATAGCGCCGACCAAAGACTCAAATGTATTTGCCAAAATATATTGGCGCGCCTTACCTTTATCCTTTGCCTCCCCAGAAGATAAAAGAAGATATTTTTCCATCCCCAACTCTTTTGCAACCTCAGCAAGCATAATGGCATTTACCAAGGCTGCTCTTAAACTGGTCATCTCACCTTCTGTGCTTTTGGGAAATTTATTATAGAGATATTCAGTCACTGTCAACTCTAAAACCGCATCTCCTAAAAATTCTAATCTCTCGTTATGCCCAAGCTTCCAAGAGGGATTTTCATTAAGATAAGATCTGTGGGTAAATGCCTGCTTTAATAAATTTTTATCTTTAAATTCTATACCTAAGCTCTCTTCTAATTTTTTAAAATTTGGAACGCTCATAAATTATTTTTGGGTGATAATAATTTTTTGATTCCCCTTGCGATTATTGGTTTGACATCTTCATAAATTTTTAAGTCTCCTAAATCCTTCATCTTAAACCATTTTGCTCCATCTAGACCGCCAGAACTTTTCAAGACTATCTCCTTATCCTCTGTCTTTGCCAAAAAATAAGTGACATTTTTTCTTATCTTCCCTTTTTCCGGATCATAGGCAATATATTCATTTGAACCAATTTCATCTTCAACTTCTATGGATAAATTCATCTCCTCTTTTATCTCTCTCTTTACTGCCTCTTTTAGACTCTCCTTTTCGTCCAGATGACCCTTGGATAGAGTCCAGTAACCAAAGACATCATGGACCATGGCAAAATAAAAATTATCATTTTCTTTTCTGTAGACAACTGCTCCAGCCAATCTCTCCACAATCTCTTTTTTCTTACCGCCTATAGAATCTTTACCAAAATATTCCTCTCCGCCCATTTCGTTAAATACCGTCCCCAAAACGCCATTGACAAACTTCCCAGAGGATTCGCCGCCAAATGTCTTGGCCAACTCTATGGCCTCGTTTATGGCCACGCGCGGAGGGACGTCTTTTTTGTCTCCAAAAATAAGTTCGTATAAACCAATGCGCAAAACATTTCTATCAACTGGTGCCATCTGTTCTATCGGTCTTTCCGGAGCGGCCTTTTCTATAACAGCATCTAATTTTTTTTGGTTTTTTAATATCCCGCTTGTAAGATTTTCTATAAAACGAGTATCTTCTATTCCACCGCCAAACTCCTCAATATTTCTATTGAGTACTTTTTTTAATTGTGCCTCATCAAGGTCATTAAAATCTTTTTCAAAAAGAGATTGTAAAACTATACTGCGGCTTAGATGTCTATTAGACATAAATTTTCTTTTTTAAAAAGGGCTATTTACCATCATCCTCCTTAAGACTCTTTATCTTTGTTTAATTCTTTTTCTTTTTCCTTTTTCTCTTTCTTTGTTAACTTTTTAAAGACGTCAACTACCTCAACATCGTCATAAAATCCGCAATTAAGACACAGGGTATGCGGGTAAATCTCTTCGCCGCACTTCTTGCATTTTACAAGCCTTTGAGGTTTAAGCGCGTGATGAGAGCGTCTGTTCCGCGTGTGAGAACGCGTGCTTCGCATCCTATTAACCATAAATAGATATTAACTTATCCCTCTTTATTTTTCAAGTTTTTTAAATATGTCTTTCGGTGAATTTCTGAGGGGCCGTATTTTAATAATCTATCATAGTGTAATTTCGTCCCGTATCCCTTGTGCCTATCAAATCCGTATTGAGGAAATTTTTTATGATAAAAAAGCATCTTTTTATCACGACCTGTCTTGGCGATGATGGAGGCGGCAGAGATTAAGGGAATCTTTTCGTCGCCCCTGATGATAGTTTTTTGTCTATATTTTTCTGGCGCCCTTAGGGATCCATCAAGTAGAACCAAATCTGCTCTTTTGGAAAATTTTTCTAAAACCTTTTGTATGCCCAAAATAGCCGCCTTATTTATTCCAATTTTATCTATTTGTTTATGACTGACAAAGACGCAGTGACATTTAAAATTGGCTCTAATTATTTTTTCCCACCTCTCCCTCTGGCTGGCGCTCATCTTTTTGGAATCTTTAATATTTTTTAAAATTTTAAATTCGGGATTTAAATTTTTTTTAGAATTTAAAAATTTGGGGTCAGAAATTTCCGCCAAAACCGCTCCAATTGCAATAGGACCAGCGAGCGGCCCCCTCCCCGCCTCATCAATACCAACTAGATAATGTAAATTCTTCTTTTTCATTTTTAAAATTTTTATAAAAATGATTTTTTGTTATAATAAGATTAATTTTAATTTATGTCATCAAAATTTGTCCATCTTCATTTGCATAGCCATTATTCTCTCCTTGACGGTCTTGCCAAAATTGACGATTTGGTAGAGGAGGCCAAGAGATTAAATATGCCGGCCATAGCCCTAACAGATCACGGCAATCTTTACGGCGCAATTGAATTTTACAAAAAATGCAAGAAAGAAGAAATAAAGCCCATAATCGGAATAGAAGCCTATATTGCCTTTGCCTCACTCCACCAAAAAAGACCAGGTATTGATGATAAAAGATATCATCTCACACTTCTCGCGCAAAACGAAACCGGTTATAAAAATCTTATAAAACTGGTGACCATCAGCAATCTAGATGGATTTTATTATAAACCCAGGATGGATAAAGAGCACCTGAGAATGTACGGAGAGGGACTTATTGCCCTCTCGGGCTGTATGGCGGGAGAAATCCCCAGACTTGTATATCGCAAAGATTTTGAAAGGGCCAAAGAGGTTATAAGAGAATATCAAGATATATTTGGCAAAGATAATTTTTTTATAGAAATTGGATACCATCCGGATATAGACGAAAACTATATGGAGATGCGCCAAAATCTCATTGACATTGCCAAAGATATAAAAGCGCCCCTTGTGGCAACCCAAGATGTCCATTATCTTAAAAAAGAGGATGCCACTGCACAAGATATTTTAACAGCCATCCAGACAAATGCCAGTTTAATTGACGCCAATAGAATGACGATGAAAAGAGACGACTTCTCCTTCCGCTCAGGAGAGGAGATGGAGTCTCTATTCAAAGATGTCCCCGAGGCAATAGAAAATACATTTTTGATAGCCGAAAGATGTAATCTGGAATTAGAACTAGGTAAATGGGTCTTTCCAAAAGTAGATCTACCAGAGGGGCAAACAGCAGAGGGTTATCTCAAAAAGTTGGCAGAAGAGGGATATGAGAAAAAATTTGGCGGCGAAGACGGAGAGATAAAAAAGAGGATGGATTATGAACTAGACGTAATCATAAAAAAGGGTTACGCGCCTTACTTTTTGATAATGTCTGATTTGGCTAATTGGGCCCACAGTCAAAAAATCATCACAAACACAAGAGGTTCATCAGCCGGATCATTGGTCTCCTATCTCATAGGAATAACAAAGGTTGACCCAATAAAATATTCTCTTCCGTTTGAGAGATTCTTAAATCCCTTTAGACCATCACCACCTGATATTGATATGGATTTTGCTGACGACAGGCGCGAGGAGGTAATTGAACATATGGAAGAAAAATATGGCAAAGACAAGGTAGCGCAAATCGGCACATTTGGCACCATGATGGCAAGGGCCGCAGTAAGAGATGTCACCCGCGCCCTTGGTAAACCCTATTCGCTCGGTGATAGAATTGCCAAACTCATTCCCTTTGGTTCCCAAGGTTTTCCCATGACCATTGACCAGGCATTAAACATAGTTCCGGAATTAAGAGCGGCTTATGAGACCGAGGATGAAGTAAAAGAGATAATTAATCTAGCAAAAAAGATTGAGGGTTGCGCCAGACACGTATCTGTTCATGCCGCCGGAGTTGTCATCGCCCCAACAAAACTGACAGACTATACTCCCCTGCAAAGAGATCCTGATGGCGAAAAAATAATTACCCAATATGACATGTATTCTTTAGACCCTGATTACGGAGGCGTGGGACTTTTAAAGATGGATTTTTTGGGAATTAAAAATTTGGCGATTTTGGGCAATTCGGTAAAAATTGTTAAAAAGACAAGAGGGGTAGATATTGATATTGACTCAATCCCCCAAGACGACAAAAAGACATTTGAACTTCTCTCTCGGGGAGAGACAACGGGAGTATTTCAATTAGGAGGAAGCGGCATGACCAGATATCTTAAAGAATTAAAACCGACAAGTATAAAAGATATCATGGCCATGATTGCCCTTTTCCGTCCTGGGCCAATGGCAAACATTCCCTCTTATATCAAAAGAAAGCACGGCGAGGAAAAGGTTACCTATCTTGATCCAAGGCTTGAAAAAATTTTAAAGGATACATACGGAGTGGTCACCTATCAAGACGACGTTTTACTCATTGCCATTGAGTTGGCCGGTTATGATTGGAGTACTGTTGATAAATTTAGAAAGGCCATAGGTAAAAAAATTCCGGCGGAGATGGCAAAACAAGAAAAAATTTTTATTGAGGGTTGTCAGAAATATGGCGGTCTGTCTCAAGAAAAGGCCGAGGCGTTATGGAAACTCTTTGACCCCTTTAAGGGTTACGGATTTAATAAGGCTCACGCTGCCTCCTATGCTCAGGTGGCCTATCAAACAGCGTATATGAAGGCAAACTTTCCGGCAGAGTTTATGAGCGCGGTTTTGACAGCCGATTCCGGAGATAATGAGAAAATCGCCGCCTCCATTAACGAGTGTAAAAGAATGGGATTAGAAGTTCTTCCGCCGGATATAAACGAAAGTTTTGGAGATTTTACGGTCATAAATGAAGGCAAGGGAATTCGTTTTGGCCTTTATACCATTAAAAATTTGGGGATAGAGATTGCCGACTTTATAATAGCCGAGAGAAAGGCAAATGGTCCCTTTAAATCATTTGCAGACTTTTTAGAGAGAATCAGTCATAGAAATTTAAATAAAAAATCTCTTGAGGCTCTCATAAAATCCGGGGCCATGGATGTTTTGGGAGAGAGAAAACAAATGCTTTCAAATATTGAAGAGGCATTGGAGTATAACAAACAATCTGCCAAGTTAAGACAAAATCAAAATTCTCTCTTCTCTTTGATGGATGATCGTTCCACTCTCCCTGATCTAAAGATGAAAGAGGTTGAAAAAGCCTCTTTACATGAAAAGCTCGCGTGGGAAAAAGAATTTTTAGGGCTTTATATCTCCGGACATCCTCTGGATAAACATAGAGAAAACTTAGAAAAAATTAAAACAAAAATTAAAGACGTTAAAAAATTTCCTAATGGCTTAAGCATAGTGACCGCCGGAATGATAGAGGAGATAAGAAAGGTTTTAACCAAAAAAAACGAACCGATGCTGTTTTTAAAATTATCTGATTATACAAATAGCATTGAGGTGGTAATCTTTCCAAAGATATTGGAAAAATACAACAAAGAAATAAAAGAGGGAAACTGCATCGCCGTAAAGGGACGCGTCTCTTTAAGAAACGGCGAACACTCCATTATCTGCGAGGAGATAAAGGTGATGTAGATTTGCAAATAAGAAAAATTTTGCTAATATCTTAAAGGAGGTGAAAAATGGAAAGCTTTAAGTGCTCTTTTTGCAGAGAAGATCCGGGATACATTAAGTGCCCGGCGTGCCGCGGACACAAAAAATTTTGTAAAGAATGCGGCGGTATAGGAAAAATTCCCTGCCCAAAATGCAATGGGCACGGGAGAACTGGAGAATTTTCCGGCACGACCATAGACGACACAGATGACCATCCCTACTGGCGCAAATAGATAAAAGTACGTATCCGATTACAATAGAGGGTTCTTCCCCTCTTTTTCTTTTTAAAAATTATATGCTATCATAATTTTATGCAGGAAATAGATAAAAAAAGGCATTCTCTCTCTCATCTTTTGGCAATGGCCATCTTGGAAAAATTTCCAAGGGCAAAATTGGGCATTGGACCGGTTATTGAAAACGGATTTTATTACGATTTTGACGGAATAAAAATTTCAGATGAAGATCTAAAAAATTTGGAAGGGGCAATGCTTAAATTGATAAACAAAAACATAAAATTTGAAAAGAAAATCATCACACCCAAAGAGGCGGAAAAATTATTTAAGGACCAACCCTATAAATTGGAATTAATCAGGGAATTTAAAAAAGGTAAAAAAACAATAAGCATTTATAAATCCGATAATTTTATCGATCTCTGTTCCGGTCCTCATGTCAAAAATACAAAGGAGATAAACCCGAAATCATTTAAACTGATAAAAACTGCCGGGGCCTATTGGCGTGGCGATGAAAAAAATAAAATGCTCACCAGAATATACGGTCTGTATTTTGATAAAGAAGAGGAACTTAATGATTATCTAAAATCTTTAGAATACGCCCAGAAATGCGATCATAGAACCCTTGGCGAGAGATTGAACATCTTTATGGTAGACGAAGAGATTGGCAAGGGCCTGCCCCTGCTTTTACCCCAAGGATATCTTTTAAGAAGAAGACTCGAGGATTATATCTATAATTTAGAAAGAGAAAACGGATATCAGCATGTATTAACGCCGGTTTTGGCAAAAGAAGATCTCTATAAAAAATCGGGCCATCTGGCTCATTACAGAGATGATATGTACTCTCCCATTGAGATAGAAAATGAAAAATATTATCTAAAGCCGATGAATTGCCCGCACCATCACTCTATATACAAAAGAAACATAAGAAGTTATAAAGATTTGCCATTAAGGCTGGCTGAATTTGGCCACGTACATCGCTATGAGAGGTCAGGGGTTTTAACCGGGCTTATAAGGGTAAGGGGCTTTACCCAAAACGACTCTCATATCTATATGAAAAAAGAAGATTTGGAAAAAGAGATTGAGAATGTCTTAAAGATGGCGCAAAAGGTCTACAGAGATTTTAAAATTACAGATTATTGGTACCGATTATCTTTGCCTGATTTTAAAAATAAAGAAAAATACGGCGATATCAAAAATAAAAAAATGTGGTCAGACGGCTCAAATGTCTTAAAGAGGGCGCTTAAAAATCTTGGGCATAAATTTACAGAGGCCATAGGCGAGGCCACCTTTTATGGCCCCAAAATAGACATTCAGATAAAAAATATTTTAGGCAAAGAGGACACAATTGGCACTGTTCAGGTTGATTATTATTCTGCCTCTCGCTTTAATCTCTTTTATATAGACAAAGATGGCAAAGAAAAACCCGTGGTCATTGTCCATAGGGCAATCATGGGATCTTTTGAAAGATTTATGGCCTTTCTTCTAGAAAAAACCTGCGGCAATTTGCCATTATGGATTTCGCCCATTCAGGTAAAGATAATTCCTGTTGGAGAAAAATTTAATGACTACGGAGAAAATATTTTAAAAAAGCTAAGAGAAAATGGCATCTATGCAGAGATAGATAAAGAAAACGAAACATTGGGTAAAAGAATCAGAAATGCCGAGATTCAAAAAATCCCCTACATCCTAGTCATTGGAGAAAGGGAAAAAAATGAAAAAACCGTTTCCGTAAGAGAGAGCGGAATGATTAATACAGAAGATGATAATTATAAAAAACAAAATATCGGTGTAATGCCTTTTGAAAAGTTTATTGAAAAGATAAAAAAAGAGATAGAGGAAAAAAGATAAATTTATACATCCAAATTTTCTACCTTCTGGGCATGAGTCTGAATGAAAATCTTTCTCGGTTCCACCTCCTTGCCCATCAAAATATCAAAGATCTTATCAGCCTCCTCGGCATCCTCAACCGTCACCTGCTTTAAGACGCGGCGAGAGGGATCAATGGTTGTCTCCCATAACTGTTCAGGATTCATCTCTCCTAAACCCTTGTATCTCTGGATGCTATATCCGGCGGCGTCTTTGCCAACAATTTTGTCTTTTTCCTCATCGCTGTAGGCATAAAAAACTTCTTTACCCTTTTGAATGCGATATAAAGGAGGCAGTGCAATATAAAGATAACCTCTTTCTATGACAGGCAAAAAGTATCTATAAAAAAGAGTGAGAAGCAGTGTCCTGATATGCGCTCCGTCAACATCGGCATCGGTGGCTATGATAATTTTATGATAACGAATTTTTTCTATATCAAATTCATCGGCAATGGCAGCGCCCAAGGCCACCACCAAGGCCTTTATCTCCTTTGAGGCAAGCATCTTGTCTATTCTAATTCTTTCAACATTTAAGATCTTTCCTCTTAAGGGCAAAATGGCCTGAGTTCTTCTATCTCTTCCCTGTTTTGAGGAACCGCCGGCAGAATCACCTTCTACAATAAAAAGCTCGGACTCAGACGGATCTCTAGACTGGCAATCTGCCAATTTGCCCGGAAGTGTCAGGCCATCTAAAATACCCTTTCTCAAGACACTCTCTTTGGCAGCCCGAGCCGCCTTTCTTGCCTTTAATGCAAGGGTGACTTTGGCAATTATACTTCTTGCGTCATTGGGATTTTCCTCAAGATATTCCGCAAAGGATTGGCTAAAGACATTTTCAACCGCGGTCCTTGCCTCAGGGTTACCCAACTTGGCCTTTGTCTGACCCTCAAACTGCGGCTCCCTCAACTTCACAGAGATAACAGCGGTTAATCCCTCACGCACATCCTCGCCAGTAAAACTATCTTCCCCATTTTTTATCAAATTATTTTTCTTGGCATAATCGTTTAAGACTCTGGTGAGAGCCGAGCGAAAGCCTGTAAGATGCATTCCACCTTCGGGGGTGATGATGTTATTGGCAAAGGTTATCTCGTTGACCTCAATGTCTTCTATATATTGCAGGGCGCACTCAACGATTATCCCCTCATTTTCTTTTTCAACATAAAAAATTTTTTCGTTAATGGGTTTTTCGCCCTTGTTTACAAATTTAATAAACGAGAGAATTCCACCCTCAAAATAAAAAGTATATGATGGAACATCTATATTTAATTCAGAAAGATAGAAAACTTTTGTGTCGTCTAATTTACCGTCATAATTGGAGAAATCCATCACCCGAATTTTAAAACTTTTTACAAGATAGGCTTGCTGTCTTAAGTGGTTGATTATTTTTTTCCAATCAAATTTTACCTCTCTAAAAATTTCTTCATCGGGCTGAAAAGTAATTATTGTCCCATGGAGTTTACTTGGACCAATCTTTCTCACCTTAAACTTGGGCTTACCAATATTATATTCTTGTTCATATCTTCCTCCGTCTTTATGCACCTCTGCCCTTAGCCACTTAGATAAAGCATTGACAACAGAGACTCCCACGCCGTGCAAACCGCCGGAAATTTTATAAGACTGACCACCGAATTTTCCTCCGGCGTGAAGCGTACATAGAGCAGTTTCCAAGGCGGATTTTTTTGTCTGGGGATGAATGTCTACGGGGATACCTCTTCCATTATCAGCCACACGAATTTTATTATTGGGAAGAAGCGCCACCTCCACCTCATCGGCAAAGCCAGCCATTGCCTCATCGCGGCTATTATCAAAAACCTCCCAGATTAGATGATGAAGACCATCCGGACCAGTAGAACCAATATACATCCCGGGTCTTTTTCTCACCGGTTCTAAGCCCTCTAAAACATATATATCTTTGGCTGTATAGCTATTATTATTGTTATTATTATTTTTGGCCATAAAAATAATTATACGCCAACTCCAAAGGAGATGCCGTATATTATTATTTTAGCAAAAAATATAGAAAAAACAAGAAGTTTTTCCACTAATTAATAAAAATTAAAGGGGTTAATCTTATTAAATCTCGTCCAACAATTGTATAAGTAATATTTTATTTTAAATCTTTTATTTTTTAGCAAATCCATCAGCCCTTAAAAACCAAAAATCAATCACTTATCTGCTATAGCATTTAAGTGATTGATTTTGTTTTTACTCATTTTTTAGTCATTTAGTTTAAAATGAACCTTTAAATGTAATTCATTGTCCAGCGAATCAGCAATAATAAATCTCACAAATTTTCTAATATTATAAAATTCTATAAGGTATTCTATCTCATCTTTACAATCATAAGGATGGACAAAAACGCTTTCTTGAAATTCATAAAAGCCAAGATTTTTTAGATGTTTCCTCGTCGCCTCTCTTACTTTCTTAATCCTTTCGGGGATATCAAAAAGGACAACTCTCCATTTTTTGTCCCATCGAACCGGTTTTTTGATTTTTATATTGTCTAAATCGTAGCTCAGGGCTTTTTCTCTACCCTTGTCAGTAAGAATTAAGGTGACTGTTCCATCGCTGTTTTCTTTTTCTTTTATTAACTTTGATTGATACAATTTTTTAATGCTCCTTTTTAAATTTAGTCTATCGATCTCCTTCCATTCCCTGGGAATGGATTTTAAAATTTTAAAATGTTGTTTAGGAGAACGCGAAAGTCCCATAGTCAAACCAGCCATTAGTAAAAGTAAAATCTTTTGTTGAGCTGTACCCAAACCCCTGGACATGATTTAATTATAAATCCACCAATCTAAAAATCAATCACTTATCTGCTATAGCATTTAAGTGATTGATTTTGATAATTTGATAATAATTTGATAAATTAAATATAAATATAATTATTAGATCGTTTTTAGATCGCCGGTGAAGAACAGTCTTTCTGTAAAATTAATAAAAGAGATTATTTGGCAAAAGAAATTCTTATCTTAAAATTGCACCCAATTCCTCTTTTGTCTTTTCTCTTATCTTTTCCTGAATTTCATTTACTTCTTCATTGGTTAGAGTCCTTTCATTAGAACGGTAATTTATTCTAAAAGTATAGCTTATTTTATCTTTGCCAAATTTCTTTTCGTCCTCGTATTTATCAATCATTTTTACCTCCTCAACCAAATCGCCCGCGCAATCTCTTACGATTTCATAATAATTATTAAGACTGATATTTTTATCAATGATAAAAGAGATATCTCTATAGGTCATTGGGTATTTACTCACCTCTTTAAATTGACTGTCTAAATCTTTAAACTGGCTGGTGATTCTCTCATCAGTAGACCAAAATATTCTGATATCTGGAATATTCATCTTGGCCATTGCCAGTCGTTCTATGCCAAAACCAAAGGCCCAGCCATTATAAATTTCCGGATCCAATCCCAAATTTTTTAAAACCTTTTGATGAACAAGGCCGCAACCAACCACCTCCAACCAATCCTCTCCCCTTTTTATCTCCAACTGGGCGCTGGGGTCTGTAAAGGGAAATGAGTCAACGGAAATCCTATATTCCACACCTTCTCCGTAAATATTTTTGGCAATACCGATCAAGACATTTTTTAAGTCATCAAGAGTGATGACCTTAAAACTTTTGTCCGTAATATATAATCCATCTATCTGGTGAAAAACCGGAAAATGATTCCTATCAATCTCATCCTTTCTGTAGACCTTGCCATAACACAATGCACCCACCCATTTTCTCTCTTTGAGCTTTTCTATATTTTTTTTGTCAAAAAGATAATATGGCCACATCACGGTGGTATGAGTGCGCAAAACGTGCTCTTTGTCTACATAATATGTGTCGGTTTCCCTCCTAGATGGATGGTCAATTGGAGTGTTTAATAAATCAAAATTATATTCGGTACTCACAATCTCAGGAACCTCAATAATATCAAATCCCTTAAAATCCGGCATCTGTAAGATTTTATCTACAATAAATTTGATTGGCGAACCATCCTTTCTTGAGAGATCCGGGTAAGATAGAAGTCTTTTTATTCTAGTGTCATTAATGGTTTTTTCCATAATATAAATAATTTTAACTTATTTAATTTTTGTTTTCCAGTATTCCTTTTGAAAAGTGTCCTGTCTCTTCTTTTAAAATCATCTCATCTTTTCTATGTTTCGGTGTCACCCAAAAACCCATATATTTACCGAGCATCAAACGTGTTTGGGCATCGAGATTGGGAATGGAACCAAAAACAGGCAGTATTATTGGCATTAATAACCACTGCAAGATAATAAAAATTTTATGATATTTTTTCTTATGCGGAGGTGGAGATGGTAAAAGTGAGACTGATATTCCGGCGGAAAAAACAAGCCCCAACATGGCGACAGTCATAATATAACTTGTAATTCTTGGTAGATTATAAGAGAGAAGAGTTCTGTTAAACGTCTCCCCTCCCAAAACGACCGGCAGCCAACCAAGAAAAAATATTATAAGCGGACTGGTGGCTGCTGACCAAGCACTCTCTAGTTGTACAAGAAAATGTCTCCATTTTATTCTGCTGGGAATCTCTTTATTTTTTAAGAAACCAAAAGAAATATAAGCCAGATTCTCTGCCGTCCCCCAGGCCCACCTTCTTTGTTGTTTATAGACATTTTTAACTGTCTCTAAAAAACCTCTTCCCAAATTGGCGTCCATGGAGACAGGATAGGCTATCGGTTCAACGCGGTAGTCTCCATTAAAATATAAAAGAGATCTCCAGAAGATACGCGAATCCTCAGAGACAATATTTCTCTGCCAATAACCCACCTCTTCTAAGGCCTTAAAGGTCATGGAATGAGAGGAAAAGGTGACAAGTTGCTCTGGCCTCTCTTGTTCTATCATCTGCCAAAAAGTCCCCGAGGCGGCTATAACCCGGGAAAAGGCCGGAGCATCCCAGATATTATTATTGTAAAAAGGAACAGGCTGAAAAGAAGACCTATATGGCTTTTCTGATGTCAAAAAGTGCCAAGTGAGACATAGAAAATATTGTGGGTATACACGAGTATCTATATCAAAAGAAGAAACTAAAACATCTTCGTATTTTATATTATTTGAATCCAAAATCTTTTCTTTTGCTACTCTTGCCGCATAGGCAATATTAGAACCCTTACCTGGCAAATCGCCAGGAATATCTTTTGGGTGTTTAACCTTTATAAAAAAACCGAATCTGTCTTTGTAATTTTGATAAACATTTTCGGCATTTTTTTCTGCCAGCTCTCCAGCCCGTTCCTCGTAAGCTAAGACAACAATCATTTTGTTTTTATCCCATTTGGCATCTAAAAGAGACTCCATGCTAGAGGAAATAATTTTTTCTTCCTCCTTATAAAAGGGCAAAATGACCATTTGCCACAGATGATCATATCTAAAATTTTTAAGCCTCTTTTCCCAATCAAGACTCATATAATGTCTCATCTTCTTCCAATGAGATCTTAGGTGAACAGACAGATATATAGATTTAAAAAACCAGTAGATATCAAAGACGATGATAAAAAAGGCAATTTCTACGGGGAAAAAACGAGAGTAAAAAAACATCAAGATAAGAGTAAGCCAGCTTAAGAGCCCAATAGAGATTTCTAAAAGACGGTAAAGAACTCTATCACTACCGCTTAAATCCCGAGCACTTCCAACGTTTAGATATTGATAATCCATAAATAAAGTATATAATTTTAATTTATGAACGTAAATGCTTTAAACTTATTAAGCGCTGGAACCGGAATACTTTTTCTCATATTGATCATCTGGAATATTTTTATTGAATTACGATTAAAAAAATTTTTTCGCGGGAAAAGGGCAAAAGATTTAGAAGAAGTTTTAGTTGACCTCAGCAAAGACCTAGAAAAATTAGATATCTCAAGAAAGGAAATAGAAAAATATCTAGAGACTGTTGAAAAAAGACTTAGAAAAAGCATCCAGACGCTCAATATCATCCGCTTTAATCCTTTTGAAAATGCCGGTTCAAATCAAAGTTTTTCTATCGCCTTTTTGGATGAAAACGGAGACGGAGTGGTAATCTCCAGTTTATATTCCAGAGAAAAAATTAATGTCTATGCAAAACCAATTAAAAGATATACTTCCGAATATCCATTATCAGAGGAAGAAAAAGAGGCCATAAAAGGTAGTTTAGACACCAATCATGAATTATGACAGAGAAACAAGAAATTTTAATAAAAAGACCGCCGGTGGTGGTGGTAATGGGACATATTGATCATGGCAAATCAACTCTTTTGGATTTTATCAGAAAAACAAATATAGTGGAAAAAGAGGCCGGCGGCATAACCCAACACATCGGTGCATACGAGGCCGTATTTAAAGACAACAAGATAACCTTTTTAGACACGCCCGGGCACGAAGTTTTTTCTCAGATGAGATTAAGGGGCGCGCACATCGCAGATATAGCCATCTTAATAGTTGCCGCAGATGAGGGAGTAAAACCGCAAACTCTGGAGGCATACGAGTCAATAAAAAAGGCCAATATTCCCTTTGCCATAGCAATAAATAAAATAGATAAGAAAAATGCCGATCCGGAAAGGGTCAAAAAGCAACTCTCTGAAAAAAATATTTTTGTAGAGGGATATGGAGGAAACATTCCGGTGGTAAATATATCTGCCAAAACCGGCGAGGGAGTGGAAGAGCTTTTAGATATGGTTCTTCTTTTGGCAGAAATGGAAAATCTTTTAGGAGATCCAAATAAAAATGCCGAAGGGTTTGTTGTGGAATCAACTCTTGACCACAAAAAGGGAATCTCAGCCACCCTTCTTATATTAGACGGAACGCTCAAAAGAGGTATGTTTGTGGTTACAGAAGATGCCATATCTCCGGTAAAAATAATTGAAGACTTCTACGGCAATTCCATTGATGAGGCCACCTTTTCTTTCCCAGTAAAGATAACCGGTTTTAACAAACTACCTCGGGCCGGTTTAACTTTTAAATCTTTTAATACAAAAAGAGAGGCAGAAAAAGAGGCAGAGCATTTTAGACAAATTAATATTGAAAAAGAATGTCTAAGGGAAGATATTAAAGACGATAAGAGGATCTGTCTGCCAGTCGTTATAAAAACAGACGTATTGGGCTCTCTTGAGGCATTGGAAAACGAAGTTAACAAATTATCTAAAGAAAAAATAAAAATAAAAGTTATAAGAACAGGAGTGGGAAACATCAATGAAGATGATGTCAAATTTGCCTCCAGCGCCACAAATTCTTTGATATTAGGATTTAATGTTGAGACCAATTCCTCTGCCAAGGAACTGGCAAAAAGATTTAAGATAGAAATTTTTTCATCCAATATAATCTATAAGATAACCGAGTGGCTGGAAGAGAGGATAAAAGAGATAGAGTCCAAAAATGAAAATGAAAAAGAAAAAATTTTGGGAGTGGCCAAAATCTTAAAAAAATTCAGCCAGACGAAAACAAAAAAAGTCTTGGGAGGCAGAGTCATTTTGGGAAAAATAATTGAGGGCAAAAAAATTAAGATAAAGAGAAATGAAGAAGAAATTGGCGAGGGAAAAATTTTGGAACTTCAAAAAAACAAAACTCCCGTAAAGGAGGTCAATGAACAAGAGGAGTTTGGTGTTATGGTAGAGACAAAAACAGAATTAATGGAGGGAGACGAATTGGTAATTATTTAAGATTCCTAATAATCTAATTTCATCGCCTCTTTGACGTTTTTTAAAACTTCTTTAGATATCTTTCTAGCCCTTTCTGTTCCCCTTTTTAAAATTTTTAAGACTTCGTTGGGTCGGCTTTCAAATTTCTCTCTTTTTTTGCGTATCGGCTCTAAAAAATTATTTAATACCTCTATCAATCTCTTTTTTACAACCACATCGCCCAAACCGCCTCTTTGGTAATGTTCCTTTATTTCTTTTAATCCCTCTTTGTCTAAATCAAAGGCATCAAGATAGGTAAAAACCGGATTACCCTCTATTCTACCCGGCTGATGCGCGTAGATGTGATTGGGATCAGTAAACATAGACATCACTTTTTTAGAGACAACCTCCGGAGCATCAGAAAGAAAGATGGCATTTCCCAGACTTTTGCTCATCTTACTTTTGCCGTCAATACCCGGTAGGCGCGGAAAATTTGAAATTAGTGCCTTCGGTTCAATAAGAACCGGCTTATAAATTTTGTTAAAGGTTCTTACAATCTCTATAGTCTGCTCTATCATGGGCAATTGGTCATCTCCGACAGGAACTAAGGTGGCATAAAAACCAGTGATATCAGCAGCCTGGCTTACAGGATAACATAAAAAACCAGCCGGAACATTTGCGCCATAACCTTTTTCTCTCATCTCTGTTTTTACCGTAGGATTTCTCTGGAGCCGAGCCAAGGTCACCAAATTTAGATAATATATTGTTAATTCCGCCAATTCCGGAACAAGAGATTGGATGATGATGGTAGTCTTTTTTGGATCTATACCGCAAGACAGATAATCATAGGCTAATTCCAAAACATTTTTGCGCACTTTTTCTGGATGACGAGCATTATCTGTTAAGGCCTGCGCATCGGCAATTAAGATAAATGTCTCGTGTTCATCTTGAAGTCTAACCCTATTTTCTAAAGAGCCAACATAATGACCGAGATGTAGTGGTCCCGTTGGTCTGTCTCCTGTTAAAATTCTTTTTTTTGCCAAAGTTTTCTTTTCCATTGCGGCCACGGGGAATTGAACCCCGGTCTCTACCTTGGCAAGGTAGCGTTCTGCCGTTAAACCATGGCCGCCTTATTTTTTATCTTATCATTTTTTCTCAATAATTCAATGAGCCGGACGTAGACCCTGAGATTATGTATTGTGGCCAGACGGCCGGCCAAAAAGTCTTTGATCTTAAAAAGATGATGAAGATATGCCCGGGAATAATTTTTACACGTCAGGCAATCGCAATTTTTGTCTATGGGTCTAAAATCTTTTTCGTATATTTTTTTTGTTATATAAAGATATTTATTTTTGCCTCCGGGTAAAAAATATAACCTGCCGTGACGCGCGTCTCTGGTTGGCAAAACACAATCAAAAATATTATATCCCATTTTAAAACATTCTTTAATTGTCTTTAAATCGCCAATGCCTAAGGCAAATTTTGGCTTATCATTGGGTAAAAGATGGGCGGTATATCTTAAGGTCTTTAAATCAACTCTTCCCCTTTCATCAATGGGCCAGCCACCAAAACAATAACCGTCAAAACCGATTTTGATTAAATTTTCTGCGCAATATTTCCGCAACTTTTTGCTATTTCCGCCCTGAACAACGGCAAAAAGAAGAGGCCGCCTTTTAGAAACAATCTTCCTTTTCTTTAACTCTTTTAAAAATTGTTCTTTGGATCTTTTGGCCCACTCAATTGTCCTTTTGACATTTTCTTTAATCTCTTTTAATGAGGCTCCCTTTTTAGGGCAATCGTCCAGACAAATTAAAATATCTGCGCCCAGGGCAAACTGCACCTCAATAGATTTTTCCGGAGTGAGGCAAAAACTTTTGTGTCTCTTTCTAGAGCCCTTATAAAAAATAACTCCCTCATCTTTAACCCGGCCAAAAGAAGAATGACGATGGATTAAGGAGAGAACTTGAAATCCGCCTGAATCAGAAACTATTAGACCATCCCATTTCATCATTTTTTTTAAACCGCCGGCCCGGCTTATAACCTCTATTCCCGGCTGAGTCATTAGATGATATGTATTTACCACCACCCCCTCTATGCCGGATTTCTTTAAATCATTAAAATCTAAACCCCTCACCACACCCATTGTGGCATCAGGTAAAAAAATGGGAAATTTAATTTTCATATTGATTTATGCCTTGGGAGAGATTTGAACTCTCACGGGTTTCCCCACTAGGTCCTAAACCTAGCGCGTCTGCCAGTTCCGCCACCAAGGCTAAATTCCGCCCACAAGGAATCGAACCTTGAACCTTCTCCTTAAGAGGGAGCTGCTCTGCCAATTGAGCTATGGGCGGTTAATCTAAATGCCGAAGGTGGGGATCGAACCCACACGGTGTTTTACCACCATTGGATTTTAAGTCCAACGCGTCTGCCAATTCCGCCACTTCGGCCCATAACGCAAGGTCACGGTGGGAATTGCACCCACGTATATCGGTTTTGCAGACCGATGCCTTACTACTTGGCTACGTGACCATCTTCACTCACTTTAATCAAAATCACGCCCGTTTTTTATCATCCCCTAAAATCTCCTCCAGCTTTCTCTGTATCTTTATCTCTTTGTCTATCTCAAAACTAATTCTTGGCAAAAAAGAACGAATTTGTTTTTTAAGGTGCTTATAAAGATCCGGAGTCAGCCTCTTTGTCTCCTTTAACACAAAACCCTCTTTCTCTTCAGGGAAGACACTGATAAAGATCTTTGCCCTTTCCAGATCGCCTGAGACCTCGACCCTCATCACAGAAACAATCATACTCTCGTCTATTCTTGTCTTTATAAAAGAACTTACAATATCTCTTAAAAGGGATTTAACCCGCTCCGTCCTTTCTCGACTGACACCCATAAAATAAATATATTCTTTTTAAAATAAAATTTCAAGAATAAAATAAAAAGTATTTAAGTACAAGCTACATTCTTGACTAAAAATAAAAAAGTTTTAAAATAAACAACGACTTAGCACATTTTTTGTTCTTTTTTTTAGATATAGTTTTCGCTCTTTAAAAATAAAATTCCCTTAAAAGCGCAAGGAATTATCAGTAAGAATAAATTATTTAGCATGAAAAACTTACAAAGGTCGTTCCTTGCTGCTTTTATGTTTGTCTTTGCCATCATAAGCCTCTGGTCGCTACCAAAGGCAGTTATGGCAGACGAGCAACAGGGAACGGAAACATATAGTAACTGTATACCCGTAACTCCTCCTGTCTTTTCCTGTTCCGATTTAGACGGCAAAACAGGTTGGTATGGAGAATATTTTGATTACCTTCAGACTCATCCGCAGATGGAATTGCCGATTGAAAGATGGAATGATAATCTTGGCGATCCTAAATCTGCCTCAAGCACATGGCTTGGTGATTGGTATGACTCAAAATATTTCAAATTCGCCAGAGTTGATTCCAATCTCCTTTTCGGCGAAAACTTCTTCCCGGTTGATGCCTATACAGAAACCCCAGGCTATCACAACTTCCATTTTGGTGTTCATTGGATGGCAAAGGTCACTGCGCCAAAAGATGGAGATTACAGCTTCTCTATCACATCAGATGATGACTCTTGGGTTTACGCAGATGGCCAATTGGTCTTATCTAATGCCGGAGTCCATCCGCCGCAAACCAAGATAGGCTCTATCAGTTTTACCGCCGGGGTTCCGAAAATAATAGAGGTATATTTTGCAGAAAGACGGACGGGTGGTTCTTATCTATACTTTACCTTCGGAAACAGGGCTTTGGATATAGAGCCGTATGCTCCGCAGTGTATTGTACCCCCACCGCCGGTAAACACTCCTCCTCTTATCACTCTTTTGGGCTCAAGCACCATGGAGATATTCAGAGGAGATGCCTTTACTGATCCTGGAGCCACATCAACTGATTTAGAGGATGGAGATCTAACCAGTAAGATAGTGAAGACTGGAACAGTTGATTCTTCGGTTGTGGGAACTTACACTCTGGTGTATTCTGTGACTGACTCTGGTGGCCTTTCTGCCTCCACCACAAGAACTGTGGTAGTCAAGGTGAGGGAGACGCCACCACCGCCACCACCATCAGGCGGAGGGGGCGGAGGAGGTATTCCGCATAATCCGCCACCAGCAAATGGACCCATAATTACACCACCTCCTTACCCAATAGGTAGCGGCTCGAGTGTAACAGAAACACAGATCACACCACCGAGCCAATGCAATTATCTTCTTGAGTATCTAAAGATAGGTGAGAAAAACAATCCCGTTGAGGTCTTAAAACTCCAGACCTTCCTTAAAGATTATGAAGGATTTTCTAATCTCAAAGTGACCGGAGTGTTTGACCAAGAAACATTTGACGCTGTCTCCTCATTCCAGAAAAAATATTCAGCTGATGTATTATCTCCCTGGGGACTAGATGGACCAACAGGATATGTCTATATCACCACAAAGAAAAAGATAAACGAGATCTATTGCAAAACGCCCCTCCCGTTAACAACAGAACAGCTTGAGGAAATCAATGCCTTTAAAAACAGTTATGGCGGAAATAAAAAGGCCTTAGGAGAAATCGGGATGAAAAGCACAGGGCCCCAAAAATCTTCTTCTTTTGGTAAGGCCACGACCTCTACCAGCACGCTCTTTGCAGGAATAAAAATAGAGGAGCTTATTCCCAAACCAGTAGAGGGGGCACCAAAAGAAGAACGGGTAACAAATAGATTCTCGCTTCTTGCCTCTCCATTTCTTTACGGATTCGTACCTGACGAAAACCCCTTAAACATCTTCGGAGTGGTAATCATCTTTCTTTTTGGGCTGTTAATTTACGGGATATACCGATACCGCGAGAATAGAAAGAAAAAGCAAGAAGAGAAAATCGTCCCGTTTATACTGCCATACTGATCTAGACTAAAAAACAAAAACCCGCTGAAAAATTCAGCGGGTTTTTGTTTTCTTTCTTCTTTAAAATTATAAAAATTTTTTTATCTTTTCTGCATTACCAGCCAAATCTGCCTTATCGCCCTCTGCATTATTACCCGGGAAGACCCAGACATGAGCATGAGGCACATCTTCTCCAACCACCTTTGACAGTATCCATTCTGTGTTAAATGCCCGTTGTTGAGCCCTTGCTATCTTTTGAACAATTTCAAAATACTCTCCAATATTAGGCGAGACATCCCTTCTTTCTGAGATATCCCACACCCAACGATAGTGTTTTTTGGGAATGACTAAAGTATGGCCCGGAGACTGAGGATTTATATCTAAAAAAGCCAGGAAGTTATCGTCTTCATAGACTTTATAACTGGGAATTTCTCCTTTTACAATTTTGCAAAAAACACATTCTTCCATAAAATTATTTATATTATACCAAAATTTATTTTTTAAAAAAGCTAAATTTAAATTTTACTTTCTCGCGTCATAAAAACTTTTAACCTCCTCAATTTTTCAATCAAAAATGAGAGCCCGCCTATACCCAAAATTAATAAAAACGGCTCCGCAGGCATTCTGTATCGTGAGTAAGATACCGGCCCTGTCAAAAGAGCAAAATATAATATCATAATCAAAAACATCAACATCACCCACTTATGTTCTTTTACAAAAAACGGGGTAAGGATTGATATCAAAAGCATTGATAACCAAAAAAGACCTTCTAGGGAAAAAATCCATTTCTTTTTAACAAAATTTAAAACGCCCAGATAATCTTTCTTTAAAACCAAGTCTGTAAAATTGCCGCCCTCCAATTGGCCGGTTCTTAAAAAATAATCTTTAAAGATATTGTTAGTTATGACAAAATTACGGAATCCGCTATTTAGAAAAAATGGCGTTGTCTTAATTAGGTGAAATTTTAAATACGGGAAAAAATTTTTTGCAAAAAAGGATCTATTATAATTATTTAGTTTATCGCTGTTTGACAAATCCTTTGCCTCTTGGGGTGTTATTTTTAACTCTTTATACATCTCTTCGGATATTTTAGAGGCGGATCCATTAGTCTCTGATGCCAAAAATATTGGTATGTTGTAATGGAAAAGATTGTATGCAGTCAAAGATGTAAGAGAAAATTTACCAAAATCTAGCTTATTTCTCACCATCCACGGCACGACAATAACAGAATAACCGATCCAGATAATAAATAAAAATTTTAAAATATCATTAAGAGAATATCTACTTTTCTGAGGCAGAAAAAAGAAAATAGACCATATGGGTAAAATAAATATTAAAATCGGACGGGTTAGGGTTGCCGCGCCCATTAAAATCCCAACAATAAAAAAATTTAAATTCTTGTTAGCCATTGGAGAAAAGAAAAAAAGATACACAGAAAGCAAAAATAAGAAATTAAACAACACCTCAGACAAAATAACATAACTATGAAATATTACATTTGGGTCTATTAAATAAAAAAGGGCACAAATAATCCCTTTCACATTAGACAAATTTAATCTCTGGGTTATTAGATAAATTAAATATGCGCTTAAAAAGGTTAGTAAAATTTGTATAAGGGCTATAAAAACAAACGAATCAAAAAAATATAGAATGATGGCTATAAAAAACGGGTATCCGGGAGTTCTAAAGCTTTCTTTTAAAAAGTTTGTCTGTGAGCCAAGAGTAAATTTTTTTAATTCTATTAAATTTTTTCCTAAAATTGCATACTCTAAAGAGTCACTATCCAATACCGGAAATTTATACACATAACCATCTACAACAAAAAGATTGCCACTTGTAATCAATAGATAACAAAAAAATAAAACGTATAAAAAGAAAATGAGAAAAAATATCTTGGGAATATTTTTTACTTTGTTAAAAAAAATATTTATAGGCTGGTTATTCATAAATTAAAGACATTAATCAAATTTTTTACGCGTTTTTATGTATCCCCTTTCAAAATAATCTTTTCCCGAACCAACCTCTTCAATATTATATTGTTTACCTTCTATTATATTCTTTACCGCCAATATGCCCATCTCTAAGGCGTGATCCTGATTGTTATATCTAAAAATTCCAGACCTGCCAATCAACATTAAATTTTTAAATCTCTGGAGATGGTTTTTAACCTTTTTTAAATTCTCTTTGTACTTTAGATCATAAACAGGATAGGCATATTTTTCTTTATGAATAAAGATATCTATAACCTCCTCTCTTTTTATAAAACCAAATTTTTCTAACCATCCTATAGACAATTCAAACAATTCTTCTTTCGTCGCGTTCCAAATTTTATCGTTTTCCCAACAAAAAAATTCAATAAGTAAAGAGCTTTTGCCCGGAGGAGACATTTTTTTGCTAAAGTTTTTAGGCTCCATTATCCTCCCAAAGGGAATTTCTTTATCAGGAAAATAAATCCACTGGTCTGGAAAAATAGATTCTTTTTTAACCGTAATAAAAAGGGAGACATGAGATCTAAATTTTAGTTCTCTAGCTGCCTGGATAATTTCATCCGGAACCTTGGGGCTTAATAAATTTACAAATTCATTAATGGGGATAGAGGAAATTAAATATTCTGGATTAAAACTAATACGACTGCCATCTCTATTCTCTATAACCACCTCTTTTATCTTATCGCCATCATGGATAATACTGATAGGATGACTATTTAATTTAATCTCACCCATACCAGAAGCCAAGGCCGCATCTTTGATTTTCTCATATAGTATACCTGCCCCATTATCAGGATAATAAAATTGATCAACCAAAGTCTTTGGACCTTTTTTTGATTTAATAAAAATATTTTTAATAATCTCTTTTAAAGACAAACCCTTAATTCTCTGCGCCGCCCAATCCGGAGAGATTTGAGAACATGGCAATCCCCACACTTTTTCTGTGTAATTAAGCATATTTAGTTCTGCAAGTGATCTTCCAAAATCAGAGATAATCTGATCTTCAAAAGAGACAATCTCTTTCTTAAAAAAAAGTTTTTTCAATCTTTCTAAAGAATAATCAAAAATTATCTTAAATCCCCTATAAAAGCCGACGTTAAGCAGAGCATTTTTTAAAGAAACCGGATAGAGAAAAAATTTGCCGCCAATTATAAATCTTGTTAGTCTATCAACCGGTATCCAATGCTCTTTAAGTAAATCTTCTATAAAATCATATAGATATTGATTTTGACTAAAAAATCGATGAGGGCCCACATCTGTTTTAAATTCTCCGTACTGGATCGTCCTTGAAAGACCGCCCACCGTGTCGTTTTTTTCAATAAGGACAAAGGATTTGCCTGATTTTTGCAACTCAAAGGCTGCTGCCAATCCCGCCGGTCCCGCCCCCAAGATCAAAAATTTTTTCTTCTCCAAAGAATTATCATCCATAAAATTTATAAATCATTTTCAAAAAATTATACATATTAAATACCCCCCAAAGATATAATAGCAAAAACAATCTTCTTTTAAAAATAATTATAAAAAAAACAATACACAAAAAGATACACAGAAAGCAAGGTATGGCAAAAAGAAACAAAGTGTGTTAATCTCAAATATAAAGAGATCTCTATGGTTAAAAACTTAAAAGAAAAGACTTATCAATTTCTCCGCTGGAGCGAAAAATACACCAAAACTGACATGGTGTATTTAGCAGAAAATATTTTTTGGCTAAACTTAAATAATATACTAACAGCGTTATTCTCTTTTGCTCTTGCCATTTTTTTTGCAAGATTTGTATCCAAAGAAACGTATGGAATTTATCAATTTATTATCTCCCTTTCTTCAATCATAGGCGCATTCACCCTAACCGGCATGAATTTATCTGTCACACAGGCGGTGGCAAGAAATTTTGAAAAGGTTTTCCCTGAATCTGTAAGAGTTCAAATAAAATTTGGAATGATACCTTTTATAATCAGCCTATTAATATCTCTTTATTACTTAATAAATAAAAATTTAGTACTATCATATTCTTTAATCATAGTCGCCTTTTTGCTTCCTTTATCTAATGCCCTTAACACATGGGTGGCTTTTTTAAACGGCAAAAAAGATTTTAAGGGCGTATTAAAATGGAATATAATTTTTAACCTAATATATTATCTCGGGATGATAGGTGTAATTATCTTTCTGCCGGAATCACTTTTTTTGGTGATAGCCAACTTCTTATTAAACACAATCGCCAATTTGATAATATATAAAAAAATCTTAAAAAAATATAAACCAAACGAAAACTACGAAGAGGAGGCTATTTCTTTTGGAAAGAAAATAAGTTTTTCAAATATTCTCTCTATGATATCTCTTAATATAGATAATATCATAATATTTCACTTCCTTGGTTCGGCGCCATTGGCAATTTACACCTTTGCCTCAAATATACCGGAGAGAATAATGGGATTGCTTAGACCAATATCTACCATTGCCCTCCCCAAATTTTCTGAAAAAAAGCCCGATGATATCAAAGAAAATATTTATGAAAAGACGTTAAAATTTTTAGGTCTGGCCAGTATTTTTGGCTTAATATATATTTTATTTACGCCGTTGATATTTAAGATATTTTTTCCCTTATATAAAGAGTCCGTTGGATATTCTCAACTATATACTATCGCCATGATAATAAGCTCTACAGCCAATCTGCCATTTATCGCTCTTTATGCTAAAAGATCAAAATATCTTTATATAACCAATATAATTTATCCAATAACAAATATATCCATGTTATTCTTGGGAGGATATCTATTAGGGATTACCGGAGTTATATTGGCAAAAGTTTTAATTAGTACAATTCTGCTTTTAGGCGGTCTTTATCTAAACAAATTTTAATAAAAAATTAAGTATAATTCTAAAATAGATAGATTTATTTTTTAACAAATAGAGAATCCTCACAAATAATCTCGCCAGTCTGTTTATTAATTTTTTGCTGAATTGCCCCGCGATACATATATCCCATAGATTTTAACATTTCATAAAGCTCATCAAATGAACATTGACCCTCATAAAGATTCAAAAAAGATGTTTCTATTAAAACCGCCTTGGCTATAGAAAAAGTATTTATTCCCCCTTTCAAAACCTTATTCTCAAAACCTTGAACATCGACCTTTACAAGAATTTCTTTTTTTAAATTTAAATCTAAAAGTACATTATCAAGCTTCTTTATAAGGACAACTTCTTTTTTGCCGTCTTGGGCGTGTGGAAATAATATTTTATGTTCGTTTGACATGGGAAGAATTGAGGAACTGGGAGTATATGTACTTATATTAATTACAGCCTCTCCTTCCTCTGCGCCTAATGCAAAATTAAATGATCTAAATGCACAATCGCGTTTCATATTAATATTTAATTGCTCAAAACACTTTTTTACTGGTTCAAAAGAATAAATCTGTGCGCCTGGGAGAATTTTTCTAATTTCTATCGCAAATTGACCGACATTGGCACCAATATCAATCACCGTATTGATGTTTAATGTTTTTAAATAATCAAATTTAGAAACTTTTGTTTTAAACCTATTAATATTCAAACAATATTTTTCTATAACTTTTCTAAAAAAATTCATAATATTAATTTAAAAATTTATTTTTTAACTGCCTCAATATTTAAACTTATTAGTATTGTACGATCACCAACCTTAATCGTTCTAGACGACTTATCGTAAAAATTATGTAGGTCGGCTTTATTTGGATCCCAAATTGATACATCATCAAAACCAATACTCTCTAACAATTCCTTTGCAAATTTATAATTCCATATAGTATGATGATCGTCATATTCCCCACTAGAACCCATCAATTGACTTACGATAGACATCACATCATTATTTGATAGTTTATAGACCTCTATTAATCTATCAAAATCTGGTACTGCTAATCTGAGTCTTCCCCCCCGCTTTAATACTCTACGCCATTCTTTTAAGACGTCTATTAGCTTATTTCTTGAGATGTGTTCTAAAACATGACTTGCATAAATCATATCTGCATAATTATCCGGAAACATATTTAGATTTTGAATGTCATTTATATAATGAATATGTGGCAGTTTCAATACATCCACATTAATAAATTCCTGACTTGTATTAGGGCCACAACCAAGATTAATATAAACCTTACCATCTGCATTTTTAGGTAGAGGTGGCGTTTTTAAACTCCGTATTAATTTTAAATAATTTTTTCTAAATAAATAGAAAAGATTCAAAATTTTTTTCTTGATACAATCTAAGGTTAGTCTAGCCATTTTTAGCTAATATAATATTATCCTTTATAATTTGCAAAAATTCTCCACCTAGAACATCACTGGAAAATTTTTTTTTAAATAATTCGTAACCATTCTCCGCCAGATAATTTCTAAATTCCTCGTTATTTTTGAGCTGTAGTATTTTATCAGCCAAATCAGAGGGATCGGCTAAATTAACCAATAAGCAGGTTTTTTTATCTTCCAATAATTCTCTTATACCGTCCGCTCTCCCAGTGACATATGGTAGTTTCATCGCCAGTGATTCAAAAGCTTTGTGCGGTATTGTTCTTTCAAGACGTTCATTTTTTTCAAACTGTCCAAGGCTTATATGGCATGACAACATCAAATTTCTCAATTCATTGGTAGGCAAATAGGTTTTTATCCACTGAATATTACGCGGCGCATAATCCCTTATTAAATTTTCAATTTTCTTTTCCTCAAAACCAAAACCGATTATTAAAAAATTTACTCCATAATCCTGTAATAAATTTGCAGCTTTTATAATATATTGGACTCCGGCTTCCGGTAAAAAACGCCCCCTAAACAAAACAGTAAATTCATCTCGCTTTGAAATCTTTGGGTCAAAAAAAAATGATTCTTCATCAACACCAGTAAAAAGCCTAAAACATTTTCTGGGATTTACCCTGTATCGTCTAGCGATAAAATCTATTTGTTTATATGATTCAAATAAAATTATATCAGCAAACTGAAATGCCATAAAATCTAAAATTATTGTAATCAAATATTTTATAGAAAATTTTGAAAAACCCCTTGAGATAACATCGGCATCATAAAGAGAGCACAGCGCATCAAAAATTATCGGCTTTCTTGATAAAATCCTGGCGAGAGGAACAACTAACCACCCCCCATATCCTACCACCATAATGTCATATTGATTTCTGATCTTTTGGTGTTTAATAAATAAATTAATGTATTTTCTAAAACCAGAGCTACAATCATTACATTCTATAACTTTAACACCCCCCTTTTTTAAGGCGCTAATATAAACTTTGTTTCTAGAAAGATTGGGGTCGTAAATTCCAAAATAACATATTGTAATTTGTTTACTTTTGTCCGCCATAATCTAATATTATTATTTCATCAAAACCAACACCGTCTATCCATACTCAAAGATTACCCCTTCTCTTAATCTCCTTTTTGACAATCATATACTTTTGCGGAGATTTTTTTATCTTGCTTATCATATATTATAACACAGGAATCTAGATATTTTTTGTAAAAGCTCCCAGAGGCAATTTGCGGAATATCAACAACTAAAATATAACCGGAAAAACTATTAAGAATTTTTTCATACTCGTTTTCAAATTGGGGCACAGCATACATACGCCTTTGATACTTTCCTGTCTGTCTTACATTCCAACCGCCATTATCATTATAAACAATAATGCTTCTTATATTCTTATTTTCTCTTATAAATTCAACCACGTCTTTTACCAACTTTGGCGCGCTGCCGTTTATATTGCCAAATAAATATTCCTCTATAAAAACGCCATTGTATAAAAGCCCAAATATCAAAATCAGAAAGACTACCCTTTGCCTAAATTCTTTTTTAAAAAAAGAAATTAACGCAAAAACCCCTAAGACAATCCAAATTAGCGCCATAAAAAGAAAGGAAATATAAAAACCCAAAGGGCCTGACCCGCCGGTAAATGGAAACAAAAAATTCCATCTCAAAGACAAAACTCTATTTATCCACTCTGTCTTTGGATAAAGAGGAGGTACATAATGATTTATAAATTGGAGGAAAAAGATGACTGCCAAAACGATAAAAGAAACGAGAAAAAATATTTTATTCTCTCTAAACAATTGAGCCAAATTATAGATATAAGAACCTAATACCGTTCCCGTAATCACGCACAGCGGAATGATTAAAAACTGGAAATATCTGTCTAAGGCGCCGGTAGAAAAATCAAAGGCAAAAAGATAAAAGATTAATCCGATGATTATAAAGAGGAAAAATGGACGAAGCCTTACCCAGATATCTTTGGTTATAAAAATTATTGGCAAAATCAAAAGAGGAGAAAGATAAAAAATTGATTTGATAAACTGAATAAACGTCTGTAACCATCCCCTACCGGAAAGTTTAAAAAAATGCTCCCAGTATTTAAAGGCCCAATCTAATCTAAAATACGGAAAGATAAATTTTGATAAAACCAAAAGAACCGCAAAAAGACATAAGATAAAAAATATATAAATAAAATATTTTAAAAGTCTCTTTCTATCTTTAAAAACCTGCCTCTCTATCAAAAAATCAAAGACAATCGCAAAAAACGGCAGTATCCCGCTTAATTTTATAAAAAATCCGCCGAGAGCCCCAATTACCACCAAGAACAACCAAATTAAATTTTTTCTTTCTAAAGCATAACCTTGATCTCGCAACTTATAATAGCCCCAAAACATCAACAAAAAGAAAAAGGGCATTATGGCTCCGTCAACATCAACCATCAAAGAGGCCAAAACAGAATAAAAAGAGAGGGCAAAAAGAGAGATTACTATAATGCCGGTTCGCGGGCCCTCTATCAGTTTCAATAGATAAAAAATCAAAAAAATATTTAAAACAGAAAAAAACAGGGGCACCAATCTAAAATTATCAAAACCGATTATTCTTCCGGCGTTACGATAGATAAATTCGCTAAGAGGCGGATGAGGTATACCGCCCGGCGGTGTGGTTAAGGGATTTGTAATCATCGGCCACTTGTATTCGTCTTGATGGAGGGGCAAGTTTATGCCAAAAAATCTAATGAGAATAAAAACCAAAAAAATTATTCCCAAACTAATTTTATATTTTTTTGCCAAAATGGAATCCATAAATTTATCTTTTTTGAGCTACAATTAACATCTGACCGGCCAATGGTTTTATTGGAGAATGAATATAAAGATAGACCAAGGCTGATAACAAAAAATTGGGCAAGGAAAAAGGCAAGGAATTCATAGAAAATGGTAAAAATTTCGGCATAACTTTTATGATATCAAAATCATTAGAGATTAAAAAATCTTTTAGAGAAATATCTGTCCAGATTTTTTTATGAGTATAATCATCAAAATAATTTTTATAAGAAAACTTAAAATTTGGTTGCATCAATGCCAGTCTTCCGCCGGGCTTTAAAATCCTTTTTATCTCCATAATAGTATCGTTAATCTCCCTATCATCAAAATGCTCTAATAAATTACTTGCCAATAAAAAATCCACAGAGCTGTCGGCTATTTCCGGTATATACCACGCCGGTCTTTTTAAAAAAATTACGTCTTTATTTTTATATTTTTCTGTCTCAGAAGAAATATCTATCGCATATTTTACCTTGGCCATTGTATTGTTTATAAAGTCGCAATAACCCGCCCCCAGATCAACAATGACACTATCTTTTAAAATATATTTACTTAAAAATCTTGATATCTCCCTCCAGACAATGGATCTAAATTTATTATATCTAAATCTTGATTTATAATAATTTTCGTTCATAGGCTATATTTTCTTAAACCTATAGGCAATAATAAGCGGTAACATTTTTAAGCCGAGTTTTGCCGCCTTAAAGATATTGCCGGTATAACTAGATTTACCCACCCTCTCTTTATAGATAACGGGTATCTCTATTATTTTTAAATCTCTTCTTGTCAAAAGCCAAATCATAAGTTCCGGGGAAAAGCGGCCATCTCCCTTTGAAAGAGGGAATAAAACTTTAATTTTTTCTAAGGCCTTTTTAGAAATTAATTTATAAGTGCATCCCACATCTGTTAAAACCGGGCCGTTAAATAAAACCTCTATAAATTTTGCCCAGAGCCAATTGGCAAAACGTACCGGAAAGGGCATAAAGGCTCCTGACCAGATGGCGGAGCGAGAGGTGCGCGTTCCCAAGACAACATCAAATTCATCGCTATAAGAAAGAAATTTTTCTATATCCTTTGGTAAAAAAGTGCCGTCCGCCTCACACATAACTATCAAATCACCCTTTGCGCTTAAAAGACCTTTCATAATGGCAAAACCGTAACCCTGTCTTTTTTCCTCAACAATATCTGCCCTTGTCTTTAAAACCTCTTCTCTTGTATTCCCCAAAGCGTTATTATCTACAACTATAACCTCGTCTACAAAACCAGTCTCAAAAAACCCGTCTACAACGCTTCTTATACTTTTTTCTTCGTTATACGTTGGGATGACAACGCTCACCTTTTTATTATGATACATACCCGTATTAATTATATTAAAACTTTTAATTCCTGCATCAATCTCTTTAGACTATGCTTTTTAAAAACAAATTCCTCCGAATCTTTAAAAATTTTTTCTTTTTCCACATAAGAGAGGTTAAGGGCCGTCTTCAATTTCAAAGACAAATCTTTTACATCTTTTTCTTTAAAAATAAAATTTCTAATCGGACTATTTAAAAAATAATTATTACTGCATAAAACAATGCAGCCGCAACTCATTGCCTCAAAAATTGCCTTATCCAAAGAGCCGCTTGGGGTTAAATTTACAAAAACTTCGTGTTGGTTATAAATTTCCGGAGTCTTATAGTTTGGAATCTCGCCTAAAAACTTTATCTTCCCCTTATCCTCTAAATCTTTTGAGAGCTTTTTTATTTTTTCAAAATATTCTTTATCTTTTTCTTTGGCTCCGCCCACTATATTTAAAATAAAATCTATCCCCTCTCTATCTAGTATCTTTACCGCCTCAATTAAGACATCAATATTTTTAATGGGAGAGATTCTGCCAAGATATAAGATGGAATTTTCAATTGCGGAGATATTTTTATCTCTTTTAAAAATCTCTGTATCAACCCCCACCGGCATGATAACCGTCTTTTTAAACTTAGCGGTGTAAGAATTCAAAGAGGTGCAAAAGACTTTAGAAGATAAAAAGACGGCCAGATCGGTTAAAAAATTGCCAAAGGGATGATTCCTCCATAAAAAAATCTTTTTTTTAAAAAATTTCCAAAACAATCCGCCCAAAATGACATACTCCTGATTCATATGCACAAACACTTTATCGTAATTATTTCTCTCTTTAAAAATGTATTTATAAAAATAATATAAATATTCCAATCTGCGAATGATATGCCACTTACGCGAATTGCCAATATGTTTTTCTTTTCCCAAAGATAATACCTTAACATTTTTAGGCAGTTGATATTCTCCCCTCTCAAGGCAGATGACAATTACCTTTTCAAAATATTTTGAGAATTCCTCAACCCAGCGGGTGAAAAAGCCCATTAAGGGATTATTGATATCTATACTCTGGGTGACAATTAAAAGCCGCATAATTACTTAAAAATAAAAAATTTATAAAAAAGAAAGTTTATAACCATTATAATAATTCCGGAAAAAATCTGAGACAAGATATACCAAACATCCAAAACCTCCACAAAAAAATACATAAAAAGGGTATTAAAGATTATTCCCGAAACGGCAAGTAATAAAAACTTCAAAAACTGGTTTAAGATACCGCTGGTCTTTTTATCTCTAAAGGCCCAAAATTTTTGCAAAAGAAAACTCAAGATAACCGCGTATATAAAGGCCAATACAGACGAAAATAGATACCAAATCTTTAATTTTTCTGTTAGAAGATAGAGTAAAAATAATTGGCTAAAGGCGACAAAACAACCGGCGGTAAAAAACCTCAAGATTTTATTGCCGTCAAAAAGACGATAGATAAGATTGATTATCCGTTTAAAAAGGCTAAGTCTTTTATAATTTTTAATTGTGATTAAAAAGGACTCTTTATATCTTTTAAGATACTCATCCCAAGGCAATATGCTTTTTAAGGCGGCCTCTTTGGCTGAGACTGCCATCCTCTTTTTTAGGTCATTGTCTAAAATTATCTTTTCCAAAGAAGAGGCAAAACAATTTACATCTTTCTGCTTACAGATTAGAGCCGACTCTCTGTCTTTAAAAATTTCATTGGCAATGCCGGTATCCGATAAAACCAAAGAAAGCCCGCTTAACCCGGCCTCCAAAACAGCCATCCCATAGCCCTCATACAAAGAGGTGGAAAGATAGACAGAAGAATTTTTATAAAACGGCTCCAAATTATTTTGCCAACCTGCAAAAGAGACTTTCTTTAAGATCCTCAGATCACTACAAAGCCTTTCAATATTTTTTCTTTCTCTACCCTCCCCGCAGATGGTAAAAGTCGCCTCAGGAATTTTTTTAGAGAGAATGCCAAAGGCCTTAACAGCCGTCTTTAAATCTTTTTCTTTCTCTATTCTACATACTGTTAAAATATTTAATGAACTAAAACCCTCTTTTTCCAAAAATCTATAATCTAAATTTTTTTTATTTTGTACGGGTAAAACAAAGATGTTTTTATTAAATTCTTTAATACTCTCTTTGATTCTTAAAGAGACAACTCTTACCCCATCTGCCAATGGTAAGGTAAAATGAGCCAAGACAAACCTTAAAAAATTAGAAAGAGAAAAAAGGGCAAAATATCTATTATAAAAATCCGTATGAAGCTGGATCTGCAGGGGCAGACCATAAAATAACTTTAATATCACCCCGACAAGTCCGCACTCAAACGGGTCTTGTACTGTTATAAGAATTTCATCATAAAAATTTCCAATTTTTGATTTCAAATTTTTGATTATCTTTCTAAAAATTTTTACGGCGTCAAAGATATAAAATAACCTATTGTAAGAATTTGTCGGATACACAAAAACATTATTGGCAATCTGTAACCTTTGGAGATTATTAGTATCATCAATATCTCCTCTATTAAAGACAATGATATGCATCTCTTCTACCAATTGACCATATTCAATAACCCTCTGTCTGATATCAGAATCTCTATCAAAAATTTTTCTGTCCGTGCCAATGGAAATGACTATCATATCTTTTTAAAAATATCTAAAAACTCACCGGCAATATCATCCCAGGTGTGTATAAAATTAAAATTTAAAATCTTTTCTTTTGCCGTCTTATAATTTTTTTCATCTAATAATTTTAAAACCGCCTCCTTAATCTCTCTTTCATCTAAAGGATTAACAAAAATTCCTATATCCTTAAGTCTGTCGTATAATCCTGTCTCCTCTGTCAAAATAAAGGGCCTGTTAAACCTTATTGCCTCTAAAATCAAATTCGGGCTTATGTCTCCTAAAGAAATTAAGATGACGGCGTAACATTTAGAAATTTTTTTAATAAACTCCTCGTACGGATAAGAATCTAAAGTCAATTTTACATCTAAAAAGTCTTTTTTAATCTCTTCAAAAACTTTCTTTAAAATATCCAAATTTTTTAAAACCAGAGGCCGCGAGGAACCAATAAATTCATAAGAATCAAAGGGTAAATCAGATTGTTTGGGCCCGTAATAATTTTCTATGATAAAGGTCTTTTTAAGATCTATCTCATAGGGTTTTAAAAAAATATCTCTCTGCCACAAAGTAGAAAAAATTAAGGCAGAGACATTTTTAAATACCCATTTTGTAAATTTAAAAACAATTTTTTCTTTTAGAGATAAATTTAAAATCTCCTCTTTATAAAAGTTTTTTAGCAAAACCTTCTTTCTTGTTCTCTCGGTATATTGCTCCCATAAAAAATCTCCGCCGGTTCTTAGAAGAACCTTTTTACGAAAAATCTTTGCCGCCAAAACCGTTGGCAGGCCCGCGCTAAAGGTGTCCAAAGTTATTATAAAATCAGATAAGATGACCGGGATAATTATTTTAAAAAAGAAAACCAGATGCCTTATACCTGTTGGCAGATAATCTTCTAAGGTATATGTTTTTAAGATAACCTTAACTCCCCTTTTTTCAAAAACCTCTTTTAAATTTTTTGCGTATTGCGAGGGTCCGCCGATTTTGGGTGGGTAGATGCCGGTTGTAATTAAAATAAACATAAAATTATAATTTCTAAATATTTGTTATTATTGATTTGGTTGATTATCATTTTTTAAAAATTAGATATTTTGACCTAAAATTTCCTCAAATATACTTTTCATCTTTTTGGCAATATTGTTCCAGTTGTATTCTAAACTAACCATGTCTTTGGCCTGATTAATAATTTTATTGCGCAACTTTTCATCTTCTAAAAGAATTTTAACCTTTTCGGCAATACTTTGAGGATCATTGACATTACAAAAAAGCCCGGTCTCTCTATCGCGCAAAAAATCCGGTATGCCGCCAACCGGTGTGGCAATAATAGGTATACCAACGGCCATTGCCTCTAAAAATGCCGTACCCAAGCCCTCTGTTAGAGAGGGTCTTACAAAGACATCTGATATCTTAAGATAATAAGGTAAATCTTTGTGATCTATATGCCCTAAAAAGACCACCCTATTATCTAATTTTAAATTTTTAATTTTTGATTTTAAATTATCTCTTTCCGGACCATCGCCCAAAATTAAAAGTTTTATATTTTCCGGTAAAAATTTTAAGGCCTCAATGATATCTTTTACGGCATTCTTTTTTACCAACCTTGAGGCCGTCACCAATAATTTATCGTCTGGCGATTTAAAGCCTATCTGTGATCTAAAATATGATGAAACTTCGGAATCTGAAATTTGAAATTTTTCTAAATCCACACCGTTGGGCACAATCTCAATATTTGATTTGGCACCCATATCCTCTGCCCATTTTTTAAGATAATTGGAGATGGCCTGGATTTTATCTGCCTTTTTAAAAATCATTCTAAAAAGAGGTTTTAAAAATGGCCAGAAAATACCCATTCTCTTTTTGGGGTAATCTAAATCATCTCCCTCCTGAAGAGTCAAAAGAAATGGAATTTTAGGATAAAACAATTTAAAAAATAGAGCGGCAAAACCGGCTCTATTTGCCATAATTGACCAAATGGCATCATATTTATTTTTTTTGTTTAATCTATATGCCTTAAAAAACGCAACAAAGGGAAAAAATAATTTTAAACAATTAACACGGTAAACATTTATATTCCCCAATCTCTCAAAATTTTTATACCCGAAATTTCTCGTTATCATATCAAACTGAAAATCAGAAATTCTCTCGGTTATCTCTCTGACCGCCAATTCTGCTCCACCTACAGAAGGCAAATAGGCAAAAGAAAAAATCAAAATTTTTTTCATCTATTTTGTTATCTATACTTTTCGTTATTTTTTACAACCTGTTTTAATAAATCCATACTATAACCCTTTTCCTCTGCTCGCTTAATTATTGCCATCACGTCTTTTGGCCAGCATTTTCCGCCCCATTTGCGTTTCTTTGGAAAGACCGCTGTATGCATTCTCTCCACTCGCGAATCCAATAAAAATCCCTCTCTCACTCTGGCATAGGAAGCGCCAAAGACCTGACACAAATCATAAAACTCCTGGCAGAAACTAACTTTTGTCGCGCCCCAGCTATTCTCCATATATTTTATTATCTCTGCCTCCACAGCCTCTACCAGATAATAAAACTTTTCCGGTCCAAGCCTCTCTACCAAAATTCCCTGAATTTCTTCTGCGTCTTTTTTATCTCCACCGATTATCTGAAAGGTATGAAACGAAGGGTTGGTTGGATCTGGATATTTCCATGGAGCCACAAAATATTTCCCCTCGCCCATATACTCCGGAGAAAAGCAAATTCTCTTTCCATATTTCTTTTTTAACTCATCGGTCGTCCCGGGTGGAATGGTTGATTTGATAAGAATAAGTGGCGTCTCAAGCCATTTGATGACATCTTCAACAATAGAGGTGTCGCAACTTCCGTCATCTTTCATTGGCGTGGGCACACAGACAATGCCGAGGTCGCACTGGTTTACCTCCTCTCTTGTCCCAATATTTTTTGGCTCGTCATAGATAACCGCCTCAGGAAACGATTTGTGATATCCCTGGCCCACATAGCCATAACCTATGATTGCAATTTTGCTGTTCATAATTTTATTTATTTTTTTACTATTAATTAATTTTAAAAATTATTTTTCCTCAATTATTTCAAATTGATCTGAATCGTCTAATGTTTTATCTTCTTTAACCGCATCTGGTTTTTTAATCTTAAATACGAAAAATCCTGCCATTAGACTCAAGATAATTGTCAAGGCGAGCCATTTTTTAGAATCTAAAAAATCTATCGGGTTTTTAACCAGGGCCAGACTATCTTCTTTTAGCCCAGTGGCGTTAGATGAAGAGTCTAAAACCACTGCCGGCTCCTCTTTATTCTCTTTATTCTCTAAATCTTTTCCAAGATTTTTATCATCAGAAGATTTAATGGAACTGCCCGTTGAAGATAAAACCAATTGCTCATTGTTTTTTGCAACCTCTTTTTGAGACTGTTGAGGTTGTATGACAACGGAACCATTGGGATAGACCAACTCTACTCTCTCTCCATTTTTAATAGAAATACCAGAAACCGATGAGGGAATATTGATACTAGAATTTGCCATTATAAAAGTAGATGAGGGAAAATTAAAAATATAATTATCTTTTTTTAAACCCCAGCCAGAGATATCCAAACTCACATTTGAATCATTTTGAATTTTTATAAAATTTTCATTTGCCTCAGCTATCTTTAAAGAATTGGGAATAACCTTTATTATAAAACTGTCTGTGGCAGAATATTTCCCCGAGGAGACATTTAAGACAACAACATAATTCCCCGGATAGCCATAAACATGGGTTATGTTTTGCCCCTCTTTAAAGGCGCCATCTCCAAAACTCCAAAGATATCTAGCGTTATCTAAAGGCTCTTTTTTAATACCCAGGGCCTGACCAAAAAATTTGGCGTCAGCACCTGAGATGACAGTTTTATCTCCACCGGCCTTGGCATAAATTTGGGACTCTTCAGGCCACGAAGACGTAGGGAGATTATTTTGTGATGAAATACTCCCCGAGGAATTTTGGTTATTTAAGGCAGTGGTATTAGTGTCAGTGCCTGAGTTTGTGTTAGATAAATCTTTTAAGGAATCAGAAATAATATTAATATTTTGCTCTGCGCTCCATTGGATATTCCATTCTTCTATTGGCCAACCACTGCAAGTTCTTGTTTCCGTCTCTGGTCTTAAGGCTATATTTACTCTCAAAAGATAATTTCCAGGGGTTAAATCTTTATAATAAAAACTGCGATTGGCCGTATTTTTACTCATTGTCAAAATATTTACCGGATTCCAACTTGTATTACTGGAAGAAAATTCTCCGGAGGCCGACGTTGTCTTTAATTGAACACAGGCCGTCTGAATGATATTAAAAGAATTTCCTTGGGCGTCCTGAGATTGAATTGTTATCTTATCAGAGATGGTGTTTATCTTTACAGTCTGAGGATCTGTTACAAAAACAAACTTGTCAATTTGAGCCCAAACCAAAGAGGGTAAGCCAAAGACAAAAAAAAGGCCCATTAAGAGAAAATATAATATCGCCCTCATTCTCATTATTATGATATTAGCACAAGAGAAATCTGTTTAAAAGAGACGTTTATTATGAGCCCCAATCCTTTTTAATCTCTCCTAATACACCCTTAAAAAATCTTAATGAAGATAATAATTCTTTGTCATAAATGGGAGACAACTCAAGATCTTTAATCTGTAAATCTATTTGATCTACAAGAAAAGTAAAAAGTTTTTTCTCGTAATCTGTCTTTTCCTCTAAAGATGCGCCGGCTCTCTTTATCCCCTCTTTAAGCACTTCTGGCCTAATCGCCAAATAAAAGATGGGGAAATGCTGACTGGCGCCGCCAAACACAGCTCCGTCTTTTATCATCAGCCCGTACTTTAAATTTGTTGGAGTTTTGCTTCTGTTTCTTCTGGCCACTTTCTCTTTTTTATCCTCAAATTCTTTACCGGAAAGAGAAGTAACTTCGTCAAAGGCGCATACCAAATTCCCTGTCTTTTTATCTAAAAAGAGATTATCAACCTGATTTTTATAATCATCATAAGGAGAGGAGCGGACAACGATAAAGTCTTCTCCCAAAAATTTATTAAATATAACAGTCTTTAAGACCTCAAACTGCTCTCCATCACGTTTCAATCTTTCTTCTTTAATTTCATCCGGATTTTTATCCTTATACCAAAGATTTTCTAATCTGGCGACCTCTCCTTTATCCCTATTAATCTCCTCTTGAGGATAAATCTCTCTAAAAGAATCCATAAAGACACGGCATTCATCATCAACAGGAATACCGGCCTCAACCAAGCGAGAAGAAATCTCTCTTTCAAGACTTTTTAATTTTTCTATATCATAACTTTCTATATTGTTTTTTGGCACCTCCGGTTTAAAGACCATATTTATTGTAATTTTACTTTTTCTCCGGGCTTGAGTTTCCCCTTTTTAAAATTTCCTTGAGAAAGGTCTTCTTTTATGGACTGGTTACTACTATCATCTTTATTTTCCTCTTTTGCCATTGGTTCATCTGCGGTTAACTCTTTTAAAACCTCTCTTAGTTCATCTATCTTTGGTTTTACGCGGGGTCCAGAAGAGCTCACCCTTTTTTCTAAATCTCTAAGAGAGATTGTCTTTTTTAAATCTTTATTATCTTCCTCTTCTTCTGTTTTTTTAGGGCTGATATTTTTCTTAATCTGTCCCATATGAGGAATGGAGGCTCTTACGGGAAAAGAATTTTTTGAATTTGCGTTTAAATTTCTTTCCTCTACCGCAATAACCACCGGGCTATGCCACATTGCGATATTTTTCTCAACCACCTCTTTGGGCGTGGCGTATTTTTCTCTTGAGTGTTTGATAATCTCCTCTGTATTTTTAAAAGAATCTTTCTCCGTCATAAGCGGCGGGAGGGTTTTGGCAGAAAAGGGTCTTGAGGCAACTCCGTCAATCATCAAACGCAAATAGATATTGGCAAAACCTAAATTGACAATATCCTGGGCTGTAAATTCCGGACTAAATTCTCTTTCTAAAATTTCGGCATCATAGGCTCCAACTCTAAAGGTAATGAGCGTTCCCACATTGCCAAAGACAGCGTCTCTTACCGTCTCATCCATCTGGGCAATATATTGATGGGCCAAAATTAAATTGAGATGATACTTTCTCGCCTCTGACAAAATATCCTTAAAAGATTCTGTGGCAAAGTTTTGGAACTCGTCAACATATAGATAAAAATCTGGTCTTTCCTCCTCTGGCACATCCACCCTACTCATCGCAGCTAAATAAATTTTGGTAATGAGCATGGCGCCAATGAGTCTTGAGTTTTCCTCGCCAATTTTGCCCTTAGATAAGTTCATTATAAAAATCTTTCTATTATCCATTATCTCTCTTATGTCAAAGGCTGATTTGGGCTGGCCGATGATATTTCTAATTAATGGATTGGAGATAAATTGGCCAACTTTATTTTGGATTGCCGCGCCCGCCTCTGTCATATATCTATCGCTATATTTAGAAAATTCATCTGTCCAAAAGGCCTTGACCACCGGATCCGTAATTTTTGAGATGACGTCGTTGCGGTAATCTCTGTCAGAGAGCATTCTGTTTATGCCCAAAAGAGTGGAGTTGGGATACTCCAAGAGAGCAAGAATGCAATTATTTAAAATATATTCCATCCTTGGAGACCAGACATCGGGCCAAATTTTTTTAAAAACACCCAAAAGTCCATTGGCAATAAGATGCCTTTGGGTGGGGTCAACATTTTCCATCACATTAAAGGCAATGGGCCAGTTGATATCATGAGGAGCAAAATATAAAACATCTTTGGCCCTTTCCGGCGGAACAAATTTAAGCATCTTTTCTGCAAATTCTCCGTGAGGGTCAACAATACCCAAGCCCTCGCCGTTTAAGATATCCTGAACGGCCATATTTTCTAAAAGAGTGGTTTTACCCATGCCGGTCTTACCGATGATATACATGTGCTTGCTTCTATCCGGTTTTTTGATGCCAAATTTTTTCTCCTGATTGCGAAAATTAGTTTTGGCAAAATATGTAATCTCTTTGTTTAAATCTATTGCCATTTTTTAAATAATAACACGAAAATTATCATTTATCCAGAGCTGCCGGCGTATATTTATTTGCCGGGTCCCATAAGAGCCACGATTTTAATCCAGCATCATAAACAGCCTGCTTTTCTTTGCGCACCATCTCCTCTGTGTATTTTGCTCCCAAATCAAAATCCTGTAGCCACGGCCTTAATTTTAAGGGAGTGGAACTGGCGGCAATAAGACGAGAGGAGGCTGTATCCATCGCCTTTTTTATAATCTCATAAGGATAGGCTGCCGGATTTTTATATCCATTATATGTAGGAGGATAGTGCGAAGGATAAACCATTGGACAAATATAATCAAAATAAGGTTCTGCCTTTTCCAAAATCTGGCCGATATTTAGATCATCAGTATTAGTTGTTGTCATTCCGAAAAGATCAACAGAAAGCGGCCGGTTTAAACTCTTGAGATTACTATTTAAATACGCAAAAAATTCTTTTATCTTTTCTGATTTGTCAGAAACATTTCCGCAAGAGGGGTAACTGATATCACTCATATTTCCGTCAGAGGGAAAGCGCACATAATCAAAATTAAGCTCGTCAAAACCCTGATACTCGGCGTCTTTGGCAATTTTTATGATATAATCCCAAACCTTTGGCGAACACGGGCTTAGCCACTTTATACCCTTTCTATCTTTCCATAAGGCTGTACCGGATTTATTTTTTACAGCCAATTCCGGATGTAGATTTACAAAATAGGGATCCTGAAAAACAGCGATTCGCCCGATTACATAAATATTTTTTGAATGAAGATATTTTATAAAATCTTTGATATCAGGAATGCGATTCTCTCCGGAGCCAATGGCCTTTAAATCCGGATCATCGGGGATATAAGACAGTCTGCCGGTATAATCTTTTATGTCAATGACAACGGCATTAAGTTCTGTCTCATCTATCATCTTCACCAGTTTTTCTCTCCAGTCTTTTGTGCCAGAGACATAACCGGTCATATAAATGCCGCGCACCACACTTGGTGTCTCTATGTGTGTGGGTTTATATACCTCTTCTTTTTTAACAACCGGGTTTTCTTGTTTATTTTGGCTTTCGTCTTTAATATAAGTAAAGTTTGTCTTTTGGGTATTATTTCCAGAACTTTTGACAAATATACCCACACTCCCCAAAAACAAAAAGATAAAAACCCCTGAGACAACGGCAGTAACCTTTTTGTTTTTTCCTAAAAATTTCCTCACAAAATTATTTACTTTCTTTCACCTCTTCCTGTAAAGAAGAATTATTTTCTAAAGGCTCTTTCTCTATCTTTTCTTCTATCTTTTCCTCAATTGCCCTCCAAAAACAGAAAACGGCAATAAAAACACCTGTTACAATAATTCCGACTCTCTGCCAAAAAGACGGCAATCCGAGAAAGCCTAAGATAACAAGCCAAACTCCCAAAATACCCAATAACCAATTTCTCCACATATAAATTAATTATATTATATTTACATCCTTTTTAAAACCCTGTGCCAATCTTTATCGTGATAAAAATCATGAAGCATTATGCCTCCGCACAAACCAAGATAAATGGGAGAAAGAGAAAAATTTAATGCAAGGGCAAAAAGGCTACCACCCAAAAGCCAGTGGTGAAAATGAATCTGCCAGTTTTTTATATTAAAAATCATCGGGTTAATTTTGCCGGCATCTACAAAATTATTGCAAAACCATAGAGTAAAAAGATAACTTATGGCCATTCCAAGAGCAAAGATATGAGAGAATAAGGCGGAAGAAAAGACCGTAAACCCGGTCAAAAAAGGTTTTTTAAAATTTTTTTTCATCAATTAATATGATAGCACAAAATATATAAATTTTAAAATCTAATTAAAATAACAAAACAGACAAAGGTCGTCCTATTTCACCTCTAACTCATTAAAAAATAAAAAAACGGAAGGGCAGGGATTCGAACCCTGGAGGGGATTTCTCCCCTACCGGTTCTCCAGACCGGTGCATTCGACCACTCTGCCACCCTTCCATTATATCTATTTTAAATTACTTGCCTTTATGATTTTATTTCTACCCGTTTTCTTTGCCATATACAATGCCTCATCAGCCGCCCTAAACATCTCCTCAAAAGTTTTCTCTCTATCCAAAGAGGCCACTCCGCCGCTTACGGTAAATTTTATCTTCTTTCTTTTATAATTAAGTTCGCTCTTCTCCAACTTCTCCCTTATATCCTCGGCTATTCTATAGGCGTCATCTTCATCCGCGCCAACAAGTCCAACAATTATCTCCTCCCCTCCCCATCTTGCCACGGCATCAATCTTTCTCAATCTGGAGATGATAATTGAGCTAAAAAATTTAAGCGCCTCATCGCCAACATCATGCCCGTAGGTATCATTAATTTTTTTAAAATAATCAATATCAAAGATGATGATGCTGTAATTTTTAATTATGACCGACTTTCTCTTTTCCGGATATTTAAATTGCATGGCCACATGCGAGATAAATTTTTCCGACTCCTCTTTAAAGCCACGACGATTATAAAGCTTGGTCAGCTCGTCTTTATAGGCGACCTCTTTTAGCCTTTTAATCTCTTTTTCTAATTCCCTTATCTTTTTTAAATACTGGTTCATACGCTCATCTCTCTTAAGACCTTAATTCTTTCTTCAACCGGCGGATGGGTAGAAAAAAGTTTAACAAACCAATTATTTACGCTCTTTGCCCCAAAGGGATTTGAGATATAAAGATGGGCAGTGGAATTATTTGCCCTTTTTAAGGCCAAAGGATATTGAGAAATTTTTTCAAGGGCTGATGCCAAACCCTCTGGGTAGCGGGTCAGTAAGGCGCCTGTGGCATCTGCCAAAAATTCTCTCTTTCTGGAAATTGCCAGTTGAATCAATGTGGCGGCAATAGGAGCTAAAATTGCGGCCACAAGCCCAATGAAAAACATCAACCAGTTATCTCTCTCCTCTCGATCTCTCCAAAAAGACATCCTCAAAAACAAATCAGATAGAGTGGCAATAAATCCCACGAGCACCACAACAATTGTGGAAATGAGAATATCGCGATTACCGATATGAGAAAGTTCATGGCTTATAACACCCTCTAATTCGCTTTTATCTAATCTCTCCAAAAGACCGGTTGTAACGGCAATGGCGGCGTTGTCCTGATTTCTCCCTGTGGCAAAGGCATTGGGAGCCGGATCATTGATTATATAGATTTTAGGCATCTTCAACCCAGCGGTGATACATAAATTTTCCACTATATGGTAAAGTTCCGGCATCTCGTCATGTTTTACCTCTTTGGCGCCGGCCATGGAAAGGGCGATTTTGTCAGAAAACCAATAACTTATAAAATTCATTATCAGGCTAAAGCCGATAAAAAAATACAAAATTACCGGATTCCCATACACACGGGAAAACACCCATCCAATCCCAATGATAATTACAAAAAAGATACTCATCAAAAGCCACGTCCGGGTGATATTTTTTGACTGTTGAGTGTATAGAGTCATTTTTTAAATTTCTCTTAATCTTCTAATTCTAATTTAAAATTGAACTTTTACCGGTTCTTTTGCCACCTCCTCTTCCAGCTCAAAAAATTCCATCTTGGAAAAGCCGAACATCTTGGCAATGATGTTAGAGGGAAAAGATTCTATCTTGATATTTAAATCCCTGACATTACCGTTATAAAATCTTCTGGCGGCCTGAATTTTGTTTTCTGTGTCTGCAAGTTCCTCTTGTAAAGCCTTAAAATTTTCTGAGGCCCTAAGCTGAGGATAATTTTCTGAAACGGCAAAAAGAGTTTTTAAGGCGCCGGTGAGTTGGTTCTCTGCCTGTCCTCTTTCCTTTATATCAGTTGCGCCCATTGCCTTTGTCCTTGCCTCTGCCACCTTTTCAAAAAGTTCTCTTTCGTGAGCGGCATAACCTTTTACCGTCTCCACCAAATTGGGAATTAAATCGTATCTTCTCTTTAATTGCACCTCTATATCAGACCAAGCCTCTTTGGCGCGGTTAACGAGTCTGATAAAACTATTATAGGCAAAGATAAACCAGAGGATTATAACCGCTATAATCCCCAAGATGATAAAAAGAATATTATTCATATTTTTTAAATCAATTTAATTAATAATCCATTCCCTCAGGAGAAGGTGACGTCTTTTTCTCCTTGGGAATCTCTGCCACCGCCACCTCTGTTGTCAAAAGCATGGCCGCGGCTGAGGCAGCGTTTTCAAGCGCTGTTCTTGTGACTTTTACCGGATCAATGATCCCTGCCTTAATCATATCATCAACCTCTTTATCAGCCAAGGCGTCATAACCGGGATTTGATAACTTTGATGTCTTTATGGAATTGATGATCACTCCGGGATCTCTTTTACCGACATTTAAGACAATTTGTCTTAACGGCTCCTCTAATGATTTTAAAAGAATTTCATAACCGACTTTAAACTCATAAGAAAATTCTACTGCCTCGGGCTTGGGCATTTTTTGAGCGGCCATCTCCCCTGCCTTTATAAGTGCTGTTCCTCCTCCGGAGACAATACCCTCATCAACGGCCGCCTTGGTCGCCGCCACCGCATCCTCAATCTTCATCTTTAGATATTTCATCTCCGTCTCAGTGGCAGCTCCAACCTTTATCACTGCCACGCCGCCAACCAATTTTGCCAATCTCTCCTGTAATTTCTCTTTATCAAACTCCGAATCGCTCTTTTCAATCTGTCTTCTCACTTGTAAAATCCTTTCGTCTATCTCCTGCTTTTTACCCTTGCCGCCAACAATGGTTGTATAATCTTTGGTGGCAATCACCTTTCTGGCCTTACCCAACATATCAAGCTGGGCATTTTCCAATTTAAGACCAACCTCCTCAGAGATGACTTTCCCTCCGGTGACAACGGCGATATCCTGGAGCATCTCCTTTTTTCTATCTCCATAACCCGGGGCCTTTACTGCCACGGTGTTAAAAATTCCCCTTAATTTATTGACAACCAAAGTGGCAAGGGCGTCGCCCTCAACATCATCGGCAATGATGACCAATTCTTTTTTCCCTGACTTTGCCAATTTTTCAATGAGGGGGAGGATTTCATTTATGGAAGAAATTTTTTTATCAGTTATAAGTATCAACGGATCCTCATATACTGCCTCCATTGCCTCGGCATTGGTAATCATATAATGAGAGACAAAACCCTTATCAAATTGCAGTCCCCTTACAATCTCGCTTTCAACGCCAAAAGATTGCGACTCCTCAACCGTTATCACTCCGTCTTTGGTTACCTTCTCTATGGCGTCGGCAATTATTTTACCAATCTCTTCTGATTCGGCAGAGATTGTGGCCACCTGAACTATTTCCTCTTTGCTTTTAATAGGTTTGGCCATTTTTTTAAGAGATTCAACCACAGCATCTTTGGCGGTCTCTATCCCCTGTCTTATACCCATAGGATTTGCCCCTAAAACAGCCGCCTTTAATCCCTGATTGACAATTGCCTGAGTTAAGACAACTGCCGTTGTGGTGCCGTCTCCGGCTATATCATTGGTCTTTGAGGCAACCTCTTTTACAATCTCTGCGCCCATATTCTCTATCTTGTCCTCAAGTTCAATCTCTTTGGCAATGCTCACTCCATCGTTTGTGATGGTGGGCGCGCCATATCCTTTTTCCAAAACAACATTTCTGCCGCGGGGACCTAATGTGATTTTTACTGCCTCGGCCACGGCATCAATACCTGATTTTAAAGCCTGTCTTGCCTTTTCGCTAAAAACAATTTGCTTTGCCATATTTTTAAAATTATTCAATTACTGCTAATATGCTATCTTCGCTGATAATATAGTATTTTTTCTCTCCGACCTTTATCTCATCAGGGCTATATTTAGAAAAGACAACCCTCTGCCCCTTTTTTACAGACATGGGAATGAGTTTACCAGTATTATCCCTCTTACCCGGTCCGACCTCAATAATCTTTCCCTGATCAGGCTTTTCCTTACTGACAGTGTCAGGGATAAAAATACCAGACTTGGTTTTACTGCCGCGTTCCTCCTCAGAGAGCGGCTCAACTAAAACATTGTTATGCAAAGGTTTTATCTTCATATGCCCTTTTTATTAAAAATTAAGTTACTGTTAATTTTAATTTAGAGATTTAATCACAATGATATTTTAATCAAAAATAACCCGCTGTCAAGATTTAGAAACAGCTAAATTTACCTTCTCTCTTGCCTTTTAAAATAATCCGGCTATAATAAATTTATAATGTCTATTTCCTTTATCATCTCTGTTTCCCAGATTATTGTTTGCAGTCTTTTGATTACCACCATCCTTTTGCAACAAAGAGGCGGAGGTTTGGGCGCGTCTTTTGGCGGTACTGGCTCTTCTTATTTTGCCCGTCGGGGTATGGAAAAATTTCTCTTTATCTCAACCATCATCTTGGCTGTAATCTTTGTGAGCCTGACAGTCGCCTCTCTTATACTCAAATAATGCACTATCTTATAAAATTCGTTTACGCTCTAAGAAGCCTTTCCTCTAGGGAGAAATTTATCTTTTTAATCCTATTTATTACCTTTATAACTGGGGCGCTTCTCTTTTTATGGAGACTGGAAAATTTATTTTTGATAGAGATTCCAACACAAGGAGGAGTGATAAATGAAGGTGTCATTGGCACTCCACGTTTTATTAACCCTCTTATAGCCGTCTCTGACGCAGACAGAGATATGACAGCCTTAATTTATTCCGGATTAATGCGAACAGATAATAACGGAGATTTAATCCCCGATTTGGCAGAAAAAGTTGATATCTCCAAAGATGGTTTAGTCTATACCTTTACTCTCAAAGACAATCTCAAATGGCAAGATGGGAAACCTATAACCAGTTCAGACATTCTCTTTACAATACAACAGGCAAAAGACCCAACACTTAAAAGCCCAAAGAGGGCGCTCTGGGAGGGCGTGGATGTCTCTGCCCCCGATGAAAAGACAATAAAATTTACTCTGAAAAAACCCTATTCCCCTTTTTTGGAAAATACCACCATGGGAATACTGCCAAAACACCTCTGGCAGGGCGCCACCTCTGACCAGATGATCTTTAGCAATTTTAATATCAATCCAGTTGGCTCTGGCCCTTATAAAATTAATAAAGTTAATAGAAATTCCTCAGGCATAATTACCTCTTATGAACTCGTTCCCAATAAAAACTTTGCCCTGGGCGAACCATATATCTCAAAATTTGTAATGTACTTTTATCTTTCAGAAAAAGATTTAATTAACGCCTACCAAAAGGGAGAAATAGATAACATAAATGGACTCAGCCCATTGACCATAAATAATATAAAAGGGAATGGCAGTGTTTTAAAAACCATGTTTTTACCAAGAATATTTGCGGTTTTCTTTAACCAAAACAACGCAAAAATCTTTAGTCAAAAAGAGGTAAGAGAGGCTTTAGATATGGCCACGGATAGAAAAAAAATAATAGATGATGTTTTGGCTGGATACGGGACAGAACTAAATTATCCCCTTCCGCCCGGCGTCTTGGGGTCAATAAATAATAATGATGACACAAATAAAGATTTTTCTATAGAAAAGGCAAAGGAAATTTTGAAAAATAATGGATGGACATTTAACGATGGGGAAAATGTCTGGGAGAAAAAAATAAAAAAGGAGACAATGAAGTTGGAATTTTCTCTGGCTACCTCTGATGCCCCTGACCTTAAAAACGCCGCCGAGATAATTAAAAAAAATTGGACGGAGTTAGGCGCCAAAGTAAATCTTTCGGTTTTTGAATTGGGAGATTTAAACCAAAACACCATAAGACCAAGAAAATATGATGCACTGCTTTTTGGCGAGATAGTCGGCCGAGATCCCGATCCATTTGTCTTTTGGCACTCATCGCAGAGAAACGACCCGGGTTTAAACATTGCCCTTTATACCAACCCCAAGGTGGATAAAATATTAGAAGAGGCCAGGCGCACAACGGACGAAACGGAGAGAATTAAAAAATACGAAGATTTCCAAAAAGAATTGGTAGACGAAACACCGGCAATCTTTCTTTTCTCTCCTGATTTTTTATATCTAGTATCTTCAAAGGTCAGGGGGTTAGAAAATGTGCATGAGATAAGTACTGCCCCAGAAAGATTTTCCCAAATTTATAATTGGTATATAAAAACAGAAAAAGTATGGAAAATTTTTGCCAAACGGGAAATTTAGAGCATAAAGACGGATATGACGTCTGTAGAGATGTAAAGAAGATGACATTACCTTCCGGTATTTTACGATATGACCTGACATTAATTTATCCCAAAAAACAAACAAAAGGTCATTATCATGTAAACGACGAACCAGAATTATACGAAGTCATTTCGGGTATTGCCAATTTTTTAATTCAAAATAGAGATGCCTCTCAAACATATATGGTAGAGGCCCAAGAGAAAGATAAGGTCATCATTCCAATAGGATTTAGCATGCGCACGATCAATCCATCAGATGATAAAATTCTTATCATCTCCAACTGGATTAAAGACGATGTAAAAAACGATTATAACGCCTTTAAAAATTTGCAAAAGCCAATAAGGTTAAAACCCAAAAAAATTCTTCAGGAATTAGAAAATTTAGATTTTCTTTTAAATCCTCAAAAATATAAAGATTTTTTGACAGTAGAGAATTTATATGATAAAATTGATTTTTAAAACTTGACTTTCTATAACCTAAAATTTTTATCAATTAAAAATAAAATCTTTGGGCGAGTGGTGGAATTGGCAGACACGTACGGTTCAGGGCCGTATGCCCTTAGGGCTTGAGGGTTCAAATCCCTCCTCGCCCACAATCAAAATTATAAGTAATTATTAATAAAATATCTCTAAAATGCCTAAAAAAAATCAAGACTCGCGTCCTCTCTTAAAAAATGAGGAGGGTGATAAAAGTCCAATACGTATAATCCCCCTAGGTGGAGTTGAGGAAATTGGTCGTAACATGATAGTCGTTGAGTATAAAGACGATATCATTGTCATTGATGCGGGATTAGAATTTCCCGTAGAGGAAACGCCAGGGATTGATTACATCATTCCCAATACCAAATATTTAGAGTCAAGAAAAAATAGAATCCACGGGCTCATCATCAGCCACGGGCACTTAGATCATGTTGGCGCAGTTCCCTATATAATGGATAAAATAGGATTTCCAACAATCTATACCACCAAACTCACAAAGGCAATGATCCTTAAAAGACAAGAGGAATTTCCTCATGCTCCGACATTAAACATAGAAGAGGTAAAAGCCGGCGACAGAATAAATTTTGGCAGATTAAAGGCCAGATTTTTTGATATAACCCACACCATCCCTGATGCCATCGGAACCATAATTGAAACACCTTTGGGAAATATCATCTATCCCGGAGATTTTAAAATAGAACATGATGCCAAAGGCAGGCCTCTTAATATTGATGGATATGCAAAACTGGGAAAGGAAAATAATCTTATCTTACTTATGGAGAGCACCAATGCCGAGGCTCCTGGCATATCCATCTCTGAAAAAACCGTCCAGAAAAACTTGGAAAAGATTATAAAAGAGGCCAAGGGAAGAGTTGTCACCGGCACCTTTTCCTCAATGCTTGAGAGAATAATGGAGATGATAAAAATTGCCGAGAGACTGGGTAAAAAAGTTGTCATTGATGGCTTTTCCATGAAGGCAAATATTGAGATTGCCGCTGAACTTGGTTATTTTAAACCCAAAAGAGATGTCCTTATCTCACCGGAACAAATTGATGATTATCCTCCAAACAAAATTTTAATAATCTGCACCGGCTCACAGGGAGAGGAAAACGCCGCCTTAATGCGCATTGCCAACCGTAAACACAAATACATAAAAATTCAAAAAGATGATACCGTCATCTTATCCTCTTCTATCATCCCCGGCAACGAAAGAAGCATCCAAAATCTTAAAGACAATTTGGCGAGGCAGGGCGCGCACATTGTTCATTATAAGGTGGCAGATGTTCATGCCTCAGGACACGCCTATCAGGAAGAATTAAAGCTGATGATAAAATTGATAAGACCCAAGTTTTTTATACCGGTTCATGGCTATTACTTTATGTTAAAGACAAATGCCGATTTGGCAGAGTCAGTTGGCATACCCAAAGAAAATATTGCCATACCCTTTAATAACGGAGCCATCATTGAGGCAACAAAGGAGAAAATTTATACTCTTAAAGAGACGGCGCCGGCAAACTACGTAATGGTTGATGGCTTGGGTGTTGGCGATGTCAAAGAGGTAGTTTTAAGAGACAGACAAATGCTTGCCCAAGACGGCATCTTTGTAATCATCACAACAATAGACACGCAAACAGGAAAGGTCCGCAATTCTCCGGATATCATCTCCCGCGGTTTTATCTATCTTAGAGAATCTCAAGATTTATTACGCCAGACAAGATATCTTATAAGAAAAACTGTTGAGGAGTTGGCAGAAAAAATGCATCCCATTAATACTGCCTATATCAAAGAACAATTAAGAGAGAAAATCGGAAAGTTTTTATTCCAAAAAACAAAACGCCGGCCCATGGTACTGCCGGTTTTAATTGAAGTCTAAAACAAAATCCGCCCCAAGTGGGGCGGATTTTGTTTTTTAGAATCTCCTTCCGGAATTTCTCCTTCTCTCTTTATTGCACTGATAGCAATATATCGTGCCGTATGTCCCATCCTCTTTTTGAGTGGGATTAAAGGGAAGTTTATCAATAGGGCTTCCGCACTTTGCGCATTTTATGCCCAGGGCGGAAACGTCTATCAAATCCGGTCTCGGGCGATTATTATCGTGAAAACTCATTTATTCGCCTAACTTAAACTTTTAATCTTACCCGCCCGTAGCGGGTAGGCCGTTTAAAATAAAAATATTTTAAAAACGGCATCCGTTAGGCGAACGACTCTTTTTCTGCTTAAGCAGAACTTCACCTAACCTGTTTTTATCATAACATATTTGGTAAAATAAAGCTATGCCAAAAGCCTGGATAATAGATGTTAACATGGGTTATGGCCATCAACGTACCGCCTATCCCTTAAGACATTTAGCGCCCGATGGGAAAATCATCCACGCCAATGACTATGATGGCATACCCCTAAAAGACAAAAAAATTTGGCTCTCCAGCCAAAAATTCTATGAATTTATTTCCCGGTTTAAAAAAATTCCCATAATGGGAGAGGCGGCCTTTTTTATATTTGATTATTTTCAAAAAATTTTAAATTTCTATCCTAAAAGAGATTTATCCTCTCCCACCTTTATGCTCAAAAGAAATTATTCTCTTTTTAAAAACGGCTGGGGAAAAGATCTCATTGAGAGGTTAAAGGAAAAACCCCTGCCCCTTATCACGACCTTTTTTGTTCCGGCCTTTATGGCAGAATTTTTTAATTATCCAGAAGATATCTTCTGCGTGATATGCGACGCAGATATCTCCCGCTCCTGGGCGCCTATTAATCCCCAAAAAAGCAGGATAAAATATTTTGCGCCCAATGAAAAGGTTTACGAAAGATTAAAAATGTATGGAGTCTTAAAAGAAAATATCTATATCACCGGCTATCCTTTGCCCAATGAATTAATAGATAAAGAAGATTTAAAAACCAGAATCATAAATCTTGATCCCCTTAAAAAATATATCTCAAAATACAAAACATTGATTGAGGGTTATATTGGTCCGCTTCCTCAAAGATCAGATAGAGTGTTAACCATTATGTTTGCCATTGGCGGAGCCGGCGCTCAAAGCGAAATAGCCAAAAAAATAATTAAAAGTCTCAAAGACAAATTAGAAAAAGAAGAAATAAAATTAATTATCTCAATTGGCACCAAAAAAGAATTTAAAAAATATTTTGAAAAAGATAAGGTGGAACTAGTCTACGGAGAAAATATTGACGATTACTTTAGAAATTTTAATGACGCTCTTAAGAGAACAGATATTTTATGGACAAAGCCGAGCGAACTCTCCTTTTATGCCGGCATAGGACTACCTATTATAATTGCCCCAACCATTGGCTCTCAAGAAGATTTTAATAGATTGTGGCTTTTAGAGGTTGGCGCTGCCAAAGATCAGGAAAATCCTAATTATACAGATCAATGGCTTTTTGATTTAATTAATTCTGGATGGTTTGCCGAGGCGGCGATGCAGGGCTTTGTGGAGGTGGAAAAGATGGGGGTCTTTAATATAGAAAAAATTTTACTCAATCTCTCAAAATAAATTTTATGCTCTGGATAACAATTACCATAACTTCTTATCTCATAATGGCCATTGGCTTGCTCATAGATAAATATCTTCTCACAAGTAAAATTCCTGAGCCAAAAGATTATGCCTTTTTTATAGGGACATTGGGGATACTCATTCTTCTACTTATACCCTTTACGGGATTTTATATTCCGGAATTAAGACAAATCATTGTAAGTCTTATCTCCGGCGCCGCCTTTGTCTTTGGTACCTTTTGGTTTTTTAAGGGGTTAAAAAAATATGAAGCCTCTCGCATCATCCCGGCCGTTGGCGGATTGGTGCCAATCTTTACTCTTATCATTACATATATAATCTATCAGGGAAAAGAAAGTTTCTCTTCATTAGAATTCTGGGCATTTTTATTTCTTGTTTTGGGAACAATATTTATCTCAAGGGAAAAAAAATTTTTAAATGCAGATAGTCTAAAGATTTCTTTAATCGCCTCATTATTTTTTGGCATCTCCTTTGTCTCGTCAAAATATGTCTTTTTAAATCAGAGTTTTTGGAATGCCTTAATCTGGCTAAAGATAGGTGGTTTTCTCTTTGCCCTAATTTTCTTTTTTCCAAAAGATGCATCTCTGCCAAAAGTAGAAAAAAAGACAGTCGGTATCTTTGTCTTTGGGCAAAGCCTCAATGCCTTGGCCAATATTTTGCAAAATTGGGCCGTGGCTCTTGCCCCTATTTATTCTGTTGCCATAATCAACGCCCTGCAAGGCACTCAATATCTCTTTATACTTATTGCCACAATCTTTTTGGCATTAGCCTTTCCCAAATGGGCAAAAGACAAAGGTCTTTTAGAAAATGTGTCTTTAAAGATTGCCCTTCAAAAGACGATTTCTATATTATTAATAATTATTGGATTATATCTTTTGTTTATGGGACAAAATCAAAACACAAATAAAAAAATAATTTGGGGGGTAAATTTTTCTCAAAAACACGCGGCAAATTTTGGTCTTGACTGGAAAAATTTATATCTCAATATACTTGACGATTTAAAAATAAAAAATATCAAAATCGCCTTTCATTGGGATATAATAGAACCGCAAAAAGATAATTTTTATTTTGAAGATACTGATTGGCAAATTAATGAGGCGCAAAAAAGAGGTGTCAAAATCATTCCGGTTATTGGTATGAAGACAAGCCGCTGGCCCGAATGTCATATTCCTGATTGGGCAAAAAATTTATCAAAAGAGGAACAAAAAGAAAGAATTTTAAAACTGATTGACGAAATGATCAAAAGATATGGAGACGAAAGATACAAAGAGACAATAAAGGCATGGCAGGTGGAAAATGAACCGCTTTTTCCCTTCGGCGAATGTCCTTGGTATGATAAAGAATTTTTAAAAAAAGAGGCTGATTTTGTAAGATCTGTTGATCCCTATAAACGGCCGGTGATTATCTCGGAAACCGGCGAGTGGTCAACCTGGTTTACGGCGGCAAAGATCTCTGATATTTTGGGGGTGACCATGTACCAGAGAGCATGGTTTGAGCCGTTAAAAATGTATGTAAAATATCCGTTTCCGCCGGCCTTTTATAGTCTTAAGGCATGGATCATAGAAAAATTTTTACACAAAAAAACAATTTGCATAGAACTGCAGGCAGAGCCATGGGGGCAGGTACTTCTTTATGATTTGCCGATAGAAGAAGGGAAAAAGACAATGACCCCGAAAATCTTTGATGAAAATATCAAATTCGCAAGGCAAACCGGCTTTGACGAATTTTATATCTGGGGCGTGGAGTGGTGGTATTTTATGAAAGAAAAACAAAACGATAAGACATACTGGGACAAGGCAAAAGAATTATTTAAAGAAAATATATAAAAAATAAAAAAACCCTGCCGTAGCAGGGTAATTTTAAATTAAGAATTGGCCTTAAGGACGGATTTGATCTCCGTGAGTTTTCGGCGAAGAGATTTAACCTCCGCCCTAAGATACTTGTTTTCCTCAATAATTTCTCTCATTGCCACTGCTATAATATCAGCGGTAGTCAACCACTTTTCAATGGCAACAAGAGAATCTTTTTTCCTCTTTAATGGCTTTTTGGGAATAGAAGGCTGGGCAGTCTTTTCTGTAACGGCCTGCTGCCTTAATCTCTTTCTGTTTTGGTAAAAACAGAACTCAACCGATCTCTCAGTTGTCTTTAACCCCTGAGAAATCGCCAGGTTAAAAAGCCGTTTGATTTCCTCTCCTGCATTGGCAGAAAAATTTGCGTTCTTCAAAACAAATTCGGTCAAAAAACCTATCTTAGGCTTTTCCATTTTTTCCTCTTTTCCCTCCTTTGTCAAAGATTCCTCAACCTCTTGGGCTTGAGGAAGAACCTGAGGAACTGGCATAGCTGTCGTTACCTCAATCATCTCTCCGCTTGTCAAAACGGGTGATTCTGGCATTTCCTGATTTAATATTCCCGATTCTCCTATCATCTTCTTTATCTCTCCTGTCCCCCTAACAAACCGAAAAAACTTAATCCCGGCTACCCTTGCCATATTCATTATCTTTTGTTGCAGGGAGTGACTGATAAATCGGGTAAAGATAATGGCCTCAACCCTTTTGGGCAATGTCAGCCGAGAAAGCGACCTATTGTCAGTTGAGTGCCAGAAAACAAGCCTTTTACTCTCCAAAAATTCTCTGCCAAAGTTACTCGGCCTTGAGCCAACGATCAAAATCTGGCCCGTAGGACTTATCTCTAGCATTAAAAGCCTCCTTAATTTAAAGTACAAACCCAAAAAGATTATTTGATAAAAAATAAAAAAAGTCAAGAGGTATCTAATTCCACTCATTTATAAATCACTTTTGTTTTTAAAGACTAAGATGATATTATTTAATTATGCATTTGCCAAAGGTAAAATTTGTTGACATCCCATTGCCTAAAGAAATTGATTGGATGCATGGTTTTTTATTTCAAGATAAATGGGGATGGGGTAAATATATAATCAAAAAACACCCGGGGATTAAAAAGATTTTTTCTTATAAGATCGAGGTAGAACAAGTTAAATTTTTAAAAAATTATATTATTGAATTTAGAAAAGAAAATAAAAAATTAATAGCAGAAAATAAAACAAAATACCAAAAAGAGTGGCAAAAAATTGAAAAAGAATTTTTTACCGAACTTTCAAAAATTTTACAAATTGATTGGCCCAAAAACAGAAAGACAATTAAGGCAATGGTTTCTATCAACCCGATTTGTCCCCGATTCTTAAATGATTGGAGTTTTTCTATCTTTTATAACTATAAAAAGACATCTCAGGCAATGGAAGTTATTATGCACGAGTGTTGCCATTTTTTGTATTTTGAAAAATGGAAAAAATTGTATCCAAAAATGGATAACAAGAAATTTGAATCACCTTATTTAGAATGGCATTTGAGCGAATTACTGGCTCCAATTATTTTAAACGACGCGCGTGCCCAGAAGATATTAAAGCGCAGGGCAGATTTTTATACCGAACACAAAAGGATAAAAATAGACGGCAAAACCGCTCCTAAATATTTTGGTGACTTATATAATAAAATTACCAAAAGCAAAAATTTTGACGAATTTTTAAAAGAATCTTATCAGATAATCAAAAAGAGCAGTAATTTATTTAAAATATAAAGCCCAAATCAGCTTTTTAATTTTTGATGATTTAATAAGCGATTAAAAAATTATTCCCCAAAATCCCCAATTTTTGCCCGCCCCGCTAGAACGGAAATTATCAAAATTCAGCATCTGGATTTTCCTTGAAAAAAGTTCTAATTTTGTTCAAGACAGACAGAGAGGTAGGAATTTCAATTAATAATTTAATAAAATAATTTTATGGAAGGCGAAAAAATGTTTTATCCAGAGAAAAAAGAAGAAGTAAAAAACTTTTTACTTGAAGGGCCGGAATTAGTTTCTCCAGAAGAAGAAAAAAGGCAAGAAGACGAAATGACTTTTTCTTTTTCTTCTGACACGAGACGATATTCTCTCGGCCACAAGGAAGGTAGGCCATTTCTTATAGTTGAATATTTTGATTCGTTGCCTGACGAATTAAGTAAAACAGAAAGAGAAAAATTTACAAAAGAAACAAGAAAGTTGGGCAGCACTGAAAAAGTGGTTTATGTTTTAAAATATGGTGAAGTTCCGGAGATATCAGAGGAAATAGAAGAATCTGACCCAAACAAAAGCAAAGAATATCGAGTTGCTAAATCCAGAGACTTTGAAAGAGATATGATTGATGGTTTTATCACTAATAATGCAAATAAAGAAATCATGAGTGAAATTTTAACAAAATACTTAAAATTAAGCTCCGAAGAAATTGCGCAAATCGTTGAACAAACTTTTGAAGCTTATCGCAAGAAAGACTGGGAGGCGACTCGTGCTCTTTCAAGTCGTTTTCCAAAGAAAGTTGCCGAAATGATAAGAAATGAAATTAGAGAAAGAATGTTACCAAAACCGCAAGAAATGGAAATGGCTCAATTAGTTGAGGTTTTAAAAAACAAAAAAGTTTTATTTTATACAGGTGCTGGTATTTCAATAGCAAGTGGCGTTCACAGCATGAATCAATTAGAAGAAACTTTGGGAATAGAAATGTCTCAAAAAGTAGACGGCTTACTTAAAAAGGCCGTTGTCAATCCGCAAAGCGTAATTGATTCATGGGAAGAATTTACAAAAGCCGCTTTTGAAAAACCTGCAACGCCCGCCCATCAATCTCTTAGAAAACTCGCTCAAAAATTGAAAGCGCAAATCTTTACTGAAAATGTTGACCATTTACAAGAGCGAGCGGGTGTAAAAGCGATACATTTAACTGGTCCTTGGCTTAAGGAAAATGTCCGACCAGAATGGTTAAAAGATATTGATGTGGTGATTACAGTCGGGCTAAGCTATGATGATAGGGGTTTTCTTGGTTGGTATAAAGAAAATAATCCGAAGGGAAAAATTATTGCAGTTAATTTAAATCAGCCATCTTACCTTGGAAATGAGGATTTTATATTAAAAGGAGATTGTCAAAAAATTATTCCTGAATTGGAAAAAGAATTTGCCGCAAAGAAGTAAAATTAATAAAAAATAAAATCAAAAAGCGGCGCGCTAACTTCGCTGGCGTGAAAAATTGCGGCGGTGGAAAGCGAACAAAGAAAAACAAAATGGGGCACAAATTGAAATTAGTAAAATAACTAATTATGCAAAATATATTTTTAGGCACAACCAGCCAAGCGAAATTGAATATAGTAAAATCTCTCCTTGGCGAAAATTATAATATCATACCGGTCGGGGTTGATTCCGGAATTACTGATCAGCCCCTTGATGAGGATACAACCATACGAGGAGCTATTAACAGAGCAAAAAGGGCCATTAAATCTGATCAAGCGTATGAATTTTCCATAGGTCTAGAGGGAGGATTAACAAAAATTAATGGGCTTTATTACCTAGTCTGTGTCGCCGCTCTCATTGATCACTTTGGCAATATTTATTTGGGAATTAGTAATAAATTACCTCTCCCCAAAAAAGTATCTGATGAGGTGGAAAAAGAAAAACAGTTTGGCGAAGTTATAAGAGAATTTATGAAAGATACAAAAGAAACCTCACCATTATTTATTGATCACATTCAAGAACTTATTGATCGCAAAAAAAGTTTTTCCGAAGCCTTAAATAACGCTTTATTAACCTATAGATTTAAAAAAGAATTTACCTCTAATTAAAAACGGGATTTTACACATTCCACATGGCAATACTTTCCCCTAATACCCTTTATTTCTTCTTCCTCTTTAAACCTATGATAGCCGCGTATTGCTTTTGTCTTTGTAATTGCGTCTTATATCGTCATATAAAAATATTTTTCAATCGCCTATATAAGTCCGCAACATGTTGGAAAATCCAAAGATGTTAATGAATAATTTTCAGATTACACACTGGCTGCGGGACTTGGATTCGAACCAAGATTAACGGCTCCAAAGGCCGCTGTCCTACCATTAGACGATCCCGCAATTATCTAAAACGGCTACTGATTATTATTCTCTGAAACTATTTTTAAAAAGGCAAGCTCTAAGGGTAGCTGCGGCAAAAATGAGTGTCCGCGCAAATCATAAATACCAATAAATTCTTTCAATATCTTCTCTAACTGGCCAGGGCTAAACTTTTTTGCATTTTCATTTGCAAATCGGAATTCCCTCTCTCCCAAAATCTCCTCTAATTGTTTTATCATAGACGGAGAAAAACGCAACAAGAGCATTGAGCGCAAATCTCTTAAAATCAATTTTAAAAACATCTTGATATCCAAATTTTTATCAACCGCCTCCTGAATGATTTTTAAGCCACTATCTCCATCCCTTTTTAAAATTGCCAAAATAAAATTTTCCACCATCTCCCGCGCCGGCACAGATAAAAAATTTCTTACCTCTATACCGGTTATCTTTTTATCTAAATTATTATCTGCCAAAGACAAAATTTGATCTAAAAGCCCTTGAGCGTCGCGAAAAGAGCCGTCTGCCGAAAGGGCGATAAGAGAGGCCGCCTCCTCCTCTATCTCAAAACCCTCGCCTCTGGCAATATTTACAATGGATTTTCGCAAAATATTTTCCGGAATTTTATAAAAATTAAAATTTTGGCAACGAGAGACAATTGTCTCCGGCACCTTTTCTATCTCAGTTGTGGCTAAAATGAAAATGACATGAGAGGGCGGCTCCTCAAGAGTCTTTAACAAGGCGTTAAAGGCCTCTTTGGTGAGCATATGCACCTCATCAATGATATAAACTTTTATTTTGCCATTAAGCGGAGCAAAATGAACGGATTCCTTAAGCGTCCTTATCTCGTCTATGCCGCGGGAGGAGGCAGCATCAATCTCAATCAAATCGGTTTGAGAACAACCGGCCTCTCTTGCCAAAATTCTGGCAACACTGGTCTTCCCTGTTCCCCGCGGTCCGGAAAAAAGATAGGCATGAGAAATCCTTTTAAGCCTTATGGCATTTTTAAGAATTTCCACGATATGATCCTGGCCCAAGACATCATCAAAAGTCTTTGGCCGGTATTTGCGATACAAAGCCAAATTCGCCATCAGTTAAAATTTTATCACAGAAAAGCGCTATTACCAAATTAAAAATTACCCACTACACATCACGAACTACAACCTTAACCCTTTGATACTCTCCCCAATCGCCCTTTCTTAAAATCCCGGGCTTGGCGCCAAAATATCTAACCACAGAGGTGGCATTGGCCGTACCCAATTGAATGGCGTATTCAATATCACCGCCCGAATGAATGTATCCGGAAACAAAACCGGAGCCAAAGGCATCGCCTGCCCCTGTTCTATCTACAACAGGAGAATCAGGCACGCCGGCCTCATATCTTTTTTTGCCGTCAGAGACAGCCACGCCCCGCGGACCCTTTGACATCACCACAATACCTTTTACTATCTTATCTAATTCATTAAAAATCTCGCCCTCTTTTTCCATCTCATATTTTGTCTCCAAAACCATGGCCGCCTCATCCTCGTTTACAATAAAAATATCAACATCGTTTAAATAGGAATGCATCCTCTTTCCCCAAGAAATTTCTTTTTTGCTGGGGTTATAAGCCACCTTTGTATTATTTTCTTTTGCCCACATCAAAGCCTCTTTTAAGAGATTTTCATTTCCGGCCAAAGAATCTAAATATAGCCATGAGGCCTTTAGGCTCTCCCAATTAATCTCTTTTTCAGTTAATCCATCGCTGGCTCCGCGGTATTCTAAAATTGTCCTCTCTCCCTCCTCTGTCACCAAGATAACCGAATAGGCTGTTTTTAAAACCTCATCAACTTGAATCAAATCCTCTATTCCCTCTTTTAAAATATCTTTTTTAACCTCTTTACCAGAGACGTCGTCACCAACTCTACTGATACAGGCTGTTTTAAAACCCTGTCTGGCAAAGGTTACTGCAGCATTGGTCCCGCCGCCACCGGTTGTAAAGACGACCTCCGGAATCACCAGCTTTGCGCCAAGAGGAAAATACATCTCCTTACCCGTAGAGGAATCCTTATTCTCTCTGGTTAAAAAATCTTTACTCTTAAAAAAGCCGTCTCTTGTGGCAGAACCAATGGTTAAGACATCATACATAAATTAAATTGCGATTTTAAATTTTAATTTTTTATGATTTTCTTGAAATGACTCTTTTTACTGCCTCAATGATATTTTCTGATTTCAATCCAAAGGCCTTAAGCAATTCATCAGGCTCACCCGATTCTCCAAACCGATCTTTTACTCCAACAATCTCTACGGGTATTGGAAACTCCTGAGCCAAAATTTCGCAAACAGCCGAGCCCATTCCGCCAAAAGCCTGATGCTCTTCAACAGTTACTGCGCACTTTGTCTTTTTTACAGATTTTAAAATGGTTTCCTTATCCATTGGTTTTATCGTGTGATTATTTATAACCTCTGCCTCAATCCCCTCTTTAAAAAGTTTTTCAGCGGCCTTTAATGCCTCATAAACCAGGGGGCCACAGGCGATTATTGTGACATCCTTTCCCTCAGAAAAAACCTCTGCCCTGCCAATCTCAAAGGGCGTTTCCTTTGTGGTAAAAACAGGTGTCTTCTCTCTGGCAAAACGAATATAGACCGGGCCTTTAAACTTTGCCGCCGCAATCGTCGCCTTTTCTGTCTCTATAGAATCGCAGGGCGCCAAGACAACCATATTGGGTATAACTCTGGTAATGGCGATATCTTCTATTGCCTGATGCGTCGCGCCATCAGGCCCAACAGAGACACCGCTGTGAGCGCCGGCAATTTTTACATTGACATCGTTATAGCAAATTGTTGTCCTAATCTGCTCCCAGTTTCTACCGGGAGAAAACATTGCATAAGAAGAAATAAAAGGGATCTTCCCTATAGCAGCCAAACCCGAGGCCAAAGAGGCCATATTCTGCTCGCCAATTCCCACCTCTATAAATCTATCCGGAAATTCTTTTTTAAAATCGGATATCTTGGTAGATTCAGTTAGATCCGCGCACAAGGCAACCACCTCTTTATTTTCTCTTCCGGCCTCTACTAAACCTCTGCCAAACCCAAAGCGGGTTGGCTCCTGTTCAATATCTTCTTTAAATAAATTTTGACTTAATTTTGGATTTAATTTCATATTTTTTTAAAAAATAACTTACCTAAAAATTTAATCTAATTCACTTCTAATTTTACCCTGTAGCGTCCTCAATTGGCGAAGCGCTATCTCGCCCTCTTCTGGCTTTGGCGGCTTGCCATGCCATGCAAAATCAAATTCCATAAAATCAACACCCTTTCCGGGGATAGTATGGGCGATGATACAAACCGGTTTTTCAAATATTGCCTTGGCCTCTAAAATGGCATTATAAATTTCATTGATATTGTTTCCGTCAATCTCTATAACATGCCAGTTAAAAGCCTCAAATTTTTCTCTTAACGGCTCAAGAGGCATGACATCTTCTGTAAAGCCATCTATCTGAATATTATTTCTATCTATGATTGCCGTCAGATTATCCAATTTATTTTTACCGGCCCACATCAAAGCCTCCCATACTTGACCGCAATCAAGTTCGCCATCGCCCATTAGACAAATGACCTGCTGTTTAGTTTTATTCATCTTAAAGCCGTAGGCCATGCCGCAGGCCTGAGAGAGGCCAGAGCCCAAAGGTCCGGAAGAGGTTTCTATCCCCGGTAATTTTCCTCTATGAGGATGGCCCTGCAATCCGGAACCAAATTTTCTCAATGTCTTAATCTGTTCTAAAGGAAAATATTCTCTTCTGGCCAGGGCCGCATACTGAATCGGACATATATGCCCATTGGAAAGTACAATTCTATCCCTTTCCGGCCACTGAGGATTTTGAGGATCGCTTTTTACCGCATCGGTAAAATACAAGACAGTAAAAACATCTGCCATACCCAAAGCCCCGGCAGAATGGCCTGATTTTGCGGCCAAGAGCATCTCTATCACATCTTGCCGTAATTGATAGGCAATATCTTCTAATTGTTTAATTTGTTTATCGGTTAAATGCATAATTTAAAATTTAATAACTTATAATTTCTAAAAATGGTATAAAAAAAAATTAATCGTCTGACATTAAATTTTTTATCGCCTCTTCTACCCCCTCCGGGTCGGAAAAAATGGCAGTGGCAGAAACAATTATATCTGCCCCTGCCTCTTTAACCTTTTTTGCCGTCTTTTTGTTTATGCCGCCGTCAACCTCTATTATACACGATTTGCAATTTTTTTTAACTTTTTTAATCCTTTTAAATGTTTCCTCTCTCATCTTTTGGCCTGCCGGCCCGGGCGGCACCCCCAAAATCTGATAGACATCAACTCTATCTTTAAAACTTAAGGCATTAAAAACTGATTCCTCAGGGCTGATGGCTATCCCCACCTCCTTTCCCTCCGCTTTTATCTTTTCTATGACAATCTCGGGATTAGAGGTGGCCCCTATATGAAAATAAAATCTTTTTACCGGAGAATCTATCCACTGATCAATCTTTTTTTCCACTTCATTTACCATCAAATGAGCCTCTAAATTTAATTTTGTCTCAAAATTTAATAAATCTTTCGGATTATGCCAGGTTAGACTTTTACCAAAGGTACCGTCAGAGATGTCTAAATGCGCCCACAAAACATAGGGCTCTACCATCTTTATCTTTTCTTTTACCTCCTCAAAACTTTCGGCATTAATAGAGGGAATGAGTAGCATAAAATCTTTTAGGTCAACTAAAAATTAGGTCATTAGGTCAATTTTATTAATTCTTCTTATGTGCCTTTCCTCTTTAGAAAATTTTGTATCCAGCCAAAGTCTGACAATTTGTTTTGCCTCATCTTCAGATAAAAATCTCGCTCCCAAAGACAATATATTGGCGTCATTATGCTCCCGGGATAAACGCACAATATTTTCATTAAAACTATAAACCACTGCTGCCCTCACCCCCTTTTTTCTATTGGCAACCATTGCCTCGCCCTGTCCAGAGCCGCCAAAGATTATTCCCTTACTATTTTCCGGATCTTTTGAGACAGCCTCTGCCGCCTTAGAGATAAAATCAGGGTAATCATCAGTCTCATCATAAAAATGAGCGCCAAAATCTTCTACCTCGTATCCCAATTGAACAAGATAAAATTTAATCTTCTCTTTTAGCTCAAAGCCGGCATGGTCAGAGGCTAAATAAATCATAAAAATTTCTAATTATTCTAATTTGTAATTTTATTTCACTTTTAGAAAACTGATGTTAATTAAGCCAATTAGATCAATTTACCAATCTTTTTCCCACATACTCTGCCATCTCTGCCAGTCTACAGGCATAACCCCATTCATTGTCATACCAAGAGACAACCTTTACCAAATTATCTTTAACCATGGTCAACGGCAAATCCACAATAGAGGAATACGAATTACCCTTAAAATCCATAGAAACCAATTCTTCTTCAGAAACTGCCAAAATTCCCTTTAGCTCGCCCTGAGAAACTTTTTTAAACAAATCATTAATCTCTTTGACACTAACACTCTTTTTGAGATTGCAAATAAAATCTGTTATTGAGACCGTGGGCGTTGGCACTCTTAAGGCAATGCCGTCTAATTTGCCATTAAGCTCCGGGATGGTCTTTGCCACGGTCTTTGCCGCTCCGGTGGTGGTGGGGATGATATTTAAGGCAGCTGCCCTTGCTCGGCGCAAATCACTATGAGGCAAATCTAAAATTCTCTGGTCATTGGTATAAGAATGAACAGTGGTCATAAAACCTCTTTCCACTCCAAAATTATCATTTAAAACTTTTACCACCGGCGCCAGACAATTGGTGGTGCAAGACCCCATAGAGATGATGTCATCTTTTTCCCCATCATACTTTTTTTCATTTACGCCCAAAAGATATGTTGGCACCTCATCGCTTTTTGAGGGCGCGGAGATGATAACCTTTTTTGCTCCGGCCTTTAAATGTTTTTTGGCACCCTCAATATCGGTAAAAACTCCGGAACACTCTAAAACCACGTCAACGCCCAAATCCCTCCACGGCAAATTTGCCGGATCTTTTTCTTGAAAAAAGCTAATGCCTTTAAGACGGCTGTCATCTTTTAAATCAAACCTGCCGTAGACGCTATCATATTTTAAAAGATGAATTAAAGTCTCTTTATCTGTTAAGTCATTAATGGCCACCACCTCTAAATTGGGATGGTTTTCTAAAATTCTTTTAAATGCCGGCCGGCCAATGCGGCCAAAGCCATTGATTGCTATCTTCATATAATTAGATTATACACCAACGTCACACGCCGCGCAAAACTAAATGTGTTAGACATCGGAAGTCTAACATGATAAAATAAATGTAAAGATATGCCACGAAGAAAAAATATTTCAATTGGCGAATATTATCATATTTATAATAGAGAAAATTCAAAACAAAATCTTTTTCTTGACGAAAGAGACTGGATAAGATTTCTTTTTCTTATTCTCTATCTACAATCACCTACTCCTTTTTATAATATGGGACGCGCCGTCTCTTATTTTGTTAGACATCGGAGATTTAACACTCCAATTGAAGATGTCATAAAAAATCGTTACGTTGAATTAATTAATTTTTGCCTAATGCCGAACCACTTTCATATCACCGTCTGCGAAACTAAAGAAGGAGGAATTTCTAAATATTTACAGCGCATACAAATCGCCTATACAAAATATTTCAACACAAAAAATAAAAAATCTGGTCACCTGTTTCAAGGGTCTTTTCGCTCAGTTCATATAAAAGACAATGAACAATTGCTCCATCTTTCCGCCTACATTCACAGGAATCCAAGAGAAATAATTAAATGGAAAGACAAGGAAAATCTATATCCGTGGTCAAGTTATACGGATTATATAAACGAAAACAGATGGGGCGATCTTTTAAAACATCAAATTATCACAGAACAATTTTCGTCACCAAAAGAATATCAAGATTTTGTAGAAACAAGCGGAACAAAATTAACAAAATTATTACTTGAGGATTAAAAGTGTTAGACATCGGAAGTCTAACAAAGTCTAAGTCTAACAAAGTCTAATTTGATGTTGGACCTGATGACGGAGTTGAAGTTGACTCTATATTACCAGGCGGCACTTCACTTATTGGAACGGTTGAAGAGGCTTGATTATTATCATTGGCTGGTTGGCTATCTACTGGTTGACTATCTAATTGTGGTGACGTCTCTTGAGAATTTGAGCCAGTTGAGCTAGAGGGTGTCTCCACTCCGGCTTCTGGCGCCGGTTCTGGCTGGGGTTCAGGTCCAAGAGTAGGCGTGGGTTCTATTGGTTCTGTTGGTTCTGGTGAAGGTACAGACGCAGGTGATGGAGATGAGACAGACGAACCGGACATAGGAACTACTGTCGAATTTCCATTTTGTCCTAAAGAATAAGTTGAAAAAATTATCCAGTCAAAGGGAATATCAGAGGAAACCGGGCTAGCTATGCTGACAACAAAACCCTGTCCTTCTTTTATTTCTGTCACAGCCAGCGAAGTTGAAACCGCCACCTTTGGTGTAATAAATACTTTAGAATTGGCAGTAATTTTATTATTTAACACCATCACCGAAGCGGTTCCTGCTGGTAAAACAGCACTACCGATAATCTGATTTTCTCCGCTTGCCAATTTTATCTCTCCTCCGGGCAATAAAGTAAAGACGCTGGCAAAGAAATCTTTTACCACCGCCACTTGGGCAATAATCTTTTGCACAACAAATTTTGTCAGCTCCGCTCCCTTTGTAAAGGCCTCATTAGATAAATCAGCAATGGCCCCTGAAATATCGGTAATCTGTTCCGTAATATCTTGAACCAACTCCCCTATGCCCATATCAAATCCCTGATTGAGTTTAACCAAAATATAACCGGTTGTGCTTGCGTCATTACCATTAAAATCTTCCAGGGCATATCCGATAATATATCCCGGCCGTCTTGCTTTCATCCCCACGCCAGCTACACTGGAAGAGGTTATTCTATCGCCTTTGGCGATTGGGCCGTTTTCTCCGGAAACCAAAACCGGCACCCGGCCCACTAATCCCACCTTAACCGTCTTATCCGTCTCTGTCCCCAAAACAGTATGTGGAGACAGACTGACAACCCCCAGCATGTTTTTGTCGTATTTCTTATCTGCCAGTTTCACTTTGGCTATATCGCTTTCATCAATGGAGACAATGGCTCCCTCTTTAAATTCATCAATATCATTCATCAAATACGCCTCGCTGATATCAGCGCCCTCTATAGCATTAAAATCAGGCGCAGGAAAGGCCTCGTTTGAAACTATTATTCCACCCGGAGGATCATCCATCCAGAAACGAATCATAGAAAGATTGATGCGCGGATCAAAGTTCGCTGTTCCATTGCCGGCAAAATCTGCCACCACCACAGCAGGAGCAAGATTGGCAGAGGGTATATTTGTTGTATGGCTTGCTACCATTGATCCGTTTATAAAGAAATTAACGCTTGTTGTTGTTACCTCAATACGCATTCTCTGGAAAGTTGTTGATGATGTCGCCACGCCGGTATCTGTCATTGTTTCAACATTATTCATACGGGTGATTGCCAACCAATTTGGCGTGGTGGTTGCGGCAAAATAAATGCCGTTTATAGGAAGAGTGGCAGTATCTGCGCCTATGGTAGAGCCATATAAACCTATGATATAAAGAGGAGTGGTAGTAGAACCGGCTGGCCTTGCCTCTTTAATAAGCGCCTCAAATACAGGGCTGGTTGTGGCAGAGGTAATAAGAGGAGTGCGTACTGCCACACCATCGCCGGCAGTAGGATTTGTATTGCCTCCAGCGCGTAATTGCGTATAAGGGGGGACGGCATTAATAAGGTCGGCACGAGAATCAGTATCAGAATCATATCCGAACGGCCCGCAGAAATTAGCAGTATCTGTGGTTGAAAGGTTGGCGACCAGATTGCTTCCCGCGGCATCGCATCTTAACTCTCTCCATGTTGAATAAATTCTTCCAGCCACCACAAATTGGTCTCTTAAACCGGCGGAACTTGAATTGGTTGTTGTACCAACAGCCACACGCGTAAAGTCCATAGTACCGGTGGTGGTGGCTGTAACAAAAAAGAGAGGTGGCATATCAGTGGAAGTGGCAACCACAAAAGCCGGATTACTATTGGCATTGGGAGAGGTTACCGAAAGCGTTCCCCAGGGTGAGGTGGTGCCGATGCCGACGTTGCCGTTTGCCAAAAAACGCACTTTCTCATTATTATATCCTCCAGGAGAAAATGAAACATAAGAACTTCCACCAGATGATGAAACGCCATTTGTCATAAAAACAACAGGATAATCATCTTGAGTATAGATGCTAAATCGTTCGCCAACTGCATACGCAGAGCCACTATACTGGAAACTTGCAAATCTTCCATTACCATTTAGCAATTGAATGCCTGCAGCAGAATCAGCAGATGTATTTTGAACTATTGCCCAAGTCCTACCACCAGTTCCAGTGCCAGAACCAGATATATGAAGCGGCGATGTTGGCCCCGTTGTCCCTATCCCCACATTGCCATTCTGCAACACTGTCAAGCCAGAGGAGCCGGCAACGTTAAGTCCTCCTGATATTGTTGAGGTGGCAGTGGAAGAGGTGGCAGTAAACCAGCCAAAGGTTGGGCCAGAGGTGGCAGTGAGAGTGGTAGAATCAACCCAGCTTGCAAGCATTCCTGCTGTGCCGCCGGAAACTCCTCCTCCTGTTGGCCAGGTTGTTCTACAATCTGATGAGAGACATAAGGTGGTGGCTGATAGGGCTGTGGTTGAGGCATAGTTCATTGTTGTTCTTCCTGTGATGGTGTCTATTGTAAATACCGATGTTGTTGCTGAGTTTAATATCTGAAAGGCTGTGGCTGAGTCAGAGGTTGTCTGGAGGGTTACATTTCCTCCGTAGACAGAGAGTTTGGATAGAGGAGTGGTGGTGCCGATACCGACGTTGCCGGCGCCGGTTATCACAAATGGCGAGACTCCATCATAGTACATGGCATAATTATTAGTGCCAAAGGCCTGGTTTTCCATATACAAGCCATAGTGATTATCCATAGTACCACCGAAATGGTCGGGAGAATTAATATACAAAGAATAATCAGTGCCAATATGAGTAGTGCCGCTAAAATAACCATCAGTTCCGGTACGTAAATAAATTCCATAATTTGTGCCGATATTGCCAACAGAACCAGAACCAGCAACAGTATAAGCACTAATATAGGCGCCGTAATTTTCATATATGGTGTTGCTGGTTCCGCCGTAGGAATTATTATAAGACTCCGTCTTAAGACCATACTGAGAATATACGGTACCTGTGCCACTGTGGACAGCATAAAAGTACGCAGTATAATTATGATCAACATCACCTGAACCTTTAACATAATTACCGACATACATAGAATTTAAATCGTAGATATTCTTCGTGTTAGCGGGATCTATTTGTGTATAAAGAACTTGGGAATAAATTGCTTTATCATCCTCTGTAGGAGCCATTATGAAATTCATTGATAGCGGCTCAACATAGCCATAATCTGTATTGATGTCAGTGTACGTCTTAGACAAAGTCAAAAGCGCTGAGTTATCATTATCATCTGCATCCCTGCCCGGCGGATAATTGACAATATCACCTATTGCCATAGACCCACCAGAAAGCGCCACATTACCAACAATATCAAGAGAATAGGCAGGTGTTGTCGTCCCAATCCCGACGTAGCCGCTTGAAGCAATAGTAATTAGATTAGTTCCAGCTCCATTTCTTATCATTAAGCTGTCAGTTATTCCTGCGCCTTGGTAATTGGAGAGGATGGTGAATTTCTTCTCAGCATTTCCGGCTGAGGTAATATCAAAGGAAGCGGTGGCGGTGGAGTCAAAGATTGATAGTTTAGAGGTGGGAGAAGTGGTGCCAATACCCAAATTGCCTGCGGCGTTCACAGTTAACAGTTCGCTGTTCGCGGAATCAACAATAGACAGAAAGGGAGCGGTTTGGCCGCTGACTCCTTGTAATTTCAATATTGTATCTGCGATCTGCGAACCGAGAACTGTCAACCGCGCCGAAGGCGCTGTCGTCCCAATCCCGACGTTGCCCGAGGAATTAATATAGAACGCATTTGATATTGAGGCGGTAGTTGAGGTTAGGTTTAACCTTTCAAGACCGCCAGCTGAGATAGAAATGGAATCAGCGGCTTTTCTGAATAAACCAGTGTTTT
>Ga0078972_1000351_pt1 | contig 191055 bp, 185 predicted proteins | sample YelNatPaOPGAMG01_FD_67568 | JGI IMG/M metagenome (GOLD analysis project Ga0078972, IMG submission 67568) | Hot spring thermophilic microbial communities from Obsidian Pool, Yellowstone National Park, USA - OP-RAMG-01 (SPADES assembly) (version 2) | ecosystem: Environmental > Aquatic > Thermal...
ACTTTCATAGGTTCTTTATTTATTAATACTGGGTTTTCCGCCTGGGGGTTGATTTCTATTTTATCTTTAGAAGACACTTCAGTTATGGGGGCTAATTGCATTTTCTCTTCAGCAGAGATTTCAGAATAAATAAAAAAAATTGATAGTCCGGTTATTAAAAAAAAGAGTAGTTTCTTATTCATATCTTTGTGATATAAAATAATTTTTCCATTTGTCAACTTCTCCTATCTACTTTGAAAAATAAAGTTATTATCGTAAAAACTCCTTAATGGCATTAAAAACCGGTCTTTTTGTTCCATCATGCCGAATTAAGCCCCAATTTGCGCCTCCGCCAGTTCCCTCATAATCTTTTGGCAAGCGCTCATCGCTCCAGTAATACCAAGTAACTGGTAAATTGTTTTTAGCCGTTTCAGTATAAAGAAATTTTGCTAATCTTGCTTGCTCTTCTTCTGAAACCTCGCTAGTTGGTTGGCCGATTTCACTAATGACTAATGGCCAGCGATTATTATATTTCGCCACTAACGTTTTTTCGCGAGCAATGGCTTCTTTAATTAGCTCTTCTTGTAAATATGGATTAGCGCCATAGGGATGAAAACTTAAAATATCAAAATAATCGCCGCCACCCAAAGCCAAAACTTTATCTTCAAAACCAGTATTATCTCTTCCTTCGGCGCTTAAAGTAACAATGACTTTAGCATTGGGATTGGCTTTTTTGATAACCGGATAAGTTGCCTTAAGTAGTTGAACAAACTCTTCCGGCGAACCATATTTAAATAATTCAATACTTGGCTCGTTCCATATTTCCCAAAAATAAATAATATTTTTATTGTTCTCTACTTCTTTGGCCACAAACTTTTGCCAATTTGTCATTTCTTCAGCGGTAAACGGTCGATCTTTGGGTTTACTATTTTCTCCATGTAGAACTCCTATCGGATACAAACCTTGTTGGGCTGCATGAATTGCTATTCGATTAACTACATAACTATTAGCTCCAAAATAATAATCTAATTTTATTCCATCAAAACCGGCGGATTTAATATTTTGTAAATCTTTCTCTATTTCGGTTGTCAGTTGTGGAGCTGGCATATTTTTATCACCAAAAGTCACCGTAAAACTACCCGTTGCAGCTCGGACAAGAGATTTATAAACAACGCTTTGATGCGGATATTGAAGGGCGGGCGTACTTAGTTTGGTTAATTTTGGAGTAATAAAAAGTTGATATAAATAATAACCAGTTATTAATAAAATAAAAAATATTACAATAAATAAAATAATTTTTAGTGGCTTTTTCATAAAAGATGTTATTTTGTTGACGAAATAATATTTTTGTAATAATCTTTTTCACTGATTAAAATTTCTGAGGTATAACGCATCGGATCGTTGGCAAAAGAGGCGCCGGTAAAAAATATTTTTTCCGCTCCGTTTTTCAAAGCGTTTTTAACACTGTTTTTAAGTCTTTCAACATTCTCCGCCACATTATTTCCTTGAATATTTTCTGCCTCAGTTATCCAAATTGGTTTTTCAATTTTATAGCTGGCCAGTAAATTTTTGTAAGCAGTAACATTTAAGTCGTTAGCGCTTAAAGCAGCTGGTTCATTTTTATCTTGATTAGGTCCGGAAAGGCAATGAACATTAGCAATATCAAAAACATCGGTAATTTTGGGAGAGGCTAAAACTTTTTTCCAATACTCAACTGCTTCTTTTTGCACACCGGCAGGAGCGGCAATTAAAACCTTGGCGTCAGCATTGGCCGCTTTAATAGCTAAATACGATTTTTGCAAAAGCTTGGCATAATTTTCTGGAGTGTCAAGATAAAACACCATACCAAAATCGCTTTTGGGATCTTTGGTTAAATCAGGCTCATTTCCAATCTCATAATATAAAATTGGGGAAAGCAATCCTTTCATATCATCCTTACCGTCTCCATCATATCTTTCCACTAAAGCAGTAAGCCATTTTTCATAAGCATTCCAGTTATTGGGATTGCATCGATAATAAGGCAATCCCGGCGTCTTAAAATTCCCCTTGCTTCTTGGCAACATTTCGTCGTTAGCAGAAACTTTACATTTATCGCCATATACTTTCTGATCCCAATCGGCAAAGGGGAAAATAGTTATAAGAAGATTTAAGCCTCTTTTCTGCGCCTGCATTACAACTTTATCGGTTTCGGAAAAATCAATTGGCGCATTTTCTTCTTTTTGCATTACCCCCCAAACAAAATAGCCAAAATTTGGTCGCAGCCAAGTTGCTCCCATTTCATCGATTCTTTCCAAATCGATATTTTCAGCATCTCTTAAAAAACCGAACTTTCCATCAACAAATATTTTTGTTTTGTTTTCAATTTTATTTTCAACTGAAGTATTTTTTAAAACTTCTTTGGAATAAACTAAAAACAGCCCTAAAGCAATAATAACCAAAGTTGTAATGATGGCAATCTTTTTCATATTTTCATTATATTCTTTATTATAATTTTATTCACTTATTTTTTATCTTTCGCTTAAAATTTAAAATGACTGTTTTAAAATCCGGGTACCGTCCACAAAATATCAGTTGTAAACGATACTTCTACTTGTAATGATAACATAAAAAGTATATAGATGGGGCATATGAAAAAATATAAATGCCCGATCTGCTTAACCACAAAAAAAGTTGTCAAACAAAGAAAAAGAAAGACAACTTTAGTTTTTCTTTGTAAAACATGCAAAAAGTATTTTTCAACAAACACTCATTTTCTTGACAGAAAAGAAATCCTTAATGATCATCTTGACGGATTATCATTTAGGAAGTTGGCTATTAAATACGATATATCCAAATCTAAAGCTTGGGAGATATGTAACGAAGAGTTTAAAAAGTTGCCCAATAATAACCAATTTACTTTCAACTACTGTAGCAGATTTTCCCATATATTTCTTTTTGATGGTTAATACTTTAATGTAGCTGATCGTTCTCATGACTGGGTATTACTTTGAGGAATTGATTATCTTCGTCATGATATACCTGTTGTCGTCTTAGATTCCGCTATCTTAGAGGTAAAACGGGGGTAGAGATGACAAAAAAAGATCGGGTTGATATACCGGCCTTATTCTAAACACTAACTGTCATCCTGTGAACGCTTCTCGGGATAAAAGGGCAATTTGTCACCCTTCTGTCCCACCTGGCTCGAACGATGGTATGATTTCCGACGAATAGACTGGGCAACTGAGCTGGAATACCCTAGGTTTACGAACAATGAAGTGAACAGGTTCTTGAACTTTTAAATTCTAATTAACTTTTCCAACCATGGAATATGTTCCTTTTTTCGCTTCCACCATAAATCTTCCCAGATATAATGCACGGCTAACTGCTTATAATCTCCATATTTTTCAAAGTCTTTTAGAAGTTTTTTAACGGGCACAGGATTTTCAGGATCTTTATCAAAAAAGAGCTTGGAATAGATTTTCTGTTCCCAAGGAGAAATATGATTGAAAAAATCCCAGTGATGGAAAACATCAAATAAAAGATACCAAACCGTGGCTTGTCCCACTCCGTATAACTTCAGTAGCTCTTTCATCTGAGTTTTCCTGTCTTTTTGACGCAGTTCTATCTCGTTCATTGAACCCCGAGCAAAGTAGTCATCAATTCGCTTTATCGACTTGGCACGGTAGCCAATTTTTAAGGCTCGCAGTTCCTCTTCGGTAATATTTTGCAAAGCTCCAGGCGACCAGAAGCACCAAAGTTTCTTGTTGTCAAATTCCAAAGGTTTCCCATATTTCTCCAGTAGCGCCTTAAACATCTGGCTAGATCGCCTGATAGTAGCATTTTGTAACACTATACCGATAATCAAATACTCATATAAAGAGCTGGGGTGTCCTGGGCGCATTCCTCGCCATCGTTTTATTATCTCGCCTAAATCTTTATCCTTTGAAAATTGACTGTAAAAACCAGTAAGATCCAATTCTAGGTTATATCGATATTTAATCTCCTCAATTAGAGAATTTAACAACTTTTTATCTGGTCTTAAGACCGCATAGATAGTTATAAGAACTCCTGGTTTTTCCACTGTTCCTTTATTTTCAAACTTTAACCCAAACTCTTGGTCTTGCCAGCACCAAGTCTGCCATCTTACTCCAGGCTTCCAATAATTATCGCCAGAGGTAAAATGATCAGGTTTATGAAAAGTGGCGTCAAAATTGAATGGCACAGTTGGTTTGATTATGGCTTGATCTACTCGTTTTATTTCCATTTTGGGAAATTATAGATTATTTTGAAACAAAAAGCATTTCATCTGGATTTTTGGCTTTAATTCGTGTATAATACTCCTATAATATCTGTAAATTACTAACCTCTGCCTAAGAGGTTTTTTATTTCAAAAATGAAAGATGATAATTAAAGAGATAGAAAGTAGTTCTCTAATAAATAAAAGTCAGTTACCCGAAGTTGACTATGTTGCGAATCCATATGTTGGCTGCGGTCATGGATGCGTTTACTGTTATGCTCGATTTATGAAAAGGTTTACGGGACATCAAGAAGTGTGGGGTGAATTTGTAGATGTAAAAATGAATGCAGAACAACTAGCTGAAAAAGAATTAAGGAAGGTTGGAGAAAAAACAGTCTTACTTAGTAGTGTAACAGATCCTTATCAACCGATAGAAAGAAAATACCAGCTAACCAGGAAAGTGTTACAACAGGCTGTCATTAATCACACTCCAATTTCGATACTGACAAAGTCCAGCTTGGTTTTACGAGATTTAGACTTACTAAGCCAATTAGATTATTGTGAGGTGGGCATGAGTTTTTCTACAGCAGAAGATAGTGTTAGAAGAGTTTTTGAGCCCAGAACAAGTACTGTAGACCAAAGATTAAACGCCTTAATAGAGATTAAAGGGGTAGGAATTAGAACCTATGCTTTCTTAGGACCAATCCTTCCAGGACTAACTGATTTAGAGACTTTATTTGAGCAGTTTGCCAGAGTAAGGGTTGATTGGGTAATGGTAGAAAACTTAAATATGGAGGGAACAATTTTTCCTTCTCTCACAGAAACTATCCAGAAACATTATCCTCACCTAGCTGAATTATATTATCAAATAAAAAGAAAACCCCGAGATTATTGGGATCCTATAAGAACTGAAATATCTGAATTAGCTAATAAATATCAACTGCCAGTTAGACTGTATTTTAACCATTAATTATGAATAAGGAACTGTTAGTAAGCCCTGAGGCAGAGAATAAACCAAGAATAGATTTTATCTGGACATTGGATAGAATTTGTGCTTGGAATTGTCCTTTTTGTTGTGTCGACGCTCTTTATGTTCACAAGAAAGGCTCAGAAATATTAGTCCAATCTAATGGAAACAATTTAAGTTTTCCGTTTTAAAAAGGCGAGGGAGATTTATATACACAAGCTGCCAAAAATCTTATACAAAGACGCCTGGCGTTATCTACAGATGAAAAATTAAGAATACTTGACAATCTAAGTGGCGTCAATCCCAGAATCGATTTTTCTGGGGGTGATTTATTGCTCCTACCTGAAAATTTAGAGGTAATAAAAAGGGCATCAGAATTATTTGGAAGAGGTAATATTGGCATAACAACAACGGGAGTAGGAATGGAGAGAGGTCAAGTCGCTGATTATTTAGATTATATTAGTGAGGTCGAATTTACATACGATCAGACAGATGAATACGATTATCGACAGACTGGATATAATAGTTCTAACTTAGCCGCTGCGATGAAGCTACAAAGCGAAGGAGTAAAAACCAGAGCATTGATTCCCTTAACACAGTCAAACTCAACTCCTGAAGCAATCAGAAAAATCTATATAGCCTTACACTCTGCTGGTGTTGATTCTATCTTACTTATGAGGGTATTTCCTGTCGGGAGAGGAGCATCATCTTCTCCTCAACCCCTTGGAAAAGAAGAGTATTTAAGATTGATTCAAGAATATCAAGCGCTTGAAGGAATTTATGGGGCTCCCAGAGTAAAACTTCAGTGCGCACTAAAATATCTGTTTCCCGCTAATCTTTCAGACAATCCATGTGGTTTTTTGTCTTCCTCATTAGGAATCTCTGACAGGGGGCAACTAATCGCCAGCGCTTGGGCATATGACCAAAATGGACAAATTATTAGCCCTGAATTTGTTATAGGTGATTTAAAAGTGAGTAAAATTGGGGATTTAATCTCTCAGGAAAGAATTCAAAGTCTAATCTCAAGAAAAGATGAAAATTTTGGGCATTGTAAGATATTTGCTTATTTAAACGAGAGTAGAAAACAAGGTGTTGATCGTCTTTTTGCAAAAGCTGACCCCTTATATTTATCAGGTTAATTTACTTACTATGAGTAATATAGAAACATTACGCTATAAAAAAGAGCTTGTGCTTAATGAGGAAGAGCTTTTAGATTTCATATACCGTTCTAAAATGTTGGGTTTTGCGAAAACAGATATAAAAGTTAGCCAATCAGACGGATCATCTCTCTACTCTAACAGAGAATTACCTTGGTTATATACCGATACTTATTGTGGAAATACAATCGAGAGGGGGCAAGAAGATGTTTACTATGATATGGTTTTAGTTTGGTCAATGCAATACAGGGGAGGTTACTATATACCATACTGGAAAGAAGCCGAGGCGTTATCAATTTTCTTGAAGGAGGCGTTACTTAGAACACCTAAACAATTTCCTTTTAGGGGTCCAGAAGAATTTTCACTCGACCAAATAACTTTTGGTGAGAGAATAATAGATGGTAAATTTTTATACCATAATCAATGGGAGGGTAATATTGGGCATTTTGTGGGTCGGGAGTTTATCTATTGGAGAGACGATTTAGTTTTCTATCATGACTATATGGGCGGTATTGTCCGTAATAAATATTTTCCAGTAAGACTGGTTACTGCGGACTCGGAGCACGAATCTAAAGCTAATGATCAAGCATTGAGATTTTATCCAGATCGTAGATTGACTAATCCTCCAAGATAATAAGCCCTATAAATCAGATTGCCTTCCAAAAGTATTTTCTCCTTACCAAAATACTGACTTATTTCCCCTTTCCAAGTATTTTGGTAAACAAAATTATTTTTTGTATATTCCTTAGGTCCTCTTAAAGGAAATTCCTTAGGCACCATAGAGAGTGCAGATTGGAGGAATTTGTAAACCTTTTCAATTGGTTGATTTACATCCTCTTTAATAAAACCATAGTAAACCATTACCCACACAGGTTTATTTTTATAAAAAACTACTGTTCTACCACCAAACGGTTCTCCACCGAAAAAATTATCAGACATTTTCCAATTATCATCCTTGTAATAAATTGTTGTGGAACTGTCTTCCTCTTTCACCCAATCTTTATATCTACCTGTTGCATAACCAAATTGGCTTGCTTTATATAAAAAGGCGCTTAATTCATTAATCTTGATCTTCATAATATTTTATTTCTCAATATCTATATTTTAATCTAAACTGGTGAAATATAAAACAGGATTAGAATTTGAAGTATCTGCCTGATAGCGGCTGTTGTCTGGCGTGAGACTTTCGTGGCTGGGTTGGCAAGTTTTACATCTATTGGGTTTTACCAGCCTCGTTGGGCGTTTGTTGCAAAAAATCCCTAATTCTTAAATAACGGCACAGTGTTCCAATACTGAATCTGTTTATTGCCATCAACGGTAATACGGATAGTCGGATAAGAGTATGGTCTGCCCTCTAAGCCTTCAAAATACTCTCCGAAGCGGTTAATGAGACTAATTGTTCGAAAGTGGAAAAATTAGACAATTTTCAAAACAAAACTTTCGGACATCGCAAAAGTGCGATGTTTCGGGACAAAGGGCAATTTGTTGCCCTCCTGTCCCATCTGGCTCCTCGGGTAGGTGTACTGCGCTAAAGCTTCGTAACACTTCTCCTGCCCTCGGAAAAATCCTTCTTCAAGGCTACTTTTATCAATCTTTTATATGCGAAGGATTTACCCGATCCTGTCTTTAAATAAAGTTCAAAATCTCTGGCTTCTTTTTCGGTCGTAAACGCCCCATACCAAATAAGTCTCCATGACAGATGTGGTTTAGTTGATTTTACTTTACCCGAATTATGCAAGGCCAATCTACTTTTCAAGTCCTTTGCTGAACCAAAATAGAAAATGTGCGATTTTGAACTTAACAAGATGTAAGTATATAAAACATGGTGTACTTACCCTATAGCTTCATAACACTAGAGCATGCCACTCCGTAGCCTTGGCGAAGGATGGCTCCTCGGGTAGGATTCCCTTCGGTAAACTCAGGGTAAACTTTACAGTAGGTTCTCATCTACCAGAAGTGCTTCAACAAGCTCAGTACAAGTATTTATACCAAGTTTTCCTTTTATTAACATCTGTTTCTTTGCTCTAGACCAACCCTTTATTTGCTTTTCTCTTACTGCAGCCTGGTGTTTGTTTCGATACCTTTCACAATATACTAGTTTTACATCAGAAAACTTCTTCGTAAAAAAAGACTTTTTATTTTTGTGTTGCTTAATTCTGTTAATTAAATCTGTAGTTATCCCAACATAAAAAGTTTTCTGGTCGCAAAGAAGCATATAAACGTACCAAATTTCTTTGTGCATAAAATTAGCTTGCACTGAATTAACTGAATGTGCTTGCACTGAATTGACTGAATGTGCTTGCACTGAATTGACTGAATGTGCTTGCACTGAGCTTGCCGAAGTGCTCCGGCGGTAGGATTCGAACCTACAACCATCTCCTTAACAGGGAGCCGCGCTACCGTTGCGCTACGCCGGAATAATTATCTCTGCCTTAAATTATACCAACTTTGAATTTCAAACGCTAGACGGATTTTCTTTATGGACTAGGCTTTAGTTTGGGTTGCAAAAGACTAGTGCTTGAGATAGTATAAAAGAACCTAAACAATTTTTTTGGAGGATCTTATGTCACATTTTGATTTAGTTCAGTTGATTAAAACATTTGGCTATTTAGGCCTTTTTTTTATGGTTTTTGCGGAATCAGGTTTATTTTTTGGTTTTTTCTTTCCGGGTGATAGTTTGCTTTTTACGGCTGGCTTTTTAGCTTCTCAAGGATTTTTACGCCTTGAATTGTTAATCCCTTTATTAATTACTGCCGCCATAAGTGGGGACAGCGCAGGATTCTGGATGGGGGAAAAGCTGGGTGATTGGTTGATGAAGCAAAAGGAGTCTTTTTTTATTCGAAAGAAGAACTTAGTTAAGGCTCAGAAGTTTTTTGCTAAACATGGCGGCAAGGCCTTGATTTTGGCTCGCTTTGTTCCGGCAGTGCGAACTTTTGTTCCTATTGCTGCGGGTATTGGCAAAATGAAGTATCGACACTTTATTTCCTATAATATTATTGGTGGCTCCTTGTGGGCGGCGGGCATTACTTTTGGAGGTTATTTTTTGGGAAGTGTAATTCCAGATGTGGATAAATATCTTTTGCCAATCATTGGGGCTATTATTTTGATTTCAATTATTCCTGTAATTTTCGAAATTATCAAGAAAGAAAAAGAAGAGCCGGAGGAAGAAAAATAAACATCTTGCTAATTCAAAACATTGTATGATATATTTGGTGAAAATGAAGCAGAAATTATTTTTAGGGATCAGTTTACTTCTAGCACCGGTTCTGCTTTCTGGTTGTAGTTTTAGAAATCCGTCGACTGCCTTGCAAATTAATACTGCTCCAGCGGCAAATATTTTTATGGATGGCAAAATGATGGGCAAAACGCCTTATCTTAACAACCAATTAAAAGCGGGAGAATATACTCTCAAGCTAATTCCCGAGGTAACTGATACGCCTCTTTCTTTTTGGGAAGGTAAGGTTAAATTGAATCCGGGTGTTCTGACTTTAATCGATTATGAATTTGGAGCGACGGAAAATGTTTCTTCGGGAGAAATTCTAACCTTGGAAAAGGGAAAAGATAAAAAGAAGGCGGGTTTAACGGTTATTTCCAATCCCGATGGGGCGATGGTTAGTGTGGATGGTGAAATGAAGGGTTTTACACCAATTACTTTGGAAGATATAAGCCCCGGAGATCACCAGATATTAGTTAGCAAAGAAGGTTTTACAGAAAAGCAAGTTAAAGCTAATGCTCAAGGAGGTTATTTGTTGCTAGCTAATGTAAAACTGGCTCAAGAGGGAGTTTCCACGGTAGCCACTCCTTCCGGCGGGCCTGTTTCTGTTACGCCTACTACCAGCCCTGTTCCACAGAAGACTTCTACCGCTGTTGGCGGTCATCAAGTAACCATTAAAGAAACACCCACTGGTTGGTTAAGGGTTCGCGCTGAAGCCAGTACGACTTCAGAGGAAATTGCCAGAGTTAACCCCGGAGAACAATACCCTCTGCTAGATGAGAAAGACGGTTGGTATCAAATAGAATATGAAACTGGAAAAAAGGGTTGGATTTCCGGCCAATACGCTACAAAACTTTAAGGTTCTAACTGCCAATACCATAGAGAATCCAAATTACTAGTGCTCCCCATAAAAGAGCTGACCCTAGGAGAGGTTTATCGGAAAGAATTACTCGTTCGGGCGCTTCTGCTTTAGTTCCTTGATAAATAATACTCAAGTAACGCATAATCCCATAAATTACTACAGGGATTGTAATCATTAGCCATTTATTAGTCCCGGCGATAGTTAACGGCAAAATAATGGGATGGAAAGAAGACCCAATGACTACCGGCGGCGATTCTAAAAAAGTAAACAAAGCCCACGACATCCAAGCTGAGGCAGCAAACATGGCTAAGTAATTGTCTAAAAGCGAAGGTGAATAATGAATTAAAGTTTTGCGATGAGTCGGGGCAATTTCTTTATCCAGCAAAGCTAATTCTGAACGCCTTTTCGCGACAGCCAAAAACAAAGAGACTGAAGTTACACAAAGCAAAAACCAGATAGAAATGTGGTAATTAAGCAAAAGAGCTCCAGCATAGATTCGCAAAAGAAAACTGCCGGCAATAGAAAAAACATCCAAAATCACCTGGTTTTTTAGATAAAAAGAATAAACCATCTGAAGGAAAAAATAGGCCAGACAAGTTAGAAAAAAGAAGAAAGAAAGATGAGAGGCTAAATAAAGACTAGTTAAAGTGCCTATAATGGCAAAAAAACCAGCAGTAGTTCGCGAAAGTTGGCCAGAAGCAATGGGCCGAAGCTTCTTAAAGGGGTGAACTTTATCGCGAGAGTAGTCAACAATATCATTAATAAAATAAACCGAAGATGTTAAGATAGAAAAAATAATAATGCCCCAAGCGGTAACTATAAAACTAGGCCCATCAAAAAGCCGGCCTGAAAAAACTAGCGCCGCGGCTAAACTGAAGTTTTTTAGCCATTGTCTGGGCCGGGCGGTTTTAAGAAGGTTGAGAGTGAATTCAACCACAAAATGCCTCCTAAAAAGATGATTATTAACATGAATATTGTATAGAACTTTTGGGTACTATTCAAATTCAGAGCCACAATGCCCAAAAGAGCGGTGACAGTCCAATAAAAGAAAACAATTCTTTTTTTGCTCCAGCCTAAGGTTAAAAGACGATGGTGAAGATGTTCTCGACCACCCCAAATGGGCAGATGGCCGGCAAAAATTCTTTTAATCACTAAGTAGCTAGCATCAATTAAGGGGATAGCCAGAACGATCATAAGAGTGGCAACTTTGGAAGTAGAGAGAAGTGATAAAACTGCTAGCATGAAACCAGCTAAAGTTTTACCACCATAACCGGGCATGATTTTTTGCGGGTAAAAATTCCAAGGCAAAAAGCCTAAATAAGCTCCCGCGGTGATAGCGGCGAGAATAATGACTGGCCATTGAGTAATGTCCGCAGAAAATTTTAAACTTAAGCCAGCAATGGTTAAAGCGGCAATAACTACAATACCAGGTAATTGTCCTTCTACTCCGCCTGACCAGCCAATAAAGTTCATGGACCAAGCAATCCACAAAAGAGCAAAAATATCAGCCAAAATCCAAAGGCAATGGGAACTGTGGAAAAGATAAAAACAATATTGCGGTTGGTCCAGTCGAATAATTCCCCCAAGTGGATTGTTAATAAAAGCAATGCCTACTCCTGCTCCTACGACTAAGCCGGCGGCTAAGAAATTACTTAAAAGCCTTAAAAGAGGATGAATTTTTTCTTCAAACTTATCATCTAATAGTCCAACTATTAAAGCGACTCCTGCGCCTAATAAAATTCCTGTTAAGTGTTTGTCTAAGGGAAGGAAAAAAAGCGAGACCAGCAAGGCTAAAAAGATGGGAATACCTCCACCACGCGGAACGGGATAGGTATGAATAACTTTGGCCTGACGGTGTTGACGAGGATCGTCAAGAATGCGCCATTTTTTAAAAAAATAAATCACGATTGGCGTAGACAGAAAACTAATTAAGCTTGCTCCCAAAAAGGGAAGCCAAAAAGTGATCAAAGGCATAAGCTAAGTTACCAAGAGAATAATTTTAATGAGAGTAATTAAACCAAAAACCGAAAAAAGGAAGGCAAAAAACTGGCCAATATAGGATAAAAAAGAATCCCCTCTTTTGGCTAGTAGTTTGACGGTAGTGAAGTTAAGTAAAAATACCGCCAAGGAAGAAGTGGGAATTAAGAACAAAAAAGGTTTAGCGGTTAACTGATCCTCCCCCCACGGGCAACTGTAAAAAAGCGGCACTTGATCGGGTAAAGCTGAAAATTTCAGAGTCAAAAAACCCGCTCCTAAAAGAATTGCAGTCAAATTAAGCCAAAAGAGAATTTTAAGATGGTTCTGATTTGGATTTTCAGGTTGGTTCAAAAGCTTTCTCCTTGACTCAAAATATAAACAGTATAATGGCCAAAGTCTGTTAATTGAAAATATTGGCTTTTTAAAAACTGAGCTAATTCTGGAAATTTCCAAGAATCTTCATCGACCACAATTAAAGGAGGATTTTTTTGAGCCAAACTTTGTAAGACAAGATTTTCTTGATGACGCTCCTTAATATGATAGGCAGTAGTGTAAATAGTGACTGGCAAACGCCGAGATAAAGCGTAGAGAGAGGGATCGTCTCCCCAGATAAAAATTTCCTCTGTTGGCTTGGTGCTGGCCTTAATAAATTCTGCCAAACGGTACATTTGGGGCATTTGAGGATTAAAATAAGCAAAGTAAGCTTCTTTGCTCTTCTGACCGAGGATAAACTGAAAAAAGTTTTGGTAATATGAAGGAAGAGGGGCTACCCAAGTTTTTCGCCAGTAGCGCCCTAAAGCCAGCGATAAAATGATTAAAATTAAGGCCATATTAGTAATTATTGGCGGTTTGGTTTTAGGGGACAAAAGTAAACCAAAGCTAATGGCTAGCGGAGGAATGACTTGAATAAGGTAATGTGGATAAGGCCGGCCTGAGAGAGTGGCTCCAAAAAGCGCCAAAACAAACCAGGTAAAGCTAAATAAAACTGTCTCAGGAATCTTTTTTCGATATTTCTCAACCAATATTAATAAAATAAGGGTCAGAACTCCTCGTAAAGCGATTTCTGATTTTAAAAGAGAAAGGACAGAAGAAGAATGAGTGCCGGTTTCCCAAGAAGAAAGATAACCGATCATTTGGACAAAACAAGCATTAAAAAATGGGTGAAAAGCTCCTTTAAGACCGAAATAGAAAAAAGTGAGAGCAATTGGAAGTAAATATCCAGCGATTAGAAGCAATTCTTCTTTGCCAAAATGGAGAAATTTTCGAGTATCCCTTAAAAAAATCAAGAAAATTAGAATGGCGCCAAAATCCAAAACAGCAGGAACTTTAGTAAGAAATCCGCCGGAAAGAATTAATCCCGCTAAAAAGAAATTAATGGCCTGAGGCTTTTTGGTTTTTAGCTGACTAAAAATTAAATTCAAACCGGCTAGAGTAGGCAGGAGGATAAAAATTTCCGCGTTGGCAATATTGCCTTCCAGCAGAAAGGTGGTTAAGAAAGCCAAAAAAAGAGTAGCCGCCTTAAGTTCCCAACTTTCTTTAACAAAAAGTTTTTGGCCTAACTCATAGAAGAAAAAAATTGTGGCGAGAGTTGAGACCAAAAGAAAAACTCTCAGCCAAACCAAAGTCCCGCCGGCCGCGGCGGCTAGCAAATAAATCATGGGAGTTTTGTTGTCAAAAATGTCACGATAAAGTAATCGGCCGCGGGCAATCCCTTGTCCAACAGTCAAATAAACTCCCTCATCACCATACCAGTATGGCTCAAAAAGACTAGGCAGACGCAAAAGAAAAACAACTGTCAGAATTATAAGAATAAACCAATGTTTTCTTAAGAAAGACTTTATCTCTTTCATGGCCGGTTTTATTATACCTTTTCAGTTACTCGATATTCTAGATATTTGCCTAACATCAAACGAGTATGAGCGTCTAGGCCAGGTAGGGCGGCGAAGATAAAGCCCACAATAGGCATAAGAACAAATTCCAGTGGAATAAGGAGAGCGCGCCAGCGGGGAATTTCTTTAGGCCGAGGTGGGCGCTGTTTCGCGTCTACATAGAGAATGATTGCCAAAGAAATTAAACAAAGCGTGAGGATAAAAGAAGAGGTTCTAGGTAAGTTAAAACCAATAGCCGTGCGGGAAAAATTTTTGTTAACTAAAGTGGGAATATTGACCCCTAAGGTAATAATAAACCAGTTGACTGGCCAGAGGAAATGGTCTTCGGTGAAACGAATTACACGAAGAGTTTTTTCCCAAAAAGGAATTTTTCGTGAAAGAAAGTAATTTTTAAAGACATAAGGAGTGTCAGAAACTCCCCAAGCCCAGCGTTTAAATTGTTCGTACTGATTTTTCAATGTCCGCCAAAAGCCAATTGATTCGGCGGCGTCGGCCGAGAGCGGTAGAAAGATGGGTTCTACCTCGATCTGGCCTTCGGTTAAGAAGAAAGCTTTAAAAAACATATGCCAATCTTCCGGAATAACATCTGGATCCCAAAAACCTACTCGCGCCAAAAGGTTATAAGAAAGCGAGTAGTGAGCAAAATTTAAAAGCCGATCGGTTCTAACCAGTTGCGCCATATCCCAAATGGTTCCAAAAGTATTAATGACACGACAAAGAGCCGGCAGACGCCAAAAATTGTTGTAGTAAACGATGGCTGGTTGCCAAAAGCGCTCATAACGATGAGGATTATCTAAGAATTTATAGGCCAAATTCGCAAAATAATTGGGGTGAAAAACATGATCGGCATCACAGGAAGTTACGGTGCAATAGGCGGAATCAATTTTTTTAGTGTCGATAAGTTCTTTCTTAGCCAAAAGAATGCTGGCCCGAGCGTTAGAATGTTTGCCGGCAGTTTCACCTACGGCCAAGATATGCTCACTGATTAGAAAGTGGGCAAATTTACCCTTGAATTTTTTCTTTAATTCAGCCGCTTTTTTTTGCCAGCCTTCTTCGCGGGCTTCAAAACCTAGAACAACGCTGATCTGATCTTTGGGCATGGTTTGAGCAACAATGCTTTGAAGGGTACGCTCAACAATATAAAGAGGTTCCTTGTAAGTACAGATAACAACCAAATGGTGAACATTTTTCCAATCAGGGAAAAATTTCAGCTCACCCAGCCAGTCCATTTTTTTAGAAGCTTCAATGCGTAAGTGGGCGATTACAGCAAAAAATGCAAAAGTAACTGATTTGTAAAGCCAGAAAATATCAAAAAGCAGAACGAAATAAGCAACTGCCATGGGGGCAACAAAAGCCCCCCAAACCGGGAAAAGGATTAAATTCCAGGAAACAAATCCCGGCAAAATTTCCAAAAAACGTTTTAATAATCGCGCTTGGCGAGTTTTATTCATGGTTTTATTCGAGGAAATAATGCTTCAGTTGATTTTATTTTCGGTCCTTTAAACTGTGCCAAAATTTTTTGGGAGGTGATGGGCATAAAGGGCTGAAGATCAAAAGCAATTTGCCGAAGACGAGTGACTATTGGTTTTAGAAACTCAGTTAATTTTTCTTCTGTGAGTTCCCAAGGTTTTCCTTCATTAATTCTTTTATTTTCACTGGTCAGTCTAGTCCAAATTTGCTCTAAAGCTGAATCAAAGCGCAGTTGGTCAATTTTTTCACTCAATCCTGAACTGAAGCCTAAATTTTCTTCAGCGGGAAAATCAGCTTTGGCTTTTTCGCAAAGTTTAGCTACTCTGGCGACTAAGTTGCCCAAACCATTGGCCAAGTCAGTGTTGTATTTTTCAGTCAACTTTTCCCAACTGACATTAGAATCAGAATAGCTAGGGAAAGTGGCGGCAATTAAATAGCGAGTGCCGTCAATGCCATATTTTTCTAAAAGGGCTTGCGGTGAAATGACATTGCCTAAAGATTTGCTCATTTTTTGCCCGTCAATTAAATAAAAATCATGAGTAAAAATAACTTTAGGTAGAGGCAATCCGGCCGCTAGAAGCAAAGCTTCCCAAATGACAGCATGAAACCAAAGAATTTCCTTGCCTAGCAAGTGTAGATTGGCTGGCCAGAAATTTCTCCGGCCAGTAATTTGGGCGGCTGTATAATAATTAAACAAAGCATCAACCCAAACATAAATAGTTTGACTTTTATCCCAGGGAATAGGTACACCCCAAGAAACTTGCGCTCGAGAAATACTTAAGTCATTTACACCTGCCTTTAGTCGAGCTAAAACTTCCTTTTTTTTGCTTTCCGGCAGGATTTGATAATGGAGTGGATGCTTTTCATTTTCAATGGCTTCAATTAAAGTAGGAACATATTTAGAAAGCCGAAAGAAGTAATTTTCTTCCGATTGGGAGATTACCTGTCTGGTAGGATGAAAGGGACATTTGCCATCAATTAAATCGCTTTCATTAATAAAACCTTCACAACCAACACAGTAAAGTCCACGATATTCAGCCTTGTAAATATCGCCATTTTGATAAATTTTATTTAAAATTTCTTGGACGATTTGTTCATGCTGAGGATTAGTCGTGCGAATAAAATAATCATAACTGACATCCAATTTAGGCCAAACTTCAGCAAAGGTTCGGGCAATTTTATCACAGAATTCTTGAGGAGGCAGGTTTTCTTTAGCGGCGGCTTCAGCAACTTTAGCACCATGCTCATCAGTTCCCGTAAGGAAGAAAACTTCTTCGCCCAGCAGACGGTGATAGCGGGCAAGAATATCGGCGGCAATAGTAGTGGCGGCATGGCCAATGTGAGGCACATCATTAATGTAATAAATTGGCGTGGTGACAAAAAAGGTCTTGCTCATTTAGGCTTAATTTTAGCTCAAATTGGACTTGAAAGCAAAGAAGTTACCAAATTCTCAGCCAGTTTTTAATTCTTTTTTCCCACTTAGAAGCCCATTCGTCTTCTTTAATTTTGTTAAGAGCAATTTGAAATCCAATGTTTTTAGGGGCTTGAGCTTGGATTTGAGAGACAGTAGCGGAAGAGATATTTAATCGATTTTTAATTTCACCATAGCTTAAGCCATCTTCTAAATATTTAGCGGCGGCAATTCTTTTGGCGACAGAAATTAATTCCGTCTCAGTAAGAATACCTCGGAACATTTCTTCGACCTCGGCTGGATTTTTAGCATCGGCAAAAACCAAAAATAAATAGTGGAGGATTTCTTTCTCCACACTTTTAGCTAATTTTTGCGGAGAAGTTCTCATTTTTATCTATGTTTAAGAAATTTTTAGTCTTATGGTGAAGAAAATAACACTTTATTGTGAATTTGTCAATTTGATTTAGGACTTATCTTTGTTTCTGAAAGAAAAGTAACTTTCAAAGGTCAGATAAATAGCTGTTAAAAGTAAAATATTAATTAAACTGGCTTGTTTTAGGAGGCGGAAAAGAAGCCAGCTGTCAAAAAAGAGAGTTAAAAAGAATCCACGGCGAGTATGGCCAAAAAGTAGCGCCAGAGTTAAACCCAAAGCTAAAGTAAAGAAAATGAAAAAAAGAATAATAGTTTCAGGCAAAGTAAGTTTAAATTTAAGAATTTGAAGCTGAAAATTTTGTTCAGGAGAAAGCAGAAGGACAATTCCACCTAAAATTAACCAGAAAATAAGATTGATGATAAAAGTTGGTAAGAAATTGCGATGATGCTTTCTAACCATAGTTTTATTTTAACAGGTCGAGGATCATGATAAAATGAAATATCATGGTGGCAATTTTGCCGATTATAATTGTTTTGATTTTAGGTTTTGCCGCGCTTGCTTTTCTGGTTAACCAGAAACTCTCTCGAATTGGTCCCGATGAAACTTTAATTGCCTGGCTAAAATCCATGCAGACCTCACTGGATGCGACGAACAAAAATTTAACTGATTCTCTTCAAAGAAATAATTTAGAGTTAAATCGCCGCTTAGATCATGCCTCAGACCTTATGGCTCAAATTCAAAGGGAAGCTGGTAAATTTGCAGAACTTTCTCTTTCGATGAAAAGCCTGCAAGATTATTTAAAAAGCCCTAAATTGAGGGGCAATATTGGCGAACAAGTTTTAAAAGATTTGATTTCTCAGATGTTTCCTAAGAGTTCGTTTTTTCTACAGTACTCTTTTCGAAGCGGAGAAAGAGTTGATGCGGCGATAAAAACTGAAGCGGGAATTTTGCCGATTGATTCCAAATTTCCCATGGAAAATTTTCAGAGGATGATGTCATTGGAAAATGAGGCGGAAAAAGAAACTGCCAAAAAAGATTTTCTTCGTGATGTTAAAAAACACATTGCGGATATTTCCAAAAAATACATTTTGCCGCAGGAAGGAACCATGGATTTTGCTTTAATGTATATTCCCTCGGAGCCGGTTTATTACGAAGTGGTTAATAGTTTTGAACTGACTGATTATGCCAGAGAACATCGAGTTTATCCAGTTTCCCCCAATACTCTTTATGCCCATCTTCAGGTAATTTTACTTTCTTTTGAAGGCAAGGAAATCGAAAAGAGATCTCAAGAACTTTTGGCGCTTCTGCGCGGTGTACAGAGAGATTACCGTCAATTAAGCGAAACACTTTCCACCCTTAATAAGCACATTACTAATTCTTATAACCAAATGGTGAATGTGAATCATGAATTTTTATCTTTGGGACAGAAGCTTAATTCGGCCCAAAGTTTAGGCGAAACAGAAGAAGAAATTAAGAAGCTAAATTAGCATGAACAGCTAGCCATTGACGAAAAGCTTGTTTGAGAAAGATCAGCATATTTCCAATCATCTGAAAAAAGCTTCATAAGAATTTATCTGAATAGTTTATAATGGCCTTGTGGTAGATATCTCAGAAAAGAGATTAAATCCAGAACAAAAACAGGCGGCGGAGCATGGAGAGGGACCGCTCTTGATTATTGCCGGAGCCGGTACCGGCAAAACCACCGTGGTAATCGAAAGAATTAAATATTTAATCTCTCAAAAAAATGTTTCCCCGGCAGAAATTCTCGCTTTGACTTTCACTGAAAAAGCGGCTTTAGAAATGGAGCGGAGAGTGGATGAAGTTCTGCCTTTAGGTTATGCCAATATGTGGATTGCCACTTTTCATTCTTTTTGTGATCGCTTGCTGCGCGATGAGGCTCTTAACATTGGTCTTAATCCAAACTTTAAACTAATGACCGAAGTAGAAAGCATTCAATTGCTTCGGCAAAATTTATTTCAATTCGAGTTAAATTATTATCGGCCACTGGGGAATCCATACAAATTTGTAGAAGGACTGTTTCGACACTTTTCGCGCCTAAAAGATGAAGATATAGAGCCTAGCGAATACTTAAATTGGGCTCAGGGCCAAATAGCAAAGACTAATGGCCAAGATGAACTAGGAAATTCTGAAACGGAAAAGGTAGAAATCGAGAAATATCAGGAATTAGCCAAGGCGTATCAACTTTACGAGGAACTCAAAATTAAAGAAGGAGTGATGGATTTTGGTGATTTGTTAAGTTATACTCTCAAACTCTTCCGGACACGCCCGAATATTCTTCAAGCTTATCAAAAAAAATTTAAATTCATTTTGGTAGATGAATTTCAAGATACTAACTATGCTCAGTACATGCTGATTAAATTATTGGCGCCGCCACCAAGAGCCAATTTAACGGTGGTGGGTGATGATAATCAGGCGATTTATCGCTGGCGTGGAGCGGCTATTTCCAACATTTTGCAATTTAAGGATGATTATCCGCAGACTAAAGAAATTGTTTTGAATAAAAATTATCGTTCAACTCAAACCATTCTGGATGGCGCCTATCGATTGATTAAAAATAATGACCCGGATACGCTGGAGGCAAAACTAGGCATTAATAAAAAACTGGAAAAACAGCGGCAGGTTGAAGAAGTCCCGATTGTGTTTTTAAAAAAAGGAAAAGCGGAGGAAGAGGCAGAAGCTGTTGCCGCTGAAATTTATCGGCTTCATTCTGAATTGGGGGCTTATTCATGGCAGGATTTTGCGGTTTTAGTAAGAGCAAATAATTATGCAGAGCCTTTTTTCCGCGCTTTTGATTGGGCGGGAATTCCTTATCAATTTTTGGGGCCGGGGATGCTCTTGCGTCAGCCGGAAATTAAAGATTTAATGGCTTATTTGCGGATTCTTTATAACTATGAAGATACTCTCTCAACATATAGATTGTTGTCTATGGATTATTGGCAGATCGGGGGGAGGGAGCTGGCAAATCTTTTAAATTTCAGTCGAAAAAATCATTTGTCGCTTTTTGAAACTTGTGAAATTGCAACTGGCAAAAGTCCAGATTTGAATCGAATTTTAGAAATTCCTGAAACCGGAATTTTAATCAGTTCAAAAACTAAAGAAACTCTGCAAAAGCTGGTCGAAATGATTCATCGCCATTTAGATTTAGCTAAAACAGAGCCTGCGGGGAAAATTCTTTACCAATTTTTGGAAGAAACTGGTCTTTTGGCACGGTTAGGGCGTTATGAGAATATTCATGATGAAAAAAGAGCTCAGAATGTGGCAAAATTTTTTGAAAAATTGACAAGTTACGAGGTTGAGCATGAAGACGCCTCAATAATGGCAGTGGTGGATTATCTGAATTTATGCTTGGAGTTGGGCGATTCACCGCTGGTTAATGAGGCTGAATGGCGTGAGAATGAGGCGGTTAATATTTTAACTATTCATTCTGCCAAAGGGTTGGAATTTCCAGTAGTTTTCTTGGTTAATCTGGTTAATCAGCGTTTTCCAACCACAGAAAGGCACGAACAGATTCCCTTACCGGATGCTTTAATTAAGGAGATTTTGCCTCAAGGAGATTATCATCTAGAGGAAGAACGCCGGCTTTTTTATGTTGGAATGACGCGGGCCAAAGACCGTCTTTATTTTTCTGCCGCCAGCTTTTACAGTGAAAACAAGCGAGAAAGAAAAGTTTCTTCATTTGTTTGGGAGGTGTTGGGAGAAGAGGCGGTTAGTTGGAAGAATGAAATAAACCAGGACAATAATCACCAACTTTCTATTTTTAACTATAAACAGGAAACAAAGAATAACTTACCAACAGTTTCTTCTTTAACACCTATTTCTGATTTGTCTTACTCTCAAATAGAAACCTTTATTGTTTGTCCGCAAAAATATAAATTCAATTACCTCCTGAATCTACCTGTGCCTTCGGCGGCTTTGGTTTTCGGTGATGTTATTCATCGGACGCTTTGTGATTTTTATAAACGAGCTATGGCTGGACAAAAGCCGAGTAAAGAGGACTTGCTGAAAATTTTAGAAGACAATTGGGTTGGTTTGGGTTATTTTTCTCGGGCGCATCGAGAGAAATATCGTCAGCAGGGAGTAAAAATCTTAAGTGAGTTTTATGATAAAGGTTATCAGCCGGATCATTTACCGCTCACGCTGGAGCAGCCCTTTAAATTACGGCTAGGGCCAGTGTGTTTAAAGGGAAAAATTGATCGGATTGATGAAACGGCTGAAGGTATTGAAATTATTGACTACAAAACCGGTCAATCGTCAACTCAAAAGGAAGTGGAAAAGGACTGGCAATTAGCTCTTTATGCTCTGGCGGCAACTGATGGCACATTAAAGTATATGGGAGTTTTGAAAGAGACTCCCCCACCGGAGAAAGTAACAGTTTCTTTTTATTTTTTGGACAATCAAAAAAAAGTTTCTGCGGTTAAGCGTCAAGAAGATTTAGAAAAAGTGAAGGCGGAAGTAATAGCTAAAGCCGAAGAAATCGCCAAAAGCGATTTTTCTCCGACGCCGGGTTTTGCTTGCCAATTTTGTGAATACAAAATGCTCTGCGACGCGTGGAAATAAGAGGCAAGGGATAAATGACTTCTTTCCCCCGAAAGCCTTCCTTAAAGCGGGTAAATCCTTGCCAAGAACGATTTTGCGGAAAACGAGGGTCATAAAGGCCTTCAAAATCAAAAGTGGTACAGCCTTTCTTTTTGGCTAATTTAATTGCTTCCCAGACCAGCAAAGTTGGAGCCAAGAGTTTTTTTCCTTTGGCCGTGGCGGCCGCTTCCCAATAGGAACAAACATGTTCATTGAAAAGAAGAAGAATACCAGCCAAAGGAGAAGAATTTTCGGGCAAATAAGCTAGCAAAATTTTAGCCTGAGGTCCAAAAGCTTCAACTAAGAGTTTTAAGCGGCGGCTAACACCCAAGGGAAAAATACCTTTGTGCCAAAGATGTTTTTTCTTCAGTTGAATAAAATCTTCAATTTTTCCTTCTTTAATGAGTAAATTCTTTTTTTCTGCCAGTCGAATATCTCGCCTTTTATTTTTGGAAAAGGAGTTGAAAATTTTTTCTTTGGCTGGTTGAAGGTCTAAAATTGAAGTTTTGGTAGGAAGATAGGGTGATTTCAGCGGGTAATAATTACCAGTGGCTGGCGGCAGACAGTTGGCGGCTGGTTCAAGAATAATTTGAAAAGCGCGGTATTTTTGAGCGAGATTTTCAATTTCAGAAAAGTCCAGAGAACTCACTCGCTGGATTTTAATTAACGAACCCAAAAGAGGCAGTTTTTTAATGAAAACTTGGCCGTTTTTCAGTTTTTCTACTTGCCAATTGAGACGGCGAAGATATTTAGCATATGGCGGTGATTGACGAATATCGGGCATAAATTTTAAATTTTTTATTTAAAGCTGGCGAATTTTGGCCTGCAGGCGTAGTATTTTCCATCTGATTTTATCTGCCAGCAGGTAAAGAGAATAAAGAAGAGGATTTATGACGAGATCGTAAGTCCCTACAAATTCTTTCAACTGAGGGGAAAAGCCCTCTTTGAAGCGATGAAAACCAAAATGGGGATGATTAGGCGGTGGATTGGGAGCTGTGTCACCCCAAAGATCAAAACTGGTACAGCCGTGATTTTGACCAAAACGGATAGCTTCCCACATAAGCAGATTGGGAGCCATTAATTCGCGATGATCACGCGTTGAGGCACCATAAGGATAGTAGAGTTTGCCATTAAAAGTAAAAAGCATAAAAGCGGCGAGAATTTTGCCTTGGTATTTGGCCGTAAGAAGATGAGGAAGACCAGAGGCTTTTAAAACTTTCCATTGCAGACGATGATATTGAGCATTGTGGGCGTGAAAGCCTTGCCGCCGGCTGGTTTCAAAAAGCAATTTCAGATACTCCTCAAAAGCGCTGTCGGTGTTTTCTTCTTGAACTGTAACTCCCTTTTTTTGTGCTAATCGGATATTATAGCGAGTTTTGGGCTTAAAACTGGCTAATAGCTCATCAGGTGTTTTGGTTAAATCAATAACAGAAGTATAAGGAGTAAAAAAAGATTTGCCGGGAGTAAGTCCTAAATTTTTTAAAGTCTGACGGGCGCCTAGACTATTAATTTGGTTCGGTTCTAATTTAATAAAAATTGCCTTTTCCTTTTGACCAATTTGGCGAAGAGCGGCAATAACTTCTTTTGTAGGTAAAACACTTTTAGGCAAGTAACCAATGCTCCAAGGCAAATGAGGAATTTGATGAAAAGTTATTTGATAGCCACGAACAAGTTGGCCTTTTTCAAAGACTCCCAATCTAAACACACGGTGTCCTTGCCGCCGGCGGAATTCACCCCAAATCCAAGATTGCAAGGGGTGAGGCGCTAATTGATCAAATACCTTTTTAAGTTGAGAATGAACTTCTTTAACCATGCCTAATTACCTCTTTTAAATTCGCTTCTCTCTTGCTATTATATAAGAAGATGGCCAGGAAAGCTAAGCACCGCCCGGCGCCGGGTTGGCCGCTAGTAAATTTTACTAACTTTTACTTTCGGCCCAGCTTGACCCCTGTTTTCAGGTGGGTGCTTTTGCTGGAATTTATTTTAGTGGGATTGTGTGTTTTAGGAGCTCTTTTGCTGGCGGGATTAAAATTCATAAATCTTCTCTAAAAGCTCCTCTGGAATATCTAAAATGAAGCGGGAGATTTCATTGGAAGAGCGTTGACCAAAAAAAAGTCTTTTGCGGGTATGAAGGAAAAATAGTTTTTCTTTGGCTCTCGTGATGCCAACATAACACAAACGGCGTTCTTCTTCCAATTCATCATTGTCAAGCAGAGCGCGCGAATGAGGGAAAAGACCTTCTTCCATTCCCACTAGAAAAACTACGGGGAATTCTAAACCTTTAGCCGCGTGTAGGGTCATAAGGGTAACCGCATTGGGTTTTTCGCTTTTTAATTGATTATCAGGTAGATATTCCTGCTCGACCAAAGAAACATTTTCCAAAAAATCGTTTAGATTGGCAAATTGAGCGGCCACCGAGCGCAGTTCTTTAATGTTTTCCAGTCGAGCCAGATCCTCCTCAACTTCAGAGTTATAAAGATTTAAATATTCTGTAGCGGTTAAAACACTGTCCAAAATTTCCAAGGTAGATAGCTTTTTATCTTTGTTTTCTTCCTGCCAGATCATAAATTTGTTCATTCGCCCTTTTCCGATTTTTTCTATCCTTTGTCGGGCAATAAAATCCTGCGGATTGTTAGCTAGACGCAGATAAGATAGAACGTCTTTTACTTCTTTGCGCTGGTAAAATCGCGTCCCGCCAACCAGAGAATAAGGAATGCCAGCATGCAGAAAAAATTCTTCTAAAACTCGAGATTGAGCGTTGGTTCGGTATAAAACGGCAAAGTCACTATAAGAATAACGGCCTACTGTCTTTTGATTACTGGCTAATGCCTTTTGGTTTGCTGTAGTCTGTGACCTGTAGTCCATAAGCCGTTCTATCTGATTGACAATAAACTGGGCTTCGGCCATTTCGTCGTTGACTTCACAGAGACAAACTTTTTCCCCTTGAACATTTTGAGTCCAAAGTTTGAGGACGGGATGAGTGGTATTGCGGCGAATAATGGCGTAAGCTGTATCTAAAATGTTTTGCGTGGAACGATAATTTTGTTCAAGATTAAGAATCGTTAAATCGGGGAAATCATTTTTCAAATTCATTAAATTGCGAAAGTTAGCTCCTCGCCAACCGTAAATACTTTGCGAGGCATCACCAACTACCGTCAGGTTTCGGTAGCGCTGGGCGAGCATTTTGGTCAGTACATATTGAGCATGATTAGTGTCTTGATATTCATCTACCAGTAAGTAGCGATACTGGTCTTGATATTTCGCTAAAATTTCCGGAAATTTTCGAAAAAGTTCCACCGTTTTAAAAATCAAGTCGTCGAAATCCATGGCCTGATTTTCGCGCAAAAATTTTTGATAGTCTAAATACACCTGAGCTACTGTTTTTTGCCAAATTCCACGGGCGTATTGAGGATATTCCAGCTCTGAGATTAATTCATTTTTGGCTTGAGAAATGGCATTTAAAATTCCTGCCGGTTTATAATCTGAAGAAGAGATTCGCAATTTGCTCAGAAGGTATTTAATGGCTTCTTCCTGATCTTTGTCATCATAAATAACATAATTAGCAGAAAATTCCAAAAGCTCACCCTCAGTTCGTAAAACTTTAGCGCAAAAGGAATGAAATGTACCGGCGAAAGGAGGGTGATAAGAGATAGATGGTAAGTGATAAGAAGAAAGTATCTTTTGAATTCGATCTTTCATTTCTTCGGCGGCTTTGTTGGTGAAAGTTAACAGTAAAATATTTTCCGGTCTAACCTTTTTTTCCAAAATTAAATATGCCGCCCGATAAGTTAAAGCTCGAGTTTTACCGGAGCCGGCACCAGCCAAAATCAGCAAAGGACCGTTGTCAAAAACGACCGCTTGTTGTTGTTCGGAATTTAATTCTGCTAAAATATCTGTCATGGTCAAGAAGATCTTGCAAACCCTTTCGATCTTTACTTTTCTGATTTTACTCTTTTTAGGCGGTTTTTGGAGTGGTAATTTGGTCCGGAAGAATTATTTTGCCAAAATTGCCGACCATGAAGGAAGAACTAACTTTCTTCTTTTAGGCATGAATGGTGGCAGTGCTCCCGGAGATGATTTGACCGATACCATGATTTTTCTTTCCTTAAACCAAAAAACTGGTAAAGCGGCTATGATTTCTATTCCGCGTGATATTTGGCTTGATTCGTTAAAAATAAAAATCAATGCCGCCTACCATTATGGTGGAGCTGACTTGGTTCGCCAAACGGTGGAGGAAGTTTTAGGCCAAAAGATTGATTATTTGGCCGTGGTTTCTTTTGATGGTTTTAAACAAGTAATTGATGCTTTGGGCGGAGTCAGAATAAATGTAGCCCGAGCTTTTGATGATTATCAATATCCGATTAAAGGCAGAGAAAATGATTTATGTAATGGCGATAAAGAACTAAAATGCCGCTATGAGCACGTTCATTTTGATGCCGGCTGGCAAACCATGAATGGAGAAACCGCTCTGAAATTTGTTCGCAGTCGTAAGGCTGAAGGCGAGGAGGGAACCGATTTTGCCCGCTCTCAGCGCCAGGAATTACTTTTGAAATCTCTCAAACAAACAATTTTAGATGAGAAGCTTTATCTTCATCCGCAAAAACTACTGGCGGCTTTAAAAGCGGCCGAAGCGGCTATTAAGACTGATTTAACTCCAGATCAGTATGGGACTCTTTTGGAGCTGGCGGCTAAAATGAATTGGGAAGAGGTTAAAACTTATTCTTTGGCTGAAAATTTGCTGACTAATCCCAAGTCTCACTATTCTAAGCAATGGGTTCTTTTACCCAAAGCCGGCAATTGGGCCGAAGTTCACCGTTTTGTCGCTGAATTTCTAAAGTAAGAATTACCTTTCAGTAAGAGTTGCCTTTTAAATCACTTATTTCGTCTTGAAGGTTTCGGAGTTTTTTGAAGATAAAGATTTGGTTTCAGGAGCAATATTGCTTACTTTGATAATATAGGTTTTGCCGCTTTCAAAAACTTTTTCGCCTAAGCTTTTGATTTTTTTCTCATTTAAGTTTGGATATTTTTTTCGCTCCAGCTCGCCAACGATAATATATTTCACTTGATATTTTTCCAGCAGTTTTTTGGTTTGAAGAAGATCTTTGCTTTCATAGATGGTTTGCACTTCACTGGCCCGTGCTCCGGGTTCGTCGTATGAGCCGCGCCAAAGCCATTCATGAACCAGCCAGCCTTGAATGGTGGGTAGGCCAGTAGCCATGGAAATTCGGCCGTAATCGGTGTAGCTATCCCCTACCGCCTCCAAAATGACCGGTTGTCCCTGAACTTTTTCTTTTAGCCAGCCAACCGCGGCAAAGTCGCCCGGAAATTCTCTTTTGAGAAAATTTAATCCGTATAGACCTCGGTAATTCTCTTTTTTAATTTGACCGTAATAACCAGGAATAGAATAATTTGGATAAATCATCAGCGCAGAAAAAACCAAGGCAAAAAGAAGAGTAACTAGAAATTTAAAGCGGCTTTTCTTCAAAGAGTTGAGAACGCGACTGAAGATAAAACCAATGGCAAGACCATACATAATAAAAGACTGATAGGTCAATTTAAACATAGTGTTGGCTCGGTGGTAAGAAGAAATATAAATGTCTTTAAGGTAAATAATTTCCGGAATGATAATGAGAATTGTGGCCGTTAAAAGCAAGATGAGAACAAAAAGATCGGCTGCTGAGAGTTTTAGCAGGTGGTGAAGTTTGTCTTGAAGAGTTTTGCCCCAGTTTTTCCCTTGCTCCTTAAAAAGAAAAAGGCTGTAAACTAAACCAAAAAACCAGGGGCCGCCCCAAAGAATCAAGAGCTGGAAAAACAGAGAGTGAGCATGGACCAAGGCAACTCCTTTGACCATAGTAGCTTCAAATTTAAGCTGAAAAGGCAGTAAAAAGGGAATGGCCAACAAAAGAGTGGTTCCCCCGTTCAAAATTAGCTGCTCCAAAGCCAACCAGGAAAAGCCGTAAAAGGCAGAAGAAAAAACCAGCAGAATTAAACCTAGAACTAAAAAGTAAATGGGAAAATCCCATTGATTAGTCATGAACATAACAGCTAAGGTTAAAGCCAAGGGCAGAAAACTGAAAACTAAGAGTTCAAAGTTTAAGGCTGACTTTTTTGCCTTTTTTAAAACTAAAAGCAGATTGAAAGCGAGACTAAGAAACAGAAGGACAAAAGGAATATCAGAAACATGACCGTGAAGATCAGAAACAATAAAAGAATACGAGGGAAACTCGTGAATAGTTTTGTCATCAACATTGGGACAGTAACCAATATAACGTGTAGCGTTGGGATACCAGTAGCTCAGGGTGCCGTCGCAGTATGGAAGTTTAAAAACCTTCATTTGCAGCTCATAGTAAATAGGATGTAAATTGGCGCCCAGGGACAACAGTAAAGCGGAAATCAAACCGGCAAGAATAATCGATTTTAAATTTTTATATTTAGATTTTTCAATTTCGAAGGAATAAATTAAGTTGCTAGTTAAAGAGAAAGAGAGTGAGAAAGTAAAAGCAAAAAGAGTGGCGAGCATAAGATTATAGGTAATGGCCGAGTCCAACCGTGTTAGTTTAGTCAAAAAGGCAGCCACAAAGTGGCCAAAGTAGTAATAATTAATTGGCTTGCCGGCAAACCACATATCGGCAGGAGGAAAATATTGGCTCCTGAGAATAGAATTCATAAAGCCAAAATCCATGAATTTCTCCAAACCTTCAATATCAGGTTGAAAACCACGGATAAAAGCCCAAGCGGTTAAAGTCAACAAAAACATTAATTCTTCCCCTACCCAAACTATTCCAAGCTGTCGATTAGCGGTTATTAGAAATCGGTTTTTGGAAATTAAAAATAGATTAAGAATTAACCCCGCTAGCAATACCCACCAAATGGTAGAGGAGACAAAAGGTAAAAGTTTAAGCGATCCCAGCAACCAAACCAAATAAGAAGAAAAGAGAATTCCAATGACTTTAGCCAGTAAATATCCCTGATCGAAAAAGCGAGAGAAGATTTTACGGGTAAACGGCAGAAAAATAAAGCCAATTCCAAAAATTGTCAGCCACCAGAAGAGAATTATGGTAAGGTCTGAGAGCATGAGCGTATTTTAAAAAAAACCAGCCAAGAGCGCAACCAGCGTGAAATCTCACGCCTAATTGGATATAATCAAAGCACAAATGGGTAAAATGAAAATTGCTTTTGATTTGGATGGTGTTATTGCGAATAAACCACCGCTGGTCCCCAAAGAACTCTTAGAGTGGTTTTTTAAAGGCCATAATTCCTCAGCTTTGAGTTACCGTTTTCCTCGTTATCGACTGGAGCAACTTATTCGTAAACTCTCTCACTTTTATCTTCTGCGTCCGCCCATTAAAGAAAATTTAGCCTTGATTAAAGAAATGGCCTGTCAGAAAAAATATGAACTTTTTATCGTTAGCGGCCGCTACTCTTTCTTAGAATCGGAAACCTATCTTTGGTTGAAAAAAAGAGGTCTAGACAAGACTTTTAAGAAAGTTTATTTGAATCTTCAAGATGAGCCGCCTCATTTATTCAAAGAAAAGGTGCTAAAAGACTTAAAGCCGGATTTTTTTATTGATGATGATGCCGCTTTAATTGCTTATTTAAAATCTAAATTAAAAAAGACAAAAATTCTGGATTATTCCCATCAGAAGAAATTTTCTTTGGGTATTGATTTTAAATGAAAATTATTTTAGGGATTACTTATTACCAGCCAAATATCAGCGGGGTAACTATTTATGCCAGAAGATTGGCGGAGGAGCTGTTGAAAAGAGGTCACCGGGTGGTGGTGATTACTTCTCGTTACGATCAAAACTTACCGGCCAAAGAAGTAGTTAACGGCGTGGAAATCATTCGGGTTCCGGTTGGATTGAAAATTGGCAAGGGAGTTTTGATGCCTCTTTTGCCCTTTTATTTACTGGCTGAGATTAAAGACTGTCAAGTAATTAATTGTCATCTTCCGCAGTTTGAGTCTTTTGTCTTTGCTTTGTTGGGAAAAATTTTTCGAAAAAAAGTTATTCTTACTCATCATACTGATCTTTCTGGCTGGTCAGGGAGTTTGAATCGGCTTTCAGAAATGGCTGTTTGGAGCGGTCAACTGCTGGCGGGACTGTTAGCGGATAAAATTGTTCCCTACACTCAAGATTACGCCGAACATTCTTGGTATTTGAAACTTTTTAAAAAGAAACTGGCTTTTATTCTGCCGCCAATTATGAATGGAAGAGTAGAAGAAAGTTTAAAAAAGAAATGGCTTGTTCAGGCGGGTCATCCAAAATTAGTAATTGGTTTTGCCGGAAGAATTGCCAAACAAAAAGGTCTTCCCTATCTTCTTAGAAGTATTCCTTATCTAAGACAAGAGCTTCCTTCGTTTAAGATTGTCTTTGCCGGGCCGTATCAAGGAGTAATTGGCGAAAGTTACTATACAGAAATTTTTTCTCTCATTCGGCGATATCAAAAGTCTCTTTGTTTTTTAGGCAGTCTTTCTGAAGAAAAAATGGCCTCTTTTTATTCTTTATGTGATGTTTTGGTTTTGCCCAGCGATGATCGGTTAGAATCCTTTGGTTTGGTTCAAGTGGAAGCCATGATGACTGGTTGTCCTGTGGTGGCTACTAATTTGCCCGGAGTAAGAGTTCCTATTCAGTTGACAGGTATGGGAGAATTAGTTGCGGCGAGTGACAGCCGGGCTTTAGCCGAGGGAATTATTAGGGTTATTAAAAACAAGAAAAAATACTTTTGTCCGATAGCCAAGCTAAAGCGGATTTTTAGTTTAAACCAAACTATTCGTCAATATGAGCAGTTATTTGAAGAAAATAGATCTGTTGGTGGCCAATGAACCTGATCCGGCTTTTGCTCGCCGAGCGAGAATTATTCTGAGAAATTTAAGCCTTCGACCGGATCAAAAAGTATTAGATGCTGGCTGTGGCCGAGGATTTTACTTAAAAGCCCTTTTAACATTGGAGCCTAAACTTCAGATTTATGGATTGGATTTAAATCCAAAATATTTAGCTGTGGCGGAAAAAAGTGTAAGTAAGGCCTCAGTTAAATTAATTGCCGGCGACTTAAACCATTTGCCTTTTGCTGATAATTTTTTTGATCGGATTATTGCCTCAGAAATTTTGGAGCATATTCCCGACGATCGACAGGCCTTAAAAGAGCTTTATCGTGTTTTAAAACCGAATGGAAGATTAGTTTTGACTGTGCCTAATCAAAACTATCCTTTGGCTTGGGATCCTTTGAATTGGATTTTGGAAAAAACTTGCCGGCGGCACGTGCCAGCTAATATTTGGTGGCTGGCTGGCATTTGGGCCGATCATGTTCGCCTTTATTCTTTAGCTGATTTAAAGGCCAAAGTATGTCTGATTGGTTTTAAAATTAAAAAATCCTGGTCGGTTACGCATTATTGTTTTCCTTTAGCTCATTTTTGGCTTTACGGCTTGGGGAAGAATTTGGTGGAGCGAGGTTGGTTTTCTGACTGCAATCGTTTCCTTTGGCCGCGAAAAGAAAGCTGGTTAAGCAAAATTTTGCTTTTTCCTCTGAGAGCCATAGATTGTCTTAATCAAGAAGAGAATTTATCTTCCTCGGTTAATCTCCTCTTGCTTTTGACTAAATGATGAAGTTTGTTTTTGAAAAATAATTACCTTGGGGTGATCATAAACAGTAAAAGCTTCTTCGGCCTGGTCATCTTTAAAGCAGAAAAGTTTTGGTCCTATGGGCGGAAAGCAAGGATAAGAAGTAAATTCTGCTACTTTTAAAAACCCCAATTGACCGCTGAATAAATCTCGATAATATTGGGCAGTTTGAAAATAACGATCGGGATTTTGAGGAATAGAGCCATAAAGACGATTAGAGGAAAGAATGATGTAATCAGTTTGGGCCAGTTGGCTTTTAATTTTAGTCCATTTTTGCGGTGATTCTTCATCAAATAAAGAAAGCATTTGAATTTGGTAAGAAGAAGAAAAGCCTGGCAGATGCAGCGGCAAGGGGTCATCCCAGTATTCAGCCGCCAATTTCGCGCCGGCGGGAATATTTTGATAAATCCAAGAAGAAGCCTGAACCCGCGTTACTGGCCGCGTGTAAATCGCCATAAAAGATAAGGGATAAATCAAAGATAAAGTGATTAGCAAACTCTGAAGAGCCAAATTAAATGTTTTTGATTTTGGGGCCGTTTTTTTAAATATTTCACTGACAAAAAGTCCTGAAATGAGAGCGAGATAGGGATAAAGCGGCAGAAAATAGCGCATAGTTTTGCAATATTGCCCGCCTTGATAAATAAACAGACCTAGAACCCAAACTAAAATTAGCCAATTGGCCGTCAATGGCGGCTTGGCTTTTTTCTTAATTGTTTGACTCAGGGTAAAAAGTAAAGCCATAACCGATATGATTCCTAATTCCCAGCCTAAACCCCAGGAAAGCAAGTTTTTTAAAGGAAAAAGCCAAGGTGTAGTTTGTCTCCATTGAAGCGATGGCGGGTACCAAGAGTCGGGCTGATCGAAAGTCTTGAGTTCGCGGAGATTAGCTATTAACTGAGGGTTGGGTTGCCAGTTGAGAAAATTACTGTTGGCAAAAGCTGAGGGTTGATTAAAACGAAAGACCAAGAGAGAAATTAGTAAAAAGGCGCTACCCCCGGCGCTTAGATGCCAGAAATTTTTTTTCGTCAGTTGAAACAAAAAGGCCAAGCCAATGATGGGTAAAAAATAAAGTGCAGAAATTTTGCAAGCCAAAGCTAAGCCAAAGGCAGTTCCCAAACCAATAATTCGCCAAAAGGTAAAATTTTCGCTTAAAAGAATTAAAAAGAAGAAAGCTAAAAAAAGAAAAAAATTCAAAAAAGTGTCAACAGTGAAAAAATGAGAAAGTTGAATGGGAAGCGCCATCAAAGAATAAAAAAAGGCTCCCCACTGTCCCGCTTTTTCACCATAAATCTTTTTGCCAATCTGATAAATTAGGAAAACGACCCCAATATCAAAGAAAGCAGAAAAGGTTCGACCAAGCAAAGGAAGAGTTTCGTAAGTATTTAGATGGGTAACTTCTCCTAAAATTTTGATTAGGTAAAGAGGGAAGGTGCCATAGACAAAAAAGGGATAGCCGACATTATAGGGACTTAGGTGCGATTTTTGCGGATTAAGATATTCTGCTAGATTGCGCGGGATTTCAATTGCCGTTGCCACCATAGTTAAAAAGCGCTCATCGGGATGCAAGTGCTGATTTTGATCCCAGTTTAGGCCAAAACAGCGCAAACTGACGGCCAGAAGGAGAATGAGAATTAACCAAGTTTTATTTTTGCAAAAGTCTTTCATAATCTTTCGTCGTGAGTTTTTCTGTCTTTTGATAAATTCTAATAACAGGATGATCAAAAACCGACCAAGTTTCCTCTGCTCCTTCATCATCGAACAGAGATAAATGATAAGAAAATAGAGAAAAATCAAAGGGTGAAAATTCTTTAATTAATTTGAAACCAAGCTGCCCAGAAAAAAGCAATTGATAATATTTCGCGGTTAAGGGAAACTTTTCTGGTAGTCGCTGGTGATTGGCAAAAACCCGCCGAGAAGGAATAATTAAATAATCTGCTTGAGCGAGCTGGGCAATTAACCGAGACCGCATTTTAGGATCTTCGTCCAGACGATAAAAATCAAAAGAGGTTGGCACTAGGTGGTAGTTAGGCAGAGGCAGATAGGAAAGAGGGACTGGAAGATCTACTACATTTCCTGATTCAGATAGAACTTGAGAGCCGGAGGGAATATTTTTATAAATCCATTCTGAGGCAGAAAGACGAATATCCGGTTTCAAGTAAAGAGTAAAGAAAACTGCTCCGGGGAAAATTAAAAGAGAAATAAGCGATATGTAATAAGGAATAAGCAACTGGCGATGTTTAATTTTAGCGGCTAGAGATTGAATCGTCCAGACAGAAAAGATTGAGAAAAAAGGAAAAACCGGAGCCATAAAGCGGGTCCATTTAGTAAATAAAAAGGCTTGAGATAAAAAATAAGTCCAAAAAGCAAAATTCAAAAGAAAAAGCGGCCATTTTAGCGGGGGAGATTTTTTTTGCCTAAAAGCCTGGATAGTTATTGCTAAGGTAAGAATTAAACCTATCAGGCCGAAAATAAAAAGCGGCCAGCCAAGAGCAAAAGGGAAGATTTTTTGACTTTGAAAAAGAATAGGGAAAGTCTGAAAAAATTGCCGGGTATAGAAGACGGGAATTTGACCGGCGGCGACCAATGATTCGTAGGTGAGAATCCGGCGTGATTCAGAAAAATTTAGCCACAAATAGGGCGAAAAAATGGAAGTTAGGGTGACCGTAAAGACTAGAGCTAAAAAGCTAATGCCAAGAATTCTTAATTTTTCTTGGCGAGGGACTGGTGAAAAAAAGCAAATGCCAGTGGCGGTGGCCAGCGGAAAAAGAAAAATTAGACCGGTAATTTTGGAAGCCAGAGCGAGAGCGGAGAAAAAAGCTGCCCAGAGGTAATTTTGACGCGTTGGTTTTTCAATTATTTTTAAGGAAAAGTAAATAATGGCTAGAAAGCAGAAAGTTAAAATTGATTCTGTGGTGCCAAAATGAGAATTTTGAATCAAGCCTGGAGTAAAAGCCGCTAAAGCGGCGGCGATTAACGAAAAGCGGGAATCAAAAAGATGCTGAGAGATTAAATATACCCAGTAAACTATTCCTACACCGGCTACGGCCGACCAAAATCTTAGAAAAAAAGTTGCCTCGGAAAGATTAATTTGAGTAAGACTGATCCGGAGAATTAAGTTAAAAGCACTAGCGGAAAAATAAGTCAAGTAGAGCGGAAATTGACCGTAAGCAAAAAAATCAGGATTAAGTTTATTGGTCCAAGTTAGCTTTGTGATAGCGTGGGCCATGTTCCACTCGTCAGGATGGAATTGATACGGCCAACCCCAGTTTAAGCCAACAAATCTTAAAAAAGCGGCTATCAAGAGAATCAGAAAAATTTCATGATTGTTTTTGAAGATTTGTTTCCAGTTCATGGGCGACTTTTTCCCCTTCTAAAATAGCATAATTGACGCCGCGGTCTTCAGGATAAACATGATGCAGAGAGACCCAATAAAAACCTGGCAAAGAAGTGGTAATTTTGGGAATCTTTTGTGAGTAGTTCAAGCCAACTACCGGTTGAGAATATTGATCTTTGAATAAAAAGGAATCAATTAATCTTTTTTTGATTTCAAAATTAGGATTAATCTTTTTTAAATAAGGTAGGAAAGCTTTAAGAATTTCATCTTTATTTTTATTCAGCAAGGGGTTTTTTTCGGGATAATAGCCGCCAATGTATAAAAGGTGGTGGCCGCCATAGTGTTCTTTATCAATAAAATTTGTGTGTTCAACGACAGCCACAAAAGGAAAAGATTGGTCATTAATGTTTAGCCAGTAAGTGCCATCAGTTAAAAAACTGTCTTTTAAAACCAAAATCAAACATAAACTCCCCAGACTTTTAAAGCTTTTGGTTTCTAAAGCCATTTCCGGGGCGATTTGATGAAGAATGGCAGGGGAAACAGTGGCTACTACTTGGTCAAAATTTTTTTCTTGATTGTTAGCAATAACCCTGAAGCCGCTAGGATTCCTTTTTATCTGACTAACTTTTTGCTTTAAGAATATTTGTCCTCCATTTTTTTGAATTGTTTCCGCCAGGGTTTGAATAAGGATTTGAGTTCCGCCTTGAAAATAACCTAAAGAGAAACTTCTTTTCTTAATTCGGGTCCAGAACCAAGAAGCCGGTATTTGATTAGCCCAGTGGCCAAATTTGCTAACCAGCAGGGGTTCCCAAATCAAAGAAAAGGCTTTTTGCCCCATGGTTTTAGTAAGGAAATCAGCGGCGGTTAGATTCTCCAGCGGCTGCCAGAAAGGATTAAGCTTTAACAATCCGGCTGTTAAGCTGGTTCTAATTTTTTCGACTAAATTTAGGTAAGGAAACTGCAGAATGCTTTGAGGTGTATCGAAGCGGTAAACTTGGCCGTTGACTAAAACAGAGGTTTTGGGTTGACAATAAAAAAGTTTCGAAGAGAGCCCCAGTTCAGCGGCTAAACGCTTAAGAGCTTGATCAGAAGTAAAAAAATGATGATAATAATGCTCCAGCGGCCAGTCCCAATCTGGTTTTTGAAAGGAAGCCGCCAACCCTCCCAACTTTTCTTCTTTTTCAAAAACTGTGACCGCGTGTTTCTTTTTGGTTAATTGATAAGCGGCGGTTAAGCCAGCGATTCCTCCTCCAATAACGGCAATTCTCATGAGCTTATTTTAATACATTACTGATTTAGAACAAGATGAGCAGAACCCCGAGAAGCAAGATTCCTGTTCCTGAACTGATTAAAATTTTGGTAGGTAAATCAATACCGGTTTTAGGAACAGAAACGCTCTCTGAAGATGTTGGTGAAGCTTCCACTTTAGAGGTTGGAGTAAGCGTGGGTGTGAGAGCCTTGAAAGGAGTGGGAGTAGCAGTAGGCAGACTGGTAGGAAGAGGGGTAGGTGAGATTTGTTTTCCGGATGGAGTGGCTGTAAAAGAAGGCAGACTGCTCTCGCCTGTGGCTAAAACTACAAAAGATCGGCTAACTGTTTTTAAAAGACCATTTTTATCGGTGTAGGAAACAGTAATTGTATGCTCTCCGGGAGTTAAAGGAATTGAAGGCGACCACTTCCAGCTGCCAGTTTGGTCGGTTTGAGCTTGAGAAGCAATGGCTTGCTCTGACTCAACTTTGATTTCTAGTTTTTGTCCTTTGGGAGCAGTGCCAAAAAATTCCGGCAGGCTATTGTTGACTTTTTCGTTGGCGGCCGGAAAGGTAATACTTAATTCTGTTTCTTTTTCCTGTAAGGCTGAGGGAGAGGCTAATTCTCCTAAATTACTTTGATACTGTGGATTAGGAGTGGCAGTGGGCGAAGCAAATTGGTTCAAAAAATTTTGGTTTTGGTTCAGAATAATATCTGGAGTAGGATTATCGTTGGCCGTGGTTAAGGTTGCTTGGGCTGAACCACTTTCCGCTAGAACTGAAATTTCTTCGATTTGAGCTGAACGATCGTAAGGAGAAAAATTGACTAAATCAGGAGTTCTAGCATTGGAAAGAGGAATAACCCAATGACCGTCGCTGTCGGTAATAGCCGATTGAGTGAGGGTATTGGCCAAAGTTAAGAAAACCAGCGCGCCAGCAACTGGCTGATTATCGGCAGTTATAACTCGGCCGCTGGCTAGATCAGCGTCGGGAAAAGCCTTTTCGGGAGCCGTGATAACCTCAAAGGGCTTTCCCGCATTGAGGTAACTTTTACTACCAGAAAGAATTTTAAAATAATACTTGGTTTGAGGCTTAAGATTATCTACAAAAACATAATGAGTCTTAAATTTGCCTGTTTGGTTGCTGTTCTGGTCACGGACATCTTTTTTGATAAGCCCGGTTTGACTTGTTTCTCCTAAAGAGATTAGGCCACTGGTGGCTTGAGAAGTGATCCACGAGACGACAAAAGAAGAACTGCTAAGGTTGGTTATTTTTATATTTTGTGGTTCAGCCTCAGAACTGGCTCGGGAAAATAAAACATTGGCGCGATTGATTAGGAACAAACCACCGGCAAGTCCTACCAGAGCCAGAGCTAGACCGAGCGGAATAGGAAGGTATTTAATTTTAAGAAGTTTTCTTTTCATGGCTTTCTTTTCTGTAATTCTTGAAAGACACTCTCGTCCCATTGAGGGTTTAAAGCTTGAGTTTCTTGAGTGGTTAAAACCGGCCTTTCAGTTTTAGTGAGAGCTTGATGAACTCCCAGATAAATCCAAAGAGTGGCAACTGTTAAGGCGAGGATCGAAATAATTAAAATTACTTGACCATTATTTTTAGTCATCTTTTTTATCTCCTTCTATTTTCATTTTGCCTCAAAAAAGACCTGACCGGAAAGAGAAAGGGTCAGACTAGTTTCATCGCTTTTTTTGCTAGTGCCAAAAGAAGTGCTGTTGATCATTATGATGCGGCGTGAAGATTCTAAGCTTTGAAGAAAGCGACTTAAGCCAAAGTAGTCGCCGTTGGCTATAACGGTAAAAAGAAAAGTATTGCCTGTACCTTGGGCTTTAGCTTTAGCTGAAGTCTCAGGAGTGACATTAATTTTCTCAAATGCAACATTTTTAATGATAACGCCAGTTGAAGAAGCTGCTTCTTCGAAGAAATAAGCTAGCTGAGGAAATTGATTTTTGGCTGGTAAAGCCGCTTCTAATAAAGGAAGATAGTCAACATTTTTGGTATAAGTATTTTGGGCGGCAATTAAGGAGTTGATTTTGTTTTGTAATTGCTGGCTGGCCGCCTTTTTATCTTTAATTTCCCGATTCAGCCTAGCAATTGTGACTAAAGTGGGTCTAATCGCCGCCATGGCAAAAAAGGTGATTGTTAAAAGTGTTAAAGAAAGCCAAGCTAAGGATTGAACTTGCTTTTTTTGTGTTATTTTGCCTAAATTGACAAAATAACGGCGCGAGTGCTGATATTGTTCGTAAAAATCAAAGGCCATCTTTATTTAATTTTATTATTAATACTGGCACTGACAGTAAAAGTTAATCCTGGCAGGCCGTCTTTAGGCTGAGTAATATTATTTAGACTTATTTGACTAAAATGAGGGCTTTTAACCAATTGGTTTAAAAAGACCCGCAAGCCTTTTTCCGATAAAGTTAGACCGCTTAAAGTTACTTCTCCTTCGTCAATGCTTATCTGCAACAAGGAAACATCCGCTGGCAACATTTGGCTAATTTCTCCAACTAAAGCTGAAGGAGATTGCTGATTATTAAGCAGTTTTTTGATTATTTTGATTTTTTCCTGGGTTTGGCGAAAATTCTCTTCAAAAGCGGCCGCCGAGGCAACAATAGCTTTCTTTTGTTTAATATCATCAAAAAGATTGGCTAGCTGAGTGTCAAAATAAAAGCGAGAAAGAAAAGCGCAGATAACAATAAACTCTGTGAAAACGACAATCCAACGTCCCACACTTACAGCCCAACCAATTAGTTTTCCAGTAGAAGAAAACTCGAATTCATCCTTAGGAAGCAGATTAACTTTGTCTCTTGGAGGCATAACTCCAGTATATTAGAGGCAAGGGAGAATTGTCAAAGCATTCGAGCCGCTCGACTTTTGATTCTTTTTGCCTTGTTCTTGTGAATAATGCCCCTCTTGGCTAACTTGTCTGCCAAAGAATAAATTTTCTTTAAAATTTCTGGACTCTTCTTCAGTCGCAAATCCTTAATCTCTGCTTTTAAGGCGGCTCTCTTAGTTTTGTTAGCGGCTGCTCTCTTTTGTGTTTGTCTTAAGGCCTTTTTGGCGCTTTTAGTAATTGGCATGAGTATATCCTAACAACTCCCTCTTTAAAATGCAAGTCTTTTTTCATATACTGCAAGAGAGGTTGAGCTCCAAAATTCAAAACTTAAAGTTTTGGATTTCAGATTGGCGCTTTAAGTTTAATAAAGATCAGCAAAAATGGTTAAAATTAAAACTTTCTTAAGAAGCAGTAAGGATATTTTTACTCGACGGCAATCGAGCATTCTTTCTGCTGCCGTGGTGATTGCCGTAACCTATGGTCTTTCCATGGTTTTAGGAATTTTAAGAGAGAGATTGATCGTGGCTCGTTTTTATGCCTGCTGCAGACAACAATTGGATGTTTATTATGCGGCTTTTCGTTTGCCGGATATGGTTTTCCAATTGATTGTTTTAGGAGCACTCTCCGCGGCTTTTATTCCGGTTTTTTCTGAAAAGCTGGCGCAAGATGAGAAAAGTGCTTATCGGCTGGCTTCATCTTTAATTAATTTGCTTTTGGTTTTTTTTCTATTCGTGGCTTTGATTATTTTTTGGGCGGCTCGACCCTTTTCTGCTTTAATTACTGGTAATTTTACTGCTTGGCAAATTGACCTCATGGCTCAAATGACTCGAGTTATGCTGGTGGCACAGGTTTTCTTTTTGATTTCAAACTTTTTTTCGGCGATTGTTCAGTCGCATCAACGGTTTTTACTGCCAGCGCTGTCTCCGGTGGTTTATAACTTGGGGATTATTGCTTGTGTGGCCTTTTGGGGGAGCTCTTGGGGAGTATGGGCAGCTACCATTGGTGTTTTAGTGGGGGCGTTAGGGCATTTGTTGATTCAGGTTCCGCTGGTTTTCCGTTTGGGTTTTCGTTATTCTTTTTCTTTTGATTGGCAACATTCAGGAGTGAAAAGGGTTTTGAAACTTATGTTCCCGCGCACTTTGGCTTTAGCGGCTAGTCAACTAGAAGCTACTGTCTCCTTGTTTCTAGCGACTTCGCTTTCCGCTGGTTCACTTACACTTTATTACTTAGCTCAAAGGTTGGTAGATTTACCAGTAAGACTGGTTGGTACTTCTATTGGTCAGGCGGCTCTGCCTTTGCTTTCCCAGCAATTAGCGCAAAACAAAATAGCGGAGTTTAAAAAAACTCTTGGTCAGTCTTTAAGCCAGATTCTTTTTGTTGCTTTGCCCACTACCACCATTTTTTTGGTTTTGCGAGTGCAGTTTGTTCGCTTTGCTTATGGAGCAAAGAGCTTTCCTTGGGTGGCCACAATCGTAACTGGACGGACTTTGGCCGCGGTGGCTTTTTCCATTTTTTCTCAAAGCGCGATTCAACTTTTAGTTCGAGGTTTTTATGCTGTCCACGATACTCTAATTCCTTTTGTGATTGGTTTAATTTCGGTGGGAATTAATGTCGGTCTAAGTTGTCTTTTTATTTTTGGTTTTCGATGGGAAATTTTTGGCTTGGCTTTGGCTTTTTCTCTCGCCAATTTTTTTAATTTTGCCTCCCTTCTGTTGTTGTTTAACCTTAAGCGTGAGAAATTTTTGGATTGGTCTGAAATAAAAAATTGGGCCAAGATGTCGTTGGCGGCCGTAATTGCGGCTGTTTTTACTTGGGCTTCCATGAGAATTATGGATTTGTTTGTTTTTGAAACCTCTCACGCTCTACCACTTTTAATTTTGACTCTCCTTGCTGGTGGTTTGGGTTTAGGAGTTTATCTTTTTATTTGCTGGTGTTTTAAGCTTAAAGAATTGGTGGTGGTGGCTAATGTAATTGGCAAGCTGAACCGCTGGCGTAGTGCATTGTTTGGTGTAGAGGAAATGATCGATACCTCTCTTGACAAAAATTAGCAGTCGTGGTATATCATTGCTAATGATTGACTTAGACGAACGCCAGATTAAAATTCTCAAAGCAATTGTCGAGGAGTATATTGAAACTGCCGCTCCAGTTGGCTCTATGACTTTGGAAAAAAAGTATGGTTTGGGAGTTTCTCCAGCGACAATTAGAAACGAAATGGTGCGTTTGACTGATAATGGTTTTTTAAAAAAAGCTCACTTCTCTTCTGGTCGTATTCCCACTTCAATGGCTTTAAAATTCTATGTTAACAATTTAATGAAAGAACAACAGCTTTCTTTGGCAGAAGAAGTGGCGGTTAAAGAAAAAGTTTGGGATTACCGTCATGAATTGGATAAGCTTTTACGAGAAATGACAAGGGAGTTGGCTGTAAGAACAAAAGAATTGGCGGTGGCAACTACTGACGAAGGGGATCTTTTCGTGGCGGGAATGGGTAATATTTTAGATGAACCAGAATTTTTTGATATTGACTTGACTAAGGCTTTGTTATCTCATCTTGATGAGGTGGATTTTTGGCAAAGTTTGATTAGCCGAGGAGAGGGTGAAGCTTGCACAGGCTTGCTTTTAGGAAGTGATTTAGGTGATGAACTTTTTGAGCCTTGCGGTTTTATTTATCGCCGATTTGAGGTTGGTCCGCGAGGAGCCATTGGGGTGATCGGTCCAGCCAGAATTAATTACGGCCGCATTTTTCCAACAATCAAATATTTTGGCCAACTAATTGATGAGATATTAGGAAATTGGTAAAAATGAAGAAGGATGTGAGTGACGCTCAGACTAATTTGGAGGAGAAGCAAACAGAGAAAGATCCACGAGATCAGCAGATAGAAGAATTAACCAATAGTTGGAAGAGAGCCTTAGCAGACTACCAGAATTTGGTTCGGCGTTATGAAATTGAGAAAAAAGACTTTGTTGCTTTTGCTAACGCAAATCTAATTTTGAAACTGCTGACAGTTTTGGATCACTTGGAAAAGGCTCAGGAGCATTTGCAAGACGAGGGTTTAGCTTTGGCAATTAAACAGTTTAAGGCAGTTTTGACAGAAGAAGGATTGGAAGAAATAGAAGCTTTGGGTAAAGAATTTAATCCAGAAGAAATGGAGGCAATTGAAATCACTGAAGGAGAAAAAAGCGGTCAAGTCACTGAAGTTTTAGTGAAAGGTTATCGTTTAAAAGGAAAAGTTATTAGAGTAGCTAAAGTAAAAGTCAATCAGTAAGAAAGGAGTCTGTTATGTCCAAAATCATCGGTATTGATTTAGGTACCACTAATTCTTGTGTTGCCGTTATGGAGGGCGGTAGTCCAAAAGTGATTTATTCCGCCGAAGGTCGCAACACTATTCCTTCTGTAGTTGACCCCAGTTCACATATTGTGGGTGATGTTGCTAAGCGGCAAATGGTATTGAAGCCAAAATCCACCATTTTTTCTATTAAGAGATTAATGGGGAAAAAATACGAAGACAAGACGGTTCAAGAAGATATCAAGTGGTTACCTTACAACATTAAAGCTGGTCGTGACGGGATGGCGGTGGTAGAGGTTGACGGCCGAACCTACACTCCCCAAGAAATTTCAGCCATGATTTTGCAGAAAATTAAAGCTGATGCTGAAGCTTATTTAGGAGGCAAAGTTACTCAAGCAGTTATTACTGTCCCCGCTTATTTTGATGATTCTCAACGGCAGGCTACCAAACAAGCAGGTGAAATTGCCGGTTTGGAAGTTATGCGCATTATTAATGAACCCACGGCGGCGGCTTTAGCTTATGGTTTGGAAAAAAAGAATGCTCATACGATTGCTGTCTATGATTTGGGTGGCGGAACTTTTGATATTTCTATTTTGGAATTGGGTGATGGTGTTTATGAAGTGAAGTCAACCAATGGTGATACTCACTTAGGTGGTGATGATTTTGATAAAGTGATTTTAGATTATATTGCTGAAGAGTTTAAGAAAGAACACGGCATTGATTTACGCAAAGATCCGCAAGCTCTACAAAGACTCAAAGAGGCGGCGGAAAAGGTCAAAATTGAGCTTTCTTCTTCACCAGAAGCCGAAATTAACCAGCCGTTTATCACTCAAGGTAAAGATGGCTCACCTTTGCACTTAACTATGAAACTTACCCGAGCGAAGCTGGAAAGTTTAGTGGCCGATTTAATTGAAAGAACAATTGAGCCAGTAAAAAAAGCTCTTAAAGACGCAGGTAAGGAGATTGGAGATATTGATGAGATTGTTATGGTCGGCGGGATGACGCGAATGCCCAAAGTTTATGAAACAGTGAAAAACTTTTTCGGTAAAGAGCCGAATCGATCAGTAAATCCCGATGAAGTAGTGGCTGTAGGTGCGGCAATTCAAGGAGGAGTTTTAGGAGGTGAGGTGAAGGATGTTTTACTGTTAGATGTGACGCCTCTAACTTTGGGAATTGAGACTCTTGGAGGGGTAGCCACACCTTTAATTCCGAGAAATACCACTGTACCAACTTCTAAGTCGCAAATTTTTTCTACTGCCGCTGATAATCAAACGCAAGTTGAGATTAATGTTTTACAAGGTGAGCGGCCGCTGGCGGCAGACAATAAATCCTTAGGACGCTTTATTCTTGATGGTATTCCACCAGCGCCTCGAGGTGTACCGCAGATTGAAGTATCTTTTGATTTAGATGCCAACGGTATTCTTAAAGTGACGGCCAAGGATAAGGCGACTGGCAAGTCGCAAAGCGTTTCTATTCAAGGTTCCACTGGTCTTACTAAAGAAGAAATTGAAAAAATGACCAAGGAAGCAGAGGCGCACGCGGCAGAAGATGAGAAAAAACGCCAGCTGGTGGAGGCGAAAAATTTGGCTGAAAATTTGATTTATACTTCCGAAAAAACTTTGAAGGAAGCAAAAGAGAAAATTAAAGAAGATGATAAGACCGCAGTTGAAAGTAAGGTTAAAGAGTTGCAAGAAGCCTTGAAAGGCGAAAACCTGGAAGAGATTAAATCTAAAACAGAAAGTTTATCAGAAACTTTGCAAAAAGTTGGGGCGAGCATTTATCAAGGGCAGACAGCCACCGGATCTCAAACCACCACTGAATCTCAAACTGAGGAAAAAACAGAAGCAGAAGAAGGTGAAGTGGTCAGTTAAAATTTAACAGTGGCCTTAATTTTCAATTCTTGATTTTCAAAATGGGCGGGTTTTTCTCGCCCATTTAAGCGATGACAAGCAAAAGAGATTACTACGAAATTTTAGGAATTTCTAAGAACGCTACTGAAGCGGAAATTAAATCGGCTTATCGCCGGTTGGCTTTGCAGTGGCATCCAGATAGAAATAAATCACCAGAAGCAGAAGCCAAATTTAAAGAAATCAACGAAGCTTACGAAGTTTTATCCAACAAAGACAAGCGCGCGGCTTATGATCAATTTGGCCATGCCGCTTTTGAACCAGGAGCAGGTTTTGGCGGTAATTATGGTCCTTTTGATGGTCAACAACGAACTTATCGACAGGGACCTTTTCAATATACTTATACTACCTATGGAGATGGAATGGGGCCGGATATTGGTTTTGATTTTGGCGGCTTTTCCGATCCTTTTGAAATTTTTGCTCAGTTTTTTGGTGGGGCTAATCCTTTCGGGAGCCGCGCGACACGCAAGCCTCGCTATGGTATTTCTCTGACTTTTTTGGAAGCAGCGAAGGGGACAGAAAAAGAAATTAATGTTGGTGGCAAGAAAAAGAAAATTAAAATTCCTGCTGGTGTAGATGATGGAACAACTCTCAATTTTGATGAATTTTATCTTACTGTTGAGGTTCAGCCGGATAAGGTTTTTCGGCGAGAAGGCTTAGATGTTTATGTGGAAAAGGAAATCTCTTTCCCGGAGGCGGCTTTGGGAGCAATTGTAACCGTACCGACAATTGATAAAGAGGTAAACTTGCGGATTCGACCGGGTACTCAGCCGGGAACTTTAATTCGCTTGGCTGGTAAAGGAATTAAGTCTCCTCGGAGTAGCAGGATAGGTGATGAATATGTTCGGATTCAAGTTCGTGTCCCCGAACGCCTTTCTCGCCGTCAAAAAGAACTTCTAGAACAATTTGAAGAGGCCTGACCCGGGGTGTGAAGGCTATCACACTCGGGGAGTGTTTGGTTTTTGCTTGACGGAAATTGCCTTCTTGAATTACAAAGGCGGCATGAATCAGCTAAAAAATTTTTTGGGCGGCAAGCCTAAGAATTCTCAATATCCCGCTTTGGTTCTTAAAAAGATGGCGGTTTTTCCGGGAGAGAAAGTTTCTCTGGTTCTGGAAGGGGAAAAAATTAGCGAAATTGTTGCTCGGGCCCACGAAGGCAATCATTTGCTGGTTCTTTTGTTTCAGAAAGATGAGAAAAATATTTCAGTTGGGGTGATGGCCTATGTTGTGGAGCATTGGGATTTGGCACCGACTATTTTGGGTTTGATTGTTGAGGGTCAGAGAAGAGTGAAAATTTTAAAAGAGCTTCGTGAGGATGGAATTTATGCCGTGGAGATTGAAGAGATTTCGTCACCAAAACGAACAGAGGCAGAGCAAACTAGGCTGGAAGCCTTGGCTCGTAGTGCTTTGGAGCAATTTAAAAAAATTGTTCAAACGGAAGGATTAGTGCCGTTGGAAATTATTGAAGGTTTGCAACGAGAAGATTTGCCGCCAGAGAGTGTAAGCGATATAATTTCGGCCGTTTTAAAACTGGATTACGAAGAAAAATTGGAGTTGTTGGAAACTTTGGATGTCCAAAAGCGGCTCGAGATTCTCAATAGTAAACTAGCTCACGAACAAAAAGTAGCTCAAGCGGAAAAACAAATTCAGGAAAATGTGGATAAAGAGATTGAGCAATCGCAAAAAGAATTTATTTTGCGCGAGCGCCTGAAAGCAATTGAAAAAGAATTGGGAATTTTTGAAGAGCAGAAAGAATACGAGGATTTAGAGGAAAAACTGCAAGCCGCAGCTATTCCTGAAGAGGATAAAAAAAGAGTAATGGGGGAGCTTCACCGATTAAAGCAAATGCCGGCGGGAAGCGCCGAAATTCCTTATTTGCGAACTTACTTGCAATGGGTGGCTGATTTGCCTTGGGGGAAGAAAAGTTCTACAGAAGTAGATTTAAAAAAAGCTCGGGAAGTTTTGGACGAAGATCATTATGGTTTAGAGAAAACCAAAGAAAGAGTTTTAGAATATTTGGCAATTCAGAAGTTAACTCAAGGAAAAGGTCGGGGGACAATTTTGTGCTTTGTGGGGCCGCCAGGGACAGGTAAAACTTCTGTGGGACAATCGATTGCTCGAGCAGTTGGCCGGCAATTTGTTCGAATCTCTTTAGGCGGTATCCGCGACGAGGCAGAAATTCGCGGCCACCGACGGACTTATGTGGGAGCTTTGCCCGGGAGAATTATTCAAGGAATCCGTAACGCCGGAACGAAAAATCCCGTCTTCATGATGGATGAAGTCGATAAAATTGGGACTGATTTTCGTGGAGATCCGGCGGCCGCTCTTTTGGAAGTTTTAGATCCGGCTCAGAATAATTCTTTTTCTGATCATTATATTGAAATCCCTTTTGATTTGTCAGAAGTTTTTTTTATTACTACTGCCAATATTCTTGATCCCATCCCACCCGCTTTACAAGATCGTATGGAGGTGATTGAGTTCCCCGGCTATGTAGATGAGGAAAAATTTTTCATTGCAAGGAAATTTTTACTGCCACGGGTTTTGGAATCCACTGGTTTAAACAAGAAGAACTTGGTTTTTGAAGATGAAGCTATTCGCAAAATAATTGCTGATTATACGCGGGAGGCAGGTGTGCGGGAGTTAGAAAGAAAATTAGCGGAGGTAGCTCGAAAAATCGCAGTTAAAGAGGCGCAAGGAGAAACTAAGGACAAAATTGTTATTCGCAGTCAAGATTTGACCGATTATTTAGGACCCGAGGAATTTGAACACGAAGTAAAAGAGGAAAAGGACGAAGTGGGCATTTCTACTGGTTTGGCTTGGACGCCGGAAGGAGGTGAGATTATTTTTATTGAATCAGTTAGTGTTCCGGGTCGAGGCAATTTAACGCTTACGGGTCAGTTGGGAGAGATTATGCAAGAATCGGCTCGAGCGGCTTTAACTTATGTTCGCTCGCGGGCTAAAGAGTTGGGCTTTCCGGCTGATTTTTATTATAAGAGTGATATTCATGTTCATGTTCCTTCGGGCGCGATCGCCAAAGATGGGCCTTCGGCCGGAGTGGCAATTGCCACGTCACTAGCTTCAATGTTAACTGGCCGGAAAGCCAAAAGAGAAGTGGCACTTACGGGTGAAGTTACCCTTTCCGGCAAAGTATTGAAAGTTGGTGGAATTAAGGAAAAAATTTTGGCTGCTCATCGAGCAGGAATCAAAACTATTGTGATGCCTCGAGAAAACGAAAAAAATTTGGTTGATGTTCCCCAGGAAGTTCGTGAAAGTTTAAGTTTTAAATTTGTCCACCACATGGATGAAGTAATTCCGGTTGCTTTAGTGCCGCTTTAATCTGCTTTCTCGGAGAGGCTAATTTTGTTGACCTCTTCCCTTTTTAGTGATAGAATGAGAATGATTGGAGCGAAAAATCATCTAGATTTTGAGCTTAAAAGTTAGTATTGGAGGGAAAGGGGCGAGGGAACTCGCCTTTTTGAGTAAGAAAGGAGATAAGGGATAAGAGAAGGCAATAAGAGTGAAAGAGATTTATTGCTTTTTACTTATTTCTTATTAGTGTAAAGTATGGCCAACATTAATATACCCAGAACTGAATTTGCCGCCGCTTTGGCCCAGGTTGCTAGTGAGCGAGGAATTGATCCTCAACAGGTTTTGGAGTCGATTAAAGCCGCTATTCTGACTGCCTACAAAAAAGATTATGGCTTAAAAGAAGGAATGGAATATGAGGTGGAGATTGACCCGGGAACGGGTGAGTCGCGGCTTTTTTCCTGGCCGATCGGAGACGAAAAAAGCAAGAAGGAAATTACGCCAGCGGGTTTTGGACGCATTGCTGCTCAGCAAGCACGAAATATTATTGTTCAAAAAATTCGGGAAGCGGAGAAAAATTCGCTTGTGGAAGAGTATGAAAAAAGAGTGGGAACATTAGTTTCTGGCATGATTTTACGCTTTGAAGGCGATAATATTCTGGTTGATTTAGGCAAAGGCGAAGCAATTATGCCGCCTCAAGAACAAAACCACGGTGAGACTTACCGACTGAACATGAGGCTGACTTTTTATTTGGAAGGGATTCGGGAAACTATGAGAGGTCGTCAAATTATTGTTTCTCGCGCCCATGAAGGTTTAGTGGCGGGTCTTTTCCGTCGTGAAGTTCCCGAAGTGGCTTCAGGTGCGGTTGAAATTGTGGCAATTGCTCGCGAAGCTGGTTCAAGAACTAAAATTGCTGTTCATTCACGACAGGCGGGTGTTGATCCAGTGGGTTCTTGTGTAGGTCAAAAAGGGGTGCGGGTCCAGGCGGTTATTAATGAATTAAATGGAGAAAAAATTGATATTATTCAATATAGCGAAGATCCTGCAAAGTTTATTCTGGCCGCTTTGGCGCCGGCAGAAAATTTGGAAATAAAAATCGATAAAGATAAAAAAACAGCCTTAGTTTTGGCGCCAGAAGATCAACTTTCATTGGCAATTGGGAAAGGCGGACAAAATGTTCGCTTGGCTATGAAATTAACTGGTTATAAAATTGACATTGAACCAAAGTCAACTCCAACTGAAGAATCGGCGGCCGAAGGGACGGAGAAAAAGACTGAATAATAGTTTTGGTCCAGAAAGGAGGGAAAGTGGCACTTCAGAAAAAACCCCCAGTGGTAACAATTATGGGTCATGTTGACCATGGCAAAACAACCCTCTTGGACTATATTCGCCATTCTCATTTAACAGCCAAGGAATTTGGAGAAATTACGCAGGCAATTGGGGCTTATCAAGCGGAATTTAATGGTCAGAAAATTACTTTTATTGACACACCTGGCCATGAAGCTTTTTCCAAAATGCGTTCGCGAGGTGCTGGTGTGGCAGATTTAGCAGTTTTAGTGGTAGCGGCTAATGATGGCGTGATGCCCCAAACCAAAGAAAGCATTAAAATTATTGAGACTGCCGGGATTCCATTTATTGTCGCGATCAATAAAATTGATCTGCCAGAGGCGTCAGTAGAAAAAGTTAAAGCTCAATTGGCCGAAAATAATGTGATTGTTGAAGATTATGGCGGCCAGGTAGTGGCGGTTCCTTTGTCAGCCAAAACCGGCCAAGGAGTGGATCAGCTTTTGGAAATGATTTTGCTAACGGCAGAAATGGAAAATCTGCAGGCCGATCCTGAGGCGCGTTTACAGGCAGAAATTATTGAAGCTAAGGCTGATAAATTTTGCGGTCCTCTGGCAACTTTGATTGTGGAAAATGGAACTTTAAGAGTGGGCGATAAGATTGCAGCTGACGGGGTAATAGGAAAAGTGAAACTGCTCAAAAATGATCGAGGTCAAGCCTTGAGAGAAGCTTATCCTGGAGATCCAGTTTTAGTGTTGGGTTTTTCGACCCTGCCGCTGGTTGGCTCTTTGGTGGTACCGGCGGAGGGTGAAGTCAAGCCAGCGGAGGCGGTAAAGAAAGCGGAAAAGCCAACACCTCAAACGGAAGAAGAAAAAAATAAGATAAAAATTATTCTCAAAACAGATGTTTTGGGTTCTCTGGAAGCTATTTTAGGCTGTTTGCCAAGTGAAGTTTTAGTTATGGACAAGGGTGTTGGTGAAGTGACAGAATCAGATATTTTGCTGGCGAAAACTCTCGGTGCAGAAATTTACGGTTTTAATCTTTCACTTCCTAGCAGTTTGAAAAAATTGGCTGAGGCAGAAGGGGTAAAAATTAAAAGCTTCCGAATTATTTATGATTTATTGAAGGATTTGGAAGAAAGAATTCTGAAGATGATGGAGCCAACTATTGATCGGAAGGTGGCTGGTCGAGCAGAAATTTTGGCTGTTTTTGAAATTAGGGGTGAAAAAATTGCCGGCGCGAAGGTTATTGAAGGGAAAATTAATCGAACCTTGCCTGTGGTTTTAGAGCGAGGCAATAAAATTTTAACTGAAACCAAAATTTCTTCTCTTAAACAGCAAAAGCAAGATGTTAATGAGGTTTCAATGGAAGCTGAATTTGGCGTTACTTTCAGCCAGAGAGTTGATTTTCGACCCGGAGATATGATAATATCACTTGCCCATGAATAAACCCTATCCTTTTGACGAGCTGAAGGGAAAACTAGATCAAGCCCAAAAGGTACTAATCCTTTTGCCTAAAAGTCCGCTTTTTGATTATGTGGCTGCCTCACTTTCGCTGGCTTTAGCGCTGGAACAATCAGGAAAAAGTGTTTCCGTGGTTTGCGCTTCTCCTATGACGGTGGAATTTAATCGTTTGGTTGGAGTTGATCGGATTACCGAAAAGCCCCAGGGGACAGATTTGGTGATTTCCCTAAATTACCCGCCTGAACAAATTGAGAGAGTTAGTTACAATGATGATAATAATCGGCCCAATGTGGTCATTCAGCCTAAAAGTGGAGCACCGGCTTTAAACAGTAGTCTAGTTTCTTTTTCTTTTGCTGGCGGCAGTGTCGAGGTAGTTATTACCTTGGGAGTAAAAAATCAGAATCAATTAAGCCTCGGAGAGATGGATCTTTCCGGCAGTTTTGTAATTGATTTGGATACAGATCCCGCCAATCCTCAATTTGGTCATCTTAATATTATTGATTCTGAAGCTTCCTCGGTTTCAGAAATGGTGGCGGGGTTGATTGAAGGTTTAAGGTTGCCTTTTGATATGGATATTGCTCAAAATCTCTTGGCCGGTATTTGGCGTCAAACTCAAGGTCTTTCCAGTGCTCGGGTTGGGGCCGATACTTACGAAACAGTCGCTTTATGTTTGAGAGCGGGTGCTCAAAAACCAGTTGATTTTGGTGGTTCCCGAAAAGATCCCTTTTTTACCCCTAGAGAAGAGAAAAAACAGCCTCCTAAGATTCAAGAAAAAAGAGCGGCTCCTCGAGAAGAAGTTGAGGCCAAAGCTGAAGAAAAGCCAGCTGGTACACCTAAACAGCCACCAGCTGACTGGTTTGAACCAAAAATCTTCAAAGGCAGTAATATGGCTTGATTTTTTCCGCTTCGGGAATTTTCGACTTTAAGCATAAAGAAATCTTGAGTTTGAAAAAAATTCATCAGAACAAAGGCTTGTGTTATTCTCGCGAATTTTATATAATACGCATATATGGCTTTAACAGTTGAAGAAAAAAAGAAAATTATTGAGAAATACGCGACGGTAAAAGGTGATACTGGCTCGCCGGAAGTTCAGGTAGCTTTGCTGACCAATAAAATTGACAAATTGGCAGAGCATCTGAAGGCCAATAAAAAAGATGTTCACTCTCGTCGTGGTTTGCTTTCCATGGTTTCTAAAAGAAGGAGATTATTAACTTATTTAATGAAGAAGGACGAAGAGAGATATCGCCGGATCGTTAAAGACCTTGGGCTCTCTAAGTAACGCTTCGAACACCTTATGAACATTGTAACCAAAGAGGCTGAAATTGGCGGCCGAATCCTTAAGCTAGAAGTTGGTCGATTTGCCCCGCAAGCAAATGCTGCTGTGATTGCTCAGTATGGTGAAACGATGGTTTTGGCTACTGTTGTTTCTTCGCCGGCCAAAGAAGACTTGGGTTATTTTCCTTTAAGTGTGGAATATGTGGAAAGACTTTATGCTGGCGGAAGAATTAAAGGTTCTCGCTGGGTTAAAAGAGAAGGCCGACCATCTGACCAGGCGATTTTAGCTGGCCGATTGATTGATCGTTCCATCCGACCGCTTTTTCCCAAAGATTATCATGATGAAGTTCAAGTCATGGTTACTGTTTTATCAGTGGACTTAGAAAATGATCCTGATGTTTTGGGAGTGGTGGCCGCTTCTGCGGCTTTGGCTATTTCTGACATTCCTTGGGATGGCCCAATTGGGGCTGTGGCTGTGGGTTTGAAGGAAAGTGTCCCCTTTGTTAATCCTACAGAAGATGAGAAAGAATTTTCTGATTTGGATTTAGTGGTTTCTGCGACCAAAGAGCGAATTGTTATGATTGAGGGTGAAGCGAACGAAATTCCCGAAGCAGAAGTTTTGACGGCTTTGAAATTTGGCAAAGCCGAAGGGCAAAAAATTATTGCTTTGATTGAAGAATTGCAGAAAGAAGTAGGCAGGAAAAAGGTAACGGTTGTGACTAAAGAATTAAACTCGGAAATTAAAAATGCCGCTCAGAGATTTGTTAAAAAGTATCTTGAGGAAGCTTTTGCCAATCAAAAAGGTAAAGAGATTGGCGGCAGCGGCATGGAAGAGGCTTTAGCTATGTTTTTGACTGAGGTGGCGCCGGAAGAGGAAAAAGAAGCCGCGAGAGCTTTTGAATATTTCTGGAAAAAGATTTTTCGAGAGCATTTGCTGGCAGGAAAGAGATTTGATGGGCGGGGGGTTACAGAAGTTCGCCCGCTGGAGATTGAAGTAGGTATTTTGCCTCGGACGCATGGTAGTGCGATGTTCAAACGAGGGTTAACGCAAGTCTTGACAGTAACCACTTTGGGAGCACCCTCCTTGCAACAGTTAATTGAAAGCGCTACTGGTGAGGAGTCCAAACGATATATTCACCATTATTCCATGCCTCCCTATTCGACTGGAGAAACCGGTCGAGTGGGAACCTTGTCGCGCCGCGAAATTGGTCATGGAGCGTTAGCTGAAAGGGCCTTAGAGCCGGTTATTCCGCCGGAGGAAAAATTCCCTTACACTATTCGGGTTGTTTCTGAGGTTATGTCTTCAAATGGTTCGACTTCAATGGCCTCAACCTGTGGATCAACACTCTCTTTAATGGATGCGGGTGTTCCTATTAAAGCGCCTGTTTCTGGGATTGCTATGGGGCTGGTAACCGGAGAGAATCAAGGAGCCAAAGGCGATTTTTTGGTTCTGACCGACATTGCCGGCATTGAAGATTTCAACGGTGATATGGATTTCAAAATTACAGGTTCGCAAAAGGGGATTACCGCGATTCAGCTGGATGTCAAGATTCCTGGTTTGACGGACGAGATAATTGAAAAAACTCTTCTGCAAGGCCGAGAAGGCCGCCTGTTTATTTTAAATAAAATGCTGGCAGTAATCGCTGCTCCGCGCCAGAAGATTTCGCAGTACGCGCCGAGAGTTTCTGTGATTCATGTTGATCCAGAAAAAATTGGGGAAATTATTGGGCCGGGCGGCCGTGTCATTCGCAAGTTGATTGAAGATACGGGAGCAAATATTGAAGTTGAAGACGATGGATCTGTTAACATTTCAGGGGTTGATGATGAATCAGTTGAAAAGGCAACAGCTCAAATTATAGGCCTAACTCAGGAGGCTAAAGTGGGTGAAATTTATGAGGGCGAGGTAAAGAGAATCCAGCCTTTTGGCGCCTTTGTGGAAATTCTCCCGGGTAAAGAGGGCTTAGTGCATGTTTCTAAAATGAGCACAGGTTTTGTGGGAGATCCCAATGCGATTGTTTCTGTGGGTCAAAAAGTAAAAGTCAAAGTTTATGAAATTGATGATCGTGGTCGGATTAATCTGACAATGTTGCTTGATGAAGGCCAAAACGGTGGTGAAGAAGGTGGTTCTCGACCAAGAAAAGAATTTAGATCTAGGCAAGAACAGCCGAGAAGGTCATTTAATAGCGGCAGCCATTTTTCTCCCCAGTTTGGTCCTCGTTCAAGATTTGGCCGCTAATAAAGTTCTGTTACAATAAAGATATGGACCCTTCAGACGATTTATTACTGGAGGTTAAAAAGCTGGAAGATAAATTAGCCTCAGCTTCTTTACCTCCAGATTTAAAAGAAAGAACTATAGCTTCGATTGAAAGATTAAAGTTGGCTTTTAAGTTTGGCAATTATTCTAAAAATCTTGAGGAAGTTTCTAATTATCTGGATTGGATTTGCGCGTTGCCTTGGAAAAAAGAAACGCAAGATATTTTAGATCTAAAGCATGCTCAGGAGGTTCTGAATAGAAATCATTATGGTCTGTCGCAAATTAAAGATCGGATCTTGGAGTATCTTTCTGTTTTAAAGCTTCAGCGCGAACGCTCGCCTCAGGAAAAAATTAGAGCACCAATTTTGTGCTTAGTGGGTTTGGTGGGTACGGGCAAAACAACCTTAGCCTACTCTATTGCTGAAAGCTTGGGGCGGAAATTTGCTCGAATTCCCTTTGGCGGTTTGGGTGATCCGGGTTTTTTGCGCGGTCGTTCGCGCTCGTCAATTGAGGCAGAACCAGGACAGATTATCAAGGCTCTGCGCTCTGCCGGTTCGAGAAATCCAGTAATTTTGTTGGATGAAATTGACCGTGTAGTGGAAGAATCGCGGGCGACTATTATGGGAGTTTTGGTAGAATTGCTTGATCCTCAACAAAATTCGCATTTTACTGATTATTATCTCGATTACCCGTTTGATTTAAGCGATGTTTTGTTTGTGGCAACGGCCAATAACACTACCAATATTTCTGCGGCAGTCTTGGATCGACTGGAGCCAATGCAAATGCCTTCTTATAATGACGAGGAGAAAATAATTATCGGCCAAAAATATATTTTGCCGCGAACAATGAAATCGATGGGCTTAACCGAGCGGGATTTAGTTGTGGCGCCGGAAGTTTGGCCGAAAATTGTTCGCCCTTTAGGCTTTGATGCTGGAGTAAGAACGCTGGAGCGTAATATTTCTGCTCTTTGCCGCAAGGTGGCCAGAATGATTGTTGAAGGCCAAAGAACACAGGTTATAATTAAGGAGGAAAATTTAAAGGATTTTATCTCCACTTGGTAAGAAATTAGTTGAAAGTTTAATTTTATTTTTAACTTGGAACTTTGAATTGAGTCAAAAATGAATAAGCAAGAAGAGTTAGATCGAATTGCCGCTGAGATTGCCACCTGCCGAAATTGCCCCTTAGCTCAAACTGCCACTCATCCTGTGCCTGGCAATGGCAATCCCCAGGCTGAGTTGATGTTCATCGGCGAAGCTCCAGGCTATTGGGAAGATCAAAAGGGTGTGCCTTTTGTTGGCCCGGCAGGACAACTTTTGGATGAACTGCTGGCTTCAATTGGTCTAACTCGAGCGGATGTTTTTGTGACTAATGTCTTAAAACACCGACCACCCGGAAATCGCGATCCCTTGCCTGAAGAGATTGCCGCTTGTCAGTCTTTTTTAGATCGGCAGATTCAAGTGATTAAACCAAAAGCAATTGTAACCCTAGGGCGGTTTGCCATGTATCATTTTTGGCCTGAGGGGAAAATTTCTCGTGATCATGGTCGATCGAAGCTGGTAGATTATCACGGAGAGAAGCTTTTGCTTATCCCGATGTTTCACCCAGCGGCGGCTTTGCGCAATCCTCAAGTAAAAGAACAACTGCGGGAGGATTTTAAAAAAATTCCGGCCGAGATTAAACGAACTGGTCCTGCTAAGCCAACTGGTGGTAACTTGGCGCCTCTGGCAGTTCGATCGGAAGAAAAAAAAGAAGAACAACTTAGTCTGATTTAACTAAAGTTCAGATTAAGTTATGAGGTTGAGAGTTCGATTTTAATTTATTAAGAAAGGAGATTATGAAAAAGAGCTTAAAAATTATTTCTTTGGGTGGTTTTGGTCATGTAACCAAAAACATGTTTGTTTATGAAACTCCGCGCGACATTATTATTGTTGATGTTGGCGTGGGTTTTCCAGAGACAGAAATGTTGGGAGTGGATTTAGTGATTCCAGACATTTCTTATCTTCGGGATAAAAAAGAAAAAATCAGAGCCATTTTTTTAACTCATGGTCATGATGATCATTTGGGTGCTTTGCCCTATATTTTGCCTCAATTAGGAGAAAAATTGCCCATTTATGCTTCTCGTTGGGCAATGGCTTTAGTAAAAGATAAGCTTTCTGAATTTGGTTTAACTCCCAATATTGAGGAAGTAAGTGAAGGTCGCCGTGTGCGAGCAGGAGAGTTTACCTTGGATTTTATTAGAGTAACTCACTCGATTCCTGATACTTTGCATTTGGTTATTCGAACGCCAGTGGGCATAATTTATCATGCCGCCGATTTCAAGTTAGATTTACGGCCGGTAATGGGGCCACCTACAAATCAAGCACTGGTGCGGCGAGTAGGCGATGAAGGCGTTTTGTGTTTGCTTTCTGATTGCTTGCGCTCAGAGAATCCGGGTTTTACTCCGCCAGAAGCGGCACTGGAGGAAATGTTTCAACAAGAAATTAGTCAGACTTCAGGTAAATTTATCGTTACTACCATGTCTTCAAACTTGTCACGTCTTAAGCAAGCTATTGATGTGGCTCTTAAAAATGGCCGCAAGGTGGTTTTAGTCGGCCGCTCTATTGAAAAAAATATTGAAATTGCTACCAAGCTGAAATATATTTCATATCCCAAAGATGTTTTTGTTCCCAAGAAATTGATTAATAAATATCCAGCTAACTCGCTGGCCTTACTCGTAGCTGGCAGTCAAGGCCAATTAGGTTCAGCTATGGATCGGCTGGTGGCGGGCGAAATTGAGCAGATTAAAATTAAGCCGGGCGACAAAGTTGTTTTTTCGGCTGATTATATTCCCGGCAATGAAACGGCTATCTATAATATGATTGATAATATCTATCGACTAGGCGGCGAAGCTGTTTATGCAGATATTCGTAGCGGAATAGTGCATGTTTCAGGTCATGGAGCTCAAGGCGATCTTTCTAAACTAATGGAGATGATTCGACCACGCTTTTTGGTTCCTATTGGCGGCAATTACCGTCATATGATGGCTTATAAAAAATTGGCTATAACCAACGGTTTTAAGCCGGAACAAGTTTTGTTGCGTGACGATGGTCAGATAATTGAGTTTACGGAACAAGGACTGTCACCCACCAAACAACGAATAGAAGTTGGGCAAGTAATGGTTGATGCCTTGGGAGTGGGTGATGTAGGTGATGTGGTTTTGCGCGACCGCAAAATTCTTTCTGAGGAAGGCATAGTGGTGGCGATTTTACCCTTGAATCAGAATTCTTTACGCTTAGAGGGAGAGCCAGAAATTGTTTCTCGCGGTTTTGTTTACATTCGCGAAAATCAAGAGCTGTTGAATGAAGCGCGGGTGGGAGTGAGAAAAGCGATAGAAGAACATCGCGGCCGCCCTGATCGGCGAGCTATTCGCGAACGAGTTCAAAATTTTTTAGAAAAGTTTTTATACCACAAAACTGGCCGTCGGCCGATGGTTTTAGTGGTGCAGATTGAGGTTTAAATGGAAGAGAGAAAAATCGAAATTGATGAGCTGATTAAAAAAGCAACGAATTTAACTATTACTTCTCATTTATCGGCGGATCCGGATGCTTTAGGTTCGATTCTGGGAGTTTGGTTTTACCTTAAGAGTCGCTTTCCACAAAAGAAAGTTAAAATGATTATGGAAGGCCAACCATCTTGGCGGGAGAATTTTTTGCCCGGATACAAAGAAATTGTTTGGACTCAGAATTTAGTGCCGTTACTAGCAGAAAGTGATTTAATTTTTTTTCTTGACGGCTCACTTTTAAGTCGTTTTACCCATCAAAGTCAAAAACTGGATTTAAATAATAAAATAACTCTTTGTTTGGATCATCATCCGGAATCGACACCAGATAGTTTTAGTTTAAGAGTGGCTGATATTTCCGCCGCGGCAACCGCTCAGTTGGTGGCGGAAATTTTTTTTGCTGACGGCTCAGTCCAAAAAGAAGCCGCTGAAGTTTTACTGGCAGGAATTTTGGGTGATACTGGCGGCTTGCGTTTTATTGGATCAGATAAAACGCGCGTTTTGTTAACAGTAGAGAGATTGGCTCGCTTGGGGAAAATTGATTTGCAAATTTTGATGCTTAAGTTAAATCGATTGAGAGATGAGACTTGGGATTTAATAAAAATTTTGATGGAAAATTCTCAACGAAAGCTGACTGATATTTCTTCTTCAGTTGCTTATTCTTGGTTGCCCTTTTCTGCTTTAGAAAAATACGATCTGGAGATAATTAAAGATGCCTATCATTTTTTTCAAGATACTTTTTTAAGATCGGCGGCAAATACGGCTTGGACTTTTGTAGTAACTCCAGAGAGTTTGGAAAATTATTGTCTTTCTTTTCGGGCTTTGCCGGGCGGACCGAATGTCCAGCTTTTGGCGCAAGCCTTTAGAGGCGGCGGTCATTTTTTAGCGGCTGGTGGCGAGTATCCGGCTAAAGAGAATGGTCGGGTGATTTCGGGAGAAGAAGTTTGTCAGAAAGTGCTGGAAGTTTTTCAAAAAGAAAAAATTCCTCTAATTTTGGTCAAATAGCTTTCTTTGAATTGCCTTCTTGCGGTATGATTATGACTCAAGATGGAAATTATTCTGGCTTCAGAGTCGATCAAAAGAAGAGAAATCCTGCAGGCGGCGAAAATTCCTTTCCGTGTGGAAATTCCCTGGGGGGTGGATGAACACACTTTTGACAGTTTGCCGGTTAGAGAAAGAGTGCAGAAACTAGCTGAGGTAAAAGCGATAAAAGCGGCAGAGAAATTCCCCGAGGCGCTAATTATTTCTGCCGATACTATGAATGAAGTTAAACTCAGCTATCCTTTATATAAGCCTCGGGATGCGGAAGAAGGTTTGCTGATGGCGATGGAATATTCTGGTAATCGTCTGATTTGTTATACAGGAGTTTGCTTAATTCATCCTCAGTTTGGAAGCGTAACAGAACTTTCGGAAACGCGAATTAAAATGCAGTCTTTTACCCGGGAAGAGTTGCGAAGTTTGGTAGATGATCGCTTTTTAATTCAAGGCGGAGCGATGGGAATTTCGGAAGAAGCTGAGGGATACACTTTGGTAGAGTCCATTTCCGGTTCATATACTGGTGCCTTTGGCTTGCCCATGGAAATTATTCGCCGCTATCTTAAGAAGTGGCAAGTGATTTAACTTCGACATATTTTTCGATTTAGTTTAAAATACAAGCATGCTGGTCGATGAAGTTCAAATTACAGTTCAGGCGGGAGATGGCGGAGACGGTTTGGTTCATTTTTTGCGCACTAAACATCAATTAAAAGGTGGACCGGATGGTGGTGATGGCGGGCGCGGCGGCGATGTTTATTTTGTTGGCATAGAAGATCTTACGGCTTTGGGAAAATTTCGCTTTAAAAAAGAATTTGCTGCTGAGTCGGGGCAACGCGGCGGGTCAAATAAAAAAAGAGGCGCTTCCGGCAAAGATTTAATTCTTAGTTTGCCGATCGGAACTGTTGTTCGAGATATTGAATCAGATGAAACTTGGGAAATTACTCGACCAGGCGAGCGCCTATTGATTGCGCGTGGTGGACATGGTGGACGGGGTAATACACATTTTGCCACCGCTACTCACCAAACGCCGCGCGAGTATGAAAAAGGCGAATTAGGTCAACTGCGTCATTTGAATTTAGAGTTAAAACTGATTGCTGATATTGGTTTTGTGGGTTTTCCCAGTGTAGGTAAATCAAGTCTGCTTAATGAATTAACCGCTGCTTCAGTAAAAACGGCCGAATATCCCTTTACAACTTTAGAGCCAAATTTGGGCGTAATGGATCATTTAATTCTGGCGGATTTGCCTGGACTGATTGAGGGCGCTTCAGTGGGTAAGGGCTTGGGAACCAAATTTTTAAAACATATTCAAAGAACCAAAGCTTTAGCCCATGTGATTTCTGCAGAAACCCTTGACCCCTTAAAAGATTATGAAATTATTAGAAAAGAATTAGGCGAGTATGATCGGGAACTTTTGATCAAGCCGGAAATAATTATAATTAACAAGTCGGATCTGGTTTTGCCAGAAAGGATTAAAGAGATTAAAAATTTATTAAAAAAGATTCAAAAAGAAATTATTGCTACTTCAATTTATGATGACCAAAGTATTCAAAAATTGAAGGAGAAATTAAAATTATTGGTTCCAATTATTTCCCAAAATGAAAATTAGTTATTTTGAATTCGGAGAAAAGGGAAAAATATTGTTTGTTTTTAGTTGATTTGCCGGGTTTTGGCGAAAGTGATTTAACGGCGGATATTCTTAATTCTTTTATCGCTAATTCGGGAGTTTCTTATCCTCCTAAGATGCCACAACTTGTGTAGAGAATGTTAAATAACTCAAGCATTCCTTGTAATTTTCCCTCTTCGCCAAAAGCGCCATGTAAAGAAAAAAGCCGCGTCAATTTTTATTTTCTTTCTAAATAATCTTTCTTTGGCGATAATGTTTTGATTTATGAATTAAATTTTTCGATTTTGTTCAAGAGTCTTTTGAGTAAACAAATGAGAGGGGATTTTTGTAAGGAGGACATAAGTAAGAATAATTATTTTGGTCAAGGTAAATAAGGTAAAGATTATATTTTCGAGGATTTATCCATTGACAAGCCTGAAGGGTAGTGACAATGGAAACTTTATGTTCTAAGGATTTACCGCCAAAAAATAAGCACTAAATTTAGTTTATTCGTGTTCATCTTTTCAATAAACAATCTTTATGAGGAAAAATTTTTTATCTTCGCCAATGGATATTTCCCTAAAATTGTAACAAAAAGACAAGTAGAATTTATATGCAAATTTATTGCTTTTCAAAGAAATAAAGCCTAATAGCTTTGGCCGAAGATCCATTTGTATTTAGCTGGTCCGCCGCAGAGGAGACACTGACCTTTTTCTTCTTTAGCATTCAAGGGAAGACAGCGAGGAGTAGCTTTGGTTTCTGCCTTGATTTTGGCTTCACATTCAGGGTTTTCGCACCAGAAGGCGCGAATAAAACCTTTTGTGGTTCTCATGATTTCTTTAAAATCTTCATAAGTTTTAGCTTCACGGGTATTTTCTTGAAGGAAAATTTCTGCCTGTTGATAAAGGTTGGTCTGAATATTTTCTAAGATTTCTTTAACTCGAGGCGCTGTTTCGCTAATTGGAATTTCCAGTTTTTCTCCATTGTCTCTTCGGACAGCGCGAAATTTTTGAGTTTTAATTTCTTGAGGGCCAATTTCAATTCTCAAAGGTACACCCTTAAGCTCCCATTTATTGATTTTGAAACCCAAAGTTTCATCATCGCGGGTATCCACTAGTACTCTTACTCCTTGGTTTTTTAACTCGGCGGCTATTTGGTCGCAAGTTTGAAGAATGTCAGTTTCCATTTTGACTGGTAAAACCACAATCTGAATTGGCGCCACTCGCGGCGGGAGTCTTAGCCCCGAGTTGTCACCATGAACCATTAACATGCCACCAATAGCCCGTGTGGAAAGACCCCAGCTGGTTTGCCAAACATATTCTTGTTTACCTTCTTTGGAAAGAAATTTAATGTCAAAAGGCTTAGAAAAGTTTTGGCCCAAGTCGTGGGAAGTACAGCTTTGCAGTGCTTTTCCTTCTGGCATGAGGGTTTCATAAGTAATGGTCGTAATGGCGCCAGCAAATTTTTCTGTTTCCGATTTTCTGCCGACGAAGCCAGGCATGGCTAAAAGCTCGCGATAAATCTTTTCATAAGCACTCATTGCCCAATAGACCATTTCTAAAGCTTCTTCGTGAGTAGCGTGAGCGGTATGACCTTCCTGCCATAAAAATTCCGAAGTGCGCAAGAAAAGATAAGTTCTTTTTTCCCAACGGACGACATTATTCCATTGATTAATCAAAATAGGTAAATCGCGCCAAGATTCAATCCATTTGGCGTACATGTGGTACATGATTGTTTCACTGGTTGGCCGGACAATAAGTTTTTCCTTCAGTTCTTCACCGCCGCCGATAGTGACAATTGCCAGCTCTGGGGCAAAACCTTCCACATGTTCTCTTTCCTTTTTAATTAAAGATTCGGGAATGAAAAGTGGAAAGTAGGCATTCTTTACCCCTTTGGCTTTGATGTCTTGATCAAGTTCTTTTTGAATATTTTCCCAAAGAGCATAACCATAAGGTCGGAAAACCATTGTGCCCTTAGCTGGACCATAATCAGCTAATTCTGCCAGCAAAACTACTCGGTTGTACCAATTGGCTAAATTCTCTGATTTTTTAGGAAGATTCTTTTTTTCAAATGTCATTTGCGAGATTAATTTTACTTCATTTTAATCTTAATCACAATAGAACTATCTCGTGACAAGTTGAGTTTAAATTGTGTATAATTTGCTTATGGCCAGAAGAAAAGGTTGGATGAGACGTCGCTTTCGTTTAAAACTTAAAAAAGACGCTCTTTTTTCTATTGCCTATATTTTGCTTTTTTGTTTAGCTTTTTTGGTAATTCTTTCTTTTACGCGTCAAGGGAAATTTCTTTTTAATCTAAATGTCGCTCTAATTGATTTTTTTGGTTGGGGAGTGGTTTTTGTAGCTTTTTTCCTTTTTCTAGGCGGTCTTTCTTTGACTAAATTTAAGGTTCCTTGGAATCAGGCGAGTGTTTTAGCCGGAGGGAGTTTGATGGCAGTTTCCTTGATGGCTTTAACTCGAGCTGGCTGGGTAGGACGAGGAATTTTTGAAGAGATTGCTTACTTTATTACCCCTTTTGGAGCAGGCGCTATTTTACTGGCCAGCACCACTATTGGTTTTATTGTTTTTTTCAATACTTCGCTGGATCAGCTTTTTTTAACCGTAACAGGTTTCTTTAAGTCTTTATTTAAGAGTTCAAAAGTTGAAAAAAAGCCGCCGCAGTTTATTCAGGATAAATCAGTATTAAAAACCCCAGCGCCTAACATTCCTAGTTTGACAGTTAAAGAACCGCCTAAGCCAACTGCTTTGCCGGCTGAGGAGCCAGAGGAATTGCCCGCGGTAACCTTGAATGTTCCTGGAGCTCAGCCGGAAGTTTGGAATTATCCACCTCTTTCTCTTTTAGCTGATACTTCTCCTGGTGAAGTTGATCGGGGAGATACTAAAAGCAACGCTGCCATTATTGAGCGGACTTTTGATTCTTTTGGAATTTCTGCTCGCGTGGTGGAGGTTAATGGCGGCCCAGCGGTTACTCAATATGCAATTGAAGTAGCTCTAGGCACCAAACTTTCAAAAATTACCGCTTTGGCGAATGATTTGGCTTTGGCTTTAGCGGCTCCCACGGGTCAAATTAGAATTGAAGCTCCTATTCCTGGTCGATCGCTCGTGGGAATTGAATTGCCTAATCGTTCACCAGAAACAGTGGTTTTAAAGCGAATTTTAACCAGTGATTTGATGAAAGACCGTCGAAAAAAACTGTTGGTGCCGCTGGGGTTGGATGTTTCCGGTGAGCCTAAGATAGCGGATATTACCAAAATGCCGCATGTTTTGATTGCCGGGCAGACGGGGAGCGGTAAATCGGTGTTGTTGAATTCTTGGATTGCAACCTTGCTTTTCCGAACTTCTCCCTCAGAAGTAAAAATGATTTTGGTCGATCCCAAAAGAGTAGAATTTACACAATATAACAAAGTACCTCATCTTATCAGTCCAGTGATTGTAGATCCAGAAAGAGTGATCAATGCCCTGAAGTGGGCGACCAAAGAAATGGATGAGCGCTACAAAAAATTTGCTGAGGCAGGTGCCAGAAATATCGAAGCCTATAACGAAATGGCTGGTTTTCAGGCCATGCCGTACATTGTAATTATCATTGATGAGTTAGCCGATATTATTTTGTTTGCCCCAGCTGAGGTTGAGGATCACATTTGCCGCTTAGCTCAGATGGCGCGAGCCACTGGGATTCACTTAGTTATTGCCACTCAACGGCCATCAGTGGATGTTCTAACCGGTTTAATCAAGGCTAATATTCCCGCTCGAATTTCTTTTGCCGTGGCATCCATGACTGATTCCCGAGTTATTTTAGATAGTCCTGGGGCCGAGAAATTATTAGGCCGGGGAGATATGCTCTATATTCCGCCCGATCAGGCCAAACCGAGCCGAATCCAAGGGGCATTTGTTTCTGATCATGAAATTCATAAATTAATTAATTTTATGGAACAAATTGGAGTGCGTCCAGTTTACACTGAAGAAGTTACAGAAGCTACAAATGAAACAGAAAAAATTGACGGCGACGGTGGCGAGCGAGATCCTTTATTTGCTGAAGCGGTGCGAGTGGTTTGTCAATTGGGCCGTGCTTCGTCGTCACTGCTTCAGCGTCGATTTTCTATTGGTTATACTCGAGCGGCGAGAATTGTTGATCAGCTGGAAGCGGCGGGAATAGTTGGACCAGCCGATGGCTCTAAACCACGAGATGTTTTAATTCAGAATGCTGAAGAATTTTTAGCCTCTGACAAAAATCTTAATGCTTAAGACTTTTAAAATTTTTAGTCAAAAGAGTTGAGATATTGTTTTGTATTTGAGGTTCAGATTTTCAAATTATGCGCACCGTTGGTGAAATTCTATTAGAAAAAAGGCAGGAATTAGGTCTAACTTTAGAGGAAATCGAAAAAGAGACCAAAATTCGTCGCAAATATTTAGAGGCGATTGAGAAAAATAATTTTTCTTCGATTGCGGAAAGTGCTGTCGTAAAGGGTTTTATTCGCAATTATGCTCAAGCTTTAGGATTATCAGCGGAAAGTGTCTTAGCTGTTTTTAGGCGGGATTTTACTGAAGGTGAAAAAGGAGAAATTCTTCCTCGGGGGATGGTTGAGCCGCTAATTAAAAAAAATTTTTATTGGACACCCAAGACAACTGTTATCAGTTTGCTTTCTTTGTTGATTTTGGGTTTTGTTTTTTTCTTTGTATGGCAATACTTAGGTTTTTCTTCTGCTCCACCTCTAGAGATAACCTCGCCTAAGGATAACCAGGTTTTTAAGGAAAAAGTGGTGGTTTTGGGTAAAACCGATAAAGATGCGACAGTAAAAATTGATGGAACTTTAATTTCTATAACAGAAGATGGGAGTTTTCGCGAAGAGATTGTTTTGCCGCGAGGAGAAAATATTTTAGTGATCGAGGCGGCTAATCGAAAGGGAAAAAAGAGAATGGTGAATATTAAAGTGTTTGTTGAGTAGTTTCTTATCCTATAATTTTTGACTTTAAGATATCTCTGTGCTACAATTCCTTCAGCTTAAGTCTGATCTGGAGCAAGTTTCTAGTTTCAGGCTGAGCACAAGTTCTTTAACAAGATAGACGGTAGAAAATTTCCACTGTGGGCAGGAATCTGGCCTTAACTTGAGGCTAGTTTTCTGCCTACAGTGGTTCCGAAAGTGCTCATGCGAGCAGCCACAATCAGGCAGGAGGAGACAACCATGAAAAGGCTTTTGCTCGTTGTTTTGTCGGCTATGCTCGTTCTGCTGGTGATTGTAACGCAAACTGCGAGTGCGGTCACGGCCAAGCAGATCAGCGCTAAGGCCATCGACGATCACGAGTGCAACCCGCAGGAGTGGCACTTCGTGATCACAGAAGTGAAGGATGAGGCGAGCGCCCCGTCATCCATCATTGTTGGTTGGGCTGGTGGTGTGTTAGAGCAGGTTGCTCTGAGTAACTACACGGGCAAGACTGCTCATTACACTATCACGAAACACCTTGATTTGGCGGTTGTCTCGGCGACGGCAAAGATCTATGCGGATTGGGGCGGGCAGTTCAATTTGTCTCATGGCCCATGTCTGCCACTTCCGCTGAAGATCACCCTCACCAGTATGTGCCACACTGGCGAGGTAGGTACGATGCGTCTGCGTAATCCCAACCCCGTGGCCGTGGAAGTCTCTTGGGATATTTATGGGACGAGCGTTTCGGGAGTCGAGACGGTGGGGGCGAACGACGAGAAGTACTTTTCTGTTCCCTGGCCCGGGACAGTGAGGATCCGCTACGCGGTTTATGGGCAGGCCTTCAATGATGTGAAGGCTCAGAACAATCAGGAGTGCGAGACTCCTCCCACGCCGCCGGAGCCACCAGTTCCGCCCGAGCCGCCTCAGCCACCCGAGCCTACCACGCCGCCGGAGCCTCCCGAGCTCAAGCACACCCAGCAGATCTTGGTTGTCCAGATCGAAGCTGGCTGGGATGGTATTCCGGTTCACGCGTGGATTGGTGGCACGGAACAGCCAGTCCTCTACACTGCCCAGGACGGCTTGGTTAAGCAGGACTTTTCGGTGCATTGGTCCTTTCAGGACCAGGACGGCGCGTCCTATCGCGTTAAGGTCGACAGACCGGCCGGGAAGGGTGAAAACTGGAAGTACTGGCACTGGATCGATATGCCGAATGGTGTCTATGAGGTCACCGACGAGGTGACTGGAAAGCTCCAGAACGGCGAGACCAAGATCCATCTCCAACTGGTGAACACCAGCGACCCCCTCTTTCTAGTCTACAAGGCCGCTGTCGACGCTTATAGGTTGCTGCGTATCGGCAGCCTCTAGTCCTGTCTCGCGGCCTCTACCGTCATCTTAAGCAGTGGGGACCCCAAAGGTCTCAACCCCTGCAGGGTCCCCACAGCTTGTTCCACTTTAAACTTCTAAAACCCCGTTGACATTCTTTTTTTAACCTTCTAAACTAAAACTACCTGCCATGCAAATACCTTATTTGAACCAGATTCTCCTTTTTCTAGTTGTTACTGTTTTAACAACTCTGTTGACTCTTTCCGGAATTCAAGTTATTTACATTCTTAAAGAACTGCGTGAAGTTTTAAAGAAAACTAATAAAATGCTGGATGATTGTCAAAGTATCACTTCTTCTGTGGCTAAACCAATTGCCGGCCTTTCCGGCTTTTTGACCGGACTTAAAAGCGGCAGTGATTTTGCTAAATTATTTTTTAAGGGTTCCCGATCTGTCAAAGAGGAGGAAAATGTCTGAAGATCAAAGTCAAGATCATGCAAGCAGTTTTTGGATTGGTTTGGCGGTAGGCGGACTTTTGGGGGCTTTGGGGTCTTATTTAGTTACGGCAGATGAAAAAGAGCGAAAACTTCTTTTAGCCAAAGGCAGACAACTTTTGGAAAATTTGGAGAATTTTAGCGAGTCAGCGCTTGAGAAAGGGGAAGAGATTAAAGAAATCATGGCCAAAAAAGCTCCAGTAGTAAAAGAAAAAGTGGAAGAAGTTCAAGAGAAAGCGACAGAAATGGTGGAAGATACTTCAGAAGATATCGAGGAAATCGCCAAAGAAGCAATTGAAAAAATTGCTGCTGTGGCCCAAACCGCCAAAAAACCCGCAAGACGTTTCTTCAAAAGGAAGTAATTTCTTTCCTTGCTCTTGAGGCTGAGAAGAATTTCGTTTATACTACGGCTACAATGACGGCTAAAGAATTAAGAAAAAAGTATTTAGATTTTTTTGTAGCGAGAGGACATAAAGTTTTACCTTCAGCTTCGCTTGTTCCCGAAAATGACCCCACTACTCTTTTTATTTCTGCCGGCATGCACCCTTTGGTCCCTTATCTATTGGGCGAGCCGCATCCTTTAGGTAAAAGACTTTGTTCAGTCCAAAAATCGCTGCGAACAGGAGATATTGAAAGCGTTGGTGATTCAACTCATCATACTTTTTTTGAAATGCTTGGTAATTGGTCTTTGGGTGATTATTGGAAAGAGACCATGATTCCTTGGAGTTTTGAATTTTTGACTAAAGAGTTGAATATTCCGAAAGAAAAAATCGCCGTAACGGTTTTCGCCGGAGATGAAGATGCGCCGCGGGATGAAGAAACAGCCGCTATTTGGGAAAGGCTGGGGATTCCCAAGGAAAGAATTTTTTATTTAGGTAAAGAACATAATTGGTGGGGGCCGGCAGGTAAAACTGGTCCTTGCGGCCCGGATTCGGAAATGTTTTATGATACCGGTAAAGAACCTTGTTGTCCGAATTGCTCTCCGGCTTGTGCTTGCGGCAAATATGTTGAAATTTGGAATGATGTTTTTATGCAGTATAACAAAACGGCTGAGGGGAAGTTTTTGCCTCTCAAACAGAAAAACATCGACACGGGAATGGGAGTGGAAAGAACGGTTTCTGTTTTGAATGGTTTAGGCGATGATTATCAGACAGATGTTTTTTTGCCGATTATTCGGAAAATTGAAGAGATTTCTGGTCAAAAATATAAAGAAAATTTAGTATCGATGCGCGTCATTGCTGATCATTTGCGGGCGGCAGTTTTTGTAATTGCCGACGGTATTGCTCCCGCCAATACAGAACAAGGCTATGTTTTGCGCCGATTGATTCGCCGTTCAGTTCGTTTCGGAAAAAAACTAGGAATGGAAAAGCCCTTTACGGCTCTAGTGGCGCAGGCAGTCATAGAAACTCTAGGAGAGACTTATCCGGAAATTGTCACTTTTCAAGATCGGATTTTCGAAGAGCTCAAAAAAGAAGAAGAAAGATTTTCCAAAACGCTTAGCCGCGGATTGAAAGAATTTGACAAGATTATTGCTGGACTGGCTCCCGGGGAAAAACTTTCTGGCAAGCAGGCTTTTTTCTTATACGAAACATACGGTTTTCCGATTGAACTAACGGCGGAAATGACCAAAGAAAGAGGCTTGGCAGTAGATGAAGAAGAGTTTGCGCGGGCGCAAGAAGAACATCAGCGGCTTTCTCGAGTGGGAGCGGAGAAGAAATTTGCTGGCGGTTTGGCGGATCATTCTGAGATTGCCACCAAATATCATACGGCTACTCATCTTTTGCACGCGGTCTTAAGGAAAATTTTAGGTCCGGAAGTTCATCAGGTAGGCAGTAATATTACAGCTGAGCGGATGCGCTTTGATTTTACTTGGCCGCAGAAATTAACTTCAGAGCAAATTGCTCAAGTCGAAAATTTGGTAAATGAGCAGATTCAAAAAAATTTGCCGGTAACTTTAGAAACCATGGGGTTGACCGAAGCCAAAGAACAAGGAGCGCTGGCCTTTTTTGAGCAAAAGTATGCCGAACAGGTTAAGGTTTACACAATTGGCGATTTTTCGAAAGAAGTTTGCGGCGGACCACACGCCGCCTCTACTGGGCAATTGGGTCATTTTAAAATTATTAAGGAAGAATCTTCAGGTGCCGGCAAAAGGCGAATTTATGCTATATTAGAGTAAGAATGCTGCCCTTATCAAATATATTGGAAAAATTTAGTTCTTCTGAAAAAGAAACTTCTGCCAGTGAGTTGTTTTTAAGCTTGGTTATCAATGATAGAAAAGTAAAGAGTGCTCTTTGGGGTTTGGATAAAAAAGGAGAAATAAACTATGTTTTTGGTTCTGTAGAAACTTGGGGAAAAAATAGTGTTGAGGATTTAATTGTTGCCGCTGACGCTTCTATTGCCGCGGCAGTTGCCAAAATTTCTCATCCTGAAGGGAAGCTACCTCGCAAACTAATTTTAGGTTTACCTGCCCATTGGATTGAAAATGAAGTGATTAACCAGGAAAAACAAACAATTTTGCGGGAAGTTTGTCGGAAACTTGAATTGAATCCTATTGGGTTTGTAGTTACGCCTGAGGGAATTGCTCATTATTTGAGAAGTGAGGAAGGAGGAATGCCGGCCGCAATTTTATTAAATTTAGGCGAAGAGGAAATTATTGTTTCTTTAATTACGGAAGGGAAATTTCAGGGGAGCAAAATTGTGGGCCGCAGTAATAGTCTAGCTTTGGATTTAGAAGAGGGCTTACTACGCTTTGATTATTCGAGAGTTTTGCCGAATCGAATTTTAATTATTCCTGATGGCGTTATTTCTGATTTAGAAGAACAAAAGAGAAACCTTATTGCTTACCCATGGATTAGTCCGGCTGAAGAAAAGAAATTAAATTTTCTCCAATTGCCAAAAGTCGAGGTATTGGACGAGGGATTTGAGATTAGAGCGGTGGTTGTAGCTGGTTGTCATGAATTAGGCTTGGAAAAAGGCCATTCGGTTTTGCCTGCTGCGCAAACAGAGAAAATCGTTACCGAAATAGAAGAGGCGCCGGTTGTCGAAAAACCAGAAATTAAAGAAGAAGCCAAAATTGAAGAAGTAATTGAAGAAAAATCTGAAGAAAGACCTCGTTTTCAGAGTGAGCTTGTTGAAGAAGCAGAAGTTCTGGCGAAAGAAGAGCCTGAGATGACTGAAGAGCCAGAAGCCAATTTTGGCTTTGTTAAAGAAGAAGATATTCTTTCTTCTCAATCTCCGCTGGTTACCTCGCCTTCAGAGGAACCCCCGCCAAAAGAAGAAATATCAGAGCCATTGTCGTCTTCGTTTTCGCCACGAATCTCTTTTTCGGCTAGAATTTTTAGTAGATTTAAGAAGATAAAAATTAGGCCTTTTCGATGGCCTTTGTTTCGTTTCTTCCGCTGGCCAAGTTTTTCTTTAAACAAAAAAATTTTTTGGGGAATCATTCCCTTGCCAGTGGCTTTAATTTTGCTAGGTCTAAGTTTTTGGTGCTTAGCCAAAGCGAAAGTTGAAATTCAAGTTCAGCCGCAGAAGATTGATAGAGAATTTGATTTTACTGTTTCTGCCAAAGTCAATGAAGTAGATGCAACTAAAATGATTTTGCCGATACGACAGATAAAAGTGAAAGTTTCCGGCAATCAGGCGGCTGATGTTTTAGGCAAAAAGACGGTAGGCGAGCAAGCAGTGGGAGAAGTGATTATTTACAATCGAACAGAGCAAGAGAAAAAATTGCCTAAGGGAACTAAAATTTTAGGTCCGGGTGGATTAAAGTTTATTTTGGCAGAAGAGGCTGATGTTGCCTCCAAAACTGCAGACTTGCTAAACGGGGTAGATAAATGGGGTGAGGTTAGAGTTAAAGCTGAGGCGGCGGAGATTGGTGCTCAGTATAATATTGCGGCTAATTCTAATTTAACTTTTGAATCTTTCTCTTCCTCTTCTCTCTTAGTGAAAAACCCCAATGCTTTTACTGGTGGTACTAGTCGAGAAATTCAAGCGGTGACTAAAACTGACCAAGAAAATCTACAAAAAGCTCTTTTAATCGAATTAGCTGAAAAGGCTCGAATTGAGGCCGGAAATCAACTTTCGCCGGGTGATTTTCTTCTGCCTGATTCAGTTAGGCTAATTAGTCAAACGGCGAGTTTTGATCATGCCATTGATGACGAGGCGGCTAGTTTGTCTTTAACCGAAACGGCCGAGTACGCCGTGGATTACTTAAAGAAGGAAGATTTTGAAGTCTTAGTGGGGAAAATAATTTCTCAATTGGTGTCCAGCGACTACCAAAAACAGCCTTCTAAAGAAAATAATGATTTTTCGCTAAAAGATAAAGAGAAAGGTGTTTATACCGGTCATATCAGAGAAGAATTTTTGCCTCAGGTAGAATTTTCACAAGTGCCAACGATAATTAGAGGTAAAACTCTAACTCATGCTCAAAAACTGTTAGCCAAGATGCCCCATGTTGCAAGTTTGAAGATTACTCTTCAGCCGCGATTTTTTTCTTTCTTAAAACTTTTACCTTTTAGGGAGAAGAATATTGCTGTTGTGGTGGAAACCCTTTAAAATCTAGCTAATGGCTCTCTATCGTTATGTCAAAAGACCGCCCATGGTTAAAGCGGTTCCTGCTAAGTCTGCCTTAAAAATAAAACTGAATTCTCAGCTGGCGGCTGGTTTTTTAGTAACAGCTGGTATTCTCCTTTTTGTTAATGCCGCTTATCCGATAATTGCCTATCAGTTATTGGTTTCGCCGCGTTTTTCTCCTTCCTTTGTTAGTCCTACAGCAGAATCTGCGATTGATCAATCATTTGGTCCGCCGCAGAATTCTTCTGTTTTAGGAGTGGGTCTTAATTTGGTGGATTACACTCAGCCAGCTAACTGGTCTGCCAAAGAAGAAACAGTTTCTTTGGAGAAATTAGAGACTGGAGCTTATCTTCTTTCGATTCCTAAGTTGAAAATTAATAATGCCAAAGTAGTAGTCGGTTTAGATGACTTAAAAAAAAGTCTAGTCCAATATCCAGGAACAGCGCCGCCAGGTAAGTTTGGCAATACGGTTATTTTTGGCCATTCAGTTTTACCGCAATTTTTTAATCCTTCAAACTACATGACAATTTTTTCGACTCTGCCATCTTTAAAGCCGGGTGATGAAATTTTTATTGAGTATAATGAAGTTAAGTATCGCTTTGTGGTGGAGCAAATGCTGGAGGTTTGGCCAAACGATATTTCCATTTTGGCACAAAGATATGATGATTCTTATCTGACATTAATTACTTGTGTTCCTCCAGGCACTTTTTTGAAAAGATTGATTGTAAGAGCTAGATTGGCCAAAATTTAATTGAGTGGTTAGTTAATGGTTGCAACTAGCTAGGATAAATAATATGAAGATTCTTGGTCTTGATTATGGAAAAGCTAAAATTGGACTTGCCTTGGGAGATACGGTTACAGGGTTAGCGGAGCCGGTGATTGTTTGGCCGAATTCAAGGTTCAAGGTTCAAAGTTCAAAGTTTATCAAAGCCAACGATATTCAAAAGATAGTCATTGGCTTACCCGGGGGAAAATTAGATACCGAAATTAAAGAGTTTGGGAAAAAGTTAGAGAAAGAAACCGGGCTGCCGGTGGAGTATTTTGACGAGACACTTACGAGTATAAATGCTCAGGAAATGCTTTTGCAGATGAAAAAGAAAAGAAAATTTCGACGAGAAATGGAAGATGCATATGCTGCCGCGATTATGTTAGAATCTTACTTAGAGGGAGGGCTAGCTCATGTTTAAAAATATTATCGCCCCAGTTCAAGCTTGGTTGCTGGCTCGCGGCCAGTGTGTTGGCTGCGGGGCCTTGCTTTCTAAAGGTAAAAGAGAGGCCAGGAAAGATGGTACGGAAAAAGTTACTTGTAAATGCGGCCGGATTTACATCTTTGATCCAAAGAAAAAAACTTATCGCCGGGCGCTTTTTGAAGAGGTTTAAAAAGATCTCGTTTTCTTCTGGAATGAAAAAACATTCATGGTTTATTGGTAGCAGTTTTTTGGTGTTTTTAATTGCCAGTGTTTTAGGAGCGACTTTTTGGTGGTCTAATAATTTGCGGCCGGTAGAAGGAGATAGTTCTGTTCGGCTCGATTTTGTTATTGAAAAAGGGGAAACTCTTTCTGAGATTGCCGCTGATTTAAGAAGAGCTGGTTTGATTAAAAGCCCCCTTCACTTTAAAGTTTATACTTTTCTAACGGGAACAGCGAAGAAGATTCAAGCGGGTCGATTTTCTCTTTCTCCTTCAATGTCTACTGCCGAAATCAGTCAGCTTTTAATCAAAGGCAGTAATGATCAACGGGTCACTATTTTAGAAGGATTACGTCAAGAACAGATTGCCGAGCAATTAATAAAAAGCGGCTTTGCTATTAATCCTCAAGAGTGGCAGCAAACTATAGAAGCACAGGGGTTAGAAGGAAAACTTTTTCCTGATACTTACCTTTTTCCCAAAAGCGCAACTCAAGATCAAATTTTGGCGATTATTGCCAAAAATTTTAATAAAAGGGTAGTTTTAGGTTTAGAAAAAGAGATTAAAGCCAGCGGCTTAACTTTAGATGAAATTTTAACTTTAGCCTCTATTGTGGAGCGAGAGGCGCAAACCGAGACCGATCGCCAGATTGTTGCTGGCATTTTACTAAAGCGTCTTAATCATCAGTGGCCTTTGCAGGCTGACGCGACTGTTCAATATGCTCTTGCCGAAGCACATTGCAAGAAGGCCTACGATGCTCAATGTGATTGGTGGCCACGGGTTTTAACCAAAAATGACTTAGCGGTTCAATCTGCTTATAATACCTACGCTCGTCGTCAATTGCCGCCAACTCCAATTTGTAATCCTGGCCTTTCTGCTATTAAAGCTGTTCTTAATCCTCAAAAAACTGTTTATTGGTATTATTTATCCGACAAAAACGGTTTTATGCATTATGCCCAAACCGATGAAGAACAAGCCGCCAATATTCAAAAGTATTTAAGATAATTTAAATTCCTTGTTGACAAGTGAAAAAGAATCCATTAGAATTGCTTCACAATTTATCGAAGGGTAACGGAGAGTGTGTCCGTTTCTTTTGTATCGCCAAAAGAAAAACTGCTGGCGATATTTTTTGGCCTAAAGCCGCAAGTTAATAGTCTAGTTTTACCAAAGGACTAATTAATGAAAGCACAAAAAAACGCGCGTGTCAACTGGGGCAGAATTTACTCCTGTCTGCCCAAGCTTGATTTAATTGCTGTTCAGAAGGAATCTTGGGAGTGGTTTAAAAAAGAAGGTTTAGGTGAGGCCCTTAAAGAAATTTCTCCAATTGAAGATTTTGCCGGTAAAAACTGGCAGTTGGAATTTTTGGATTACTCTTTGTCTGAGCCAACTCGTTCAATTGCTGAAGCTCGGGAAAAAGGTCTTTCTTATGAACGATCATTAAAAGTTTTGGCCAGGCTGACTAATAAGCAAACTGGCAAATCAGTAGAGCAGGAAGTCTTTTTAGGAGATATTCCCGAAATGACGCCTCGGGCCACTTTCATTATTAATGGGATTGAAAGAACTGTTATTAATCAAATTGTCCGCGCTCCGGGTGTTTATTTCTCAGGTGAAATTGATCCAGCCACTGGTCGAACACTCTATTTGAGTGAGGTTCGTCCCATGAAAGGCTCGTGGCTTGAGTTTTTTGTCGCTAGAAATGAAGCAGTTTCTGTTCGTATTGATCGCCGCCGGAAGTTTCCGGTAACAGTTTTACTGCGTGCTTTTGGTTTGTCAACTGATGAAGAAATTTTTTCTGCCTTTTCTTCTTTAGATGAGCGTGGTCGAGCGCTATTGGAAAAAACCTTAAAATATGATCCGACCAAAACCCGCGAAGAGGCTCTGATTGAAATTTATAAGAAGCTTCGTCCAGGAGAACCGGCAGTTTTAGAAAACGCTCAGGAATTTTTGAGCGGACTTTTCTTTAATAACCGCCGCTATGATTTAAGTAAAGTTGGCCGCTATAAGATTAATAAAAGATTAGGTTTAAATACTCCCAACGACCCTGAACATTGGGTTCTAAATCGAGAAGATATTGTAGCCATTGTTTCTTATCTCATTAATTTGCAAAACGGGAAAGGCGAAGTGGATGATATCGATCATTTGGCTAATCGCCGCGTCCGCCGTGTGGGTGAATTGGTTTTGCAAACGGCTGTTAAGGTGGGGCTTCTGCGCTTGGAGAGAATGGTAAAAGAGCGCATGGCTTTGATGAGTACGGAAGAGAAATTCCAGCCGAGTGCTTTAATTAATGCCCGGCCGCTAATTTCAGCAATTAATGAATTTTACCGTCAAGGGCAACTGTCGCAGATTTTAGATCAAACCAATCCCCTTTCAGAATTAGATAATCTAAGAAGATTGTCAGTAATGGGACAGGGTGGAATTACGCGAGAAAGAGCTTCGTTTTCTATTCGTGATATTAATTCTTCGCAATACAGCCGAATTTGTCCAGTTCGTTCTCCAGAGGGGCCGAATATTGGGTTGGTTACTTATCTTTCGCTTTACGCTCGTATCAATGAATACGGCTTTTTAGAAGCGCCTTATCGGAAAGTAGAAAAAATTAAGGTGAATGGTAAGACAAAAATGAAAGTGACCAACGAGATTGTTTATTTACAGGCAGACGAAGAAAAAGGTTATTACATTACTCATTCGCGAATTGGCATTGATGAAAATGGTTATATCACTGATGCACTGGTGCCAGTTCGGTATCAAGGAGAGTTTTTGGAAGTAGCGGCTGATCAGGTTGATTTTATTGATGTTTGTCCACAACAGATTGTGGGAGCTTCTGCTTCTTTGATTCCCTTTATTGCTAATGATGAGCCTAATCGGGCGTTGATGGGAACACACATGCAGACGCAAGCGGTGCCGCTTTTGAATCCTGAATCACCGATTGTTGGTACAGGCATGGAGAGTCATGTTGCTGAGGCGATGGGAATGGTTGTTCGGGCGCGTAACAGCGGTAAAGTAGTTTATGTTGATGGGGAGAAAGTCGTGATTAAAACAGAGAAGAAAACGAAAGAGAAAATTATTGAGGAAAATTACCGCTGGGAGGAGGATTTAGAAACTTATTTAGTTGCTAAATTTCAGCGCACTAATCCGGTGGGAACTAATTATTCCCAAAAGCCGCTCGTTAATGTCGGTGATACTGTGAAAGCTGGAGATTTGATTATTGATGGACCAGCGACAGAAGCTGGCGAGTTGGCGCTGGGGCGCAACTTATTGATTGCTTACGCGCAATACGAAGGTTTGGGTTACGAAGACGCAATTGTGATTTCCGATCGGATTTTGAAAGAGGATTTGTTTACCTCAATTTCGATTGAGGAGTATGAAGCTCAGGTAGTTGATACCAAATTAGGACCAGAAGAGCTGACACGCGATATCCCTAATGTTAGCGAGCAAGATTTGGCAAATTTAGCTGAGGATGGGATTGTGGTGGTGGGTGCTGAGGTTGGTCCGAATGATATTTTGGTCGGCAAAATTGCTCCCAAAGGAGAAACAGAGCTTTCGGCTGAGGAAAGACTTCTGCGCGCTATTTTTGGCGAGAAAGCTCGAGAAGTTCGCGACACTTCCTTGCGTATGCCACACGGTGAGCGTGGAATTGTGGTTGGAGTGCAGATTTTGGATCGTGAAAGGAATGATGAGCTTGAACCAGGTGTCAATAAGGTGATTAAAGTTAAAGTCGCTCAGGTTAGAAAAGTGGCTGAAGGTGATAAGCTAGCTGGCCGACATGGTAACAAAGGAGTGATTTCTAAAGTCGTGCCCGTGGAGGATATGCCTTATTTGGAAGACGGGACACCGGTGGATATTATTATTTCACCCTTGTCAGTTTTGGCTAGAATGAACTTGGGCCAACTTTTGGAGGCTCATTTAGGCTGGGCGGCTAAAAAGCAAGGCTACAAAGTTGCCGTGCCGGTGTTTGAAGAATTTTCAGAAAAGAAAATGGAAGAAGAAATGATGAGGGCGGGTATTCCCGTGACTGGCAAAGTCAAACTTTACGATGGAAAAACGGGCGACCTTATGGATAATGAAGTAACTGTCGGAGTGGCCTACATTATGAAGCTGATTCATATGGTTGAGGATAAAACTCATGCTCGCTCAACTGGTCCTTATTCTTTGGTTACACAGCAGCCTTTAGGTGGAAAAGCACAGATGGGTGGTCAGCGCTTGGGTGAAATGGAAGTTTGGGCATTAGAGGCGCATCAAGCGGCTCATGTTCTGCAGGAAATGTTAACCATTAAATCCGATGATGTGGTGGGTCGAGCAAAGGCTTTTGAGGCAGTAGTCAAGGGAGCACCGATTCCTCAGGCTTCTGTGCCGGAATCATTTAATGTTTTGGTTAATGAACTGAAAGCTTTGGGATTGAATATTATTCCCCAAGGGGTGATTGAAAGACCTGAAGATTTGGAAATAGAAGAAGGCAGTAAGATGGCTAAAGAAATTGAAGAATTAGCTGAAGCTTCGGGTGCCTCTTTAGAGGTGGAAACCAAGGAAGAAACCCCTGAGGCTGAGCCAATTCCTGAAGATGAAGCCGTTCAGGATTTATTTGAAGAAGAGGAGGAAAAATGATAAAGGGGATTGCTGATTTTAAGTCATTGTTAATTAAAATTGCTTCGCCGGAAGATATTCATGCCTGGTCGCATGGTGAAGTGACTAAACCGGAGACGATTAATTATCGGACATTAAAGCCGGAAAAAGACGGTCTTTTTTGCGAAAAGATTTTTGGACCAACCAAGGATTGGGAATGTTATTGCGGTAAGTATAAGAGAATTCGTTATCGCGGAGTAGTTTGCGACAAGTGCGGTGTGGAAGTTACTCTCTCACGTGTTCGTAGAGAGCGCATGGGGCATATTGATTTGGCAACCCCCGTAGCTCATGTTTGGTATTTTCGCGGTGCGCCTTCCCGCATGTCAATTTTGCTGGATGTTCCGGCTAAAAGTTTAGAGGCCGTGGTTTATTTTGCTCAATATATTGTGACTGAAGTTGAAGAAGAAAAACGCAAAGAAGCTATTGAAGCTTTAACGGAAAATTATACCCAAAGAGAAAAGGAAGCTAAAAAGGCGGCAGAAGAAAAAGTAGCGGAAATTGTTAAAGATTACGCCAAGGAAAAAGAATCTCTCAAGGAAAAAATTAAAAACAAAGAAGCTTTAGCTTTAGCAGAAAAAGAACTGGAGTTAGCTCGCAGGCAGAAAGAGAAATGGGCTGAGGACCGGCTGAATTCTGAATTGAATCGCATAAAAGAGGAGCTTACGATTTTAACGGATAGAGTTAAAGCTTTACGTCGACTCTCTACCATTTCTGAGGAAGATTATTTCCGGCTTAAAGATGTTGGAGCGGCGGATTTCTTTAAGGTTGGCATGGGGGCAGAAAGTATTTTGGAGATTCTCAAATCTTTAGATTTGGAAAAAATGGCTCAAGAGTTAAGAAAAGAGGTTCAAGAATCCTCAGGACAGCGTCATGTTAAAGCCGTTAAGAGACTAAGGCTCGTTGAGGGTTTGCTTCGGAGTGGTCAAAGGCCAGAGTGGTTAATTTTAACGGTTTTGCCGGTTATCCCGCCGGATTTGCGGCCAATGGTTCAACTAACGGGTGGCCGGTTTGCCACTAGTGATTTAAATGATCTTTATCGGCGGGTAATCAATCGCAACAATCGTTTGCGCCATTTAATTGATTTAGGTGCACCAGAAATTATTTTGCGCAATGAAAAGCGAATGTTGCAAGAAGCGGTGGATTCTCTAATTGATTCAGCCAAGAGTGTACGCGAAAAGAGAGTTCGCCGGACGCCTACTTTACGTTCGCTTTCGGATATGTTGCGAGGTAAACAAGGAAGATTCCGCCAAAATTTGCTGGGTAAAAGAGTGGATTATTCTGGCCGCTCAGTGATTGTGGTTGGGCCAGAATTAAACTTGAACCAGTGCGGCTTGCCGAAAGAGATGGCTTTGGAGATGTTTAAGCCTTTTGTTTTGCGGGAGATGATTGTTCGAGGTGTTGCCCCTAATGTCAAAAGCGCTAAAAATATTCTTGAGCGCCGCCCACCAGAAGTTTTTGATATCTTGGAAGAAATAACACGCAATCACCCGGTTTTATTAAATCGTGCCCCCACCCTTCACAAGTTAGGAATTCAGGCTTTCTATCCGATTTTAGTTGAAGGCAACGCGATTCGACTTCATCCTTGTGTCTGCCAAGGTTACAATGCCGATTTTGATGGGGACCAAATGGCGGTTCATGTGCCCCTTTCGGAAAAGGCTCGAGAAGAAGCGATTGAATTGATGATGCCTGATCGCAATATGCTTCGACCGGCAGATGGGACGCCGATTAATGCACCCGACCGAAAAGAAATGGCTTTAGGAATTTATTATCTAACTTCAGTTGATCCTACTTTGAAGTTGAAAGAGAAAGTTTATTCTCAAGCTGAAGCCATACTGGCTTTCCAAACTAAGGTTATTAAATTACGAGAGCCAATTCGCGTTAAGTTGGAATCGGGAGAATTGTTAGAAACTACTGTCGGCCGACTAATGTTTAATGAAGTTTTGCCGGAGAAATTGAGATTTATCAATACCGGGGTACAACAGGGAACTATTAGAGAACTTTTCACTCGAGCTTTAAGAGAATGTTCTCATGAAGAGGTAGTAGCGTTGATTGACAGCTTAAAGAACTTAGGCTTTTTGGGTGGTTCGCTTTCTGGTATTTCTTTGTCGATTCGCGACTGCGAAATTAGTCCAGAGAAAGATAAGATTATAAAGGCGGCTGAAGCTAAAGTAGCCGAGATTGAAGAAACTTATCGACAAGGATTGATTACGCGAGAGGAAGAGAAAAGACTGAGCCGTGGGGTTTGGATGGAAACTACAGAAGAGTTGGCTGATAAAACTTGGGAAATTATTGGAGAGACTAACCCCATTAAATTAGTAATTGATGCCAGAGTGGGACGGGTTTCCCGTGATACGATTAAGCAGATTTCAGCCATGAGAGGTTTGGTGTTTGATCCTTTGGGGAGATTCGTGGACTTGCCAACTAAAAGTAATTTTCGACAGGGGCTTTCAGTTTTTGAGTATGTAACGACCACTAGAGGTTCGCGTAAGGGTTTGACTGATTCAGCTCTGAAGACTTCGGATGCTGGTTATCTTACGCGAAAACTGGTAGATGTTTCTCATGAAGCAATTATTCGCGAAGAAGATTGTGGTACTAAAGAAGGGATTGAAATTTCCAAAGAAGGTCCCCGAGGCAAGAATTTTACTCAAAGAATTTTAGGTCGTTTTTTGGCTGAAAAAGTGGTCGATCCAGTGACTAAAAAGACTCTTTTTGCGGCGGGTGAAGAACTTGATGAGGCAAAAACAAAAGAAATTGTCAACAACGAGAATATTAAGAGTGTAGTCGTTCGTTCGCCTCTGACTTGCGAAGCGCGTCATGGATTGTGTGTAAAATGTTATGGTTGGAATTTCGCGACTCGCGAAGTAGTGACCATCGGAACTCCGGTAGGAGTTTTAGCGGCTCAATCTATTGGTGAGCCGGGAACTCAGCTGACTTTGAGAACTCGTCATACTGCAGGAGTTATTGGTTTAGATGTAACGCAAGGTTTGCCGAGAGTAACGGAGCTTTTTGAAGTTCGCATGCCGAAAGTGGTTTCACCATTGGCAGAAATTTCCGGCAAGGTGGAAGTGGTTACAGAAGATAATGGCTATAAAGTGATTATTACTGAGAAAAAACGAGGCGGCGAGAGAAGAGAGTATTTGATTCCTTTGACCAGTACCTTGAAAGTTAAGGATGGTGAAGAAGTTGAAGCTGGCGCCCAACTGGCCTCAGGGGCTTTGGATGTCCGGAATGTTCTTAACATTCGAGGTCTTAGGAGCGCTCAAAGTTATTTGGTTAATGAGATTCAAGCTGTTTATGAATCTCAGGGCATTCCTATTAACGATAAGCATTTTGAAACTGTGGTGCGAATGATGAGCGAGAATGTCCGGATTAAAAATCCAGGATCGACCGCTTTCTTGCCAGGTGATTTAGTCAATAAGCGACGGTTGGAAGAAGAAAATCGAATAGTTAAAGAAAATGGCGGCGTGCCGGCTACAGCGGAGCAGATTATTTTGGGGATAACACGGGCAGCTTTATATACTGAGTCATGGCTGTCAGCTGCTTCTTTCCAGGAAACTAGCAATGTTTTGGCTGACGCGGCGATGGTGGGAAAAGAAGATAAACTGCTAGGTCTGAAGGAAAATGTTATTATTGGCCGATTGATTCCTGTTACACCGGAGAGAGCCATAATTAAGCCTTGAGCCTAAGGCTAAATTTTGGTAGAATTAGCAAGTTATGCCAACAATTTCACAATTAGTTAGAAAAGGAAGGAAAAAACTTCCGAAAAAAATAAAGGCGACCGCTTTGAGGAAGTCTTTTAATGCGCGTACGCGGCGAATGGTTGAGTCGATTAATTCTCAGAAAAGAGGCGTAGTGACGCTGGTGAAAACCATGACTCCTAAAAAACCGAATTCGGCCTTGCGGAAAGTGGCCAGAGTTAGACTTTCTAATAAACAAGAAGTTACCGCTTATATTCAAGGTATTGGCCATGATTTGTCAGAGCATGCTATTGTCTTGGTAAGAGGCGGACGGGTTAAAGATTTGCCTGGAGTTAAATATCACATCGTGAGAGGTAAATATGACACCAGTGGTGTAGTAGGACGCAAATCCAGTCGATCAAAGTATGGAACTAAAAAGGAGACGGCTGCGGTGGCAGCTTAAGAAAAATGGCGAGATCAGGTTTTGTTAAAAAAAGAGAAATTACACCCGACCCTTTGTATGGGGATAAATTGCTAGGGCGGTTTATAAATCGAGTAATGAAAGACGGAAAGAAAACAGCCGCTCAAAAGCAAGTTTATGGGGCTTTGAATTTAATTAAAGAGAAATTAAATCAGGATTCCTTGTTGGTTTTTCGCCAAGCGGTAGAAAATGTGAAGCCGCAAATGGAGGTTCGTTCTCGACGAGTAGGTGGTGCGGCTTATCAAGTACCCATGCCAGTTCGAGGCGATCGTCGGGAGAGTTTAGCAATTCGTTGGCTGATTTTAGCCGCGCGTAAGCGGCCTAATAAGGAATTTCATACTTTTGCGGAAAAGCTGGCGGCAGAGTTGATTGATGCCTTCAACAATCAAGGTGGGGCTATTAAAAAGAAAGAAGATACTCATCGCATGGCTGAAGCCAACAAAGCTTTTGCTCACTTTAGGTGGTAAAAAATAAAGACCTTTATCTTGCTTTGATTTAGAGGTTTTGATAAAATAGTTTCAGGGCAAAAACTGCTTGACAAAAAGCAGTTTTTTAATTCCCAGAAATATTTTTTTGGAAAGGGTTTTTATGGCACAAATTACGAAAACAACAGAAAGAACTCTACCCCTAGAAAGGGTTCGCAATATTGGTATTATTGCCCATATTGATGCTGGCAAAACTACCACTACCGAAAGAATTCTTTTTTACACTGGTAAAACCTACAAATTAGGCAATATCGATGAAGGTACTACAGTGACTGACTGGATGCCTCAAGAAAGAGAGAGAGGAATTACGATTGTTTCCGCGGCTATTACGACCTTTTGGAGAGAACACAGAATTAATATTATTGATACCCCGGGGCATGTTGATTTTACTGCAGAAGTTGAGCGTTCGATGAGAGTTCTAGATGGCGGAGTGACGATTTTTGACGCCGAAGAAGGAGTTCAATCTCAGTCAGAAACTGTTTGGCGTCAAGCCGATAAGTATCATGTTCCGCGTCTTATTTTCATTAATAAGATGGATAAACTGGGTGCTGATTTCAAGCGTACTTTGGGCATGATTCAACAGCGTTTGGGAATTACACCCGCTATTATTGCTTATCCCATTGGCGCAGAACAAAATTTTAAAGGGGTGGTTTTGCTTCTAGAAAGGAAGGCTATTTATTGGGAAAAAGATCCATTGGGGATTCAATTTGAAGAAGGGGAAGTTCCTGCCGAGATGAAAGATTTAATCGAAGAAGAGAGACATAAACTAATTGAGCAAATTTGCGCTGAGGATGAAGTTTTGTTAGAGAAATATTTGAATGGTGAAGAGCCGACTATAGAAGAGCTTAAAACAGCTTTACGAAAAGCAACTATTGCTTACCGCCTAGTGCCAATTTATGCGGGAACTTCTTTACGCAACAAAGGAGTTCAGCCGCTTTTGGATGGAATTGTGGATTTTTTGCCTTCACCGCTGGATTTGCCGCCGGTTAAAGGAACTGATCCTAAAACAGGCCAAGAGATTGAACGAAAGCCTAGCAAGGAAGAGCCATTGGCGGCTTTAGCTTTCAAAATTCAGGTTGATCCTCATGTGGGTAAACTAACCTATATTCGAATTTATTCTGGAGTTTTACGAGCTGGGCAGTTGGTGGCTAATTCAACTAAAAGAGACAGTGAGAGAATTGGCCGGCTTTTGCTAATGCATGCAGATAAAAGGGAGGAAATTACTGAAGCTTATGCGGGGGAAATTGTAGCCGCCATTGGTTTAACCAAAACTTCAACAGGAGATACTTTGTGCGACTCAGCTAATCCTATTGTTTTGGAATCTATTAAATTTCCGGAGCCGGTTATTTCTTTAGCCATTGAACCCAAAACCAAATCTGATCAGGAAAAACTGAGTAATGCTCTTAATCGTTTGTCAGAAGAAGATCCAACTTTCAAAATTAAGATGAATCACGAAACTGGTCAGACAATTATTGCCGGTATGGGAGAACTGCATTTAGAAGTTTTAGTGGATCGAATGAAAAGGGAGTTTGGAGTAGAAGCGATTACAGGAGCACCGCAGGTAGCTTATCGGGAAACAATTACGAAAGTTGCCGAGGGAGAAGGAAAATATATTCATCAGTCGGGTGGTCGAGGTCAATACGGTCATTGCTGGCTAAGAGTAGAGCCGAAAAATCGCGGAGAAGGGTATGAGTTTGCTTCTGAAATTAAGGGAGGTGCAATTCCCCAGGAATTTATTCCCCCAATTGAAAAAGGGGTAAAAGAAGCGATGGAAAATGGTGTTTTGGCAGGCTATCCTATGGTGGATATGAAAGTAGTGGTTTTTGATGGGTCTTACCATGAAGTCGATTCTTCAGAAATTGCTTTTAAAATTGCCGGCTCGCAAGCTCTGCAAGCGGCTGTGCGCAATGCCGGTTTAATTTTGCTAGAACCAATTATGAAGGTGGAGGTTACAACACCAGAAGAGTTCATGGGGACGATTATTGGCGATCTTTCCTCTCGCCGAGCACAGATTTTAGGGACAGAAGTGCGTGGAGTAGCGCGGATTATTACGGCACTAGTGCCGTTGGCGGAAATTTCTGGTTACTCCACTACCTTGCGAAGTTTAAGCCAAGGAAGAGCTAGTTATTATATGGAACCATCTCATTACCAAGAGGTTCCTCGCAACATTACTGAAGCACTTGTTGCAAAGAAGATTTAAATCTGGTATAGTAACAAATTACGAATTCCTTTCGACGGGTAGATTATGGAAAGGAAGGCTGCTTGCCTTAAAAAGCAATTTTAAAATTTAGTTTAGCTTTTAACAGGAGGAAAAATGGCAGAGGCTCAAAAATACGAGAGAACCAAACCGCACTTAAATATCGGGACGATTGGTCATGTTGATCATGGTAAAACTACTCTTTCAGCCGCTATCAGTACGGTTTTAGCCAAGCAACCAGGATCGACCAGCAAAGCTTATGGCTTTTTCGATATTGATAACTCTCCTGAAGAAAAACAAAGAGGAGTTACCATTAATATTTCTCACATTGAATATGAAACGGCTAAAAGACATTACGCGCACATTGATTGCCCGGGTCATGCCGATTATATCAAGAACATGATTACCGGAGCGGCGCAAATGGATGGAGCAATCTTAGTCGTTTCTGCTCCCGATGGTCCAATGCCGCAAACTAGAGAGCATATTCTGCTGGCTCATCAAGTAAATGTGCCGGCAATTGTAGTGGCTCTTAATAAAGTGGATATGGTTGACGATCCGGAATTGCTAGATTTGGTGGAAATGGAAATTCGTGAATTGTTGAAGAAATATCAATTCCCGGGTGATGAAGTGCCTATCGTTCGAGTTTCTGCTCTGAAAGCGCTTAACGGTGATCCGGAAGCAGAAAAGGGTATTTTGGAATTAATGAATAAAGTCGATGAGTATATTCCGACACCGATTAGAGATTTGGATAAGCCGTTCTTGATGCCGATTGAGGATGTTTTCTCAATTAAGGGTCGAGGGACAGTGGTTACCGGCAGAATCGAAAGGGGTAGAGTTAAGGTTAATGATGAGGTAGAAATTGTGGGCATTAGACCGACAACTAAGAGTGTGGTTACTGGCGTTGAGATGTTCCATAAATCCTTGGATGAAGGTCAAGCCGGCGACAATGTTGGACTTTTGCTTCGAGGTATTGAGAAAGATGATGTGGAAAGAGGCCAGGTTCTGGCTAAGCCAGGCAGTACAACTCCGCATACGAAGTTCGAGGCGGAAGTTTATATTCTGACTAAAGAAGAAGGTGGTCGTCACACTCCTTTCTTCACTGGTTATCGGCCTCAGTTTTATTTGAGAACCACTGATGTAACTGGAAATGTGACTTTAGCTTCTGGGGTGGAAATGGTTATGCCGGGAGATAATGCGAGGATGACGGTAGAATTAATTGTGCCGGTAGCTTTGGAAGAAGGATTGCGCTTTGCGATTCGTGAGGGTGGTCACACTGTTGGCGCAGGTGTCATTTCCAAAATTTTAGCTTAAAGAAATTTCAGATCCCCCGAGGCTAACTCGGGGGATTTAAATAATTTATTAAAACAGGAACCTTTAAAAGATGATTAAGGGGCGAATTAGGATCAGACTTAAATCATATGATCATCGCGTGGTCGATGAAGCGGCGGCCAAGATCGTGGAAACAGCTCTTCTTTCTGGAGCGAAGATTGTTGGGCCGGTTCCCTTACCCACCGAGAGAAAGCTGATTGTGGTTACGACCAGCCCTCACACAGATAAAGATGCGCGGGAGCAGTTTGAAATGTTTACCCACAAAAGGCTGGTAGATATTACGGAGCCGACTCAAAAAACTATCGAAAGTCTGCAGCACATGGAATTACCGGCTGGGGTGGAAATTGAGATTCGAATGTAAGACTTCGCTTTTGCTTTTTGAAGCTAAAAGTAGTAAAATAATAGAGCCTGAAAAAGTGTCTATAAAACATTAATTTTATTCTGGGGTTAAAGGGCGCTTCCGGCCTGCCTGCCGGCAGGCGATCTACCGTAAGGTAGTCAGGCGCTCTTAATTTTTTAAGAAAATGAACAGCAATCTGATTTTAACCAAAGGTGAAATGCAAACTTACTTTGATGAAACCGGAAAAGCGCTGGCGGTAACTTTGCTTAGCGGCGGCGATTTAAAACTGGCAGAAGTTTTTCAAGCCGGTGATTTAATCACTGTTTCTGGTTTCAGCAAAGGTAAGGGTTTTGCCGGCGGAGTCAAGAGGCATGGCTTTAAAGGCGGGCCTAAAACTCATGGCCAATCTGATCGTCAGCGTGCTCCCGGGTCTATTGGGTCAACGACTACGCCTGGAAGAGTTCAACGCGGTAAGAGAATGGCTGGCCGAATGGGAAATGCCAAAGTGACTATTAAAAATTTGCGCGTGGCTAAAGTTGATGTCGAAAAAAATCAGCTTTGGGTAATAGGCGCTGTTCCAGGGATTAAAAAAGCTCGTTTGCAAGTAAGAAAAATAGAAACCAAATGAAGAATTTAAAAGTAACGATTATTAATGCTCAAGGAGAAGCGGCTGGAGAGGCTTCTTTAACTGGTCAAACTGCTTCTCCTCTCTTGGTAGCCCAAGCAGTGCGGGCTTTTTTGGCTAATCAGCGTAAAGCTTTGGCCAAAACTAAGACCCGCGGTGAAGTAAATGGCTCGAAGAGCAAAATTTACCGTCAAAAAGGCACTGGGCGAGCTCGTCATGGCGATCGACAGGCGCCAATTTTCGTTGGCGGTGGAGTTGCCCATGGACCAACTGGCAATCAGAATTTTAAGCAGGCTTTGAATCAAAAAATGGCTCAAAAGGCAATTTTGACAGTTTTAGCCGAAAAAGCCAAAGAAGGCAAAGTTTTTATTCTAGAAGCCGATTTTAAAAAAACCAAAGAAGCGGCCGCCTTTTTGGCTAAAATTCAAGAAAGTTTTAAACTGCCTTGGCCAGTGGCGTTTGTGGTGGATAAAAACGAAGAAATTCGCCGAGCTCTTAAAAATTTAGAGAAGGTTAAAGTTTTAAGTGTTGAAAATTTAACAACTTATCCATTGCTGAAGGCTAAAGCTGTTTTTATGAGCAAAACAGCGGCTCAAAAGTTTATAACGAAGGAAAAGTAAGATGTTAGGAACTCTAAAACCAGTCATTACAGAAGCCAGTATGATGGCGGCCAAAAACAATTGGTACACTTTTGCGGTGCCAATTGAGGCAAACAAAAACATGATTCGCGAAGAAGTAGAAAAAGTTTTTGGGGTGAAAGTTTTGACGGTTAAAACAATGATTGTTCCAGGTAAAACTAGAAGAAATTTAAAGACTCGAAAAATCCAAAAAAAGGCTGATTGGAAAAAAGCCTTGGTTCAAGTTAAAGAAGGTCAGAAAATTGAGTTGTTTGAAGTGGGAGTATAAGATGAATAAACGATTGTTAAAAATGATTGGCAGAAAAAGTGGACGAGACTCGCAAGGGCGGGTTTCGGTTCGCCATCGCGGTGGTGGCAGCAAACGATATCTGCGGATTATTGATTTTACTCGCGGCAAGGTGGGAGTTGAAGGTCGGGTTGAGGCAATCGAATATGATCCTAACCGCAATGTGAAGATTGCTTTAATTGTTTACCGCGATGGGGAAAGAAGATATATTTTAGCGCCAGAAGGTCTTAAAGTTGGCGATAAAGTGGAATCTGGTCCTGAAGCTGAAGTTCGATTGGGCAACACTTTGCCGCTGGCTAACATTCCTATTGGGACCCCAATCCATAATGTAGAGTTAACACCAGGCAAAGGTGGCCAAATTGTTCGCGGAGCAGGAACTTTGGCAACAATTTTGTCTAAAGAAGGTGATTGGGCTCAAGTTAAGCTGCCTTCGGGTGAGATTCGCTTAATTTCCACAGCTTGTCAGGCCACTATTGGTCAGTTAAGCAATGTAGGGCAAAAATTGAAAAAACTCAGAAAAGCTGGTGATACCCGTCATCGAGGCATTCGGCCTACTGTTCGTGGAGTAGCGCAAAATCCACATTCTCATCCTCACGGTGGGGGTGAAGGGCGCTCGGGTATTGGTATGCCAGGAGCCAAAACGCCTTGGGGTAAACCGGCTCTAGGCAAAAAGACCAGAAAAAGAGTAAAATATAGCGACAAATTGATTGTCAAAAGAAGGAAATAAGGAGAAAAATGTCTCGTTCGATCAAAAAAGGACCATATGTTGATCCAAATTTGTTAAAGAAAGTTGCCGCCCAGAAGGCTACGGGTAAAAAAGTGCCGATTAGAACTTGGGCGCGAGCTTCACAAATTGCGCCGGAGTTTGTTGGTTTTACTTTTGAGGTTCATAATGGTCGCGCCTTTATTCCTGTTTTTGTGACAGAAGATATGGTTGGCCATCGTTTGGGAGAATTTGCGTTAACTCGGACTTTTCGGGGTCATGGTCAGGTTGTCAAACGTACTATGGAGAAAACATAGAGTAATTTTTAATTTTTTATTTTTTAATTTAAAACATTATGGAAGTGACAGCGAGTGCTAAATATTTAAGAATCAGTCCAAGGAAGCTAAGGCTTCTTACTCGAGGATTGAGAGGTTTGTCGCCTGATAAGGCTTTGATGAAATTGAAATTTCAGCCTCAGCGAGGCAGTGAATTTTTAGCCAAAGTGTTAAAACAGGCAGTGGCAAATGCCAAAAATAATTTTAAAGTGAATGAAGAATTAACTATTAAGAGCTTAGAAGTAAGTGAAGGGCCAGCTTTCAAGCGCTTGGATAAATCGCACGGAGCTCGCTTTGATCGAGGAATCATTAAAAAGAGGACCGCGCATGTTTTCTTAACTTTGGAGACGGCTAAGAAAAAAATGGCCGAATCGGTTGAGGCGATTAAGCCAATTGAAATGAAGAAAGAGACTAAAGAAGAATCAAAAGTTAGGAAGACTGCTCCGGCCAAAAAGCGAGTAGTCAGAAAAACTGTTAAAAAGGAAGCAAAATAATATGGGACAAAAAGTTAATCCAATCAGTTTTAGAATTGGTAATGTTTATACTTGGAATTCTCTTTGGTACGCCAATAAAAAGAATTTCAAGAAAACCTTATTGGAGGATATCCAATTGAGGAAATTTTTGATGGAAAAATTAAAGTTAGCGGGAATTGTGGGGGTTAAAATTGAACGCTCAATTAATAAAATTAAAATTATTCCACAAGTCACTCGCCCGGGAGTGGTAATTGGCCGAGGTGGCGCTGGAATTGAAGAATTGAAAAAGCAATTAGTTAAAATGGTTTCTATTCCGGAGCCAGAAAAGAATTTAGAAATTTCTCCGGAAGAAATTAAGAATCCGGACCTTTCTGCTATGTATGTAGCACAGAGAATTTCTGAACAGATTCAAAAAAGAATGCCTCATCGCTATGTGGTTAAGAAAGCCATGGAGAAGACAATGTCGGCAGGGGCGAAGGGTATTAAAGTAGCTCTTTCAGGGAGAATTGCCGGAGCCGAGATTGCTCGGCGCGAGAAATTCTCCGAAGGCACTATTCCTCTGCAGACTTTGCGAGCCAAGATTGATTTTGCAGATGTGCCGGCATTAACGCGATCGGGCTATGTGGGTATCAAAGTTTGGATTTACCAAGGAGAATAAAGATGCTAGCGCCCAAAAAACAAAAATATCGGAAAGAGTTTAGGGGAAAGAATCGCGGTCTTGCTACACGCGGTTCCAGCGTAAGTTTTGGCGAGTTTGCTTTGAAAGCTTTAACTCACGGTTATATTTCAGCGGCACAAATCGAAGCCGCCAGAAAAGCGATTGCTCATTATACGAAAAGAGAGGGTAAGGTTTGGATAAGGATTTTTCCGGCTAAACCTATTACCGCCAAACCGGCTGGGACAAGACTGGGCGGGGGCAAAGGCGATGTTCAAGGCTTTGCAACGCCGGTTTCTCCTGGAAGGGTTCTTTTTGAATTGGCGGGTGTGAGCGAAGAGATTGCTCGGAGCGCTTTTAAAAGAGCGGCTGATAAATTACCGATTAAAACGAGATTTGTAACTAAAAAGTAATGGAAAATAAGGATTAATAAAATGAAAAAGAAAGAAAAAGAAGAATTAAGAACCAAAACCGCGGCAGAATTAGAAGCCGAAATTTTAAAAAGACAAACCGAGATAACCAAAATAAAAATGGAAATGCATTTGGGTAAAGTTAAAAATACCAGTATTCTTAAGAAGCTTTTAGATGAGGTGGCGGTACTAAAGACTATTCTGAAAGAAAAAGAACTTTTAGCTTTATCACAGGAGAAAAAATAAAATGAAAATTTTTGAAGGAGTAGTTGTTTCTGACAAAATGACTAAAACCGCCAGCGTGCTGGTGGAGAGGAAATTTCGCCATCCTTTGTATGGCAAAATAATTACTAAGAAAAAGAAGTTTCATGCCGAAAACTCTTTGGCGGCCAAAACTGGCCAAAGAGTAAAACTGAAGGAAACTAGACCTCTTTCTAAGACAGTTGCTTTTAAAATTATTGAAATTTTAGATTTAAAGAAAAAATCAAAAAAAGAGACAGAAAAGGGGAAATAAGATGGTTCAGTTGAGAACAATTTTAATTCCAGCTGATAATTCTGGTGCCAAAAAATTACGAGTGATTCATATTTATGGTGGCTCAAAGAGAACCTATGGTACGGTAGGAGATGTGGTGGCGGCGGTAGTCGATCAAGCTGATCCTAATGGAGTAGTAAAAGATGGCGAGATTGTGAGAGTAGTGGTTGTGCGAACTAAGAAAGAAGTTCGAAGAGCTGACGGAACTTATATTCGTTTTGATGACAATGCGGGTGTAGTGATTGATAAAGATGGCAATCCTCGAGGGACTCGAGTTTTTGGTCCCATTGCTCGAGAAGTTAAAGATGCCGGATTTAATAAAATTGCGTCACTGGCGAAGGAAATGTTTTGATTTAAAAAAAGTTATAAAGATAACAAAGATAAGATATGAAAATCAAAAAAAGTGATAAAGTTCAAGTTTTGTTAGGCAAAGATCGGGGCAAGATTGGCACCGTCGAACGAGTTTTGGCCAAAAAAGGTCAGGTTCTGATTGGCGGAGTTAATCTTTATAAAAGACATACTAAGCCCCAATCTGGAAATGAGAGCACCGGTGGAATAATTGAAAAGATTCGACCACTGGCGGCTTCAAAAGTTGCTCTTATTTGCCCAAAATGTGGTAAAATAACACGCCGAAGAATTTGTCAAAATTGTAAAACTGAGATTTAATTTCTATGAGTTTATTTGAAAGATATCGAAAAGAAATTGTACCTGAACTCCAGAAAGAGCTAGGAGTAAAAAGTCCGCTGGCTGTTCCTCGAGTTTTAAAAGTGGTGGTTAATGTAGGGGCAAAAGACGCCAAAGATGATAAAAAAGTTATTGAGTTAGTGAGCGAACAATTGACCAATATTACTGGTCAAAAACCAAAAGTTTGCCGGGCTAAAAAATCCATTGCTGGTTTTAAACTGGGCAAGGGCCAACCAATTGGTTTATGTGTTACCTTAAGGGGGAAAAGAGCCTTTGACTTTTTGGAAAAGCTTTTTGCAATTGTTTTGCCAAGAGTGAGAGATTTTAGCGGCACTAGCTTGACCGCTTTTGATGGGCGGGGGAATTATAGTTTAGGCATTGCGGAGCAAATTGTTTTTGCGGAGATAGAGTTTAATAAAATTGATAAAACCAGAGGTTTGCAGGTGACTATTGTAACTAACGCTAAAAGTGACGAAGAAGCCAAATTATTATTAACCAAATTAGGAATGCCTTTTGCTAAGGAGAGTAAATAATATGGCCTCAACAGCAAAAATTGTTAGAGAAAAGAATAAGAAAATGTTAAAATATGAAGTCCGGGCTCATAACCGTTGCAGTTTATGCGGACGGCCAAGGGGTTACCTTCGCCTTTTTGGTATTTGCCGGCTTTGTTTTCGCAAATTAGCCGCTAAAGGCGAGATTCCGGGCGTAAAGAAAGCGAGTTGGTAAAATGGTATCTGATCCGATTGCTGATTTTATTGTTCGTCTAAAAAATGCCGCTGCGGCTGGAGCGGGAACTTTAACGGTGCCGCATTCGAATTTAAAGGAAAACTTGGCAAAAATTTTGGTGGCCGAAGGTTTGCTTCAAAAATATGAAATTAACACCGAAGGCAAGAAGACTTTAATTTTAACTTTAATGGAAAAGAAAGGGAAAATTAAACCCGTAGAAGTGAAAAGAATTTCGAAACCTGGCCGTCGAGTTTATGTTCGAGCTAAGGATATTAGCAAAATGAGAGGTTTGGGAACAGTGATTATTTCTACGCCTGCTGGCTTAATGAGTCATCGGCAGGCGCAAGCGAAAAATTTAGGCGGCGAAGTTCTTTGTAAGATTATTTAAAAAGAAGTTGGAAGTTATATGTCAAAAATTGGTAAAAAACCAGTGATTATTAAAGAAGGTGCCTCAGTAGCAATTGAAGGGCGTCAGATAACCGTTCGCGGGCCTTTGGGAGAGGTCAAATTGGTTTTGCCTCCCTCATTAGAGTTGCAGGTGAATAATTCTCAGTTGATAATCAAGCGGCTTAATGAGGAAAAGAAAACTAAAGCCCTTCATGGTACCCTAACCAGGTTACTGACAAATGCGGTAATAGGAACTACCACTGGTTTTTCTAAGACATTGGAAGTGGTTGGCACTGGTTATCGGGCCCAAATGGAAAATGGCGGCTTGGTTTTATCTTTGGGTTATTCTCATCCGGTGAGATTTATTCCGCCTGCCGGCATTAAAATTGAAACAAAAGAGAATAAAATTACTATTTTTGGCGTTAACAAAGAAGAAGTTGGTCGTGTAGCAGATAAAATTAAAAGACTCCGCTGGCCAGATGCCTACAAAGGCAAGGGAATTCGCTATTTAGGAGAGCGTCTAAAGCTTAAACCAGGCAAAGCAGCGGCTAAAGCAGGAGCGGGAGGAAAGTAAAATGAGAGATAAAATTAAAAGAGCCGAAATCAGGCAGCTCAGAGTAAGAAAAAAAATGATTCCAGAGGGTAATCGTTTAGTGATTTCCCGTTCTAACCGATTTCTTTTTGCTCAAGTGATAGAGTCAGAAACCGGCCGAGTTCTTTTAGGTTTAATGGATAAGAAGCTTTTGTCAGAAAAAGAGTCTAAAGGAAAAACGAAATCTGAAAAAGCCAGAATTTTTGGCGAAAAGTTTGCGCAAGAAGCTCTCAAGCGCAAAATCAAAAAAGTGAGATTTGATCGAGGAGCTTATTGTTTCCATGGCCGAGTAAAAGCTTTTGCGGAAGGTGCTAGAGCTGGAGGACTAGAATTTTAAAAGTAGCATTATAATAATTTTATAAGCGTATCATCAAGATGAATAAAGGATATAACGAATCAAAAATAGAAAAAGAATTTGAAGAGAAAGTGGTTCAAGTTAACCGCGTTTCCAAGAAAACCAAAGGTGGCAACAAGATTGGTTTTTCTGTTCTAGTAGTTGTTGGAGACAAAAAAGGCAGAGTGGGAGTTGGTTTAGGTAAGGCGGGTGATGTTTCTTCTGCCATTGCCAAAGCCACCGATTATGCGAAAAAACATTTGATTACTGTCCCTCTGAAGAATCATACTATTCCTCATGATATTCGGGTTAAAAGGGGAGCGGCAGAAGTTTTATTAAAGCCGGCTCCAGTCGGAAGCGGAGTTATTGCTGGCGGGGCAGTTCGCTCAGTAGTTGAAGCGGCTGGTATTCGAGATATTTCTTCCAAAGTTTTGGGAACAAGCAATCAAGCTTCTAATGTTTATGCTACTTTGGAAGCTTTAAAGAGATTACAAAGTGTTAAAAATCAAACGGCAGAGACAATGGAGGGTGAAAAATGAATTTAGCCCAATTGCCAAAATTAAGTACTAGGAAGGAAAAAAGAATTGGCCGCGGTCATGGTTCGGGCCGAGGTGGGCATACGGCTACTCGGGGCACTAAGGGTCAGAAAAATCGCAACACAATTGGTTTGTTTTTTGAGGGTACGAAAGTCAAGAAATCTTTAATTAAAAGGTTGCCTTTAATTCGCGGTAAAGGTAAATTTAAACCTCAAGATAAAAATGTGTTGGTTTTAAAAGTCGCTGATTTGAATGTTTTTGAGGCGGGAGAAGTGGTTAATTTAGCTTCTTTAGAAAAAAAAGGCTTTTTGCCTTCGGGGGCCAAAGGTTGGCAGGTAAAAATTTTAGGCACCGGTGAGCTTAAGCATCCGCTGACCATAGCCTTGCCAGTCTCCAAAGGAGCCAAAGTGGCAATTGAAAAAGCAGGAGGCAAGGTTGAGGAGTAGTCGATGGTCGAGAAAATTCTAAGTGAACTAAAAACAGCTTTAAAAATTCCTGAACTACGCCAGAAGATTTTATTTACCGCCGCGATTCTTTTTGTTTTTCGCTTAGTGGCTCATGTCCCTATTGCTGGTATTAATCGAGTAGCTTTGCGCCAGCTTTTTGCCCAAAATCAATTTTTAGGTTTATTAGATATTTTTTCCGGCGGCACTTTGGTTAATTTCTCTATTTTAGCTTTGGGTTTAGGTCCTTACATTAATGCTTCTATTATTTTGCAGCTTTTGACAATGGTTTTTCCTAGTTTAGAAGAACTGCAAAAAGAAGGAGAATACGGACGCGAGAGAATTAATCAGTACACACGATATCTAACAATTCCTTTGGCGGCAATTCAAGCAGCCGGTTCTTTGGCTTTTTTGAAAGGACAGGGTATTTTGAGTTCAATGAACTGGCTGCAGATTATCACTGCAGTGATAACTATGATTGCGGGAACGATTTTTGTGATGTGGCTAGGAGAGCTGATTACCGAAAAAGGAATTGGTAATGGGATTTCTTTGATTATTTTTGCCGGTATTGTCGGGCGATTGCCTGTTTCTTTTGGCCAAACAGCGGCCATTGTCGAAAGTTCTCGTCTTTTTAATTTGCTGGTTTTTATTGTTCTTTCTCTGGTGGTTATTTCTTCCGTAGTTTTTATTGAAGAAGCCTTTCGAAAAATTAAAATTGAATATGCCAAAAGAATTTCCGGTGGTAAAATTTATGGTGGCCAAACGACTTTTTTGCCTTTAAAGATCAATCAAGCAGGGGTGATTCCTATTATTTTTGCCGCTTCACTAGTGCTGATTCCTTATACGGTGGGTCGTTTCCTTTCTCAAGTGCCTAATCCCAAAGTAGCCTCAGCGGCTTTGACCGTTTCCAATATTTTTAACCCTGGTAAGGCTGTTTACAATGTTATTTATTTCCTTTTGGTGGTTGGTTTTACTTATTTTTATACTGCTGTCACTTTTAATCCTACTAAGGTGGCCGATGAAATCAAAAAAAATGGCGGGTTTATTCCTGGTATTCGGCCCGGAAGTTCTACGGCTGCGTTTTTAAATTATATATTGACTCGAATTACTCTAGCGGGAGCGGTTTTTTTGGGCATCGTGGCTATTTTACCTTCTTTGGTTCAGAATTTAACTGGCATAACAACTTTTGCCATTGGCGGAACAGGTGTGTTGATCGTGGTTTCTGTTATTTTGGAAACCTTCAAAGTGATAGAAAATATGGTTCAAATGAGTGGTTATGAAAAGTTTTTAGATAAATATTATTAAGGAGAAACATGAATATTTTATTAGTTGGCCCGCAGGGGGCCGGTAAGGGGACACAAGCAGAAAAGCTTGTTCAGAAGTTTAACTTAGCTTATCTTCAAACTGGCGGTATTTTTAGAGAAATTCAAACTCAAGATACTCCGCTGGGCCGGCAAGTGGCGGAATTTATGAATAAGGGGATTTTGGTTCCTGATGAGATTGTGGTACAAGTAGTTCAATCTCACTTGGAAAAACTTGGCCAGATGGACAATATTGTTTTTGACGGTTTTCCGCGAAATGTAGCTCAAGCCGAATATTTTGATAAATTGTTAGCGGAAAAAGAGCGAGCAATTGATGTCGTTTTCTTTTTAACTTTAACAGAGGAGGAGTCAATTAGAAGATTGGGTAATCGGCGAATTTGTGAAAAATGCGGCCAAATTTTTAATCTTTTAACTAAACCGCCAAAAGTTGATGGTATTTGCGATATTTGCGGCGGCCGACTAATGATCCGTTCGGACGAAACACCCGAGGCAATTAAGACCAGATTAAAGGAATTTTGGACTAAAACTCAGCCTTTGATTGATTATTATCAGCAAAGAGGTCTTGTAGAAGAAATTGATGGTAATCGGCCAATTGAGGTAATTTTTGAAGATATTTTGGCGCGGTTGGCTAGGAGAGGTTTAGCGACTCATGTCTAAAATTTCCTTAAAGACGCCTGAAGAGATTGCTATTATGACCAAAGGCGGACAAGCTTTGGCTCAGATTCTGGCGGAAGTTTTAGACAAAATTGAACCGGGATTAAGTACGGGAGAAATTGACCAATGGATTGACCAAAAAATTACCGATTTTGGGGGTGAGGCGGCTTTTAAAAGAGTGCCGAATTATCACTGGGCCAGTTGTGTTGGTTTGAATGATGAAGTGGTACATAGTATTCCTCGAAAAGAGCGAAAGTTGAAAAATGGAGATTTATTAAAAATTGATCTAGGTTTGTTGTGGCAGGGGTTTAATACAGACTTGTCTTGGACAGTGATAGTAGGGGGGGAGGAAGATTTTGAAAAGAAAAAATTTTTGGCGGCGGGAAAGAAAGCCTTGGCTGAGGCCATCAAAAAAGCTAAACCCGGGAATCGGATAGGAGATATTAGCGAAACGATTCAAACAATCATTGAGGGTGCAGGATATTTTCCAGTAAGAATTCTTACTGGACACGGGATTGGCCGTCAATTACACGAGGAGCCTTTGATTCCGGGAATTTTAATTGAAAAAAAAGAAAAAACGCCTGAACTTTACTCCGGAATGACTTTGGCTATTGAGGTTATTTATGGCTGGGGAACAGGTGAAGTGGTTTTGGCGCCAGATGGCTGGACTATTTTAACAAAAGATGGTAAAATATCTGGGCTATTCGAAAAGACGATAGCAATTACCGAAAATGAGCCCCTGGTTTTAACTCCGTTCAACGGAGCTTAGCCAAGCTCAGCTAGTAGCTCTGGAAGACGGAGTAAGAGAGACAAACAGGGGAAGTTTTTGTATGTTAAAAAAAGACGAAGTTGAAGTTGAAGGGGTAGTAGTTGAAAATTTGCCGAACACGACCTTTAGAGTGGAAGCGGCTGATGGTAGACAGTACCTTTGTACTTTATCCGGTAAAATGCGCATGAATCGCATTCGGATTTTGCCGGGGGATAAAGTCAGGTTTGTTACCACGCCTTATGATCCTGCTAAGGGCAGAATTGTTTATCGTCTTAAATAAAGGAAAGTAAGGAAATGAAAGTTCAATCATCAACTAGAAAAAGATGTCGTGATTGCAAGATTGTCCGTCGTCGCGGAAGAGTTTATATTATTTGCAAAAATCCGAGACATAAACAGCGTCAAGGATAATCAAGATTTTAAATTTTGAATTTATAGTTTTAAAAAATCAAGAATCTTAATTATTAAAAATTAAAATTCAAAGTACATATGCCTAGAATTTCTGGAATTGATTTACCACTAGATAAAAGAAGTGATATTGCTTTAACCAGTATTTACGGTATTGGGCGAAAAAATGTTTATGCAATATTATCGGCGGCGAAAGTGGATCCTGCTAAAAGAGCAAAAGATTTAACAGAAGAAGAAGTTGTCCGTTTGCAAAAAGTGATTGATACCACTTTAAAAGTTGAAGGAGATTTGCGCAAGGAAATTTTAGAGAGTATTAAGCGGTTAAAGCAGATTGGTTGTTATCGTGGAAAAAGACACCTTGCTAATTTGCCGGTTCGCGGTCAGCGAACGCGCAGCAACGCTCGGACCAAAAGAGGTCGAAGAATGACAATTGGTGCTTTAAAGAAAGAAGATTTATTGAAAAAGCAAGCCGCTGAAAAAGCGAAAGAAGTTAAACAATAAAAATATATGGCCAAAAAAATAACAAACTTAACCAAAGCAAGAATTAATATTTTAGCTACTTTTAATAATACAGTAGTTTCTGTGGCAGATTTAGAGGGCAATGTTTTGCTCCAACAATCGGCCGGTTCTTTAGGTTTTAAAGGAGCGCGAAAGTCTACTCCTTATGCGGCAACAGTAACCACTGAAAAAGCTTTAGCAATGGCTAAACAACTCGGAGTGAAAGAAGTTGAAGTTTATATTAAAGGTCCTGGTGCCGGTCGAGATGCCGCCTTGCGGGCTATTAGAGCGGCTAATTTGAAAATAGATTTAATTGCTGATGTTACACCGATTCCTCACAATGGAGTTAAACCAAGAAAGCAAAGGAGAGTTTAAAAATGGCGAATGTTTTAATGTCTGAAAAATGTCGGCTTTGCCGGGCTTCTGGGGGGAAGCTCTTTCTAAAGGGCGAGCGCTGTTTTACTAAGTGCCCGATTGATCGCCGCGGGGCGGTTCCGCCGGGTCAGCATGGGGCCAAACGGCATCAAAAACCCTCAGATTATGGTTTGCGGTTAGCTGAGAAGCAGAAATTGAAAAGGTCTTACAATGTTCTTGAGAAAGAGCTAAAAAAGTATTTTTTGGAAGCCAGGAAAGTTCCAGGGGCAACTGGTGAGGCTTTAATGCAGATATTAGAGACACGTTTAGATAATTTGGTTTATCGTTTAGGTTTTGCGACTTCTCGGCGATTTGCTCGCCAGTTAGTTTCCCATAAACACATTCTGCTTGAAGGTCAGAAGGTAAATGTTCCTTCAGTTAGAGTTAAACCGGGCCAAGTGGTAGCTTTAACAGAAGAAGCTTTGAAGATTCCAGAAGTGAAAAAAGCCTTGGAAAAGAAGGATTTCAAGGTTCCTAATTGGCTAGAAAGAAAAGCGGCAGTGGGGAAATTGGTTCGATTACCCAAAAGAGAAGAAATTGAAAGTCCCGTTAACGAACAGTTAATTGTGGAATATTATTCTCGTTAAAATTTGAAAGCAATTTATTAGTAAATTAAAACAAGGAGTTTTCATGATTACCCCAACATTTCAATTTAAAACAGAAAAAGAAACGGCCGATTTTGGCGTTTTTGTCTTAGAGCCTTTACAACAAGGCTACGGGCAGACTTTAGGCAATTCTCTAAGAAGGGTTTTGCTTTCCAGCTTACCGGGAGCGGCGATTGTTCAGGCCAAAATTTCCGGTGTTAAGCATCTTTTTTCTACCTTAAAAGGCTTGAAAGAAGACATTGTGGAGCTGACTCTTAATCTTAAAAAAGTTAGAATTCGTTACAGCGGCAACAAACCAGTAAAAATTACTTTGGATAAAACTGGTCCTGGGCCGGTAACAGCAGGTGATTTTGAAACACCGGCAGGAGTAGAAATTGTTAATAAAGATCTCGTTTTAGGAACATTGGCTGACAAAAGTTCTCGTCTAAAAGGAGAGTTTTTGGTTGAGAGCGGTTATGGTTATGTACCCTTTGAAGAAAGAGAAAGCGGCGAAATTGGTGTGATTCCCTTGGATGCAATTTTTACGCCAGTAACCCGCGTGAATTATCATGTTAGCGCAACTCGGGTAGGCCGAGTAACTAATTTTGATAAGTTAACGATGGAAATTTGGACCGATGGTTCAATTTCCCCCAAAGAGGCGCTGATTCAATCAGCTAAAACCCTGACGGATTTCTTTGACCAAATTGTCAATCCACGGGAAACGGAAGGGGAGATTTCCGCCAAAGAAGAGAAGGTGGCCGAAGAGACTTCATTGTCAATTGAAGAATTAGAATTGCCAACCAGAATTGTTAATGCGCTTTTAAAAGTGGGAATTAGAAATGTGGCAGATTTACAAAAAGCCGGCCGCAAAAAGATTTCTAAAGTGAAGAATTTAGGCGGTAAATCGCTAAAAGTAATTGAAGCGGCTTTGGCAGAAAAAGGTTTGGAGCTGGAAGATTAAGTTTTTGATATAATGTGAGAGGCCTTAAGCCAAAATCATTTGATTTAATTATTTGATGATCTAATTTATGAGAAAACAAGTATTTGGACGACAGCTTGGACGAACCAAAAATGAAAGGCAAGCTCTTTTTCGAGGGCTGATCCGTTCACTGGTAACTGAAGGAGAAATTAAAACCACGGTAGCGAAAGCGAAAGCTATTCGAGCTCAAGCGGAAAAATTGATTACGAAAGCTAAGAGTGGAACTTTAGCTGATCGCCGACTGATTTTTCGCACTCTGAATGAGAGAGTTTTGGTTAATCGGTTGGTTGAAGAAATTGCTCCACTTTTTAAAGAAAGAAAAGGTGGGTATTTGCGATTAGTTCGTTTAGGCCGCCGGCGAGGTGATAGCGCTGAAATGATGAAGATTATGTTTACAGAGTCAGTGGGAAAAATGAAGCCGCAGATAAAAGAATCCCCTAAATCAAAGCCAACAAAAGTCGCGGAAGTTTCAGAAGTTTCCGGAGAACCGGAAGCGCCTAAGGAAGAAAAATCTAAGATTGTGAAGAAAACCACCAGAAGGAGAGTTAAGAAAAATGATAAAACCGACTAAAAAATCTCAAATTGAAAGAAAGTGGCACTTGATTGATGCCAAAGGGCAAGTGGTGGGCCGGTTGGCTAGTCGAATTGCCCCGTTGCTTATGGGAAAAACTAAACCTTATTTTGTTTGGAATTTGGATGTGGGTGATCATGTGGTAGTGATTAATGCCCAAGAGGCAGTTTTGACAGGCAAAAAAGAAATTCAAAAGGAGTATCTGCGCTATTCTGGTTACCCAGGCGGTTTAAAAAGAATTTCGGCCGCCGAAATGCGTCAGAAACATCCGGAGAGAATTATTGAGCGGGCGGTGGCCAATATGCTTCCCAAAAATAAACTACGCGCTTTGTGGCTGAGAAAACTGCATGTTTTTGCTGGAGCAGAACATCAGTATCAGGATAAATTTAAGGAGTAATTATGGAAAGTAAAAAGAAAACCAGTCATTATACTTATGCTGTTGGACGGCGCAAGAGAAGTGTGGCGCGAGTTCGGCTTTTTGCCGGCAAGGGACAAACGGAAATTAATGGTCAACCAATTGGAGTTTATTTTAAAGATATTCCCTCAGTAACTTTTTTTGCTCCATTTGAAGTTACAGGTACTTCAGGGAAATATTACGCCACGGCCAAGATTGAGGGTGGCGGCCGCTCTGGCCAAGTGGGAGCTTTTGTTCATGGCTTGTCTCGGGCTTTGGCGGCAGTTGATGAAACTGGCAAATTTCGCAGTGCTTTAAAAACAGCTGGTTTGTTAACTCGGGATTCTCGCGAAAAAGAAAGACGAAAGCCTGGTTTGGCTCAAGCGGCCCGGGCGAAAAAGCAGTCGCCCAAGCGATAATATCATGATAAGCATATTTACTGCCCTGCTGGTTTTATTCATTATTTTTCTGTTTGGATTTGTGCCTTCAGTTTGGGCTGTTTGTCCGATTTGCACGGTAGCAATTGGCGGTGGAGTTTTGCTTTCTCATTATTTAGGCATTGATGATTTAATTATTGGCATTTGGGCTGGCGGATTGGTAATTTCTTTTGGTCTTTGGACTTCCTCTTACATTAAAAAGACTTTTATTAAGGGCCAGGCTTGGATATTAACTGGCCTTCTGTGGATAATTACGGTTTTAGGACTTAAACAGGCCGGTTTTATTGGCCATCCAACTTGTAAAATTCACGGCCACGATAAACTTTTAACCGGCATGATCGGTGGCTCGCTAGCTTTTCTTTTAGCTTACAGTTTGGATTGGGGACTGAGAAAATTAAATAGGAAAAGTCCCGGCAAAGCCTTTTTTCCTTATCAACGAGTGATAATTCCTGTGTTATCATTGATCTTGGCCACTTTTATTGGGGCGCAAATTTGTCAGATAAAATTATGAAAGACGACGAAGTTCAAAAGTTGCTTGACAAAGTAAAAGCAGCTGAAAAAGGGGAAAAGTTAGATTTATCTTCAGGCGAAGATCTTTCTGTGGCCATCATGAATTTAATTTCTATTGAAGAGCATTTATTTTTTTCTTCAAGTAAAACCGGCAACGATAAATATATTGATCTTCTTGATCAAGTCCGCGAAATGCGCAAAAGGCTTTTGAAACAAATTGTTAAAGATTATGAAGGTGAAGAATGGTGCATTTCCAAACATTTGCTGGCAGGATGCATGCGGCTTATGGAGGTGGGAACTAAAAGTTTAACCAAGGGTGATAAAAAGGAAGCTCGGGAATATTTTGAAATGGCTTATTCTTTGTATGAATTGTTTTGGGGAATTAATTTAAAATTATTAAAAACTTCTGAAATTGACCAAGAGGCAAAAAAACAAGAAGATAGCGACAACTCTCATGCTTTCATGACTAAACTTGGTCAAATTATTAAACACGCGGTTGATTGTTGTCGAGAATAAATGATCTTGGGATTGTGTTAAACTAGGTCATGAAACTTTGGCGGTTGCTAATTTTTGGCTTTCTTTTTGTTTTCAGTGGGACAACCTTGCTTTTTATTCTTCTCGTTCGCGCTCCTCAGTCAAACCAGCCTTTAGAGCGTTTTGTCGTTAATCAGGGAGCTTCGGAAGAAGAAATTATTAATGATTTGGTTCAAAAAGGTTTTTTAAGAAATCGAGAGATTTTTAGACTTTTTTTGACTTCCCGCGGCTGGCACGGTAAAATTCTCCCGGGTTCATACCTGATTTCTCAAAGCATGAATGTTTTTGAATTAGCTCAAACTCTAGTTTTTAAGCCCTACCAGCGCTGGGTAACTCTTCTGCCCGGCTGGCGCAAAGAGCAAGCCGCCGCAATTTTACAGAAAACTTTTCAGTGGTCCCCCCCACAGTTGAATGAATTTCTAGCGGCTGCTGAAGAAGGCTATTTGTACCCCGATACTTATTTGATTAATCTTGATTATTCTCCAACTCAAGTCTATCAAAAAATAAAAAATAATTTTAATGAAAAATTTGATACGCAATTGCAAGCCGATCTTTTGGCGCAAAACATTCGTAATGACACCGCGGTTAAAATTGCTTCTTTAGTGGAGCGGGAAAGCGGCAGTGATGAGGATAAGCCGATTATTGCCGGTATTCTTTGGAATCGACTGAATAAAGGGATGAGGTTGGAAATTGACGCGACTGTTCAATATGCGAAATTAATTCAAGATTCAAAATTCAAAATTAAAAATTTTAGGGAAATTATGGATTGGTGGCCTAAAGTGACTCCAGAAGACTTAAAAAGCCTAATCTCGCCCTACAATACTTACTTAAATGACGGCTTGCCGCCAGGGCCGATTTGCAGTCCAACCATCGAATCAATTCGCGCGGTGGCTCATCCGGCAGAAACAAAAGCCCTGTATTATCTTCACTCAGCTGATAGAAAAATTCATACCGCCGAAACTTATGAGGAGCATTTGCAAAACATTCAAAAATACTTACCGCGACAGTAGAATCCCCCCTGGTCCTTTTTTAGAAGAAATTCGCCTAAAATACAGGCTACAACTGTAATCGAGAATAGGTATTGTGCCAAATACAAAATGGTCTCGTTTTCTTGTCTGTTTAGGTAAATGAGTACTTTTAGAGAGTGTGTTGTCGGGATGACACGACTCGAACGTGCGACCTCACGCACCCCATGCGCGCGCTCTACCAACTGAGCTACATCCCGTTAGATAATCGCTTGCTGCTTAAGGACTATTGTCTACTGTTGGCTACAGCTTGCTAATTAACAAATTTATTCTCGCAACTAAGTTGTTAATGTCTTTATAAACTTGGTCAAACTCGTCTTGCTTAATATAACTTAAATCTAATGCCAGGTAAAGTCCGGTAACTACTTCTTCCGCCGAGGTAATTGCCATTCTTAGAAATCTCTTCAATTCCGCGTCTGATTTTCCGTCTGAACCTTCAGTAATATTTGAACAGACAAAAACAATTGTCCTTTTAATTTGGTCGACTAAACAAAATTTTTTTTCAGCAGGAAATTTTTAGTTAGAAGATAAACCTTTTTAACTAAAACTCTTGCTTCCTGCTAAACTTCCAATTTTTTAAAACGAAACATTTTACTGCAGTCTGTAGTCAGTAGACTGTAAGCTGTATCGCCCTTGAATTTTACCAAATTTTGTGAAAAAATGTAAGCGTTTATTGGAATTAGTATATTTGGGAGGATGATAAATGGCGGCGTCAAAAGATACTTCTAATGGAGCCAATACGGTTGCTTCTCAGAAACTGCAAGCGATAAAACTGGCCATGGAGCAGATTGAAAAGCAGTACGGCAAGGGTTCTATTATGCGTTTGGGAGAAAATCCCGCGGCAAAGGCGGGAGTAGAATTTATTCCTACCGGCTCAATGGCGCTAAACATTGCTTTGGGCATTGGCGGCGTTCCGCGCGGTCGAATTGTAGAGATTTATGGCCCGGAGGCTTCCGGAAAAACTACGATTGCTCTTTCGATTGTAGCTGAGGCGCAGAAAGCTGGCGGGACAGCCGCTTTTGTGGATGCAGAGCATGCGCTGGATCCAATTCGTGCTCAAGAGTTGGGAGTCAATTTAGATGAGTTACTGGTTTCTCAGCCAGATACAGGTGAGCAGGCGCTGGAGATTGTCGAGACTCTGGTTCGCAGTGGTGCTGTAGATGTGGTGGTGGTGGATTCAGTGGCCGCTTTGGTTCCTCGGGCAGAAATTGAAGGCGAAATGGGTGATGCTATGGTGGGGATTCAGGCTCGGTTGATGTCGCAGGCTTTGCGCAAGCTGACAGGAGCGATTTCCAAATCTAAAACCGTGGCTATTTTTACAAATCAACTACGCCAAAAAATTGGTGTTATGTTTGGTAATCCGGAAACTACTCCGGGAGGTTTGGCGCTCAAATTTTATGCTTCCATTCGGATGGATACACGCAAGATTGAAACGCTGAAAGATGGCGAAGAAGTGATTGGTTCCCGCCATCGCGTGAGAATTGTCAAGAACAAAGTTGCCCCACCTTTTAAAGTGGCAGAGTTTGATATTTTGAACAAAGGCGGCATTTCTAAGGCCGGTGGGGTGGTAGATGTAGCTTTGGATTTAGGCATTATAACTAAATCCGGCGCATTTTACCGCTATGGTGAAACTATGCTCGGTCAAGGAAAAGCGGCCGCCATCGAATCACTGGAGGAAAACGGCAAGCTCTTGAAGGAGATTGAAGAAAAAATTTGGAAGGAAATCAAATCAGGGAAAGGGGTGGAAGAAAAAGTCATCGGAGCAGAAGCAGTGGATGAAATCTAAATGCGACTATGACTCTTTTTTTAATTTGGCCTTAAGATTTCTCTCTTTTCGTCCTCGAAGCCAAGCGGAAGTTGAAGCCTATTTAGTAAAAAAAGGTGTTTCTGCTTCGGATTTAGCCAAAATTCTTCAGCGTTTGACTGAACTGAATTTTATTAATGATGAAGCTTTTGCTCGCTGGTGGATTGCTCGACGGCGAGGCGATCATCCTCGCGGTCAACGCTTGATCAGTTTAGAATTAAAAGATAAGGGGGTTGATAAAGAATTAACTGCCAGTCTTTTGGCAGAAAGTGTTAAAGAAACTGATGAACGTTCCTTGGCGGCGAAAGTAGCCGCCAAAAAAGCGGCTAAACTTAGAGGTTTGCCTGAAGAGGAAATCAGAAAAAAACTTTATTTAACTTTGGCTGGACGGGGTTTTTCCGGTGAAGTTATTAGTGAAACAGTTGCTAAAATTCTTAAAAAAAGGTAAAATGAAAATGTTTGAGGTTAAGGCCTCATATAGAAGTTAGCTTTGCTGAAAAATGGAAAATCTCTTATTGATAGTTTCTGAGCTTTTTCTAACTGCAAAACAGGCCAGTTAAACTGGTCTGACTTCTATTGGCCCTAACTTCAGCTTATTGTTCATCATAAGGAGGCAATGATGTCTTTGCTAGATAAAATTACGGATTTAATTAAAAAACAACAGCAGTTGGAAAGACGTCTGGCGCAATTAGAAAAAGGAGCAAAATCTCCTCAAGACAAAGAGGCGATTCAAAAGACGGTTGATTTGACTGTTTATGAGACTCAAGCGCGAGAGCTTTTGACGCAAGCGCGGGAAGAAGCCGCCAGAATTAAAGAAGAAGCGGCCAAAATTAAAGAAGAGGCTCTTCGACTTAAGACTGAATCTTTGCAAAAAGAAGCGGAAATTGATCGCCAAGTTGGAGCTTTGGAAGAAAGAGAAAGATTGTTGGCTCAGCAAAAAGCTGAAGTGGAGAAGCGTCTGGCGGAATTGGAAGAAATTCGCAAAGAACAACTGACCAAACTAGAAAAAATTGCCTCTCTCACTAAAGAGGAAGCTAAAAAGCTGATTTTGGAGGCAACAGAAAAAAGAATGGCCGAAGAGGTGGCTAAAAAAATCCGCGAAGCCGAAGAGAATATTAAAGCTGTAGCTGAGGAAAAGGCTAAAGAAATTTTGGTGGATGCCATGCGGCATGGAGTAGTGGATTGTGTGGCGGAATACACTGTTTCCACCATTAGACTGCCTGATGAAGAAATGAAAGGTCGAATTATTGGTAAAGAGGGGCGCAATATTCGAGCTTTGGAGGTGGCAACGGGAGTAGAAGTTGAGTTAGATGAGAGTTTAGATATCAGACTTTCTTCTTTTGATCCAATTCGCCGAGAAATTGCCCGCCGGTCGCTAGAAAAATTGATTAAAGATGGTCGGATTCAACCTCAACGGATTGAAGAAGTTGTGGCTAAAGCCAAGCAGGAAGTAGATCATATCTTGCGTGAAGAAGGTGAGAAACTTTGTCATTCCGTGAAGGTTTATAATCTTCATCCTGACTTAGTTAAAATGCTTGGCCGCTATAAATTCCGTTTCTCTTATGGTCAGAATATGATTATTCACACTCTGGAAGAAACTCAAATCGGCATTGCTATTGCCAATGATTTGAAGGCAGATGTTTCCGTGGTCAGATTGGCTTGTTTACTCCATGATATCGGGAAAATTGTAACCGAAGAGGAAGGCAACCATATTCAGCTGGGGGTGGACTTGCTAAAGAAATATCATATCCCCGATAAAGTTATTGCCTGTGTGGCTGAGCACCATGAAGACAAACCGTTTTCTTCAGTAGAATCGGCCATTGTTTGGATTGCGGATGCAATTTCTGGTTCACGCCCGGGAGCCCGTTATGAGCCGCATGAAGATTATGTCAAGCGTATGACGGAAATTGAAGAAACAGCGAAATCTTTTCCGGGGGTGAGTGAAGTTGCGGCTTATCAGGCGGGTCGGGAAGTTCGGGTGATTGTTGAACCAGAAAAAATCAGCGATGCTGAATTAACGGTTTTAGTTAATAAAATTGCCCAAAAACTAGAAGAAGAGGCCAAATGGGCAGGTCAAATTAAAGTAACTGGTATTCGGGAAACTAGAGCGGTAGGGATTGCCCGCTGAGGCTTATCTTGACTTTGCTCTATCTTTTGCTATACTCTAGCTACTTAGTAAACTTAAATTAGTGGGAGGGAAAAATGAAAAAAATTGATTTAATTAGCGTAGTTGCTTCTAAAGCTCACTTAACCCGCAAGGCGGCCAAAGACTCAGTTGAGACTTTTCTGGCCGAAGTAGAAAAGGCATTGGCCAAAGGAGAAAAGGTGGTTCTTTCTGGCTTTGGCACTTTCAAGAGTGTTTTAGTTAAAGATAAAGCGGTTATTAATCCTCAAACGAAGCAAAAACAGGTAGTGAAGTCACACCGCGTGGCTCGTTTTACTCCCGGCCGCAGTCTGAAAAAATCTGTCAAGTAAGATTTGAATAAGGAAATTATTCTAGTTGATTCAATTAGATAGTCCTCTAGTTGGCTTTTTGTTACAATGGTTCCATGAGAAAATATTGGTTGGTCTTTAAGATCAATCTCCAAAAGTCTTTTGAGTATCGCTCCGATTTTTTGGGTCATTTAGGAGGGGGAATTATTACCTTTGTGGTTATGTATTTTATTTGGTCGGCTGTTTTTCGCGAAAGGAGTGTTTTTAATGGCTATACTTTTTCTTCCATGATGACTTATGTTCTCTTTACCCGTTTTTTACATTTTACAATGAGGGGCAATACTGGACGCCAAATTGCCGCGGAAATAAAAGAAGGGAAGCTTTCAGCCTATCTCCTTAAACCAATAAATTACCTAAAGTGGTGGTTTTTTGTTTTTTTAGCCGATCGGGGTTTTGAATTCTTAATTCGCTTTTTTATGTTGGTGAGTTTTTTAGGGCTTATGCCAAAGCTGATTGTTTTTCAAGGATTTACTCGATTATTTCTTTTTTTATTAACTGTTCTGATAGCCGTGTTAATAAATTTTTTAATTAATCTTCTGATTGCTTCCTTGGCCTTTTGGTTAACAGATGTTCGTTTGTTTCGATCGACAATTATGATGATTATTGATTTTTTAGCTGGCGCAACAGTGCCCATAGATGTTTTGCCGAAATTTCTTAGACATCTCAGTTTTTGGTTGCCTTTTCAGTTTGTGGCCTTTTTTCCTATTAAAGTTTATCAAGGGACTTTTAATTCTGATCAATTTTTGCCAACCTTGGTTTTAATGTTTTTTTGGATCTTGACTCTTTTGTTGGCCGTAAATGTAATTTGGCAAAAAGGAATAAAAAGATATGAAGCGATTGGCCAATAAGATTTTTCGTTATCTAAGACTTTATTTTTTTCTAGCCCGCCGAAGCGTAATGGAAACGGTTATTTATCGGGCAAATAGTCTTTTTTTGGGAATTACTCCGATTGTTTGGATGATTACCGTGATTGTTTTTCTTTCTGTCATTTTTAGCGGCAATGAGAATATTGGCGGCTGGAGTTATTGGCAGGTGATGCTGCTTTTGGGAATTCATGAACTAGTTTTTTTAGGCACATGGATGTTTTTTGCGGGTAATTTAGATAGATTTGCTCAAGAACTTCGCTTTGGTTATTTTGATCAGATTTTGGTTTTACCGGTTAATCATCGTTTTTTAATCTCTTTTAATTCCTTGGATTTTACAGCCATTGGAAGTTTGGCAAATGTCATTGTGGTTCTTTCTTGGGCTTTAACCCATGTTTCCTTAAACATTGATTTTTTTCGGTTGCTGGCTTTTCTGATTTCTTTGGGGAGCGCTTATATTATCGTTTACCTGATTTACTTTATTTTGGCCATCTTGAGTTTGTTTTGGATCAACTCCGAAGTTTATCTTGATTGGCTTATTGAAGCAACCGATTTTGATCGTTACCCGGCCGAAATTTACAGCAGTTATTTTAAATTCTTTCTTTTGTTTGGTTTGCCCATTTTGTTTTTTGCCTATGTGCCGACGGCAATTCTTTTAGGTAAATTGCCGAGCTACTTTGCTTTTTGGGGTTTATTAGTTACCGGCTGGTTGTACTTGGTTTCCACCTGGCTGTGGCGGACGGGATTAAAAAAATATCAGTCCGCTTCGGGATAAAAATTGATTTAATTGGTAAAAATTATTAGCATAAGCACATGCCAACTATTATTGAAGTCAAAGGATTACGCAAGTATTTTAAGGTTCATAAAAAAGAACCCGGGCTTTGGGGGTCAATTAAATCGCTGATTCACCGTCAGTATGAGGAAGTGCGCGCGGTGGATAATATTTCTTTTTCTATCGAAGAAGGCGAGTTAATTGGTTTTATTGGACCAAATGGTGCCGGCAAAACAACTACTTTAAAATCGCTTGCTGGTTTGCTTTATCCAACCAGCGGTTCAGTTTCTGTTTTGGGTTATAATCCTTGGAACCGCAAAAACGAATTTTTGAAACAAATTTCTCTTGTTATGGGCCAAAAAAACCAGCTTTGGTGGGACCTGCCGGCCATTGAAACCTTTAATTTGAATAAAGAAATTTATGAAATTCCTAAGAAAGAATACGAGGAAACTCTAATAGAGTTAGCTACTCTTCTGGAGGTAAAAGATATCTTAAAAATTCAAGTTCGCAAGCTTTCTTTGGGACAGCGAATGAAGTGTGAATTGATTGCGGCCTTGCTTCATTCGCCAAAAGTTCTTTTTTTAGATGAATCCACGATTGGTCTGGATGTGATTTCGCAAAAGAAAATGCGGGAGTTTATCAAGGAATACAACCGGCGTAAACGCTCGACTATTATTTTAACTTCACATTATATGGGTGATGTTAAAGAACTTTGCCGACGCGTGATTATCATCGATAAAGGCAAGCTGATTTTTGACGGCAATTTAAGTGAGATTACAGAAAAATATGCCGATCACAAAATTATTTCTGTAGTTTTGGCCAAAGAAATTGATCCGAAAAAACTGGATAAGATTGGCACGATTAAAGAGTTTATTTATCCGCGAGTGACCCTTTCTGTCAAAAGAGAAACAGCCTCGCTGGCAGCGGCAGAACTCTTGCAGAACTTTCCTGTAGCTGACTTAAATATTGAAGAAGTTCCAATTGAAGATATTATTCGGGAGGTATTCACTGGCGAGGACGCTGCCTGATGGCCAGATATTTGCGAATTTTTAAACTAACGCTTCAAGAAGTTTAACCAAGTTGCTTGAGTTTTCGTGGTATGATAAACTAAAATTAGTAAGACATGAATAAAAAATATCTTCTTTTGGCTTTGATCCCAATCTTGCTGGCAGGATTAGGTGCTTATTTAAGATTTCACTCTTCCGAAGATACTTGGATTTGTAAAAATGGCCAATGGGTGAAACACGGTCATCCCTCTTTTCCTGCGCCTAGTCGGCCTTGTGAAACAGAAGGAGAGATTATTAAAGCGGCCGAAGTTGAAAAAAACAGCAATCTGGCTAATCCAGCTTCTCAAAACTGCCTAGATAAGGGCGGGCGGTTGGAAATGAGAGAGGAAACAGCGGGAACATTGGGGATTTGCAAATTTAACGATGGTACGGAATGTGAAGAGTGGCAATTTTATCGCGGCGAATGCCTTCAGGGTCAAACTACAGCGGCCGACACCTCTCACCCGTATCGAGGCCGAATTGAACTCTCTGCCGGCCAGTATTATTTTGTTGCCGAAAACGGAGTGTCGTATACTCTGCAGCTGCCGGCTCATCAAGATAGAGCTTTCCGAAATACTTTAGCGGCGGAAATGAAAGAATCCTCTCCTATAACCATTATTGCGGCGGAAACTCCGCCCTTATCTAAAATTTTAGTCTTCAAGAACTTCCAAGAAAAGTGAAAAAATACTTCATTCGTACTTTTGGTTGTCAAATGAATACGGCTGATGCGGAGCGAATTGCTGGCTGGTATGAAGAGCAAGGCTGGCAGGTTGCCGATCAGATTGAAGAAGCGGATGAAGTGGTGATTGTTTCCTGTTCGGTTCGCCAAAGTGCTGAAAACCGCGTTTATGGTTTAGTGAATAATCTCAACCAGCTCAAGGCTCAAGGTTCTAAATTTAAAGTGGTTTTAACTGGCTGTATGCTAAGATTGCCCGAGGGAATATTAAAGAGAAAATTGCCCGGTGTAGATGAATTTCGACGGGTGGAAACTTATACTGCCGGCTTAAGAATCAGAGAATCAGCGACTCATGCTTGGGTGCCTATTTCTAATGGCTGTAATAATTTTTGCACTTACTGTGTGGTACCTTATGCCCGCGGCAGAGAAGTTTCCAGACCTTTTGAAGAAATAATCTGTGAAGTTAAGGAGTTGGCCAAAAGGGGTTATAAAGAAATTACCCTCTTGGGACAAAATGTAAATAGCTATGGAAAAGACTTTGAAAAATCAAAAGGCAAAAGTCAAATGTCAGAAGTGAAAGTGAAAAGTCAAAAATTTGAAACCCCATTTGCAATTTTATTGGCAACACTGCATGAAATTCCGGGAATAGAGAAAATTTCTTTTTTGACTTCTAACCCTTGGGATTTAACGGAAGATATTATTGAGGCGATGAGTTTGCCGAAAATTGACCGTTATCTTCATTTGCCAGTTCAATCAGGTGATGACGAAATTTTAAAAAAAATGAATCGACCTTATACAGCAGTTCAATATATTAAACTAGTAGAAAAAATCCGAGAAAAAATTCCTGACATAAAAGTGGGCACCGATATTATTGTTGGCTTTCCCGGAGAAACAGAAGAACAATTTCAGCACACGGTGGATTTGGCCCAGAAGGTGGGCTTTGAAAAAGCATATATTGCCATGTATTCTCCGCGTTCGGGCACGGTAGCTTTTAAAATGAAAGACACGGTGCCTTATCGGGAAAAAAAGCGCCGCTGGCAGATACTGGAGAATTTAATTAATAAGCATGAATAAAATTTTGGTCATTGTTGGACCAACGGCAGTTGGTAAAACCAGTTTGGGAGCTAAGTTGGCTCAAGAATATCATGGCGAGCTTGTTTCAGCAGATTCACGCCAAATTTATCAAAGCTTGGATATCATTACCGGCAAAGATCGTCCCCGGGGAGTAAAAGTTTGGCTTTTGGATGTGGTGAAGCCTGATCAGAAATTCAGTGCCGCTGATTACTTTCGTTTAGGGTGGGAGGCGATTGAAAATATTTGGCGGCGGGGAAAACTACCGATTGTGGTGGGTGGCACGGGTTTTTATTTAAAAGCCTTGTTGAAAGGGTTGGCAACAATTGGTGTGCCGCCGGATTGGTCATTGCGAAAAAAACTGGAAAATTGTTCAGTTTCTGAACTGCAAAAAAAATTGAGAGAGGTTGATCCTCAGCGGGCTCAAAGAATGAATGAATCTGATTGGCAAAATCCGCGGCGGTTGATTCGAGCTATTGAGGTAGCCCAAAAAAGAAAAACAGTTTTCGCGGCCGAGATTAAACCTTATCATGGTTTGATTATTGGCCTGACTGCGCCAACAAAAGTTCTTTACGAAAGAATTAATCAGAGAGTAAAAGAAAGACTTCAAATTGGAGCAGAAAAAGAGATTAAAGCCCTGCTTGATAGAGGTTATACTTGGGAAAATTCTGTTTTAGGCGAAACTATTGGTTATCGTGAATGGCGAGGTTTTTTTGAAGGTTATGAGAGCAAAACTGAGGTAATTGCCAAATGGCAATTTGCTGAGCATAGTTATGCTCGACGGCAAATGACTTATTTCCGAAGTATGAAAGAAATTCACTGGTTTGATATTACCGAGGCCGATTGGGCAGATAAAGTGGAAAAATTAGTAAAAGACTGGTATATTTAATGTATGCCCCGAAAGATTGAGATTTCTTACCGAACAATCGTTTTTATTGCTATTTTTGCTTTATGTGCTTGGTTTCTTATTCAAATTCGTTCGATTTTGTTGGCGCTTTTTATTTCTACTATTGCCGCTTTTACCCTTAACCCTTCGATTAAAAAACTTGAAAAGTTAAAAATGCCTCGCTGGCTGGCTATTCTCATAATTTATATTACTGGATTGGGAATAATAGTGATGGCTATTTCTGGAGTGATTCCGCCGTTGATTGATCAAACCACAAAATTAATTAACAGTATTCCTGGTTTTTTTTCTCAATTTAAACTGCTAGGGATTGATGAAAAAGTGATCGCTTCACAATTTAGTCAATTTGCCGCCATTCCTTCGAATGTAATTAAATTTTTGTTTGGCGTTTTTTCTAATATTGTGGCGATTTTAGGTATCGCAGTCATTACTTTTTATCTTTTATTGGAAAGACCAAATTTAGGCCGCTATTTAGATTATCTTTTTGGTAAAGAAAAAGGCAAACAATTGGAAGAAGTGATTGACGAAATTGAAGTGCGTTTGGGGGGCTGGATTAGGGGCGAACTTCTGCTTATGTCTTTTGTGGGTTTGCTCAGTTATTTGGGTTTGCGGCTAATTGGCATTAGTTTTGCCTTGCCGCTGGCAATTTTGGCTTTTTGTTTAGAAATTGTTCCGAATATCGGCCCTACCGTCGCCGCTTTTCCAGCCATTTTAATTGGTCTTACTGTTTCACCGGTTCAAGCTTTAGCGGCCGCCGGATTGGCTTTCTTGGTTCAACAGATAGAAAATTCATTGCTGGTGCCCAAAATTATGAAATCCACTGCTGGAGTTAATCCCTTGATTTCTATTCTTTCTTTAGCAATAGGTTTTAAGCTGGCGGGTGTGGGAGGAGCAATTTTAGCGATTCCGACTTATATTGTGGCTTCGGTTATTTTGCACCGAATTTCCACTTCTAAGCGTTTTAAGGAAATTGGAAATGGTTAGAAGCTCATAAGCCGGATTCTGTTTCTCGGGAATAATCTCTCTAGTGCTCTTAGCTTTAACTCTCGGGAAAGCGCCTCAAACGAGTTATTCGAAGATTGCAGCGGGGAGGATTGCCTCCCGGTGGACAACCGGGAACCCAGTCGCTTGGTCGTTTCACGCGGCGCCACCCGCATCGTCACTGTTGCTCTAACTAGCCCCGGTGTAACACCGGGGTGTCAGTTTTCACTGACCACCCTGCTTTCTGCTGTCCGGACTTTCCTGCCCGATATAATATCGGACCTATTCCCCGACTTCTAACCAGGCTTGATTATAGCTCATCCGAAGCATAAAATCAATGTAACCGTTGGTAGTTTACCATCGCGGTTATGAAGGAATAATCAGTATTTATGAACCTGTCTCAAACATTTTTTTTAGCTGTTATTCAAGGATTAACAGAGTTTCTGCCGATTTCTTCTTCTGGCCATTTAGTTTTGTTTCAAAAGCTTTTCTCACTAACTAGCCCACCAGTGTTTTTTGATATTCTGCTTCATTTGGGGACGCTCGGATCAATTTTGGTTTTTTTTCGAAAAGATATTAAAGAACTGGTGATTCACTGGAATAAAAATCTTCAAATTTGGCTTTTAATCATTTTGGGTACTTTGCCGGCGGCTTTTTTAGGTTTTTGGCTTAATTCTAAAATAAACGCTCTTTTTAATTCTTTAACTTTAGTGGCCATGGCTTGGATAATTTTTGGTTTGTTTTTGCTCTTGACTGCCAAATTAAAAACAGGACAAAAAGAAATCGTTTGGCGGGACGCTTTATTCATTGGTTTGGCACAGGCAGTGGCTTTATTTCCCGGTGTTTCTCGGTCAGGTTCAACTATTAGTGCCGCTTTGGCCCGAAAAGTTTCGCACGAAAAGGCCTTTCAATTTTCTTTTTTACTGGCGATTCCAGCAATTTTGGGAGCGACAATTTTGGAAGTTAAAGAAAGTAATTTATCGGCGGCTTTAGCGCCCGGCTCAATTTTAGCCATGCTGGTGGCTGGGGTTATTGGTTATTTGGCGCTGACGGTACTTCAGAAAGTTTTAAAATCGAAGAAATTTTATTTATTTGGCTATTATTGTCTGGCGCTAGGTTTTTTCTCCTTAATAATTTCTTTAAGCCGATGAGGAAAAAAAGTGGGCAAGACCAGTTCTTTTTGGTGGACGAGGCAATACTTTTGGCTTTAGTGGCGGCGGCGGAATTACAAAAAAACGATCAGGTTTTGGAGGTAGGGGCTGGCCAGGGAATCATTACGCGGCCATTGGCCAGAGTGGCTAGTCATGTTCTAGCGGTAGAAATTGATCGGCAGTTTCAAAAAGATTTAAATTCTTTGCCTCCAAATGTGACTGTTTTCTGGGGCGATATTTTAAAAATTTTAGCTAAGCGGCCAAAATTTAATAAAATTATTGGCAATTTACCTTCTTCAATAGTTGAACCACTGTTTCAATGTTTAAAGACCATAAAATTTGATTTGGCCGTCTTTTTAGTTCCCTTGAAATTTGCCAACAAGCTTCTGAAAGATTGGCCTTATATTCTTTATTTTAAAAGCGAACTAATACAGCGAGTGGAAAAAACTGCTTTTCAGCCTCAGCCTAAAACCGCTTGGGCGCTAGTGAGAATTTACCGTTATCCTGAGCCGCTGATAGCGGGAGACTATGAAAGATTTGCCCAGCAGTATTTGTTTGAACATCCGCAGGCAAAACTTAAAAATGCTCTGATGGAAATAGTTCTGAAAATTTTTCAAGCCAAGGGGAAATTGCTGACCAAAAACGAAGCCAGAGCTTTGGTGGAAAAAATGGGGTTAACGGAGGAAGAAAAAGAAAAACTAGTGGCGCAATTTCTCACTCAAAACCCTCCTCAGCTTAAGCTTTGGAGGGTTTTTTCTTCTTTTTAAACGCTAATTTTAAGCGGCGCCAATTTTGAACATCTGCGTTCCACAATCTGGACACTTTGCTTTCATGGCTGGTTTGCCGTTCTTCATCGTAACTTTTTCGGGATTAGCAACCTCTTTTTTGGCGCGGCACTTGACACAATACATGGTGGCCATTGGCTTTTCACCTCCCTTCTTTAAAACTTGATTCTGAAGGGCAGAACCAAATGTCTCTCGAGGACAAAATATAAAGCTACCTCGAGGCTGATTGAGAGTATGGACAAGAGAAGCGTTTTTGTCAAGTCTTTCCGAATTAGCTGTACCGGATAGATATAGAGAGTATCAATTTGAGATTTTTTGGCTTCCGAGATTACTGTCGATTTTGGGTGTTCTATATTGATTTTTTCAGAACTAATTCGCCGACGAAAATCAGCAATGATTTTTTCTTTTTTAGTTTTTTTGGCCATCAAGGTTAATATATCACAATTGACTTTACTTTTCATTCACCCTAAAATTACCTCAAGATGTTTGCTTCAGAAGACTTACCGATAATGATAATTACTTTAATTGTTTTTATTTGGTTGGGAGCGATTACTTTTCTTTTAGCGAGAATTTTTCAAACTTTTACGCGGTTGACTAAAGGTGTTAAGAAAGAAGATTTGAAAACAGTTTTAGAAGAAGTGGTGATTTCGCTTGAAAAAAGCGGGAAAGAGATGGGTGAATTAAAAACGCAGTTAGAAGAGTTGAAAACTGATGGTCTAAAACATATTCAGAAAGTTGGGCTAATTCGTTATAATCCCTTTGCTGATACTGGCGGCAATCAAAGTTTTGTTCTGGCCTTATTGGATGGAGCTGATAATGGTTTTGTCATTACCAGTTTGCATAGCCGTGAAACAACGCGCGTTTTTGCTAAGCCAGTAGTGGCAGGCAAAGAGGCTGACTTTGAATTTTCTAAAGAAGAGGCTTTAGCTGTTGCCGAAGCCAAAAAGAGAGTATAATGAATAAAGCCTTTTAATTTGAGGAGGAAGAAAATGAATAAAAAAGTTAGTTTTATTTTACTCTTAGTTGGTTTATATGCTGTTTCCGCAGGGGTTTCTTATGCAGTTTTTGATCATTTTGCCAGTCCGACCGTGATAAAAACACCGGTTTCGACTAGTTCAGAATCAGCGAGTCAAAATAATCACTTTCCGGTAGTTAATTTAACCGGCCCTAAAGATCAGGCTTGTCCTTTAAATGGAATGTTTTACACAAAAACAGAAAAAAATTTGTGGGAAACGAGGCGTCCGCTTTTAGTGATGATTGAAAATCATGAAGATGCTCGGCCGCAGTCAGGACTCAGTAAAGCAGATGTTGTTTATGAAGCAGTGGCAGAGGGAGCGATTACGCGTTTTATGGCGGTTTATTACTGTGCTGATGCCGCTTATGCCGCTAAGGGTGAATATGATGTTGGGCCGGTGCGCTCGGCGCGAACTTACTTTTTAGATTGGGCTTCAGAATATGCTGATTATCCTCTTTATACCCATGTTGGTGGTTCTAATTGTAGTCCAGCTACTCCCGGCGGCCCTTGTACTACTGATAAGAGAGCTCAGGCGCTGGAGCAGATTGCTTCTTATGGCTGGTTAAATAAAGAAACCCAATCTGATTTAAACCAGTTTGCTTTAGGCTTTAAGGTTTGCCGTCGAGAGCCCGATCGGACTGGTGTGGAAGTGGCCACAGAGCATACTATGTATTGCAGTACTGAGGCTTTATGGCAAACTGCCGCCAGCCGCAATTTAACTAATGTCAATTATAAAAATCAGCCTTGGAATGAAAACTTCCGCGAATGGTTGTTTAAGGACGATCAACCTTCTTCTGGTTCGGTTTCACCTGAATTTGATTTTTGGCGAGATTACAAGGCGTATTCGGTTAAGTGGGAATATGACAAAGCGACTAATTCTTATAAAAGATATAATGGCGGCCAGCCGCATGTTGATTTTAACACTAAAGAACAGTTGACAGCCAAAAATGTGGTGATTCAATTTGCGAAGGAAGTTGGACCAGTAGATGAGCATAAACATATGCTTTACGGTACCACTGGTACTGGCCGTGCCTTGATTTTCCAAGACGGCAAGGTGATTGAAGGAAGTTGGTCTAAAAAATCGCGAACTGATCGAACGCTTTTTTATGATTCTGCTGGTAAGGAAATTAAATTTAATCGCGGGCAAATTTGGATTGAAGTGATTCCTACGACCGGAAGAGTTAATTACTAATTGCCGGTCTAACGCTTGCCCAGTTTAATAAATGCTGGAGGATATTGTTGTTTCTAAAGTTAGGCTAAAGCTGTTGAGCTTGTTTTTTGCCAACCCGACCGAACTTTATCATGTTCGTGAACTGGTTCGCCGAACAGGTGAAGAAATCAATGCTGTTAGAAGAGAGCTTCAGAACTTAGAAAGCGCTGGTTTGCTGAAAAAAGAGCCTCGTGGCAATCGGCTTTACTACTGGCTTAATACTAATTACCCTCTTTACCTGGAACTGACACGAGTGATGGCTAAAGAGACAGGTTTGGGAGAACAAATTTTAAAAAATCGTCATCGTTTAGGCAAAATTAATTTTTGTGTTTTTTCCGGCAAGTTTACTCGCCAGATGAAACGCAAGGAAGATGAAGTGGATGTTTTAGTGGTAGGAGAAGTGGTAATGGTGGAACTGGCAGCTTTAATTAAAGCAGAAGAGGAAAGACGCGGACAAGAAATCAATTATACTGTTATGACCAATGAAGAGTTTTGTTTTCGTAAAGAGCGACGCGATCCATTCTTGTTGGATATTTTAGGTAAAAGTCGAGTAATGATTATTGGCGACGAGGAAGAACTACTTGCGTAACTCAAAAATTCGAATGTTGAATATCGAAACTCGAAACAATTTGAAATTTAGTATTTGTTTCGTATTTCGAGCTTAGGATTTTGAGTTTACAATATATTAATGAGGCAGAAGGTTATTAAAACCGGAAATTCGCTGGCAGTGACTATTCCGGCCGGTTTTGCTCAAGTGGTGGGAATTAAAGCGGGGGATGAGGTAAAACTGGAACTTAAACTAGATAAGGCTCAAGCAATTTATTCATTCTCCGGCCATAAACAACTGCCGCTTTTGGAAAACTGGTTCAAAAAGAAAAAATAAGTTTATGAAAAAACGAAAATCAATTCTTTGGTTAATTGTGGCTTTAACTGCTTTTGCCGTTTTTGTGGATTTACCTAAAAGTTTTCGGAATGTTTCTTTTGAAAATTTGGATTTTAAAATTGGCCCCTTGAATTTTAAACGGCCAACAGAAATAAAAAAGGGTTTGGACTTGCAGGGAGGAACGCATTTAGTCTTTTCAGCTGAGATGAAGAATATTGAACCTTCGGCTCGAGAAGAGGCTTTGGCTTCTGCTCGGCAAAATATTGAAAAAAGAGTTAATCTTTTTGGCGTAAGCGAGGCTGTGGTGCAAACGGCCAAAACCGAGACGGATTATCGTTTAATTGTAGAGTTGCCCGGCGTTAAAGATGTTAATCAAGCGATTGATTTAATTGGCAAAACGGCTCAGCTGGAGTTTTGGGAAGAAAATCCTGATCAGAAAGCGGCGTCAGAAAGCGGCGAGTTTTTTCTTAAAACCGATTTAACCGGGAAAGATTTGAAGCGTTCATTGGTCACTTTTGATCAACAAACTGGCAGTCCGCTGGTGAGCTTGCAATTTAACGATGAAGGCGCGAAAAAATTTGCTGAGATTACGCGGCGCAATGTGGGGAAAGTTGTCCCCATTGTTCTAGATGGAGTGCCAATTACTATGCCCAAAGTGGACGAGCCGATTTTGAATGGCAATGCGGTTATTAAAGGCAGTTTTACCACTGCTGAAGCAAAACGGTTGGCGGCTCAATTGAATGCTGGCGCTTTGCCGGTACCAATAACCTTAATTGAACAGCGCAATATTGGGGCTTCTTTGGGAGCAGACTCAATTCAAAAATCAGTGAGAGCGGGAATTATTGGTCTATTTTTAGTGATGACTTTTATGGGGGCTTATTATGGCAAGTTGGGCATTTTAGCAGATATTGCTTTAGTTATTTATGGTTTAATTACTTTAGCTTTGTATAAATTGATTCCTATTACTTTAACTCTTCCGGGAGTTGCTGGCTTTTTGCTTTCTGTGGGTATGGCGGTTGACTCTAATATTTTAATTTTTGAGCGCATGAAAGAAGAAAGGCGGGCGGGCAAACCGCTGGCAGTGGCAATGGAGCTAGGTTTTGGCCGGGCTTGGGATTCTATTCGCGACGCCAATGTTTGTACTTTGATTACCGCCTTTATCTTGTTTAATCCTTTCAACTGGGCTTTTTTGAATGTTTCCGGGATGGTTCGGGGTTTTGCTTTGACTTTGGCGCTCGGAATTGTAATTTCTTTGTTTACCGGTATTGTGGTTACCAGAACTTTAATTAGAGTATTTTATAAAGGATAATCATTTATGAATTTTATGCGTTTAAAATGGCTTTACTTTTTAATTTCTGCGGTAGTTATTGTGCCGGGAATTTTTTCCTTGTTGCGTTGGGGGCTTAAACCGTCAATTGATTTTACGGGGGGAACTTTGTGGGAACTTGAATTTGCTAGTCCAGTGAACAGCGATCAGTTATCAGCGATTAGCGAGGCGCTTAAAGAAAATAGTATTGAGTATTCTTCAGTTCAAACCTCAGGGGAAAATCGAGTTTTGATTAAAGCTAAACCGATCAAGAGGGAAATTGCCGTTTCTCTTAACAGCGCGATTGCCCAAAAGGTTAATGAGAAACCAACTGAGCTGAGATTTGATACTGTTGGCCCAACTCTAGGAAAAGAACTAATTCGAAAAACTCTAATTGCCATTGCCTTGGCCGCCGGTTTTATTCTGCTTTATGTTTGGCGGCAATTTAAAGATCCCATGTTTGGCGTTTCGGCCATTTTAGCAATGTTTCACGATTCTTTGGTTCTTTTGGGTGTTTTTAGTCTGCTTGGACATTTTGCTGGCGTGGAGATTGACACTTTATATGTTACGGCAGTTTTAACTATTTTGTCTTTTTCCGTTCACGATACAGTAGTGGTTTACGATCGCATTCGCGAATCGCAAAAGAAATTTCCGGGTGTTCCTTTTGTCGAATTGGTCAATAAAGCAGTGACGGAAACTCTTTCGCGTTCGATTAATAATTCCATGACCATTATTTTTATGTTGGTTGCCCTGTATCTTTTGGGTGGCCCCACCACTAAGTGGTTTGTTTTTGCCTTACTGATTGGCACTATTTCCGGCACTTATTCTTCAACTTTTACCGCCGCGCCTTTACTGGTGGTTTGGCATGATCTGAGGCAAGCAAAAATTAAAAGAACTTTCAGTTTTCCGCTTATGAGAAAAAAAATGGCCTAAATCTTTTTGGCGCCCGGGATATTTCAATAATTTTTTTGATCAAATTCTTATTTTACGGGAGTATGCATTCAGTCCCCGAGTTTGTACTTCTAAAAGGAGATAGTCTTGACAATTTTTTCGGTATTTTGTTTCATTTAATCTAATAAAGTAAATATGTGAGGGGCATAACATGAACAGGTGAGTATGATATGGGCAAAAAACATTATTATATAAAATATATAAAATGGGAAAAATATAAACATAAAAACTGGAATAAAAGTAATAAAATTGACAAATTAACGCTTTGGCGTTAATCTGTCAATAGATGAGGAAAAAAAGAATAAGGCTCGAAGATCAACCAATTTCTGCTTCAATGTTACCCCAAATTGAGCTCCTGTCTAAAACTTTATTAAGACAAATAGATCAAGAGATTTTTAGTAAAAAATATATGCCGGCAATGATGGTTTTAAAATTAGTTGGAGCTGGACTTTTTATTGGTGGTTCAGTGGTATTTCCAAATTTGCCAAGAATTTTGAAGCCATATATTAAAGCTCAAGAAAAAGAGTTTACAGCCTGGAAAAGATTTAACATTCCTTATTTAAAAAGGACCATTTCTCGATTAGAAAAACAAAAATTAGTAACAGTTAAAGAAGAAAATGGCAGGCAGATTATCGAAATAACTAGTGCAGGCGCCAGAAGAATATTAAAGTTATCCTTAAACCAGCTTGAGATTAAAAAACCGAAACAGTGGGATGGTAGATGGAGACTGATCAGCTATGATATCCCAGGCGATCTTAAAAGAACTCGCGAATTTTTTCGCGACTATCTTTGTGCTTGGGGTTTTTATCCGCTTCACGAAAGTGTTTTTCTGCATGCTTATCCTTGCGAAAAAGAAGTTGAATTTTTAAGAGAATATTTAGGAATAGGCAAGTTTGTTAGAATCTTTCAGGTTTTAAAGATTGAAAACGATAAGTTGTTTAGAGAATTTTTTGGTGTGTAGATTTTTTAAAATTCAAGAAAATTCAAGGCTAAATTCTTTGACAAATTAACGCTTTGGCGTTAATTTGTCAATTTCAGCTTTGGTTTTTTAATTTTTTTAATCTTTTTTTAATCTTTTTTTAATCTTTTTATTCTAATCTTTTTATTTTAATCTTTTTTCTAATCTTTTCCCTAATCTTTTTTCCCTAATCTTTTCTCTAATCTTTTTTCTCTAATCTTTTCTCTAATCTTTTCTCTAATCTTTTTATTCTAGTCTTCTTTCTGGTCCTTTTTCTAGTTTTTTCTAGTCTTTTTAATTTTTCTAATTTTTTTAATTTATTCATTTTTTAATTCATTCTCTTTTTTAATTCATCTTAGTCTTTTAATTTATCCTAATCTTTTTAAATTTCTTCCAGTCTTCTCAGCCGCGGTTTATTCTTCTTAGAAAATTGATCTCATCTATTCTCGTGTTGTAGTTTCGTCAAAGACAGAAAAAGCTTTTGGCGTTATTTTGCTGATTTTGGCAAGAATTTGTGTTTATTTATATATATGGAAGAGAAATTGCTTATTTTTCAAAAAACTCATGATTTTATCCTCTGACTTTATCTGATAAGGCCAGAGGATAGAGCCGCAAAGCTTTTCAACTGCAAGTTTCAGACGAGCTTGATTGTCTGCGAATACTTATCCGTCTAACTAAAGATTTAAGGTTTATGAGCATTAAACACACAACAGGAGCGGAGAAAATTAACGAAATTGGCAGGGTGCTTTTATTGTGGATGAAAGTAGTATAGTTAATGTGATTGGAACAGCTTCGGGCCAATAAGATCATCAAATTTTATTCTCAGCTCTTGACTTAGCGAACAAAATAATGTTACATATACTTAAGCAGTATGTTATCAAACAAGGGTAGGAAAATTAAACAAATTCTTTTTTATCTTTCCTCGGTTTTTGTGGTGGTTGTGATTGGTTTTCATTATTATGGGAAAATTTTTGCCGAACAAAGCGGAGGAAGCCCTGAATCAGGCGTTGATTCGCGGATTACCTCGATGGCGGCCACGATCGCAACCTTGGGTTACGGTTCAACGGCGCCGGGTAGTTGGGGTAATTACGGTCCGGCTTTGAACCGTCTTTATTCAGCGGCACAGGGAGCGTTTAATGACGCGGTTGCCAAAAGAACCAAAAATGGCAGTGGCACTGGCAGTGTTCTTAGTCCTTATACTCAAGCGTTAGGGGGAGTTGATGACTACAATAATGGTCAAGCGATTCCGGCAGATGCCTATCAAAGAACTTGGATAACTTGCAATTCGAACAATAACTACTGCGGAACTGGTGATAACAATGCTGTCAAACAAGATCCTAATACTGGTCTTGTTTGGTCAATTAGAATTTCCAGTTCTGCCAACTGGTTTACTGCCAATAACTGCCAACAGCCAAGCAACGGGGTAGCTCCCACTGGCCCTAATCCTTGCAGTGCTAATGGGGACGTGGGCTGTATTTGCACTAAGCTGACGAGCAATAAGACGGGTTGTGAGGCCTTGGGAGATGGCCGTTGGCGCTTGCCTTACCAAAAAGAACTTATGCAAGCATATATTGATGGTTCATGGGGTAATCTTCCTGACGCTGGCAACAGTTACTGGTCAAGCACGACGGGCAGCAACTATGCACAGGGCGCTTGGTACACGAGCCAGAACAATGGGACCACGTACGGCTACGCCAAGACGACTACTTTTTCGGTTCGTTGTGTTCGCTAGCAGGCCTTTTTAATTTGAGATTTAATTTCCGGGCTCAGATGTTTTTCGATCAGGTGTTGACGCAGCCGATTTGTTTTAGCTTTTCTCAAGTGTCCAAAATATGAATTAACAGAACGCACTAGATATTCGAAATTCTCTCTCTTGTTATTTACATAAAGGCGAGATTTTATGTTTTTGACCACATTTCGTCGAACAGTGATGCCCCATGGTTTGATAAAATAACCGACAAAAGGGATACCGTGACGAGTAGTTTGAATTTGCTGTTTACGCGGATGAAGTAAAAGATGTAAATTGGAAGCCAGAAAGATTGAGATTGCGTTTCGCCAGCGAAGAATTTCTTCTTTGGTATCAGAAAACAATAAAAAATCGTCCACATATCGGCCATAGGCTAAACACCGAAGTGTCTTGGTAATATATTGGTCAAGCTCGTTAAGATAGACATTGGCGAAAAATTGGCTAGTGAGGTTGCCTATCGGCAAGCCAGTTTTTTCGTTCTGATCGAAGAGTGACTTGCCGAAAGGTACCAGTTGAATCAGCCGAGGATTGCCTTTATAGTAAAAATTTTGGGTGGGGTCGTGAAAGATAATTGTTTTTGCCAGCCAAAGTATTTCCTCTTTCCAAAAGTTTGGTTTGTGAGCTTTAAGGATTACCCGAGAAAAGCAGTCGTAAAGAATATCTTTGTCAATACTAGAGAAAAAATTGGCGATATCAAATTGTCCGTAAAAGGCAAACTGCTTGGCAAACTGAAGAACATGTGAGACGCCGTAATGATGACCTTTACTCTTTCGGCAGGCATAGGAGTTGGGGATAAATATTCTCTTTTCCCAGATATGTTGTACCTGATTAATTAGTATATGATGAACTATGCGGTCATTAAATTCGGCGGCAAAAATTTCTCGAGGCTTGGGGGTGGTGACAACAAAACAAATCGAGCGCGAAGGATAATAGGTTTTGGTTGCTAACTCTTGTTGGAGCCTCGCTAAATTACTTTCTAAGTTCAATTCATATTTAAGAGCGTTTATGGTTTGGCGTTTTGTTTTTCGACAATCCAAATATGCTTTGAATATATTAGCGGGAGTAAAAATGGTGTTAGACATTTTTGCACCAACTGCCAATCATTTTTCCGATTTCTATTATTTGGCTATTTAAGATTGTTACTTGTCTGAGAGAGATGAATTTTAGTTCAGAGAGAAACCGAAGACGAAGTTTTAGTTCTTCAAATCTAAGATTGAGGTTGGCAATAATTTTGGTTTTCTGTTCATGCTCTGGAGCTTTATAGGTAAATTGCGCCATCATAAATAGATCAAGAAGTTCCCAAGTTCGATTGATAATATCCTGACCAAGAGAAAATTTATATTCTTTGGGAAGATTGTGAACGATGATGTACTCCTTTTTTAAGAGGTGAACTAGTTTTATATAGAGAGGTATGTTTTGATAAAACATTGTCTTTTGAACAAAGGCCTGCTAGCGAACACAACGAACCGAAAAAGTAGTCGTCTTGGCGTTGTTGTTCGTGTTCCCATTGTTCTGGTTCGTGTTCCAAGCGTTCTGTGTATTATTGCTGTTCGTCGTGCTTGACCAGTAATTGTTGCCAGCGTTAGTTTTCGTTACTGGGAAATCTACCAAAATTAATTTTGGTGAACGAATCGCCTTAATTCAAGAGGCATCGCTTTCTGTAGTGTAAACCATAAGTCATGACTACAGAAACTCTGACCCCTCTATGATTAGAATATTGTGTTTTTCTTTATAAATTATTATATAATTTTAATTAAGTTCTATGTTAAATATGAAGAAAATTTTAGTCTTGGCTGGAATGGTGATGGTATTGGTGGTTATGGGAATGGCAATTTTTTCTTCGTCTGCCTTGGCTACAGTTTCCTTCTCGGTTAGCGGGCAAGCAAGCAGTTCTTTGGGTGGCGAAACCAAAAGCCTTGATTTTACAAATTACAACAGCAATGTCAAGATTAATATAACCCCCGGCGGCTTGTACGCATTTTCCGGTTATGCCTTTTCTGAAGATTTGGGATGGGTAGCGTTTGGAACAGCCGATAATCCTGCTGGCCCGGTATATCTTAATATTGTTACCGGTGCTGTTATTGGCAAGGCTAAAGTTCTTAATACTGGCGCCTATATAGATTTTGGTAATTACAACAGCAATGTTATGGTTAATCTTGCAACTGGCAAATTTTCCGGCTATGCCTTTTCTGAAGACGCTGGCTGGTTTAATTTTGGCTCGCCGGGAGTTGTTGCCACTGGTTTTTTTATTGATAGTGCTTCTCCAACAACTAATGCCTCAAGTATTCTAATGGCAAGAAGCAGCAGCGGCACTTTGGTTCCCGCCAATGGCTGGACAAATAACTTAAGTCCTTATTTTTCCTGGACTGCGGGAGCGGACAATGAAGGCGGCAGCGGTCTTTTGGGATATTGCTTGTATTTGGGAATAGATCCCAATGGCGATCCGGCCACTTCAAAAGGACTTCTGGGAACCAGTCCGGTTTCGACCGCGGGAACCACCTGTCAGTTTATCGTTTCGGGAACTTCAATTGATTTTGCCAATGCTTCTTACAAAGGCTCTACTTGGCTTTCAACTTCAAGCGAACCTTATTATCTTAATATTAAGGCAATTGATAATGTCGGCAATGTTTATGGCGGCGCCTCAGCCCAGTTTCAATTTAGGTTTGACAATACTCCGCCGACAAACACCGGTTATATCTCTTGCGCTTCAGGTAGCTTTTCTAATGTCGCCGATATGAATTTTTCCTGGCCGACAACGGGGAGTGTGGCCTCTTTTGATGATAATGCCGGTCTTTTGGGTTGGCAATATCAAATTAATTCGACTTCCGGCACTTGGCTGGGAACGACCACAGAGTCAACTTTGGGTGTGACTAACTACATCCCAACGAGCGAGTCATCACGAACACTCACGGTGGCTCAAGACGGAAGCTCGATTGTCTCCGGCAACAACATTGTTTATTTCCGAACAGTGGACGCGGCGGGGAATATTTCTTCTGAGGCGACGATAAGAACCTGCAATCTTTCCTATGGCGGCGCGGCGCCTGCTTTTGCTCAAACAGACACAGTGACAGTAACTCCATCCACTTCAGCTTCTAACTCATATGCTTTGTCTTGGCCAGCGGCCATTCCCGCCAACGATCAAACGATTAGCCACTACTACTATATGATTAATACTCCGCCGCCGTCCACCCTCGCAACTTTGCAAGGAAACCCTTCAACCTATATTGACAATGGCACTTCAACTTCAGTTTCTGCCAAAGCTCTTCCTAATGTCAACAAAGGTACCAATACCGTTTATGTGGTGGCGATTGATGATGCGGAAACTCCCAATTACTCGCCTTCAAATTATATTTCCGGCACTTTTACTTTAAATTCTACCGATCCCGATAATCCGGGAAATCTTGTTGCTTCAGATTCCTCTATTAAATCTCAATCTCAATGGAATGTAACTTTAACTTGGACAGCGCCAACTTATCAAGGGGCGGGAAACTTAACTTATTTGATTTACCGCTCAACTGACGGAATTGCTTTTTCTGCCGTTGGTTCAACTTCTGGACTTTCTTATGTGGATAACACTCCCGCTTCGAGGGCTTATTATTACAAGGTCTATACCAAAGACGGCGCCAACGCTCTTTCTTCCGGAACCAACGCGGTTTCCATTACACCAACCGGCAAATGGACAACCGCAGCTTCTTTAGAATCAGGGCCAACTGTAAGCAGTATCACTACTAAAAAAGCAACAATTACTTGGTCTACCTCAAGAACCAGTGATTCCAAAGTGCAATACGGTACAACTTCTGGTAGTTATAATACGGTTGAGCCAAGCAATTCCTCGCAGGTTACCAGCCATTCAATTCAGCTGACAGGTCTTAACCCCAGCACTACTTATTATTACCGCGCCAAATGGACAGATGAGGATGGCAATACCGGCACTTCTGAGGAAAAAAGTTTTACGACCGCCTCGGCGCCAACAGTCAAGGATGTCTCGGCCAAAAATATTGGCCTTTATTCGGCAATTATTCAATATACGGTCAAAGACGCTTCAAAAGTCAAAATTTATTATGGGACAACTACCTCTTTTGGCGGAGTTAAAGAAGTGGCCACTTCAACGACGGAGACAACTTATACCACTGAACTTTCGGGACTTTTGGACGGGGCAAAATATTATTATAAAATCAATACTTTTGATAGTGAAAATGATGAATATGAAGGCACAATTTTGGATTTTACCACTTTGCCTCGGCCAAAGATAAGCAATGTTCGGATTCAACAAGTAGCCAATACGGCTCAGTCAACTATTCTGGTTACTTGGACAACTAACACCGATGTTTCCTCGATTGTGACTTATTATCCCGCTGGCAGTCCGGCAGACGCGCGGGACGAGGTTAATGTGGCGTTAACAAAAGGCGAACATAGAATGATTATCCGCGGTCTTTTGCCCCAGACAGATTATATCTTGGTGGTTAAAGGCAGAGACAAAATAGGCAACGAAGCTGTCGGTGATACGCAACGATTTACCACTGCCACCGACACTCGACCCCCGCAGATAACCGATTTGCGAGTTGAAGGGGCGGCTATTCCGCCAACAGCCACCACAGCCCAAGAATCAACCGCTCAACTGATTGTTTCTTGGAATACAGACGAACCGGCCACTTCTCAGGTTGAATTTGGGGAGGGAACGGGAACCACTTATTCTTCCAAAACTCAAGAAGACAGCAACCTGACCTATAATCATGTTGTTATTATTTCTAATCTTACCCCTTCCAAAGTTTATCACTTGCGAGCTATTTCTAAAGATAAAGCGGGTAATGTTGGCCATTCGATCGACACAGTAACAATTACACCCAAAGCAACCGAGAACGCGCTCAACTTGGTGATTACTAATTTACAGGAAGCTTTTGGTTTCATTGGCGGCATGCGCCACTAGTTAAAGTCAAAAGTCAAAATTTAAAATGCAAAATTACAATTCAAAATTCAAAAGTGATTTAAAAGACAGATGTTATAAGTTTAGTCTGGCGGTAATTTCTTTAGTTGATACTTTGCCTAATAAAAAAGCGGCATGGATTATTACCGATCAACTTCTAGGAGCGGCAATGTCTGTTGGAGCTAATCTTATTGAAGGTAGTGCCGCCAGTTCAAGGCTAGAATACAAAAAGTTCTATGAAATTGCCCTTAAAAGCGCTAATGAAACAAAATACTGGCCGTGTTTGTTAAGAGATTCGAAAATTGGCGGAAACAGAGAAGGCGCAAATTCTTCTGAAGGAAGCAACAGGATTAGCAAATATGTTAGCAGTTGGAGTAATAAAGTTAAAAAGAAAAACTTTTTAATTTTAAATTGTGATTTTGACTTAAAAATAATATGATGCCTAATACTATTATTTCTGTCCAACATGTTTCTAAATCTTTCCATGTCGGAACTCAAGATGTGCTGGTTTTGAAGAATATTTCGTTTGAAATAAACCCGCAGGATTTTTTGATTATTTTTGGACCCTCTGGCTGTGGCAAATCAACCTTACTGCATACAATTCTAGGCTTAGAAGAACCAACCTCCGGCAACGTTTATTTTTTGGGGAAAAATCTTTATGACGGTATTACTGAAGACGACCGCGCCGATTTTCGCAAACTTCACGCCGGGATGGTTTACCAACAGCCAAACTGGATACGCTCGCTGACGGTTTTAGAAAATGTGGTTTTCCCCTTGCTTTTATTAGGTCAAAGTAAAAAAGAAAGTTTGGAGAAGGGCTGGCAGATGCTTAAGGCAGTGGAGATGCTTGATTGGCAAAGTTACCTTCCTACTGAATTGTCAAGCGGTCAACAGCAGAGAGTGGCTTTGGCGCGGGCGCTGATTACCAACCCTGAAGTTATAATTGCCGATGAGCCAACGGGCAATCTTGATTACGAATCCGGGCAAGAACTGATGAAGCTTTTGATGAAACTTAATCAAATTGAGGATAAAACAGTGCTTATGGTTACTCATGACTTGGAATATCTCGGTTTTGCCAAAACGGCGGTCAGTATGTTTAATGGTGAAATAGTGGGTATTTATAAAGGGGAGGATAAAGAAAAATTGATGAGAGAGATTAAAAGCAAACGCGGAAACGGCAAGATAGTTTCGGGAGTTAAATATTAGGTGTTAAGTATGAAAAAATACATAATACATAATACAAACATAATATCAAATCTGATACACAATCTCTGGCAAATAGTGAGTTTTGTTTTACTGATAATGCTTTATTTAGCTGGCCGACTGACAAAGAACATAGAACATAGAACAGAGAACTTGGGAAAGCTTGCTTTTCTAGGTTCCAAATCCCATGTTCCAAGTTCTAAGTTCCAAATTCTAAATTCTTATTATCAAAAGCTAATCAAAATCCTTGAGGGACCAAGATTAAAGACTATTTCGCGGACAGAATTGATTGAACTTTCTTTAAGAAATATGAAAGCGAAAAAGACGAGAACTGTTGTTACTATCGGTGGCATGATGATTGGAATTGGGGCCATTGTGTTTTTGGTTTCCGTTGGTTATGGCCTGCAACAGCTGGTAATTACCCGCGTAGCTCGGTTAGAAGAGATGAAACAGGCAGATGTTACCCCGCAGGCGGGCGGAAAGGTAAAAATAACTGATAAAACCCTTTCTGATTTTAAAGATATTCCGGCGGTTGAGGAGGCTTTACCTTTGATTGCGGTGGTTGGCCGAGTAAGTTACCAAAGTTCGGTTTCAGATATGGCCGCTTATGGTGTTACTGCCGATTATCTTAAACAGTCGGCGATTAAACCGGTTCAGGGGAGGATATTTGAGAGCAATGAATTAGTATCAAGTATTCAGTCTCCAGTATCAAGGGAGGGTGAGATAGCAGGAAGTTCGGTTCAAAAAGGAAATTTCGGGGAGAAAATTCAAGAAGTGGAATTTGCCATTGAACCAGGAAAATGGGTTAGGGTTCGAGAAAGCCCTTCAACCACTGGTAAAATTATAGGTTATACCAAAAGAGTGGAGGGCAATTCTTCCGGAAATGAAGTTTGGGGTGGCAGTTATGAGTCAGAGGACAATGCTGGCAAGGTTGGCGAAACGGAAGAAGGCAAAATTCTAGGTAAATGGATTAAAGCGAAAGTTTTCCTTTGGAAGGAGGAAAAATGCGATTTCCAAACACAAGGCGATTGCGAAGATGGCAGATATATGGTTATGCGGGATGAAGAAAATAAGCAGATGCAAAAAGAGGGTTATTTTGCCGAGATCAATTTACAGGTATTAAGTTCAAATATAATTCAAAATTCAAAAGTCAAAAGTCAAAATGACAATTTAAAATTCAAAAGTGAAAACAGCAGCAGAAGTATTTTAGGAGAAACAACAACGGCGACAGATTCTGAACAAGCAATGAGAGATGATATCGATTGGGTCGAGATTGCCTCTGAAGCAGGAATTATTGCGCCTCCAGAGACAAAAACTGTAGAGTTGGCAGAGAACGCTAAAAGACAGGCGGTGGTTAATCGGGCAATGCTCAAAGTTTTGGGGATTAATGAAACAGAGGCAATTGGTAAAAAATTTAAGGTTTCCTTTGTAGTGGTAAGCGAGCTTTTAACTGACCAAAAGGAAAAAATTGAGTCAGCGCCAGTGGAATACACCATTGTTGGCGTGACCCCGGAGGAAAAAACACCTCTTTTTTATGTTCCCTTCATTGACCTTCGCGGTTTGGGAATTACCAATTACTCACAAGTAAAATTAGTAGTTAAAAATCAGGCGGAACTGGCGAAAACCAGACGCCAAGTTGAGGCAATGGGTTATGTAACCCGTTCTGTCGCTGATACAGTCGAGCAGATAAATTCGCTTTTTGGGACCTTGAGAACCGTTTTAATGCTTTTGGGAATGGTGGCTTTATCCGTGGCGGCTTTGGGGATGTTTAACACTCTGACTGTTTCTCTTTTGGAGCGGACGCGAGAGGTGGGTTTAATGAAAGCCATGGGAATGAAATCTTCAGAAGTGCAGGAGCTTTTTCTGACAGAATCCATGATTATGGGATTTTTTGGCGGGGTTTTGGGGATTGTTGTTGGCATTATTTTGGGAAAACTGATGGGGCTGGTCTTGTCTTTCTTTGCTATTTTTAAGGGCGTGGGGTATGTTGATATTTCTTATGTGCCGCTGTCGTTTGTTATCGTAATAGTTTTTCTTTCACTTCTGGTCGGTATTGCGACAGGTATTTATCCGGCGAAACGAGCGACCAAAATTTCGGCCCTCAATGCTCTGAGGTACGAGTAGCAATTTCTTTATTCTTGATTTCCTCCAGCCTTTTTAGGAGAGTTTCTCTTTCATTGGGAATTTTTTGTTCAACCACTTCCTGAAAAATTTGGTTTAGAACTCCTCCTACTTTCGGACCGGGTGAAATGCCAAGAATTTTCATTACATCAAAACCATTGATTTTGAGGTCGGTCACAGTGAAGGGTTGTTTTTGAACCTCCACTAACCGCTCTTTGAATTTTTCCAACCGCCAAGAAGTTTCTTTGGCGCCGCCGCCTAGCCGGTCACCCACTCTTAAGGCTAAAATATCCTCTAAATTTTCTGGTCCAACATGACGAATAAAACGTCGAATGGCGGCATCAGTTTGTCGTTCGTCAACTGTAAACAAGTGCCAGCGAACTAGCCGAAAAAGTCTTTCGGAATCTTTTTTCGATAATCTTAGCCTTTGAGCGATTTTGGCCGCCAAATATCCCCCTATTACCTCGTGGTTATAAAAAGTTCGAGTTTGTCCTTCGCCTTTGGCCGTAATGGGCTTGCCAATATCATGAATAAGAGTGGCTAGGCGAACAATGGGATCCTCACTGGGAACATGTCTTAATGATTCCAGAGAATGCGCCCAAACATCCAATTTATGATGTTTGGCTTGAGTAACGCCATAACAACGAACCAGCTCTGGCAAAATATGCCCTAAAAGCCCGCTAGTATAAAGAAGAGTAATTCCTTCGACAGGATATGGACTAGTGAGGATTTTGAAAAGTTCGTCGCGAATTCTTTCCCAAGAAACAAATTTAATTAATTCGTTGTTTTTTCGAATAGCCGCAAAGGTTTCCGGCTCAATTGTAAAACCCAACTGAGTCGCAAAGCGGATGGCGCGCATCATACGCAAGGCGTCTTCAGCAAACCGTTCCTCGGGGGCGCCCACGGCTCTGATAATTTTCTTTTCCAAATCCTCTTGACCGTTAACCAAATCGATAATTTTCAATTCCGGTCCCAGAGCTAAAGCGTTAATGGTAAAGTCGCGGCGAATGACATCTTCTTTAAGCGACTGTCCCCAACTAACTTGATCCGGCCGTCGCCGATCGGTATAACCTTGTTCGCGGCGGTAAGTAGTAATTTCATATTTTTCTGGGCCAACCATTAGGCCAACGGTGCCAAAAACATTGTCATAAAAGCTCTCAGGCAAAAGTTTTTGAATTTCTTCCGGATGAGCGTTGGTGGCAAAATCAGCGTCGTGAATTTCTCGTCCTAACAATAAATCGCGCACTGCCCCGCCTACCAGATAGATTTGATAACCCTCTTGAGTAAATTTCTGGAAAATTTTGAAAACAGGCGGAGGAATTTTTTTGACCAAATCTTTGGATAATTGTTCCATGGTAAAATTATAGCATTAACCTCAGTTTAAAGTTCTAAATTTAATTTTGATTTGTTTTTAAAACATGAAGTGGCAGATTTTAAATAAAATTAATCAAAACCCTAAAGTCGAGGAAATTTTAAGAGCTCTTTTAGAAAATCGCGGTCTTAAGACTTCAGAAGAGATTTGGGAATTTCTTCATCCAGTTTCGCCTGAGAAATTAACCGCTCGAGATTTAGGTATAAATGAAAAGGAACTGCAAAAAGCGATTATTCGCCTTAGAAAGGCCGTAGATGAAGGAGAAGAAATTATTGTTTGGGGTGATTATGATGCTGATGGAATTTGCGCGACAGCGATTGTTTGGGAAAGTCTCTATAAACTAACCAAAAAAGTTCTTCCCTACATTCCCGATAGAGTCAGCGAGGGGTATGGTTTGAACAAAGAAGCTATTTTAAAACTCAAAGCCGAAAAACCCAAACTAGGATTGATTATCACTGTTGATAACGGGATTACGGCGAGCGAGAAAATCAAATTTGCCGCTCAGCAAGGAATTGAAGTGATTGTTTGTGATCACCATCAGCTTCAGGAAAAAGCGCCAGAGTGTGCGGCTGTAGTTCATACTGATAAAGTTTGCGCGGCAGCAATTGCTTGGTTAGTAGCCAGAGAGTTGCTGGCCAACTATGGACTGTCGGCTAAAGCAGATTATTTGGATCTGGTTGCTATTGCTTCCATTTCCGATTTAGAACCATTGTTGGGAGTAAACCGCAGTTTGGTAAAATCCGGACTGGAAGTGCTTAATCAAACTCGTCGTTGTGGCTTGCAGGCGATTATGGAGGAAGCAGGCCTCACTCTCGGTCAAATTGGAACTTATGAAGTGGGTTACTTGATTGCTCCGCGATTGAATGCGATGGGACGGATGGAGCACGCTTTAGAATCTTTGCGTTTAGTTTGTACGACTAAAACCGAAAAGGCTAAAGAATTGGCAAAAAAATTAGGATCAACTAATCGTGAGCGCCAGAATTTAACTGAAGAAACCACACGGCACGCGATTGAAAACTCAAAATTAACAGTTCAGAGTTCGAAGTTAGTCTTTGTGGCTCATGAATCTTACAATGAGGGAATAATTGGTTTAGTGGCTGGCAAGCTGGTGGAAGAATTTTATCGGCCGGCGATTGTTGTTTCTCTAGGAGAAACTTATTCCAAAGCTTCTGCCCGCTCTATCAATGGCTTTAATATTATTGAAGCGATTCGGGCGCATTCCGATTTGTTGATTGATGCCGGCGGCCATCCAATGGCGGCGGGATTTACCATAGAAACCACTAAAATTGAGCTTTTGAAACAAAGATTGCTGGCTGAAGCGGAAAAACAACTATCTGAAGAAGCATTGCAGAAAACCTTAAAAATTGATTTAGAGTTGCCTCTGTCTGTGATTTCCATGGCGCTTTGGGAAGCGCTGGCAAAAATGGCACCTTTTGGTTTAGGTAATGCTGAACCGGTTTTTAAGGCTCGGGTAAAAGTTGATGATTTTAAGATTGTAGGTTCAACCGGCAAGCATCTCAAGCTTACTTTAAGCCGATTGCAAACCACCGATAATCAATTACCAGTTGCTTTTTCTGCTATTGCTTTTAATCAGGGAGCTTTAGCTAACAAACTTAGGCTTGGGCAAGAAGTAGAAGTGGCTTATAGTCTTTCTCTCAATAAATGGAAAGGCGCCCAAAGTTTGGAGCTAAAAATTAGAGATTTGAAAATCCCCCTTCACGACTTGGAATCTCAAGAAAATTTGATTTTTTAGCGCTTAATTTAACTTTAAGAGAATTATGCTTTTGGGCCTGATGGTGGTACAATAGAGAGCTAAATATGGCCCGGATTGATAATTTAATTGCCAAAGTCCAGAACTATAATTCTCAAGCAGATTTTGCGCTGATTCAGAAAGCTTATGAATTTGCCGAGATTGCTCATGCCGGTCAAAAAAGATATTCCGGAACGCCTTTCATCGAACACCCCTTAGCTGTAGCCGAAATTTTGGCTGATCATAAATTGGATACCGCTTCGATTGCGGCTGGTCTTTTGCACGACACGATTGAAGACAGCGGTGTTAGCCGGGAAGAGCTAGAGAAAGAATTTGGTTCGGAGGTTGCTCAATTGGTAGAGGGAGTGACCAAAATTGGCAGTATTACTTTGCGTGGCTCTTCAGAGGAATTTTTTGTGGAGAATTTGCGCAAGATGCTTTTGGCAATGGCCAAAGATTTGCGCGTTATTTTGATCAAACTGGCCGATCGTTTGCATAATTTAGAAACTTTAAAGTATTTGCCGGAGGAAAAACAGTTTAAAAAAGCTCAAGAGACCTTAGAGATTTATGCGCCGCTGGCGGAAAGATTAGGTATGGGTGATGTTAAAGGTCGATTGGAAGATTTAGCTTTTCCTTATGTTTACCCGAAAGATTATCAGTGGCTAGTGGAATATTCTCGGCCGCATTATAAAAAGGCAGAGGAGTTTTTGAAAAAAGCGACTCGAATTGTTTATAAAGAACTAGCTCGGGAGGGTATTCGGGCGAAAATTACGGCTCGCCCGAAACATCTTTACAGTCTTTGGCGCAAACTTTTAAGGCCAGAAATTAATAAAGACATTTCTAAAGTCTATGATTTGGTGGCCATGCGGATCTTAGTGGAAAGTGTAAGAGAATGCTATGCCGCTTTGGGAATTTTGCATGCTCTTTGGAAGCCGGTGCCTACTCAAGGAATTTCTGATTTTATTGCTCAGCCCAAACCTAATGGCTATCGTTCTCTGCACACGAAAGTTTTTTCTTTAAACGAAAGAATTTTAGAGGTTCAAATCCGAACTTTTGAAATGCACGAAGAGGCGGAAAATGGTATTGCCGCTCATTGGCATTATGCTTTGGAAAAATCGGCTGGCAAGTCTGATACTCAGTTGGAAAAAGGTGTTTTTGCCCCCGGGGAAAAACTTTCTTGGGTGAAACAGTTAGTAGCTTGGCAAAAAGAAGTAGTTGATTCTCAAGAATTTATGAAAGCTTTGAAATTTGATGCTTTAGCTCATCGGATTTTTGTTTTTTCGCCTAAAGGTGATGTTTATGATTTACCTCAAGGGTCCACTCCGGTTGATTTTGCTTATGCTGTTCATACTAATTTGGGTGACCGGACCAGCGGGGCGCGCGTTAACGGTAAAATGGTTTCTTTGGATTTTAAGCTTAAAAGTGGTGATGTAGTTGATATTATTAAAAAAGAATCGGCTAGACCTTCAGAAAAATGGCTGCGTTTTGTCGTTACTCAACACGCTCGACATCATATTGCGAAAGTTGTCTTAAAGGAGAATTGTTAAATTATGCCTAAGAGTGTAAAATAATGCCTATGGAAAGAACTTTAATTTCTCAAACTCCCGAAAAAGTTGGTCAGGAAGTTCTTCTCAAAGGCTGGATTAAAGTGAAGCGGGACCACGGCAAGGTAACTTTTCTTGATTTACGAGATCGAACGGGAGTGGTTCAAGTAGTGGCGACGAAACTTAAGGAAGCGGCTAAACTGCGGCCGGAGTGGGTAGTGGAGATAAAGGGCTTGGTTAAAGAGCGCCCGGAGAAACTTGTTAACCCCAAGCTGGCAACAGGAAGAGTGGAAGTTGAGGCTAAAGAAATTAACATTTTGGCGCGGGCGGCCGAGTTGCCTTTTGATATGGGCGCGGAAACTCTTAAGATTAGTTTGCCGGTTTTATTAGATTATCGGCCCTTAACTCTGCGTCATGCACGAGTACAGGCTATTTTTAAAGTTGAAGAGACAATAATTGCCGCCTTTCGCGAAGCTTTAAAGAAAGAAGATTTTGTGGAAATTCAAGTGCCAACAATTGTTCCTTCAGCAACTGAGGGCGGGGCGCAGGTTTTTCCGGTGAAGTATTTTGACTATGATGCTTTTTTGGCTCAGTCACCTCAATTGTATAAGCAGATTATGACAGGGGTTTTTGAACGCGTTTTTACAGTAGCTCACGCTTACCGAGCGGAGCCTTCAGTGACCACTCGCCACTTGACTGAATATGTTGGTTTAGATGCAGAAATGGCTTTTATTGATTCTTTTGAAGAAATTATGAACATGGTAGAAAAAGTAATTCGGTTTATTTTTGCTCGAGTGGAAACGGAAAATCGGGCAGAATTGGCCCTTTTTGGCGCCAGTTTACCAAAACTTTCTCAGCGTATTCCGCGAATCAAAATGCGCGAAGCTCAGCAGATTATCTTTGAACGGACCGGCCGAGATCATCGCGCCGAGCCCGATCTTGATCCGGAAGATGAGCGGGAGATCAGTCGCTACGCGCTGGAAAAATTTGGTTCAGAACTGATTTTTGTGACTCATTATCCCACTAAAAAGCGACCTTTTTACACTTATCCTGATCCTCAAGATCCAGAATATACTTGCAGTTTTGACTTGATTGGCCGAGGATTGGAATGGGTTACCGGCAGTCAGCGGATTAATGATTACGACATGTTGCTGGCGCATATTAAAAAATGGGGCAACCGGCCGGAAGATTTTGAAATTTATTTGCAGGCGTTTAAATATGGAATGCCGCCCGAGGGGGGTTTTTGCTTAGGAGCGGAAAGAATTACGATGCAGATTTTAGGCCTAGAAAACATTCGTGAAGCGAGTTTGTTCCCTCGAGATATGGAAAGAATTGATTTCCGGCTTCCCAAAAAAGAGAAAAAATAATTCCAAAATGAAGTTTTACCCAAAAGCGATCCATGTCATTCTAACTTTGCTGGCGCTTTTGCTTTTCTGGTTAGCCGGCCAACGGCTGGTGAAAAGTCCTCAAGCAATTATTTTGCCGCCGCCAGTAAGAGAATTTTTGGGTTTTAAAAACTTATTACCAACTCCCTATCCTTATCCGGTTAATCACTATCTTTTTTCCTTGCCGCCGCTTTCAGCTAAATCAGTGGTAGTTTTAGATGCTGATTCCATGGCCATTTTATACGAAAAAAATCCTGATGAGCGTTTGCGTCCAGCTTCGACGACCAAGATTATGACTGCTTTAGTGGCTTTGGATTATTATTCTTTGGATCAGGTTTTAACCGTGGGTGATTTTAAGGTGGAGGGAAGTGTGGTGGGGTTAAAACCTGGAGAGAAAATAACCGTTAAAAATTTACTCTATGGTCTTTTGGTTTCTTCTGGAAATGATGCAGCAGAGGTGTTAGGCCAAAATTATCCTGGAGGTATGGCTAGTTTTGTGGCTTCAATGAACGAAAAAGCGCGTAAATTGAATTTGACGGGAACTCATTTTACGAATTCGATTGGACTGGATGAAGCAGAACATTATTCCACTGCCAAAGATTTGGCTCGATTGTCAGTGGCAGCGTTGAAAAATTCTCTTTTCGCTCAGATTGTTTCTACTCCAGAAATTGCGATGACGGATATTTCTGGAGAGATGGTTCATAAATTGAAAAATACTAATGAGCTTATCGGACAAGTTGACGGTGTTAAAGGGATAAAAACTGGCTGGACTGAGGAAGCTGGCGAATGTTTAGTGACCCTAGAAGAAAGAGCGAATCAGCGGATTATTATTGTTCTATTAGGCAGTCATGATCGCTTTGGTGAAACTAAAAAAATTATTGATTGGGTTTTTGCTAATTTTACTTGGGAGTCTCTTGCTCCTGCCAATTAGCAGTTATGGCCGGCACATAAGCAAAAAAATCATTGTCTCCCTCAAAAACAATAACTGGCTGGAGGAAGTTCTGCGGTGAGTCTGGATCGTAATAGGCCAAGTAAGCATTGCGAATGGTAATTTGACCGCTTGGATTATTACCTAAATTAGCCACAAACCCCTTACCTTGAGTAAGCTCGGTCCAAGCAGTATTAATATTTTTAAGCGGATAAGTGGCAAAATTTTCTAAAGAAATTGGGAAGTGAAGATATTTAACTTGAATAATTCCTCGATTTTGCCGAGAGTCACCGGATAAAATGACAGAAACATTAGCCTCTTTTGGAGAGGGCGGCAAAACCTTAATTTTATCAATTTCCTCTCGAAAAAAATCAACTCTAGTAAAGTTGGCTTCAGAAAAGTAAAGCGCTTTGATTAAATTACCATGATTGTACTTAAGATAAGTTACTTCTGTAGTTCCTTGATTCAAATCAGTCGTTAGAACTTCAGCGCTTTGAAGAAAACTTTTAGCCAAAGAAATGGCCTGGTTTTCTTGAGGCGGAGAACCTCGAGAAAGAATTTCCAAATCGTTTTGCCAATCATAATTAAGAGTAAAATTTCGAGTTAAAACATCAACTTCTAGGGTTGTTCTACTAGTTCCTTCAGTGGTAAATCGATAAGTAAATTTATCGGTAGCTTCCGGCTCTTGAGTAAAGCCCAAACTTCGCGCCCAAGCTTTAGCTCGGTCCCAAGCGAGCAGATTAGTCGAGGGCTGGGGTATAAAAAAAACTTTTGCTTGAGTTGGAATTGTCGGCAAAGTGCCAGATATCGTTTCTAGTTTGTAGCTTAGAGCAGGTAAATTTGGCCGTTCCGGAAAGATAATTTTTGGCAACTTGCCAAAAGCAACGGTTGGCGGCGGCGGGGGCGGCGGGTGAATTTTTTTCCAATAAGCAGTAAAAGTTAAAAATAAACCCCGTAAAATAATAAAAGCAACCAAGCCTAAAGAACCAAATTTGATTATTTTTCTTGAATAATAGGCAGTTTCAGTTAGAGTAGCCATACAAATTGAATTTTGTATTTCGTATTTTGTATTAGGGAAGAAACCCGGAATACATAATTCAAAATACTTAATACGTACCTGTATCGGCGCGTATATTTTGAGTATAGGTTGGCTTCGTGGTAAAATCAAGAATAAGCGAAGATTAAATAATTTAAAAAATAAAAATCGTTTTCTGTCAATGAACGAAAAAGAAATTCGTACACGCTTTGCTCCCAGTCCGACAGGGTTTTTGCATATTGGCAGTCTGCGTACCGCCTTGTATGCTTATGCTTTTGCCAAGAGTCAAGGAGGTAAATTTATCTTGCGAATTGAAGATACTGATCGTACCCGCTTTGTTCCCGGGGCGACTGAGAAAATTTTAGAAACGCTTAAATTTTTTGGTCTTCATTGGGATGAAGGGCCTTACATTCAATCTGAAAGAGTATCTTCCGGTATTTATCGAAAGTTTGCGGAAGAATTAGTGGCCAGCGGCTATGCCTATTATTGTTTTTGTCCACCGCAAACCAAAGAAGAGATTTTACAAGATCATGAACAGAAAAAAATAAAAATGCGAGATGCCTGTCGAAATTTAACTCCAGCGGAAGTTCAAGCAAAAATTAAAGCGGGTTTAACACCAGCCATCAGATTAAAAGTTCCGGATAATGAAACAGTTTCTTATTATGATTTTGTTTTGAAGAAAGAAATTTCTTGGAAAACTCAAAATATTGATGAAGTGATGCTTTTAAAATCAGATGGTTTTCCCACTTATCATCTAGCGGTAGTGGTTGATGACTATGCTATGAAGATTTCTCATATAATTCGTGGACGCGATTGGCTGCCAAGTACTCCTGTTCACTTGCTCTTGTTTAAATATTTGAAGATGGATTTTCCTCAGATCGGTCACTTAACTGACATTCTTGATCCAGCTGGCGGAAAGCTTTCAAAAAGAAAAGGGAGTGTAATGGTGGATGAGTTTTTAGCGGAAGGTTATTTGCCGGAAGCGCTCTTAAATTTTATTATGCTTTTAGGCTGGGCGCCAAAGGATAATCGGGAAATTTTTTCTCTTCAGGAATTCGTAAACAGTTTTCCTCAAGGTCAACTGCAGATTTCCAACCCGGTTTTTAATCGCAAAAAACTTGATTGGTTTAATGGTTACTATATTCGTCAGAAGACAGATGAAGAGCTTCGCCGAGCTTTGACTCCTTTTTTGCCTCGTGGAGCTGATGAAGAAACGCTGAAAAAAGTTATTCCTTTAGTTAAAGAGCGTCTTATGAAATTGTCGGAATTTACTGAATTGGCCGGTTTTTTCTTTGCTCGACCAGTGGTTCCGCTTGACTTATTTGGTGATTTATTGTACAAAGACTATTTAACTAAGGCAGTTGAGGTTTTGGAAAAAATAACTAATTGGTCGAATGAGAATATTCAGATGGCTCTTTCAAATTTAATTGCTCAAAATCATTGGTCAACCGGTGATTTTTATATGAGTTTTCGGATTGCTTTAACCGGCAGTCGGTTTACGCCTCCTATTACGCAATCAGCAGAAATTTTAGGGAAAGAGGAAACTTTAGAGAGACTTAAAAATCTTCTTTAAAAACCAAAATTTTTTTGGTTTTGCGCATTTGTTGCATATTTAGCGAAGTTTTCTTGTTTAGTTTTGCAAAAGCTGTTTATTTTATTAAAGAGAAAAGTAATAAATCTAACTGAAATCCTTAAATGATTGTATTAAAACTTAGTTAATTGTTAAAACTTGAAACTTTAAGAGGGAAGAGAAAAATGGAAGCCAAAATTCAAAAAAAGATTGAGAAGTTTTTAGAAGTATATCCTCTGGTTAAGTTTCAAAAAAATGAGTTAATGTATCGGCCCAATGAGGTTACCCCCTTTCTTAGCTATCTGAAATCAGGATATGTAAGACTTTATACTATTTCTGAAAATGGTCAAGAAATTTCACTGAATATTTTTAGTCCAGGTTCTTTTTTGCCTTTGGCCATGACTGATAATAAGGCTAAAAACCAGTATTATTTTGAGGCGATGACTTCTGTTCAAACTTGGCACCTTCCGCAAAAAGAGGCTCCTGTTTTAATTGAAGAAAATCCTGATTTGATATTACCTTTGCTGGACAACTCCTTATTTGGTACGGGAAGTTTGTTGTCTCGAATTGAGTCTTTGGCCTCAGGTAATGCTTATACTAAAGTAATTTCTGTTTTTCTTTTACTTTTATCTGATCGGGTAAAACAAAACGAGAAAAATATTCGTGTTGATATTCCGCTCACACATCGAATTATTGCCAGTTTAACCGGCCTAACACGCGAAACGGTGACCTTGCAAATGTTAAAGCTAAAGAAAAAGGGTTTGGTAACTGGACGAGGACGCAATCTGATTGTTCGCTCGCTGGAAGAATTAAAGGCTGAATGCTCTGCCGCGGAAAGAGAGTAAGTTGTTTTTAACTTCTAATTTTGTGATGGCAAATACTAATCAGCTCGGTTGTTTGGAGGTAGGCCAATTTTTGAGCTGGATGAATATATAAGTTTTGATACTATGAGCTGGTTTAAAAAAGCTTATTTTTTAATTTTACCTTCGGTTTACCTCAAAATGATTTAGATTGCTTCTTGCGAGATTAAAAGAGTTGTTAATTTTCTTAAAAAGCCTAATAGATATAGAACCTATACAATTAGTGATGATAATCTCGATGAGAGAAAATAAAAGGTAAATTTCGTTTTGGGTGCTGCCCAGCCAGGATTCGAACCTGGATTAGATGATCCAGAGTCATCTGGCCTACCATTAGCCGACCGGGCACTGAAAAATCCGCTTCTGCCGCCTCATTTTATCAAAATTTGACCTCAATTGGAAGTTAATTGCTTGCTTCTGATCTTTTTCTTTGCTAAAAATATCTTATGATTATTAAAGCGATCGAGAACCGCCGGAGCATTAGAAAATATACTTCAGAGCCAGTGGAAAAAGCACAAATAGAGGAAATTATTAAAGCCGGGCAGTTTGCCCCTACCGCTAAAAATAATCGACTGGTGGAATTTGTGGTTATTGAAGATAGAGAAACCCGCGAAAAATTAGCGGCCATTTTAAATCAGGAATTTGTTCAGGAGTTTATGACTCAAGCGCCGGTTTTGATTTTACCAGTTACTTCTGTAACTAATGAGAAATGGGCTTATTTAGATTTAGCGATTGCTTCCGAGAATATGCTGCTGCAGGCAACTGAATTAGGATTGGGGAGTGTTTTTAAGTATATTAATTCGCGTTATTTTCCGGCAGTACGTGAACTTTTAGGTATTCCCGAAAACTTCTTTTTTATTAATTTGGTGGTAGTTGGTTATCCGGCTGAATCAAAAGCTCCCCATAAAGAAGCTGACTTTGAGCCGAAAAAAATTCATTGGGGAAAGTGGTAGTTATTTTTGCCTGCCAAAAGAGTTCTGGGAGATATTAAATTATGCAATGGTGGAAATTAATTATAACGGTTATTCTTTCCGAAATAGCTGGCGGGATTGGGTCAATTTTTACCAGCCAGTCGGTTTCCACTTGGTATTCTACCTTGAATAAACCCGCCTTTAGTCCGCCTAATTATCTTTTTGCTCCTGTTTGGACAATTCTTTATTTGCTGATGGGTATTGCCGCGTATTTGGTTTGGCAAAAAGGCTTAGTTGAGTTAACAGCTAAGATTGCTTTTGGTCTTTTTTGGTTCCAACTAGTTTTAAATGTTCTTTGGTCTTATCTTTTTTTTCGCCGGCAAAATCCGTTGGCGGGTTTTCTCGAAATCATCCTTTTGTGGGGAGCGATTTTGGCGACCACGATTTATTTTTTTAAGGTTTCTCGAGCAGCAGGTTATTTGATGATTCCTTATCTTTTATGGGTTACTTTTGCTGCTTTGCTTAATTTTTTTATCTGGCGGCTTAATCCTTAATTCTTTTTTTTGCCTGATTCTTGCCTGATTTTTACTCTTCTTTGCGAGATTTTTTTTTAAATGACCTTATGAGAAAAATTATATTTTGACTGATCTTAATTGGCTTTTTAGGAGTAGGATCGGCAGTGCAGGCAGCGGAAACTTTGGTTTTAAGTCAAAACCAAGTTATGGCTGATGATTATTATGCCGCTTCGCAAACTGTCATTATTGAAGGATTAATTAATGGAGATGCCTTTTTAGCTGGGGGTAATGTGATTGCTGGTGGTGTGGTGGCTGGAGATTTATATGTAGCGGCTGGTGTGGTTAATATTACTGGAACGGTGAATAATGATGTCCGCGTAATGGGTGGAGTGGTTAATATTTCCGGAAAAGTGGGCGGAAGTGTGACGGCTTTAGGCGGGACGATTAACTTGACAAATACTGCTAGTGTGGGCGGAAGCATAGCGGCGGTTGGTGGAACAGTTTTTATTTCCTCTCCCGTGGGCCGAGAAGCGGCTGTTTTAGCAAACAAATTAACGGTAGATAGCTCAGTCGGTCGAAGCATTTCTGCTTTAGCTAGTAAAGTAATTTTGTCTTCTCGAGCAGTGATTGCTGGCAATGTCCGAGTGCTAAGCAATAATAATCTTCAGATAGAGCCTGGTGCTCAAGTGACGGGTCTTATTGTTCGCCAGCCGCTGAGTATGGTTTCTCCAGCTGAACCAATTTCGCTGGATTTGGGTCAGTTTTTCTTTCGTTTGAACTTTTTCTTTCATTTTTTGGATTTTTTAGGCTCGCTTTTAACCGGCTATGTTTTGTTTTGGTTGTTGTCGGGATTTACTCATCGCGCGGCTAGGGCGATAATGAGGTCTCCTTGGTCTAATTTTTGGATTGGACTGGTGGTTTTTCTAGCCACACCCATAATTGCGATTTTGCTGGCAATGACTGTGATTGGTTTGCCTTTGTCCCTTATAATTTTTGCTTTATATTTAATTGCCGCTTATGGATCGCGGTTTTTAGTTTGGTTTACGATAGGAGAAATGCTTTTGCATTTTAAAGGTCGAGGTTGGTCTTTGTTTTTAGGTTTATTTATTTTTGAGACAGTTTTGCTGGTGCCAATTTTAGGAGTTTTAGTTTTTATCTTAACAGTTATTTTTGGTTTAGGTACGGTTTATTATGAAGGAAGAGAACTAGTTTTAAAAAGTAAAACAATTAAAACTTAACTTTTCTTGCTGTTTTCTTACTCTTCTTTAATCTTTTTTTTTAATCAGTTCTGCAGAATGATTTTATCTATGCCAGCATTTAAGTTGACTAAATTTTTACCTTTTCTTTTTCTTTTTTTGCTTTTGACGGCTGCCGCAGTGGGGTGGATTTTAATCTCACGAATAAAAAATTTTTCTTCAGTTGGAACTCTGGGGAAAACAATTACCGCCGCTCCTTCTTTGGTTCCAGCGGCTAAGTCAGAAGAAAAAACAGAATTCATCTTGGGGAATTTGCTTTATCCCGGAGCAAAAACAATACGGCTTTCCGGCGACTCTCTTTATTTAAAAAGTTCTGATTCGCCGGAGAAAATTGCCGTTTGGTACAAAGAGAGAATCGGTCAAATGAAAATGGCCATAAATAATTTTGTTCAAACCAATGTTAATGGCAAAACGGCAAATTTGTTAAACGCAGCAGATGAAAGAGGCAAAATAACCGTTGAAATTAATCGTCGAGATTCCGAGGCCCAAACTGAAATTAGTGTTAATATTACCGCTTTTAAATAAAATGAAAAAAAAATTAATTAAATATGGAATAATTGCTGGCTCTTTAAGTCTGCTGATTTTAGCGGTTTTTTCTGTTAGAAGAGCAATTATAGTTTCAACTAAAAGCCATGGTGTTAAAAAAGATTTAGCAGTGGTTATTAGCCCGCCACCTCCAAAAGAGATTAATCAAGAAATAGCAATTTCGCTTCCAAAATCAAAACTTTTGATTAAATATGTCGTGGTTTCTGCTGAGTTACAGGATGAAATTCTGGTTAAAAATGAAAAAGTTAAAGCGTCTTTGGGGAGAACTTTTCTAATTTTTACTCTCAAAATAGTCAATGATAGCCCTCAGGGAATTCAAGTTAATAGTCGTGATTTCTTGAGAATAACTACTGATGGCGGTCATGAGTGGTTGGCTCCGGATATTCACAATGATCCAGTAGAAGTTCAAGCGCTTTCAACCAAATATACGCGCGTTGGCTTGCCTGTGAATAAAACCGACAAGCAATTTAAAATCCGATTAGGAGAAATTAGCGGCGAAAAAACCGAATTTGAGATTGTTTTTTAATTTTAGAAGTTGTTTTTGTTTTTACTTTCTTCTTACTTCTTCGTGATTTTTTCTTGCATTTTTTCTTTTACTCTAAAAACAACCAAAGAAGAAAGGAGGTGAAAAACAAAATGCGTTGTACCAAAATTTTATCTGCTTTTTTGGCTATTGCTTCTCTGCTTTTGGGAGCATTTACTCCCATGGTTTTAGCTCAAGAGGCAGTGGAAGTCTCTAACAATGGTGCCGGTTCAACCAATACTACGAATTTGACCGAAAATCGTACCGTTACAGTGGTTCAAAGCAATACAGCTACAGTAGTAAACACTATTAATGCTAACGCTACCTCTGGCGGTAATAATTTAAACGATAATACCGGTGGCAATATTGGAGTTAATACTGGCAGTGCCACAGTAAATGTTCAAACAAATACTTTGGTTAATGCCAATGTGGCTAAAACTGATTGCCAGATTTGTCCAACTTGCACTAGCGTGGAAATTTCCGGGAATGGATCTGAGTCGGTGAGTACTGCCAATTTAATCACCAATTCAGAAGTTATGACTTTTCAGGAAAATCACGCCAGAATTGCCAATCAGATTAATGCAAATTCGATTTCTGGTCAAAATAATACTAACCGAAATACGAATGGTGAAGTTTCAGTTTTAACCGGGCCGGCGACAGTAAATGCTGAAGTTTACAATACTGCCAATGCCAATTTATTGCAAATCGGAGGCGATTCCGGGACTGATGATGAAGTTGCGGCTATAGAAATTACTGGCAATGGGTCTCACTCTCAAAATGCAGTGAATTTATTTCGGCAAAGAGCGATTTCCATTGTTCAGAATAATTTGGCCGACATGAATAATCGTTTAGATACTAATGCGATTTCTGGCCAAAACTCAGCGGAAGATAACACTCGCGGCTCTGTTGGTTTGCGAACTGGTTCAGCTACGGTCAATGCCAAAATTGATAATTTAGCTAATTTTAATTATGCCGAAGCAGAATGTTGTGAAGGTTTAGCGATGGCAGAGGTGTCTGGCAACGGTGCCGATTCTCGCAATACCTTCAATCAAACCACTGCCAGAGACTTGCTTTCCGTTTTTCAAAATGACGAGGGTGGCCTTTTTTCAGCGACAAATGTAGCTAATGCAAGCCCTCTTTCAGGAAGCAATCGTCTTAACCGGAATACTGGTTCAGAAGAAAATTCAGATCCAGTTACGGCTTTAACCGGCCCCGCTACCTCTAATGTGGAAGTTTATACCACGGGTGGAGCAAATGTTTATACGGCCGGAGGAAATTGGTCATGGTCGAACAATCCTTGGTTTGAGTTTGAGTTTGACTTTGGTTCGGTTTGGAATCATTTGTTTTAAACAGTCTGATGGGCGCCCTGCCTGCGTGCCGGGCGCCCCCAGCTGGAAAAAGTAGAGAAAAAAATGAAAAAAACTATTTCTATTTTTTTAGCTTTCTTACTTGTTTTTTACAGCTTAGGTTTTTCTTGGGCTTTGGCTCTTGAAGCGCCGGAGGCGCCAACCCCGCCGCCGGTAGAAGTAACTCCTCCGCCGCCACCAGAAGTACCTAACTCTTCAAAACTTTCGGGAGAGCTTCAGCCAACCTCTACTCCTGAACCAACGCCTACTCTTTCTACTGCTTCAGAGGTTATCGATTTAACTGATTCCACTAATAAATCTCAGTCTGCTGACGAGCAAATGAATGAAGCCACGGTTGCAACCGGCGATCTGAGTACTGAAGCAGGCTCGACTGCTGGTGAAAATTTGAATAATCTTTCCCAAAGCGCTTCTCCGGCGATTAAAGAAAATTCTCAAACGAATCAGGAAAATCAGGCAGTGATTAATCAGGGTTTGGAACAATCGATCACGACGGGTGGAAATTCTGTTTCTTTAAATGTTGGTGATTCCGTTATTAATACTGGAGAGGCGAATGTCTCTGCGGAAGTAATTAATGCGGTCAATACTAATCTTAGCGGCGTAGCTGTGAAAGAAATTAATGTTGCTGGTGATCATCAAGGAGATATTCTTCTTGATTTTAATTCTGATTTTTCAAAAGCGAGTGATTCTGCCGAACTGAAAAATTCATCTTCAGAAGCTTTTCAGACAAATGAGGCCACTTTAGAGAATAATTTGACGCTTTCAGCTAACACAGGGGGAAATCAAGCGAGTTTAAATACCGGCGGTGATTCTAGTATTCAAACCGGTAACGCTCATGTGGAGGCAGCAGTCGCTAATCTGGTAAATAACAATTTGGCGGGCAATGTACTCCTTGGTATCGTTAATATTTTTGGTAATTTAACAGGTGATATTGTAGTTCCGTCAGAAGCCTTGTCTTCTTTAGATTCTTCTAGCCCGACGGTTTTTACCAATTTGTCCGATTTTTCAGAGACCTTTCAAACAAATAATGCCCAAATAGAAAATAATTTGATTCTTGAGGCAAATACGGGAGAAAATGAGGCTAATTACAATACTGGGGGCGCCTCGACAATTGAATCTGGTCAAGCAACAGCTCTGGTGCAAACGGTTAATGTGGTGAACAATAATCTTGAGAGCGGTGATTGGTGGTTGGTGATTATTAATCAGGCAGGTGAGTGGTTGGGACGAATTATGGGAGTGCCTGAAGGAGTAACTTGCGCTGCTTCTGAAAACGCTCAATTGACAGTGGATGAAAATGGCGAAGTAACGATGGGTTCTGCTGGTACTAATCAAACACAAAGTCAGTCAACAGAGCAAAATAATGAAGCTAAATTAGTTAACAATTTGAACCTTAAAGCGAACACTGGCCGCAATCAGGCGAATGGTAATACCGGTGGTGATAACATCATTAAAACTGGCGAAGCCAAGATTATTTTGAATCTTATTAATTTTGTGAATAACAATATTAGCTCCAAAAGCCGATTGGTGGTAACTGTGGTGAATGTGTTTGGCCGGTGGATTGGGAATTTTCTGCCGCCAGGAGCGACTAAACCTGTGCCAGGGGAGACCAATCAACAAAATGAGCCAGATTCAGAAGAGAATCTTCCAAATAATTCTAGCGATTCTGATGAAACTCAATTTGAAGAAAAACCAGTTGAAACTTCAGGGGAAATTACTGATGAAATTGAAGAAACAAACTACCCCATGACTGTTAATGAAGCTTTGGTTCTTGGCGAAACTCGCTCCTCCAGAAGTTTTGGAACTCCTAACCAAACTGAAAGTCAGCCCGAAGAAGTGGAGACTCTTTCCGCTCAAGCGGCAGAAGGACTTAGTTCTTTGCCGAAACCTTTTAAAATCAATTTAGCGTGGTTAACGATTTTATTGCCAGTTTTGTTTTTGTCAGTGGTGTTGCGGCGGCTTATCTTTTATCATTAATTTTTAAGAAATATCTCGTTTTTTTCTCCTAGCCCGCTCAGCTTTATCAATTTGTTTTTGAAGATTCATTTGTTTAGGGTGTTCCAAATCGGCATCAAGATCAAAGCCCCATTCTTGAATACTTTGGAGGGTATTGTCATCTGATTCTGGATGAGGCATTGAACCACTTTCTGTTTCTTCACCGTAAAGTTCAGGAAAATTAATGGAAACAGTATCTTTACGAGAAGCAGTTTTAGCACGAGAATTGGACAATTGAGCCGATTTTTTTGGTTTCTTGATCGGCATAATTAACCTAAACAAGAACGGCTGACAAATTTATTAAAACGACTTAATTCGCCGGTGGCAGTTCTTTCTTGGTACAAGAAAGCTAGCTTTTTATTCTCAAAAATTTTAAAAAAATCTTCCCAACTGATTTCTTCCAAATTTGGCTTAGTGCCCACTGGAGGAAAATCGAGACGCAAAATTCCACCTTCACGGCCGCCAGTACCTTTAACTACGGCTGGCCGGCCGCCGCGTTCCTCGACCCATTTGCGAATAACCTCATGATCAGCCGTAATTTTGCTTTCAGTGCCTGTGGTTTCAGTCATATAGGTAAACTATATTTTTGTGGTTTTAAAAAAAAATTAAGAAGTGGTAATAGAAAAGTAAGAAAGAACTTACCATTGCTGACTAAACAGTGATGGACTGTAGAGATTAGGCAAATTGCGCGTATGAAGGGCCGTGGCAAACCAGCCCCAGGATTGACTGTAGTAATCTTGAGCTTTTTCTCCCCAATAACCGTCTTTGAAATTAAATTTATTTTCAAAAAGTTTTTGATAAACCTCTTCGGCCAGTTTTTTGTTGGTGATGGTAAAGACCGACAGTGCCCCTGCATCTGTACTCAAACTGCTATAATTGGCGGCTTCAGTGCCATTAAGATTATAAAGCGCGGCAAAGGAGCCTTTAGTTTGCCACTTTTGCCGATAAAATGGTTCAACTGTTTTTAGATAGGAAACAGCTCGCTTTTCATTAAACCACAATGCGTCCACGGCCACTCGCCAAGTAATGCGAAAGGCATCAAAACCATAAACATTGGGCTCTTTTTCCACATAACGCTCGGCTGAAGAGAGATTACCATTGTAATCCATAAAAACCCAATTTTTAGGCAAATAAATTGAGTTGCCTGGCTGATTTCCCAGAATATTGAGAAAGCTGTAACTATCATCGATTAGCTTTTTCCAAGGATGCTTGCGGTCCACTTCAGCAAAAATACGATACCAAGCAGGAGAAATATAGGAGGGATTGATTAAAACGCCGTCGCGTTTGCCTTTGTCACTGCCAGAAATTAAATAATAGTGGCCATTAATTTCTTTAACTTCATTTGTCCAAATATCACTAATTAAGGCTTCCGCTTCTTTGCGATAAGTGTCATTCTTCCATTTCTTGCTGGCAAAAAGAAGTGCTAAAGCAATATCCTCGTCGGCATCAGCCGCCGAAGCGGAATCACCCATAACATAATTTTCACCTTCTTTAACCCAAAGCCAAGAGAGCAGTTTGTCTTGTTGACGGTGTTGCATATGATCTTTTGTCCACTGCCAAACATTGCGAAAAGTAGCAAAGTCATTTTCCCAAACTGCCCGCATCATTGTATAAGCTTGTCCTTCAGAGGTGGTGTTGCCATTGGCAGTGGGATCAATTACTTGTCCGTAATCGCGGATAAAATTGTTTTTAAAATAATTCCATGATTGTTTAAGAACCACCTCGCGTTTGTCATTCATTTTAAAAATGGAAATCCAATCGCCGTTGGTGCTGATGAATTTAGATAAATCAACATAAGCAATACTATCTTCATTCCACTCCATAATTGGATGGGAGTTTTCATAGGCAGTTAAGAGAATTTTTTGAGTGCCTAATCTCATTTGACGAACCATTTCATGGCTTAAAGCAATATATTCAATTTTATGCCAATCACCGCCATATTTATAGTCGCGAATAGCCGGGTCATAATCCAATTTCCAGAACCAATCGGCGTTGGGAAAAACTTTATCGCCGGGAAACCGAGATTCATGAAGGTCAATAAAAGCATAATTGTCAATGACAATAAAAGTTTCTGAAGGAAGATTTTGTTTAATCCAGTTAACCGCTTCTATTTGGGCTTTAGTTTCATCGCGAACATATGGATTTAAGGGGGCTGAATAAAAAATGCCCACGATAACTAAAGCAATTGCTAAGGATTGAAAAATTGGCCGAAGAGCAGGGTGGATTTTACGAAAAAAGTAATTAAGAAGCAGAGCAAAATTGATAGCAATTAGAGGGATAGCAGGAATTACATAAAAATTAATAGTTAAATTTCCGCGCATTAAAAAGACCCAGAAAAGTAAGGCAAAAAGGGCCGGCACCCGCAATTCTTTAACTTCCAAAGAAACAATCAAGCTGACAATAGTTCCCGCTGCGCCTAGGGCGACAGTAAAAGGATCTTTTGACAACCACTCTCCCAGACTAATATAAAAATCGCTTTGCGGATTCCAAAACGGCAAATTTGGTCCGCGTGTAAATTGATGATAAAGAGAAGTTAGAAGACTGACATGTTGCTGGTGATCGCCTAAGAAGCCTGTAGGAAAAAGTTCGCCGCGCAAGAGAGCGTAAAGGAAATAAATAGAAATAATCATACTGCTGGCGGTTAACCACTGAACGAGATTGAAGGTTTTGCTGGTTATAAAGGGGCGAGTGTTAATTAAATAAATGAAAGCTGGTAATAAATAGATAGCGTTTTCTTTGGTTAAAACAGCAATCCCAAAAGCTACGGCCGACATTAAAGTTGAGGACAGGCGGTGGTGGGGATTAAGAATCAAAGCAAAAGAAACCAAAACCCAAAAAATCATAATATTATCCAAAAGTACGCGCCGTTGAAAATAAATGGCCAAGGGTGAAAGAGAAAAAATTATTACGGCCAGAATGCCGGGAAACCAATTGCCGCTTAAGCGAAATGAAATATATAAAACCAAAACGACAGAAGCCAGATGCAACAGCAGCATAAAAACTCGACCCGTATTAATTGAGGGGCCGAATGTAAAAAAGCCGCCAGTGAGTTTGACCCAAGGCGCCATAAAAATCCAACCTGCCGGGGCATGGTCATACCAGTAAGTGTAGGGAGCCAACTGCCCGAATTTTAAAAGTGACCAAGTTTGAGATAAATATACACCTTCATCATTTTCATAATAAGGAAAGCGAAACATATTGATACCGTGAGCTAGACCGGAGATTAAAAGCAAGATCAAAACAATAATTGTTTCTTTAACTTTGATCTTCATTTACCCTCCTTTTGCCGATGAATGTTGGTATGAGTGGTTTTTTCCCAACCGATTTGATTGAGCAACATTCGGTAGCCGGCGCGAAAAGAAGAGATCATTAACAGGAGTTGATAAGGATAAAAAGAAAGCATGACACGAAGGGGCATAAACTTGCTGGTTTCCAGTTGATAAGCGCGGGTAAATTCATAAATACCTACTCCACAAACAATCAACTGGAATAAAAAAAGATAAAATGGCAAATAGGAAAGCAGAGAAATTGTCAAGGGAAGTTTTTGCGTTAAAGCAATAGTGGCGGCAAGAGGAATATAAATAAACATAAAAGCACCGATTTCTGGTGAAAGCAAAACATAAGCGGCAATTAACTTTTGCTTAAAAGTTGGCAATTTCAGCCAGTCGCGTTTTTTTAAGATTTGTAGAAACCCCTGATTCCAGCGCGTACGCTGTTTAATAAAACTTTGGACGCTATTAGGAGTTTCTTCTTGAGTTACATGTTGTTCGTCATAAATGATTCGAATTTTAGCTCCAGCCAATGTTAGTCTAATTCCAATATCAGCATCTTCAGTTAAACAATATTCATCCCAGCCATCAATTCTGCGCAACCAGTCAGTTTTAAAGAAAACAGTGTTTCCTCCCAGAGGACTAACTTTGCCAATGGTAGTGAAAAAATGCAGGCCTGACTTAAACCAAAAAAAATATTCCAAAACATTTAGGGACGAAAACCAATAAGAGCGAAAGTTCATCAATTGAACACCCGATTGAACGACATCTACTTTTTCTTTTTCCATTACAGTATTTACGATATTGTAAATATCTTCATGCGGTTCATCTTCCGCATCAAAAATGGCCACAATTTCATTTTTGGCTTCTTTCAAGCCTTTGTTAAGTCCATGCGGTTTATTGATGGGAAAATCATTAAATGTAATCAATCGAATATGGGGATTTTTAAGCTCATTAATAGTTTCCTGAGCTTTTTTAATAGTTTCTACATCATCTTCTCGACAAAGAATCAGAATTTCTTTTTTGTTATCAGGATAATTAATGCGATTTATGGCTAAAATTGTGTCGCGAATAACTTTTTCCTCGTGTCTGGCAGGCAGAAAAGCGGTAAAAGAGTACTTTGGAGGGAGAAATTTTTTGGGTGAACGATGGCTTTTGACATTTTCTTTGCTTTCCCATGCATAAAGCATCCATAAAAGAGTGATGGTACTTTGAAGAGCTAAGATTAAAGAAAAAAAGATAATGATAGCGCTGGAAATAAGGACCGGCCCAAAAATGAAAAAATTACGAATTAATAAAATAATCAAAACAAAAACTGCAAGGGCTATAAAGATATGACTTAAAGTAGAAAAAAAACGTTGAGGAACCTCAATATATTTTTGTCCACGGCGATATGTGACTGCATTTTTATTAAACAAATAATAACTTTGGGGCAAAAGATGCCTTTCCATAGCAAAAAACTCTATGGTTTGGCTTTATATATTGAGTGGGAGGGGAGTAATGAGATGGTAAGAGGCTTAGACCCTCTCTACATATTGGCCACTCTCAACATTGATGGAGATAGTATCACCTTCTTTAATGAAAAGCGGAACTTGAACTTTATAACCAGTTTCTACTTCCACTTCTTTGGTGGCGCCGGTTACGGTATTACCGCGAGCGCCTGGTTCAGAGCGTGTCACTTTAAGTCGAACCTTTAAGGGAGGGCGAAGAGCGACTGCTTGTCCTTCTAAAACATAAACTTGGTAGATTTCCCCTTCTTTCATTAATGGCAAAAAGCTACCAGCCATATCGCGAGAGAGAGTTAATTGCTCATAAGTTTGAGGATTAATAAAAATAAGCTCGGAACCATTTTGGTAAAGATATTGCAATTCTTTAACTTCCACTGGCGCCTCTTCAAGTTTTTCACCTGATTTGAAAGTAAATTCAATGACATTACCAGTTTTAAGATTCTTCAATTTGGTTCGATAAAAAGCAGAACCCTTGCCTGGCGAAACAAAAGTTTTATCTACCACAATATGCGGTGTACCACGAAACATGATGGCCAAGCCTTTTTTCAAATCAGCTGTTGAAATGGTTGACATAGGTCTATATTTTAAAGCTGACTAAACAGTTTGTAAAGCGGTTAATGTAAGACTGTTCTCTGCAATAAATTTTTGATAATCTTTAAATATGAGTAGAAAGAGAATTTTTTTTCTTTTTGTGCTTTCTTCTTTAATTATCTTCGCTGGCGGAATTTTGTTTTATAGTGTAAAAGGCTTAACAACTAGCTTTACTGGCTGCGGTTGTGATTTTATTCATGCCACTGGCGATTTTGCCTTATCGGAAAAACTAGCTTATTTTGAAGGCCGAGAAATAATACCACCCCAAACTGTTTTTGAAGAGTCGATGCGAACAGCTGTTTTAGGAGAAAATTCCGAAGAAAAATGGATTGAGGTTGATCTCTCGGAGCAAAAATTAATTGCTTGGAATGGCCAGACCGAATTTTTAGAAACACCTATTTCCTCGGGCAAGTGGGCGCCAACGCCTACGGGTGAGTTTCGAATTTGGGGCAAATATAAATACATTAAAATGTCGGGTGGGAAAAAGGAAAATAACACTTATTATTACTTACCCAATGTTCCTTATACCATGTTTTTTTATAAAGGGTTTGGACTTCATGGAACCTATTGGCATAATAATTTTGGCGTGCCCATGTCTCACGGATGTGTGAATTTACCCACTTTAATGGCAGAGAAACTATTTTACTGGACCGAACCTCAACTGCCAGTAGGAAAGAATTTGGTTTTGGCCAGCAAAGATAATCCGGGTACTCGTATCGTCATCCATGAATAAAATCTTTCCAAACAACTTCTCGTTTTTTTATATTAAAAGAGACAAAGGGTGAGTTGATTTTTTAGCTTCAAAAAGGGGTATTTGAGGGTTGACATTTAGCAGTCTAAATGCTAAACTGCCAATGATTAAAAGGAAGATAAAATTATGTCAGAGAATTTAAAAATTCCCTTGGTTGCTTTAAGAGATGTGGTGATTTTCCCTCATACGGAAATACCGTTGACATTCGGGCGCATTAAGTCTAATGCAGCAATTGCCGCGGCTTTTAAGTCTAATAAATTGGTTTGCTTTGTTTGTCAAAAAAACCCGAAAACAGAAATTCCCGGAGAGGCTGATCTTTATGATATTGGGACTTTGGCCTCTATTGATCATTTGATTGAAAGTAATGGTAATATTCATGCTTTAGTAAGAGGAGTTTCGCGGGTAAAAATTGAGAAAATTCTTCAATCAGAACCTTATTTTGTGGCCTCGGTTTTAGAATTTCCGGAAATAATTGTGGAAAATGATGAGGCGCGAGCCTTAGCTAAACATGTGACTGAGCAAATTCAAAAAATCTTCAATTTAGGCAAGGCTATTGATGTAATGGTTTTAATGAAACTTCTTTCGGGTGTTTCTTTAGATGAACTAGCTAATCAAACTGCTTCTTTTTTGGATCTTAAGCCGGCGGATAAACAAAAACTTTTGGAAGTTTCTTCTATTAACGAAAGGCTGGAAAGGGTAGCGGAGAGGCTTTCTTATGAAATTAAAATTTTGGAGTTAGAAAAAAATATTGCCAATAAAACCCAGGCTCGTTTTGATAAGGGGATGAAGGAAGCAATTTTGCGAGAAAGGCTCAAAACGATTGAAAAAGAGCTAGGCGATTTGGGCTCTGAAGATGAGGATGGTAAAGAAATTCGCGAATTGAAGCAGAAAATTGAGAAAGCAAAAATGCCCGAAATAGCGCATAAAAAAGCGCTGGAAGAGTTGGACCGCTATAAAAAGATGTCTCCTAATAATCCAGAAATGGGTTACGTGAAGTCTTACCTGGACTGGCTGGTTGCTTTACCGTGGTCAGTGGGATCTCCTAATGGTGTTAGTTTAGAAAAAGCGAAAAAAGTTTTGGATCAAGATCATTATGGTTTGGAGAAAATCAAAGAAAGAATTTTAGAATATTTGGCCGTTATGAAACTTAAAGGAAAAAATGCCAGTGGTAGTGGGCCCACAATTCTTTGTTTTATTGGTCCGCCGGGCGTGGGAAAGACTTCTATTGGTCGTTCGATTGCTCAAGCGCTAGGGCGTAAATTTGTCCGTATTTCTTTAGGGGGTATTCGAGACGAAGCTGAGATTCGAGGACACAGGCGAACTTATGTGGGTGCTTTGCCCGGACGCATTATTCAAGGAATGAAAACAGCGGGTACCAATAATCCGGTTTTTATGCTGGATGAAATCGATAAAATCGGCACTGATTTTCGTGGTGATCCTTCTTCAGCTTTGTTGGAAGCCTTAGATCCAGAGCAGAATAAAGAGTTTTCCGATCATTATTTAGAAGTTCCGTTTGATTTATCAAAAGTTTTCTTTATTGCCACTGGCAATACTTTGGATGGAATTCCTCATGCTTTGCGCGATCGCATGGAGATTATTCGCTTTCCGGGCTATACCGAAGAGGAGAAATTCAATATTGCCGAAAAATACCTTTGGCCGAAACAACTGGAAGTGACTGGTTTGAAAGATAAAAAGCTGATTTTGGGAAAAGAAGCCTTGAAGGAGATTATTAATCATTATACGCGCGAGGCTGGTGTACGAGATTTAGAACGTAATATTGCCTCTGTTTGTCGAAAAATTGCCAAAAGAGTGGCTGAAGGAAAAATAATTGAACCGGAACTAACTGTCTCTCGAATTAGAAGATTTCTTGGTCCTGCTCGTTATAACCACACCTTAGCAGAAAAGAAGGATGAGATTGGTATTGCTACTGGAATGGCTTGGACGGAAGTAGGTGGGGAAATTTTGTTGATTGAGGTGGCTTTGATGCCCGGACGGGGAGCTTTGCTCTTAACCGGTCAGTTGGGCGAAGTGATGAAAGAATCCGCTCAGGCAGCAATGACTTTTGTTAAAAGTCATTATCAAGCTTTAGGACTGAAAGAAAACTTTTACAAAAATTTAGATGTTCATATTCATGTGCCCGAGGGCGCGGTGCCTAAAGATGGACCTTCTGCAGGGGTGGCGATGGCTACGGCGTTAGTTTCTGCCCTAACTAAAAGGCCGACTCGCCGCGATGTTGCCATGACAGGGGAGATTACCCTGCGCGGTCGAGTGATGGAAATTGGCGGAGTCAAAGAAAAAGTTTTAGCCGCTAGAAGAGTTGGAATTAAAACAGTGATTTTGCCGAAAGATAATCGAAAAGATCTGCAGGAAATTCCAGCTGAAATTAAGAAAGAATTAGAGTTTGTCTTTATTGATAATCTCTTTGACGGTTTAAAAGTAGCTTTGAAATAAAAATTTCTCCGCATTTTGGCGCTTACCGATTCAAAATAATTAAAAGAAAATTCTCGCCGCTTGTCTTTTGAAGCTAAAGATTGATATAATGAAAGCTGATTTGGCCTCATCGTCTAGCGGTTCAGGACGCAAGGTTCTCATCCTTGTAACCCCGGTTCGAATCCGGGTGAGGTCACTAGAAATAAAGTTCGCCTCTTGACAAATTCTAGCTTAGGCCTTATTATTCTATCCATTAAGTTTTAGGTCCTTTTAGAGAAACAGCCGAGGGCTGTTTTTAGTTTGAGCCGCCTATTTCCATTTTTTGTTATATATATTACAATAATTCTGTGGCTATTATTTATTTTTATTTAAGTTAAAGGAAAAAATATGAGTGATAAGATTTATTTAACTCAAGAAGGTTTTCAGAGTATCCAGGAGGAGCTGAATACGCTTAAGAACAAGACTCGCCCGAGGGTGGTGGAAAGATTAGCTTTGGCCCGGAGTCAAGGGGATTTAAGCGAAAATACCGAATATGCAGCTGCCCGAGATGAGCTAGCTTTTGTTGATGGGCGAATTGAAGAATTAGAGGAAATTATTCATTGTGCCAGCTTGGTGAAGCAAAATCATGGTCCCAAAGATACTGTTTGTTTGGGTTGTAAAGTAACCGTTAAAAGTGCCAATAGCGAAAGCGTTTATCATATTGTGGGAGAATGGGAAGCAGATCCCGCCCAGAAGAAAGTTTCTCACACTTCGCCTTTGGGACGAGCTTTATTAGGCCGCAAAGTGGGCGAAGAAATTGAATTTGAAGCTCCTGCGGGTAAAATAATTTTCAATATTGTGAAGATTGAGTGATTGGTTGCTTTGTGTTAGAATTCCGAGTATATGGCCACTATTGATGATCTTCGACAAACGCGGATAAATAAATTGCTTGAACTTCAGAAAAAGGGAATTAATCCTTATCCTGCTAATTCTCAACGAAAGCAAACCAATGCTGAAGCGCGGGAGATGTTGGGTCAAAAAGTAACTATAGCCGGGCGTCTTCGAGGCTGGCGAGAACATGGCGGTTCTGTTTTTGCTGATTTAGTAGACCAGAGCGGTCAGATTCAAATTTTTTTGGCACGAAACATATTAAAAGAGAAATTTGAACTTCTAAAACTATTAGATTTGGGAGATTTTATTGAAGTTTCCGGTGAAGTTTTTAAAACTCAAGTTGGAGAAATTACAGTTAAGGCGGAAGATTTTACACTTTTAACGAAGGCTCTTCGTCCATTGCCGGAAAAATTTCATGGTTTGGAGAATATTGAAACTCGCCTGCGCAAGCGGTATTTAGATTTGATTATGAATCCTGAAGTTCGGGAGATGTTTGTAAAAAAGGCTCGGTTTTGGTCAGCGGCCAGAGAATATTTATCTAAAAAAGGCTTTTTAGAAGTAGAAACGCCGGTTTTAGAAGGGATTCCGGGTGGAGCAGACGCTCGTCCTTTTGTTACTTATCATAATACACTGGATATTAATCTTTATTTGCGAATTTCTTTAGAACTACACTTAAAAAGATTAATTGTGGGTGGTTACGATAAGGTTTTTGAAATTGGTCGAGTTTTTAGAAATGAAGGGATTGATGCCGAGCATTTGCAAGATTATACCGAGCTGGAATTTTACTGGAGTTATGCCGACTATCGGGATTTAATGACTATGGTGGAGGATTTTTACCGTTTTTTGATTAAAGAAACGGTGGGCGATTTAAAAACCATGCGTCATGGTCAAGAAATTGATTGGTCTTTACCTTGGCCGCGACTGGATTATTGTGAATTATTTGAAAAAATGACCGGTATAAATCCTGTCCAAGCTAGCTTGAAAGAATTATTTCAGAAAGCCGAGGAATTGAAACTTCAACCGGAAGAGAATTTAGGCAAGGGACGATTAATAGATTTAATTTATAAGAAAACTGTTCGGCCGACAATTATACAACCTTCTTTTTTGATTAATTTGCCAGTAGCGGTTTCTCCTTTGGCCAAAAGATCGCCGGAAAATCCGGGGATTACTGAAAGAATTTTAGTTATGGCTGGAGGAACAGAACTGGGGAATGGTTTTTCTGAACTTAACGATCCTCTGGATCAAAAAGAGAGATTTATGGAACAACAAAGATTGCGCGAGGCTGGTGATGAAGAGGCTCAGATGATTGATTTGGATTTTATTGAAGCGCTGGAGTATGGTATGCCGCCTACGGCTGGTTTTGGAATGAGCGAGCGGCTGTTTGCTTTTATTATGGATAAGCCAATGCGGGAAACTATTTTCTTTCCCCCTATGAGATTAGAAGTGAAAGGAAAAAAATGATTAGTCATCAAGAAGGTTTAGTTTTTATCCAAGAGAGTGTGGCCAATAAAAATATCATAAAACATATGATTGCCTTAGAAGCCTTAATGGGGGGAGTTTACGATGAACTTAAAGCTCGTGGGCGAACCGATAAAGAATTAGGAGGAACTAAAGCAGAATGGATGATGGCGGGACTGTTGCATGATGGTGATTATTGCGAAGGAGTGCCGCCCGAAAGACACGGCTTGCAGGTTCTTGAATGGGCCAAAGAAAAAAACTTAGATCTTCCTGAAAATGTAGCTTATGCGATTGCCGCTCATAATTGGCGAAACAATGGTACTGAGCCAAAAACTCTTTTAGACTGGACAATTTTTATGGGTGACAGTTTGACAGGATTGATTGTGGCTTCTGTTCTGGTTTTGCCGGAAAAGAAACTAGCCGCGCTTACTCCGCAAACAGTTTTAAACCGATTTAAGGAGCCTAGATTTGCCGCAGGAACGAGAAGAGAAGACATTGCTTTATGCAGGGAAAAGATTGGTTTAACTTTAGAAGAATTTGTGGCCGTGGCTCTGAGAGCAATGCAGGAGCGGGCGGAAGAATTAGAATTATGAAAAATAAAAAAAATGATCGATCTTAAAAAACTTCGAGAGGATCCAGAATTTTTTCGTCGCGCTACAGCGGCTAAAAATCGCCAGAGTGATTTAGTAAATCAAGTTTTACTACTGGATGAAAAGAAACGTGAGCTTTTGCGAAGAGTGGAAAACTTGCGGGCTGAGCGTCGTAAATTGGGCAAGGAAAATATTGAGCGTGGGAGAGAAATTAAAAACGAATTAACTTGGTTGGAAGCGGATTTGGAAAAAGTAGAAGAAGAACTAATGACACTTTTACCGCAAATTCCCAACCCAGCTTTGCCTTCGGTGCCGATTGGTAAAGGTGAAGAAGAAAATGTGGAAATTAGAAAATGGGGTGAGCCGCGAAAGTTTGATTTTGAACCTAAGGATCACCTTCAACTAGGCAAAGATTTGGGAATTTTGGATTTTGAAGCTGGGGCTAAAGTTGCTGGTTCGCAGTTTTATTACTGGTATGGTGATGGTGCAAAACTACAGATGGCTTTGATTTGGTATTCTTTGGATCTTTTGGAAAAGGAAGGCTTTCTGCCGGTTATTACACCTGACCTGGCTCGCTCCCGCTATTATTTGGGAACTGGATACTTGCCTTTAGGAGAAGAAGAGCAAACTTATACTATAAATGGCGAGGATTTGGGGCTGATTGCAACTGCAGAGGTAACCTTGGCGGGTTTGCATGCGGATGAAATTTTAGAAGAGAAGCAATTGCCTCTGAAGTATATAGGCTATTCACATTGCTTCCGCAAAGAAGGGGGTGCTTACGGCCGATATTCCAAGGGATTATATCGAGTTCATCAATTTATGAAAACAGAAATGTTTGTGTATTGCCGGCCGGAGGAATCAAATGAAATTCACGAGCAACTGCTAGCCCTAGAGGAAAAAATCTATCAAGGTTTGGAACTGCCTTATCGAGTTGTGGAAATGTGCACTGGAGATTTGGGAGCAATGGCGGCTCGCAAATTTGATATTGAAGCCTGGATGCCAGCCAGAGGGACTTATGGTGAGGTAACTTCCACCTCTAATACTACTGACTATCAATCCAGAAATTTGAATGTGAAGTATCGGAAAAAAGATGGTACTCTCGAATATGTTCATCTTTTGAATGGGACAGCGATAACTTCAACGCGCGCGCCGCTGGCGATTTTGGAAAATTTCCAGGAAAAAGATGGTTCGGTCAGAGTTCCTCGAGTTCTGCAGCCTTATCTGGGCAAAGAAGTAATTTCTCCTAAAAGCTGATCGTTTTTATAATCAGTAATTTTCACCGGTTTGATTTCTCCTTTTAAATTTTTAATTTTTAATTTTGAACTTTGAACTAAGATGGGCCAATTATTATTTGTCAGGCCTTCATAAGCGTCTTTTTCCTTTATCTTTCTAATGATTAAAGTTGGATATTCCCGACCGATTAATTTTTTCGCTTCCTCTCGACGAATGGCGGCCACTGTTTCTGTTAATTTTCGAGCCCTTTCTTTTTTGATTGCCAAAGGCAGATCTTTCCATTTTTGGCTTTTGACCATTTTAAATGCCAGTGTATTTTCTCGAAGAGAAAACGGGAAAACATGAGCAAAAGAAATTCTGGTTTTTTTAATAAAATCAAGAGTTTCTTGAAATTCTTTTTCGGTTTCATTGGGAAAACCAGTAATAAAATCAGCTCTTAAGGTAAAATTGGGGATTTTTTCTTTAATATAAAATAAAGAATTAGTTAACTTATTAAGATTGGTTTTTCGTTTCATGCGTTGCAAAACTGTTGCTGAGCCAGACTGAAGGCTTAAGTGAAAATAACGAGAAATTCGGGGATTTTTGATGACCAAATTTAAAAAATCAGAAGTAAGCATTTCTGGATAAATAGAAGAAAGCGACAGCCGTTCAACTTTCGTTTGGTTTAAGATGGCTGACAAAAGATCGGTTATGGTTTGCGTAGGTTCTAAGTCTTCTCCCCAGAGAGCCAAGTTTGTGCCAGTTAAGATAATTTCTTTAATCTTCAAAGCCAGCCAAGAATTAATTTCCTCAATAATGGCTTGAGGGGAAACACTGGTAGGCTCGCCGCGCAAAAAAGCAGTTAAACAAAAAGAACAGAAATTATGACAACCAGTTTGAATCAGAATAAATTTACGACCAGAGGCAAAATATTGACTTTCCCATTGAGAAACACGCTTTGTTTTTTTGAATGTTCCAAATTTTTGTTCGAGTAAAGAAAGTGTTCTATGTTTATCTTCATTAGCAATAAAAAGATCAGCAATTGGCAAGGGATTTTTGTACTTTTCCCGCGCGGTTACTGCACAACCAAGAACAATCAGTTTTGCTGATGGGTAAATTTTTTTCAGTTGACGCATAATTTGACGAGTTTCTTTTTCTGCTTTTTGCGTCACCGCGCAAGTATTAAGCAAAATTAGATCCGGTTTTTCGCTTGATTGACTTGGCCGCAATCCTTGATCGATCAGCTGTTGACTGATGGTTTCCATTTCTGCCTGATTGGCTCGACAGCCCAAGGAATAGGTTTTGAAAGTTTTCAATGATAGAATAGGGTTGTTCACGAGGGAATTTTAACACAGAATGCAAATGAAATCCTTTTTGAAAAAATTATTTTTAGGTTCAATAACATTGGAGACTGTAAATTCGCCAATTAATGGCCAAATTGCTGTTTTGGAGGATTTATTTGGTCGACGAGAAATGGTGGCGGGTGGGGTAGAACAATCAGGGGTGTTAGTGAAAAAGATTTGGGAAAAAGTTTTGAATTTTAAATTTTTAATTCTAAGGCAGAGATTACCCCAGAATTTTAAGTGTTTAATTTTGGGTGTGGGCGGCGGGACTCTGATTCAAATGATTTTCAAATCTTTTCCGCAGGCAGAAATAACCGGCATAGAAATTGACCCTCAAATGATTAATTTAGGGAAGAAGTATTTTGGTTTAGGAGAAATTCCGAACTTGAAAATCTTTCTAGATGATGCCTTGGAGAAAATTCAAGACTTGGAGTTTAGAGAATATGATTTAATTTTAGTAGATCTGTATTGTGGACAAGAGTTTCCCGCAGAAGCTGAGAGTGAAATTTTTTTGAAGACTTTAGAAAAAATTCTTACCCCTCGGGGTGTAGTGATTTTCAATCGCCTAAATTATAATCGAAAGCACCAGCAAAAAACCAGTTCTTTTGCTCAAAAACTGGCAAAGGTTTTTCCAGCAGTCAAAGAAATAAAAACAGAATTCAATCGGCTATTTTTGGCTTCTTCTGCTTTGCCAAAATGAAATTTGGCCTTGAATATATTTAAGGCTTAACTTGAGGCTAAAAAAGGGGTATAATGGCTTACCATGTTGAAAGTTTTAAAGAAATTTTTTGATACGAATCAGAAAGAGATTGAGGCTCTTCGACTGCCGGTGACGCAGATCAATTCTTTGGAAGGAGAATTTGTTAAACTTTCGAATGAAGAATTAGCGGCTAAAACAGCCGAGTTTCGCTTGCGTCTGAATAAAGGAGAGAATTTGGATGATTTACTACCCGAGGCGCTGGCTGTTATTCGCGAAGCCATTAAAAGAACGGTGGGTCAACGGGCCTTTGATGTTCAGTTGATGGCGGCGATTACTTTACATCGCGGTAAAATTGCCGAACAGAAAACCGGAGAGGGTAAAACGCTTTCTGCGGCTTTGGCGGCTTATGTAAATGCCTTACCGGAAAAAGGCGTTCATGTAGTTACTGTGAATGATTATTTAACCCGTATTGGTGCTGGTTGGTATGGTCGGGCTTTGTCCATGCTAGGGCTTAAAGTAGCCGCGATTGTTCATGAACAGGCTTTTTTGTATGACCAAGAGTATGTTGATAAAGAGCAAATTGATGATCGTCTGGCCCACTTAAGACCTATTTCTCGCAAAGAAGCTTATGCCGCTGATGTAACCTATGGTACAAATAATGAATTTGGTTTTGATTATTTGCGCGATAATTTAGTGGAGAGTTTAGATCAAGTAGTTCAGCGTGGGCATCATTTTGCTATTGTAGATGAGGTTGATTCAATTTTGATTGATGAGGCAAGGACGCCTCTAATTATTTCTGCGCCCGATACGGAACCAACCAAAAAATACTACGAATTTGCCCGGCTTATTTCTAGTCTTTCTCCCGATACAGATTATACTTCTGACGAGAAGCATAAATCTGTCAGTCTAACCGAACATGGCATTCGCAAGCTGGAAAAAATACTTAATGTTGATAACCTATATGAGAAAGACTTTGAAACAATTCATCATATTGAAAACGCGCTGAAAGCAAAAGTTCATTATTTGCGCGATCGAGATTATGTGGTTAAAGATAATCAGGTCATTATTGTAGATGAATTTACTGGCCGGCTGATGTTTGGCCGCCGTTGGTCGGAAGGATTGCATCAAGCAATTGAAGCTAAAGAAGGCGTACCAATTCAACAAGAATCTAAGACTTTGGCTACCATTTCTTTTCAGAACTACTTCCGAATGTATGAGAAGTTAGCCGGCATGACTGGAACGGCGGCAACTGAGGCAGAAGAATTTAAAGAAATTTACAATTTGGATGTGGTAGTGATTCCCACGAATAAACCTATGATTCGGCAGGATTATACCGATGTGGTTTATAAAAATCAGCGGGCAAAATATGCGGCGATTGTCAAAGAAATTGAGGAAATGCATAAAAAGGGTCGGCCGGTTTTGGTGGGAACAACTTCAGTGGCTAAAAATGAAATTATTGATCAATTTCTAAATCATAAACGCATCCCGCATCAAGTTTTGAATGCTAAACAGCATCAGCGCGAGGCGGAAATTATTGCCAATGCCGGCGCCAAGGGTGCAGTGACGATTGCTACTAACATGGCTGGCCGAGGAGTGGATATTATTTTGGGTGGGGCTATGCCTCAACGAATTGATTTTGAAAAAGAAACTGATTACGAAAAGGCACTTAAAGAGTGGCAAAAAAGATACGAGGAAGTGGTGGCACTGGGAGGTTTGCATGTTATTGGCACAGAAAGACATGAATCTCGTCGAATTGATAACCAATTGCGAGGTCGAGCTGGACGACAGGGCGATCCGGGATCTTCTCGGTTTTTTGTGGCTTTAGATGACGATTTGATGAGAATTTTTGGCGGTGAGCAAATTTCTTCATTAATGACACGATTTAATATGCCGGAAGATATTCCTCTAGAGCATAAAATGGTTTCTCGCTCAATTGAACAAGCCCAAATTAAAGTGGAAAGTTTTAATTTTGATCTGCGTAAGAGTGTGGTTGAGTATGATGATGTGATGAATAGGCAAAGAGAGATAATTTATCGTCTGCGGCGGCGGATTTTGGAAATGGGTACAGTCCAAAATGATGGAGTTGAAAAAACACTCAAGGATGAGATTTTGGAAAAGATCAGCCGTGAGATAACTAATCTAGTTACCATGTATAGCCCTGAGGGAATTGATGAATCAGAAACAGACAGGATTGTCCGTGATTTTTGTGAAATTGTGCCTTTCGATTCCGCTTCGCAAAACCGGATTAAGAAGGAGTTGGAAAAAGTTCCAGAGACTGAAGCCAAAATTAACCTTTTGCTAAAAGTGGTGACAGATTTGTATGAACAGCGCGAAAAAACTTTAGGAGTGGAAATTGCTCGCGAACTGGAAAAATTTGTTTATCGCTCTACCATTGACGAGTTATGGATTGACCACTTGACTGCCATGGATGAGTTGCGCGAAGGTATTGGTCTGCGCGGTTACGCCCAGCGGGATCCAATTGTGGAGTACAAAAAAGAAGCTTTTGGTATGTTCGAAAAATTAATGAATCAAATTGATTATGAAGTGGTTAGAAGAATCTTTAGGGTGCAAGTAATGGCGCCACAATCAACGATACCTTTGAATCAAGCGGTGGAGAAAAAAGGCGAGTTAGTTGAACCGGAGGCAGTGGCAGAAGTTTCTGCGCCGTCAGTTGCTTCTAAAATTAAAAGCAAAGTTAAAGGTCAAAAGAGTGATCTTGCTGCCTTTGTTCGAGCGATGAATACTTTGCCTTCGACAACAGTTTCCAGTGGCAACACTCCTATTCGTGTAGAAAAAGTCGGCCGCAACGATCCCTGTCCCTGCGGTAGCGGCAAGAAATACAAGAAATGCTGTTATCCAAAGTATGGATAAATTCATTACTTCTTTAGCTCAAGCTGTTTTTGGTTAACTTCAGCCATAAGATATTGTTTTACTTAATTAACTTTTTAACAGTAGTAATGATTTCTTGGCTGTTGAAATAGGCATAAAGTTGCTTTTCCCAATTTGGATCTTTGATATTAATAACTGGTTCGACGCCTCTGCCTTCAATTGGTTGACCATCTTCACGCAAGGTTAGCCGATGGACCAGAAAAACGGAATATTTTTCTGCGGGATCAATTTGCTGTTTTAGTTCAAAAACTCTTTCTACCGTTCCCCAGCCGCGAGTAGGTACGCCTACTAGGACTCCCACATTATATTTTTTTAAGGTTGCCGCCATTACTTCGGCTGAGGACTGAGTATTTTCGTTAATAAGAATAATTACTTTTTTATAACGCACTAAACTTGGCAGCCAGCCAATTCTCGTTTTATAGTCTTCTTTTTGCCCTTGATGAAAGAACTGATAAGCATACTGGTCGTTGCCGATAAAAGGCCCTAAGAAATAAGGCAAGCCATCGATGGCTCCGCCAATATTATCACGCAAGTCAAGAATTAAAGTATTTAAGCTGTCTGGTTTGTTATCCATTTTTGCAGTGACTCTCACCAGTTCTTCCATGGTTGTTGGAGAAAATTTAGTTAAATGCAAATAGAAAATGTTTGGGTTTAAAAGTTTATATTCCATGGTTGGTTCGACACCAGACTCATCGTAAACTTTTCGGGCCTCAGTATCAGCCAGAATCTGATAGGCTTTTTGTACTTGAGCGAGTTTTTGCTGAGCCTCGGGAGTGTTTTCCTTTTTTAATTCTTTGGTTTTTTCTTCATAATTCTGCTTAATTTGTGTTAAAGAGGCGTTTTGGGGAACATCTAAAACCTGATATTGATTAACTTCCGGATTTTTATTTTCGACATTGTTTTTTAAGGCTGTTTCTTCTTTTTGGCTGTAGAGCCGACTGCGCCCAAAAGGCTGAAGATTGGCCAAAACAATATCTGCCAATTGTACGGCAAACTCTTTCTTTTTGCTCTCGTCTTTGATTTCTTTTAAAACTCGAGAAAGCATTTTTTCCAAGCCAGCTTCATCTTTTGGCGGGTTGGCTTGAGGTTGGGTGAGCAGTTTTTCAGTCCCTAAAACATAAAGGTTGGTTAACTGTTCATCTGAAATTTTGTCCCAATAATTTTCCTTGATAAGGTTATATTCTTCTGTCAAGAAGGCTAAATATTTATCTTTGGGAACATCGGTTTTTTTGGAGAAAAACCGTTCACGCGCCAGCCAGCCGCCTACCCCCGTTGTTAGTAAAATTAGCAAAATTGGAATTAAAAGCCAAAATTTCTTTTTTAGCCAATGCATCTTTTATATTCTAGCAAAAAACGGCTTATTAAATTAAAGTTTTTCTTGAGTGAAGCTCTTTATAGTATCTTTGGGCAAAGCGGTGGGCTTCATCGCGGACAGTTTGTAAAAGCTGTAGCTCCGGGTGTCTTCTTGAAAGTCTAAGCATTTTCCAGCCGGTGATTTTTTCTTTTTCAATTCGAGGAATAACGATTAATTCTTCTTGCTTGGCAAGTCCTAAAAGAGAGATTTTTCCCACCATTTCTTTTTCTTTTATAGCTTCAAAAGCGGCTTTAATTTGTGTTTTGCCGCCATCTACTAGAACTAGTTGCGGATAAACCCACTCGGGATGATTGAGCCGGCGGTGAAGAATATTTTTAATACCCAGAGGATCATCCTGTCTCTTTAAATTGTATTTCAAATTAAATTTTCGATACGAAGCATTTTCCGGTTGACCTTCCACAAAGACTACTAAACTGCCGACAATAATTTCTGTTCCTAGATTAGAAACATCATAACCTTCGATTTTATTAATAATGATTGGATCGTAGCCTTGATATCTAACTAGAAGCTGCCGCAAGCGATTTTGGGTCTCTGCCCAGTCGCGTTTTTCTGTCGGTACAGTTTGCCAGCCTTTGGTTAAGCTGGTTAAAGAGTTGATTTGATTTTTAATGGCTTGAGCTTTTTCAAATTCCGCCGCTTGGGCATAAGTCTTCATTTCTTTCTCCAATGATTTGAAGATTTTTTTTAAAGTGTTGGTTTTGCCTGAAAGCAGAGTGCGAACTTGAGAAATAGTTTTTTCGTAACCTTCTGAATTAACGCAGACACTAGGACAAAGGCCTAAATGGGCGTAAAGGCAAGGAGAGCAAGATAGAGTTTTGCAGGAGCGAAAAGGGAAGATTTTTCTAATGGTTTTGAGAATTTGTTGGGTTTCAGTAGAGGAAGGAAAAGGTCCGAACCAGTCCAAATGCGAGCCATTTAAATCTCCCCATCGGGCAGTATGAACTCGATTAGGAAATTCTTTGTCAATGACAATATATAAGTAGCTTTTGCTGTCTTTTTGGGCAATGTTGTATTTAGGCTTGTGTTGTTTAATAAGACGCGCTTCCAGTAGGAGGGCTTCAAATTCTGAGTTGACAACAATCCATTCCAAGTCAGCAATATTCGCTACCAGCTCGTTAGTTTTGGCGTCGTGCTTTCCATGAAAATAAGAAGATACACGGTTTTTGAGGACTAACGCTTTACCAATATAAATGATTTTTCCTTTCGAATTGCGAAAGATATAAACCCCGGGTTTTTTAGGCAATGATTTGAGTTTTGATTTGATATCAATCATTTTTAATTTGGAATTTTAAGTTAATTTTTAATTTTGAATGATTATAAAAATAAGGGGTTAAAAATTAAACCAGACATTTTTTAAGGTACTTACCTGTCCAGGAATTAGGATTGTTGGTAATATCTTTCGGCGTCCCTTCGGCTACAATTTCCCCGCCTCGCTCGCCGCCTTCTGGCCCTAAATCAATAATCCAATCTGCATTTTTAATCATGTCCAGATTATGTTCGATGACAATAACAGTATTGCCGCGGTCAACCAACTCTCTAATTACGCGCAGTAATTTTTCCACATCGGCAAAGTGCAGTCCGGTTGTGGGTTCATCCAGCAAGTAAACCGTGTGGGTTTTGGCGGGTTTAACGAGCTCTCTGGCTAATTTTAATCTTTGCGATTCGCCGCCGGACAAAGTGGGCGAAGGCTGACCTAGTTCCAGATAATCTAGACCGATTTTTTTCAAAACTTCCAGTTTCTGAACAATTTTGGGAAAAGCGGCAAAAAACTCCAAAGCTTCGCCAATGGTTAAGGTTAAAACTTGATGGATATTTTTATCCTTGTACTGAACTTCCAAAATTTCATTTTTAAAGCGTGTTCCATGACATTCTTCGCATTCAACCCAAACATCAGGTAAAAACTGCATTTCTACTTTGGTGTAACCTTGACCTTGACAGGCCTCGCAACGGCCGCCTTCAATATTGAAAGAAAAGTAACTGGAATTTAGGCCGCGCAAGCGAGCTTCTTGAGTTTGCGCGAACAACTCACGAATATCTGTAAAAACGCCAGTGTAAGTGGCAGGATTACTGCGTGAGGTTCGACCAACTGGTGTTTGATCTACCAGCAAAACTTGATCAATTTGTTTGACCCCGGAAATAGTGTCATATTGACCGGTTTTTTCTTTAGAATAAGGATCAAGCGCTCGGCTAAGCGCTGGGTAAAGCGTATCGTGAATAAGAGTGCTTTTACCAGAGCCGGAAAGACCGGTAACACAAACAAATTTTCTCAAGGGAAAGCTTACTTTAAGGTTTTTTAGATTATGCTCTTTACAGCCTACGAGAGTAATAAATTGGTTATTAGTGATTAATGACTGATGACTAGCAAAAGGATGGGAAACAGTTTTTTTAGCAGAGAGATATTGACCAGTTAAAGAAGCGGGATTTTGGAAAATTTGTGCTGGAGTACCCTCGGCCACTACTTTACCGCCAAATTTGCCGGCCGCAGGGCCAAAGTCAACAATCCAATCGGCTGCTTGCAAAACTTCTTCGTCGTGTTCAACTACGATAACAGTATTGCCCAAATCCCGCAATTTTTTTAAGGTTGCAATCAGCCTTTGGGTATCTCGCTGATGCAAACCCACCGTTGGTTCATCCAGAATATAGAGGACACCGGTTAAGCCAGTGCCGATTTGACTGGCTAAACGGATTCTTTGAGCTTCACCCACGGAAAGTGTTGCGGCGGAGCGATCTAGTGTTAAGTAATCAACCCCTACATCTATTAAAAACTTGAGCCGGTTCCCAATTTCTTTTAGTAAAGGTTCGGATACTTCTTTTTCTTTTTCTGAAGTGAGTTGGTTTTTCAATTCTTCAGTCCATTTCCAAAGCTCACTTAAAGATAAGGAAGCAGTTTGGGCAATGGAGCGGTCGCCAATAGTAATACTCAAAGCTTCGGGTTTTAGCCGATTTCCTTGACAGACTGGACAGACTTCTTTTACCATGTACCTTTCAATTTCTTCACGAACTGAATCGGAAGTTGTCGTATAGTATTGTCTTTCCAGCATTTCCGCGCGCCAAGGGGAAACTCTGCTGGTATCTACTTTTAGTTTGACGCCTAAACCAGTGCATTCTGGACAAGCACCCTGGGGCGAATTAAAGGAAAAAATACGCGGTTCAATTTCTGGCAAATTCAAATTGCATTCAGGACAGACAAACCGCCGCGAGAACAAAGTGTCCGCCATTTCTTTTGGTTTTTCTGGAAAAGTAAAGTCTTTATCTTTTACTTCTGTGAGAATAACTAAGCCATCTGATAAATCCAAAGCGGTTTCCACATCGTTCATTATTCGTGTTTCTAGCCCAGCTGAGTCAAATTTCCGAAAAAGATTGATTTTGTCAACCACAACCTCGATATTGTGACGGTTAGTTTTAATCAAAAGAGGAATTTCGCGCAAAAAGTAGATTTGTCCATCTACCCGCGCCATTTCAAAGCCCTTTTTTTGCAAGTTCAGGAAAAGCTGGGAGAATTCACCTCTTTTATCACGAATTACGGGTGAGAGAATAAAAAAACGGGCATTTGATTCAATCGCCAGTTTTTGATTAAGAAGATGAAGAATTTGCTGGGTAATGGTAGTGCTGGTTTGATGGGCGATTTCGCGGCCGCAGTTAGGACAATGAGGATGTCCTACTCGAGCGTACAAAACCCTAAGATAATCATAAATTTCGGTTACTGTTCCCACTGTAGAACGGGGATTATGAGAAAGACCGTGTTGATCAATCGCGATTGCTGGAGAAAGTCCTTCGATACTATCTACTTCCGGCCGCTTCATCATTCCCAAAAACTGACGGGCATAGGAAGATAAGCTCTCTACATAGCGCCGTTGACCTTCGGCATAAAGCGTGTCCATGGCCATAGTGGACTTGCCCGAGCCGGAAACACCCGAAAAAACCACCAATTTGTTTTTGGGGATTTTTACCGTAATATTTTGCAGGTTATGTTCCCGAGCGCCTTTGACAATAATATAGTCTTGTTTTTTCATAATTAATTGATTGCTCTTTTGGGTTTTCTTTGGCAATCTAACATTATAACATTTCTTTGGCTGTTGGTGTAAGGAGAACCATATTTCAAAGCAAGAGCTCTTTTAGAGATGAATTTTCGGGAAATATTTGGTTTTCGATTTCTAAAAATGATAAAATTACTTCATGGATTTTAAACTAGTTTCCAATTATCAACCAACCGGCGATCAGCCGCAAGCAATTGCTTGTTTAACTGAAGGTCTGCGAAAAAGATATCCTTATCAAGTTTTGCTGGGGGTAACTGGTAGCGGCAAGACTTTTACGATTGCTAATGTTATTCAGAATTTGCAAAAGCCGACATTGGTAATTTCTCATAATAAAACTCTAGCGGCTCAACTGTATCAGGAATTTAAAGAATTTTTTCCAGAGAATGCAGTTTCTTATTTTGTTTCATACTATGATTATTATCAACCTGAAGCTTATATTCCCCAAACTGACACCTATATTGCCAAAGACGCCGATATTAACGAAGAAATTGATAAACTAAGGCTTCTAGCGACGAGTCATATTTTTTCGCGGAAAGATGTGATTATCGTTGCTTCTGTTTCCTGTATTTACAATATTGGCGCTCCTGATCAATATCAAAATCGTATTTTTCACTTTTATTTGGGACAAGAAATTTCTATGGCCGATTTCATGTCCAATTTAGTGGCGCTTTATTATCAACGCTCACGTTTGGATTTTACCCGCGGTTTCTTTCGAGTTCGGGGGGAAACAATTGAACTTTATTCCTCTTATAGCGACGAGATTATTAAAGTTACCTGGGATAGCCAGAAAATTGCCGCTTTAACGACTCGATCGGTTATGAAAGATGACGAGCGGCCGCTTCAGAATTATTTTTTATATCCAGCAAAACATTTTTTGGCTGATGAAAAAATTAAAAAAGAAGCCTTCAAACAAATTCGGGCTGATTTAAAAATTCGTCTGGATCAGTTAAAAAAAGAAGGTAAAGATTTAGAAGCCCATCGTTTAAATCAGCGTGTCAATTATGATTTGGAAATGATTAAAGAAGTTGGCTATGTGAATGGTATTGAGAATTATTCTCGTTATTTTGACGGCCGACTGCCGGGTGAAGCGCCTTTTTCTCTTTTAGACTATTTTAAACATGAATACGGAGATGATTTTTTAGTGGTTATTGATGAATCTCACATGACTATTCCTCAAATACGCGGAATGTATCATGGCGACGCTTCGCGCAAGCAAACCTTGATTGATTTTGGTTTCCGATTGCCTTCAGCTTTAGACAATCGTCCTCTTAATTTTCCAGAGTTTTTGGCGCGGGTGCCTCAAGCAATTTTTGTTTCAGCAACACCGAATGATTGGGAATTGCAAAAATCAGCGGGGAGAGTTGTGGAGCAATTAATAAGGCCGACCGGTTTGGTAGATCCAGAAGTTGAAGTTCGGCCAACAGCTGGCCAGGTGGCTGATTTGACGCGGGAGATTTTAATACGCAAGAAAAAAGGTGAACGAGTATTGGTGACAACACTGACTAAAAGAATGGCGGAAGAATTAAGTGACTGGCTGGCCGATCCGGCCAACACGGGTGAGCCGATTTTAGTGAATTATCTGCACGCGGATGTAGAAACTCTTCAACGAACGGATATTTTAGCGGATTTGCGCAAAGGAGCTTATGATGTCATCGTTGGAATTAATTTACTGCGTGAAGGTTTAGATTTGCCGGAAGTTTCATTGGTAGCAATTTTGGATGCAGATAAAGAGGGTTTTTTGCGTTCAAAAGTTTCTTTAATTCAAACCATGGGAAGAGCGGCCAGAAATGCCGGCGGCAAGGTTATTTTATATGCAGACTCTCAAACGCAGGCGATGAAAGAGGCGTTGGTCGAGGTGGCTCGACGAAGAAAAATTCAACTGGAATACAACCAAAAACACGGCATTATTCCTCAAACTGTCCAAAAACCGATTCGAGAAGCGTTGGTTTTGCCTCAAGAAGAGAAAAAAGAGTTGGAGATTGAAGCCATGACACCAGCGGATGCTAAAAAGAAAATCAAAGAACTGCAGAAAAAAATGCGTGAGTACGCTAAACTTTGGGAGTTTGAGCGCGCCGCCCAGATTAGAGATCAAATTGAAGAGATGAAAGAGAGATTTAGTTTGGGCTAGTATGCTATTATTTTAATAATGGATAATATTCATTTGGAAAAAATAGACACTTTGGGAAAAATAAATGTTTGGATTGTGGATGGTCAAAAAGTGAGAGAGGGCTTAGGGTTTGAGTTCACTAATTTCGGTCAACATTATCGCTTTCCTTTTATTCCAGAAAATGAGTTTTGGATTGATAAAGAAGCTGTTCCTAACGAAAGAAGATTTTTTATTGATCACTTGCTGTTGGAATACAAGTTAATGAAAGATGGCTGGTCTTACGAGCGGGCGCTGGAGATGGCAGATATGCAGGAAAGGTTAGAAAGACTGCGATCAAAGGATATTAAAAAACTGCTAGAAAAAGTTAATTTTTTACCTCCTAATAGTGTTCACGAAAAGAGAATTGGTGAAACTAAAAATGGGATTTCAGTTTGGGTGGTGGATGGAAAAATTGTTCGCAGTGTTTATTTTGTTGATTTTACCGAAGGCGGACACGATTTAGTTTATTCTTTTGTGCCAGATAAGCAAGTATGGCTGGATAATGATTTAAAAACAGCAGAAAAACCTTTTATTTTACTGCATGAGCTTTATGAACGCTCACTAATGAAAAAGGGTTTAACTTATCCTCAAGCTCATTCTCATGCCAGTCGTTTAGAATGGAATTGCCGCCACAATTTAGAGAAGTTAAAAGAGAGGCTGTTGGATCAAGGATGGAATTTAGATGAGCAGAGTTTTTAATTAAATTTGCATGGGATTAAAGAAAATTTTTAAAAGTAGCCACCGGGCGTTTGATTCCAGTTTTGTTAATGGAAGAACTCAAAGAGATTTGCCTAAAGCCCCCTCGTTTTGGAAACTGCTTGGTCCTTCTTTTATTTTCTTGGGACTTTCTTTAGGAAGCGGCGAGCTAATTATGTGGCCTTATTTAACTGCTAATTATGGCTTAGGGATTATTTGGGGGGCGTTTTTGGGAATTACTTTCCAGTTTTTCATGAATATGGAGATTGTTCGCTATACCCTAATTTATGGAGAGAGTGTTTTTGTCGGTTTTAAGCGACTTTGGTCAGGCTGGCCGGTTTGGTTTATTATCTCTACTTTTATTGCTTGGGGACTACCGGGTTTTTCCGCCGCTGGCGCCCAAATTTTAAGCCGAATGTTTGGTTGGAAAAGCGAAACATTTACAGCTGTAGTCTTGCTTTTGCTGACCGGCTTAATTTTAAGCCTAGGAAAGACTCTTTATCGCACCATGGAAGTTTTTCAAAAAACCATCATTCTTTTAGGTGTGCCTTTTGTGGTGCTTTTAGCTTTGTGGCTTACCCATGGAGCTGATTGGCGAGCGGCTATGGCGGGGATTTTGGGTCGTGGAGAAAACTATTGGTTTTTGCCGGCGGGAATTTCTCTAATGAGTTTCTTGGGAGCTTTTGCTTATGCTGGAGCTGGCGGCAATTTAAATTTAGCTCAAAGCTATTATGTTAAAGAAAAAGGCTATGGTATGGGTCATTTTGCCGCCAAAATAAAAAGTCTTTTGGCTAAAGAAAAAGAGAAAGTCAATATTGAGGGCGTAACTTTTCCGCTGAATACGAAAAATCTGACTGAGTTTAATCGTTGGTGGCGAGCGGTTAATTTGGAACACTTGTCTATTTTTTGGTTTTTAGGTTTTTTTACGATTATTTTAATGGCTGTCTTGGCCTTTGCCTTAATTGGCAGTGGCTCCGGCTATGAAGGAATTAGTTTTTTATTTGCCGAATTTCAGGTTATTAGTCAGCGAACTTTTAATTTTATGGGATGGGGATTTTTATGGGTGGTTTTTAGTATGCTTTTTGCCACTCAAACTGGAGTTTTAGAATCCACTTCACGAATTATTTCGGAAAATGTCTTTTTGCTTTTTAAGGATAGAAAAAAACAATTAAATTTATCTCAAGGTTTTTATTTAGCTCTCTGGGGACAAATTGCCTTTGGTGTTAGTTTTTTGTTGTTAGGTTTTAGTGAGCCATTGTTTTTACTGACGCTGGCGGCAGTTATAAATGCTGTTTGCATGTTTGTTCATTTAGGATTAACCTACTATTTAAATCTAAGAACATTGCCGCAATCTTTACGGCCGGCATTTTATCGTCGAGTGGTTTTATTTGCCGCCTTTGTCTTTTTTGGTATTTTTTCTTTTTTAACTTTTTGGCAAGGGATAAAATAATCTGATTTATGATTGGCTGCTAAGCGCTTAATTGTTTGAAGAGCTTCCAAATGTGATTTGAATAGTTTAAGGAAATTCTTTCATTTCAAAAAAAGAATAGTTTTTGGCATTTTCCTGGTATTTGCCAAAAATGGAGAACTCTTAGCTAACCTGATATAATGGAGTCGCATGGCCGGGAAGACTTTTAAAAGAATTAAAGAGACTTTGCTGCCGGTAGTTTCGGGAGTCGCTTTTGTTTTTTTGCTTTGGCTTTTAATTTATGGCAAGGTTAAGGCCAGTCAATGGCTAGCGCCGTTGATTGATCGATTGCCCAAGAACGAGGCCGCTTTAGTAAAAGTTACAGAAAATGTTCTGGGAGCGGCTGTTTCTAGAGTAAAAGAAGGTTCGGCTACTCAAAAAGCTCTTGAACAAGGCGGCCGGTTTTTTGAAGAGTCTGATTACACAGCGCCAGCTCGGGAGATGCGAGATGATCTAAAAGCTCGGCTTGACGAGACTATTCAGTCAGCTAAAGATTTACCTGCTAAGGAGTTAAAGCATGTTCAGCGGGAAGTTTGCCGGCAGTGGCTGGGGGATGAAATAATTATAGCCACTCCCAGTGGCGGGACGACTAATAACTAAATCCGAAATTCGAAACAAATCCTAATTTTTAAAATTCAAAATGTTTCGTATTTCGGATTTCGTGCTTTGAATTTTCCTGAAAGGGTGCATGGAAGAAATTTTGGAAAAAATCAGTGAATTAAAAGAAAAGCTTAGTCTTTTGAAGTCCAAATTGGATTTTGAGGGAAAAAAAGCGGAAATTATTCGTCTACAGGAGAAAGCCGCTTCCCCGGGTTTTTGGGACAATCCTCAAGAAGCTCAAAAAATTTCCCGGGAGTTGGCGGGTTTGATTAATGAACAGGAGAAAATTACTGCTTTTGAGCAGAGATTATCTTTATTGGCGGAAATCGCTTCTTCTGCTGAAGCGGCTGATCTTTTGGAAGATTTAAAAAAAGAAACTGTTGAGCTAGAGCGGGTTATGACTAAATTGGAATTAGGAACTTATCTATCAGGTCCATATGATAAAAACGCGGCTATTTTGTCAATTCATTCTGGCCAAGGTGGAACGGAAGCAATGGACTGGGCTAGTATGTTAGCTAGAATGTATCTTCGTTATGCTGAAAAAAAAGGTTGGAAAGTTGATGTGGTCGATCAGATTCCGGGTGAAGAAGCGGGAATTAAAAGTATCACTATGGCTATTGATGGACCTTATGCTTATGGGTATTTAAAAGGTGAAAGAGGAACTCACCGCTTAGTTCGTCAATCGCCTTTTAATGCTGACAAACTGCGTCAAACTTCGTTTGCTCTAGTTGAAGTTTTGCCAGAGATTGAAGAAACAGAAGAAATTCATATTCCTGAATCGGAATTGGAATGGGAGTTTTTCCGCGCTTCATCTCATGGCGGTCAAAATGTGCAGAAAGTTTCCACAGCAGTAAGACTGAGGCATTTGCCAACCGGAATTGTAGTGACTAGTCAGTCGGAGCGCTATCAAGAGAGAAATCGTGAGATTGCCCTTAACCTTCTACGAGCCAAACTTTGGCAAATTGAAGAAGAAAAGAAGGCCAAAGAAGTTAAAGATCTCAAGGGTGAATTTAAATTAGCTGGCTGGGGAAATCAAATTCGCTCTTATGTTCTGCATCCCTATAAAATGGTTAAAGATTTACGCACGAATTATGAGGAGAGCGACCCTTTTGCCGTTTTAGATGGCGAACTGGATGGTTTTATTGAAACTGAATTGCGCCAATTGGCTTTATAATTTTCTTCTATACTTGTTCTTTGGGTTCTTTTTATGCTATTCTTGAGGAGAACCGCCGAAGGTTAAGCAGTGGCGGGAAAAGGAGTATTATGGAAGAGCCAATTCCTAATCTGAGTTCTGAACTTTCCGCTGCAGAGGAAAAGGTTGGACTGTTTAAAAAAGTTTTGCCGGTTTTGCTCGCTGTTTTAGTTTTAGGAGCAGGGATTTTGACAGGCTGGTGGTTTTCCGCTCGAAAAACTTCGACAGCTCCAACGGGCAGTATTGGTCCAATGTCTGAGATAAAAAAAGGCAGTGAGTATGGAGTGAACGATACGAGTAGTTTTAAAGATCAAGCTATTGGGGTTTTGCAGGCCGGAGGATTAGAAGGAGAAGGCACTCACCATCTCCTTAGGGAAGGCGGACCTAGCCAGACTGTTTATTTAACTTCTTCTGTTTTAGATTTAGATCAATTTGTAGGTCGAAAAATTCAAGTTTGGGGGGCGACTATGGCGGCTAAGAAAGCAGGTTGGCTAATGGATGTTGGCAAAGTCAAGATTCTAGAATAAAATGATTATTTTTGATAAAGTTACCAAAAAGTTTGGCGAGATTGTAGCTTTAGATGAAGTTTCCTTTGAAATTGAAAAAGGTGAATTTGTTTGTTTAACCGGGCATTCCGGAGCTGGTAAAACCACTTTAATCAGATTGATTTTGGGTGAGTATTTACCCACGACAGGAGAAATTTCTATAGATGGCGAGAAGCTAACTAGAGTTCCTCGCCGAAAAATTTATCTTTGGCGTCGCCGTTTAGGAGTGGTTTTTCAAGATTATAAACTTTTTGATAACCAAACAGTGGCAGAGAATGTGGCTTTACCATTGCAAATTCGGAAAGAGAAACCGCAGGAAATAAAAGAAAAAGTGGAGAAAATTTTGGCACTGGTGGGGTTACAGGAGAGAGCGAATCTTTTTCCGGCGCAGTTGGCGGGAGGAGAACTGCAAAGAGTGGCTTTGGCGCGAGCGGTAATTACCGCTCCTGATTTGCTTTTAGCCGATGAACCCACGGGTAATTTGGACCCTCAAACTTCAGAAGAGATGATTAAACTTTTCAAGGCGATTAATGAAAAAGGCACGACGATTTTGATGGCCACTCATAATCGGGAAATTGTAGATGAATTAAAAACTCGAGTTATTGAGTTAGAAAAAGGCGAATTGGTTCGAGACGAGAAGGAAGGTCAATATCATGGTGAAAAAAAGAAAAAGAAAATAGACGATAAAGTAAATGATTAAAACTTTAAAACAGCATATTTTTCGCTCACCATATCAATCTTTGGCCGCTATTTTGGTGGTTTCTCTTTCTTTGTTTTTAATTGATACTTTTATTTTATTAGGTTTTGGCTCAGAAAAAATTCTGCAGTATTTTGAATCTCGACCCCAAGTAAGCGCCTTTTTGAAAGACGAAGCTAAGCCTCAAGATATCGAGCTGATTAAAGCCAAGATTTTGACTGACAGAAATGTTAAAAGTGTGGAATTTATTTCCAAAGAAGAGGCTTTGAAAATTTACCAAGAACAAAACAAAGATAAACCGCTGTTGTTAGAAATGGTTACTGCCAAAATTTTACCTGCCAGTTTAGAAGTTTCTACTTACAATTTGGGTTCGTTAAAGAATGTGGCAGAAATGCTTAAGAAAGAGCCTCTCGTGGAAGATGTTATTTATCAGGAAGATGTAGTTTTATCTATGTCTAATTGGATGCAAACTATGCGAGAAATTGGCTTGGGAGTAATTGCCTTTCTGCTGGCAGTTTCGGTCTTAACGGTTCTTATTGTTATTGGAATGAAAATGGCTCGGCGTAAAGAAGAGATTGAAATTCTTAAACTTTTAGGAGCTTCTGCCGGCAATATTAATTTGCCATTTTATTTGGAAGGGATAGTTTATGGCGCAGTAGCGGCTGTTCTTTCCTGGGGGGTGAATTATTTGGCAATTTTGGCGATTGCTCCGCGAATTAATCGTTTTTTTGCTGGTATCTCACTTTTGCCGATTCCCTTATTCTTTATGCTTGAAGTTTTAGCGGGACTTTTAGGGTTGGGAATTTTGGTAGGTTTTTGGGGAAGTTTTTTGGCTGTTTCCCGCTTCAGTAAAACCGTTCGATGAGAAAAAGTTGCGCTGTTCTGCTGGTTTTTTTAAGTTTTCTCACTTTGGCAAGAACTGCCTGGGGAGTTTCCTGCACTGATCCGCCTGCCGGAGCAACCAGTCAACAATTACAGGAGATTATTGATGAATGTTCCCGCTTAGTAGAGGAAACCCATAAAACTGTCAATAGTCTTTCTCAAGAAGTGGCTTTAATGGATAATCAGATAAAGATCACTTTGTTGAAAATTACTCAAACGGAGGATCAAATTAAAACTTTAGAAGAGGATATTGCGACCTTATCAGGTAAAATTGACAAATTAGATATTTCTTTGAATGATCTTTCGCGAGTTTTACTGTCTCGAGTAGCTGAAACTTATAAGCAGGGCAAAGCAGATAGTTTTTTGCTTCTTTTTTCTTCTAAAAGTTTCAGTGAGTTTGTGGATAATTATCGTTATTTACAAGCAGTTCAGCTTCGGGATCGAGAAATGCTCTTAATGATGGAGCAAACTCGGGTCAGTTATGATGAGCAGAAACAACTTAAGGAAAAAAAACAAGCTGATTTAGAGAAATTAGAGACTCAGTTGCAAGCTCAAAAAGTTTTGTTGGATAGTCAAAAAGCGGAGAGAAAGAAGCTGTTGGAAGAAACTAAGGGAAAAGAGGCGATTTATCAACAGTTATTAGCTAATGCCAAATCAGAACTAGAAGCAATTTTGGGTATTTTAGAGGGTAAAGGGAATGAAAAAGAAATTCGAAAAGTTGCCGAAGGCGAAAAAATTGCCACGATTATTTCCGGCGCTTCTTGTAATTCTAATGGAACTCATTTGCATTTTATGGTTTCCAAAGATGGCAAAACCTATAATCCTTTTGATTTTCTTAAGGGCGGTCTTGACTTTATTAATTGTTCTGGCTCATCTTGCGGCAGTAGTGATGGTGATCCTTTTAATCCTCATGGAGATTGGAGTTGGCCTATTAACTCACCAATTAGATTAACTCAAGGATATGGTTCAACTTGGGCTATTACTCATACTTGGGTGGGGCGAATTTATAGTTTTCACAATGGAATTGATTTACAAAGTTCTTCTCTGGAAGTCAAAGCGGTTAGAGCGGGAACACTTTATTGGGGAAGTTATGTTGGACGCTGTATTTTACGGTATGTTAAAGTTCACCATGATGACGGTTATGATACTTTATATTTGCATGTAAATTACTGATGAAAAAAATAATTTTGGTTTTTTTAATTTTGTTTTTTTGTCCAGCTAAGGTTTTGGCTCAGATAAAAATTAATGAGTTTTCCTCGGCTTCAGAGCCGGAATGGGTTGAGCTTTATAATTCATCTTCGGAAATGGTTTCTTTGGAGGGATGGAGATTAGTGGATAAGGCAGGGAATAGTTTAGAGCTTAATGGTTGTATTTCTGCTGGCGGTTTTAGGCAGTTTCTTAAAGGTGCTCGGTGGTTGAATAATGACGGAGACACTTTTTATTTGAAGGATTCTAGCGGCGGAGAAATTGATAAGGTCAGTTATGGTTCAGATGGTGAAATTCCTGCTCCTTTGGCTAGTCAATCAGCTAGTCGAATTCCAGATGGCAGTTTAAACTGGCAAATCCTTAATTCGCCTACTCCACAGAACACGGAATGTGTTTTACCTTCACCTACCCCTACCAATACTCCCACACCAACTTTGACTCCTACTCCTACGAACACTCCGATTCCGACCAACACTCCCTTACCCACGAACACTCCTTTGCCCACAGTGACCCCCATGCCGACTTCTACGCCTAGGCCTACGCCTACAGAAATACTGGAGGCAGTAACTACTAGTTATGAAGGGCCGGTAGCCACAGCAACGCCGTCAATTTTAGGCATTCAGACTGGTTCAACAGATAGCGAATTACAGGAGATTAAAAATTTATATCAGCCACCGGAGAAGAGAAAATCTCTTCTTTTTTCGCTGGCAATAGTGGGTGGAGGGATTGTGTTAATTGCTTTTGCTGTCTGGAGTTTTTTAAGGCAAGAAAATTCTTCTTCGGATATGGTATAGTTAATCTTATCGAAATATGAGACACTGGCAAAAGACTATTTTAGCTTGGTTGCCCCCAGTTTTTTGGATGGGACTTATTTTTTTTCTTTCCTCTTTTCATAAACTGCAAGCTTCGAGCATTCCTTGGGAAGATTTTATAACTCGCAAAACAGCTCATTTTTTGGAATATACTGTTTTGTATTTTCTTTATTATCGTAGTTTCAAAAAAACCACTCGATATCCTTTGAGTAAAATTTTAGTTTTGTCTTTGGTTTTGACAGTTCTTTATGCCTTTTCGGATGAATATCACCAAACTTGGGTAACTGGACGTACTGGTCGACCTTTTGATGTTGGTGTAGATAGCTGCGGTGCCATTTTTGGAGCTCTTTTTTCTTGGAAGATTTTAAATTTGCTGCCAGAAAAAATTAGAAAAGTCATTTTGTAGGGAGGAAAAATGAAAATATTGGTTACTGGCGGGGCAGGCTATATTGGTTCTCATACAGTGGCGGAATTACTAAAGCAAGGACACGAAGTGACAGTTTTTGATAATTTGATTTGCGGGCATAAAGAGGCAATTGCTTGCCCGCTGATTGTGGGTGACTTGCTTCATAAGGAAGAAATTAATCAAGTTTTTGAAAAAGAACAATTTGAGGGGGTAATTCATTTTGCCGCTTACGCTTTGGCGGGTGAATCCATGAAAGAGCCGGCTAAATATTTTGAAAATAATCTTCAAGGCGGCTTAAATTTACTAGAAGCGATGCGAACTCATGAGGTTAAGCGGATTGTTTTTTCTTCGACTTGTGCTATTTACGGTTTTCCCCAAAAACTACCGGTAACTGAGGAAGAAAGCCAAAAACCGGTTTCGGTTTATGGCGAGTCCAAACTCATGTTTGAAAAAATTCTTGCCTGGTACGATCGGCTTTTTGGCCTTAAAAATGTTTGTTTGCGCTATTTTAATGCCGCTGGCGCTTCCTTGGATGGTTCAATTGGGGAAGATCATCAGCCCGAAACCCACATTATTCCGATTGCGATACAAACAGCTTTAGGTCAAAGGGAAAAATTTACTGTTTTTGGCACTGATTATCAAACACCAGATGGAACCAATATTCGCGATTATGTTCATGTTTTAGATCTTGCCAGTGCTCACATTAAGGCTTTGGAATATCTAGTTAGCGAGAAAAAGAGCAATTATTTTAATGTTGGTACTGGCCAGGGTTATTCCAATAAGCAAATTTTGGAGACAGTTAAGAAGGTAACTGGTGTGGATTTTGCTGTGGAGTATGGGCCGAGAAGAGAAGGAGACCCCGATGCTATTTATGCTGATAATACTAAAATAAAATCTGTTTTGGGCTGGGAGCCAAAATATTCGGATCTTTTAACTATTGTAAAAACTGCCTGGAATTGGCACCGCAAAGGTTACACCCCCGAGAGGTTAAACCCCCGAGTGCAATAGCCTTCACACCGCCGGTTATTCCAGTAACAAGTGCTCAAGAATTTTGCGTTGCTTTTGATAATCTGCTTGATCGAAAGTGTGTTTTTTCATTTCTTGTCTGTTTTTGTAAAAATTACCTAAAAAATTTTCTTGCAAAAAAGGATATTTATTCTTTCCTAGGTAGTGAGGCCACGATGACCAAAGATAACTATCCAAATCCTCAATTTTAGCCAGCAAAAGTGAAGAGTAAGGATTTAAATGGATATATCTAGCAACTTGAATAAATTGTTCTTCAGATGTAATTAGAACAGATTTAAACATTTCTTGAAATATTGCTCCATTTCTTTTTCTTTTGAAATTAAAGTATTTGGCATAACTATTTTGCAAATTACCAATAAATCTCTGAACTCCGCTATTTTCTTGACACTTTAAGAGAAAGTGAAAATGATTAGGAATTAAGCAAAAAGCAAAAATTTCCACTAACTTTTTTCCTGTCTTGATTTGTGAAGTCATTATTTCATTTTTCAAATTTTGGGAAAGGCGACAGAAATAAGAAAATCTAATCGGCGGGCGGTAGAAACGATAAAAGTTTATGGCTTCGCAGAATCTTTGATAATCCCTTGAGTCTAAAAAGATAGGTTGTTTAGCAACACTTCGATTAAAAACATGATAAATTTGTCCAGAAACAATTGGAAATCTTCGTGAAGACATTTGTATTTAATTTAACTTTTTAATCAGAAAAAAGTCAATTAGGAAGGTGTCAACCCGCCGGTGTGAAGGCTATTGCACCCGACGGGTGAGAGGTCGGTGCGATGCGATTTTTACCTGACTCTTACTTTTTTGTAGTTTTTTCCATATTAGGATTGATTAGGCTTGTTTTAGTTATTTAATTGAAGGAGAAATATGTCTGAAACAATTTTTGGAATTTTCCCAACCACTGCTGAAGCTGATGCTGTAATTTCTGACCTGGAAAAAGCAGGCTTTACCGCCAAAGATATTTCGGTTATTTTGGGCGATAAAGGGCGAGCAATGGTTAAAACCAAAGGACAAGAAGTAACCCAAACTACTGCGACAGGTATTGCTACGGGGGGCACTATAGGGGGTATTGCTGGAATGATTATTGGCGTTGCGGCAATTACTTTGCCAGGAATTGGCGGCTTAATTGTGGCTGGACCGCTCGCTGTGGCTTTGGGACTAATTGAAGTAGGAGGAACTACTTTGGCTGGAGCTTTGACTGGAGCAGCTGCTGGCGGTTTGATTGGCGCTTTGGTGGGTTTTGGAGTACCAGTGGAAAGTGCTAAAACTTACGAAGAAGCATTGAAAATGGGACAGGTTTTGTTGGCGGTCAATACTTCTTCAGAACAAACTGATTTAGTTCGTCGTATTTTAGCCCAACATGGAGCAACTGAAATTTGTAATGTTACGGCTGAGGGGAAACCACAGATTCCACCGTCTCAAGCAACTCGGCCGCCGGTGGTTCACTGAGATTTCAATTTTGATTGAATTATGTAAAAAAGGAGGTGAAAAATATGCCGATTATTCGTTGGGAGCCTTGGAATTTAACGGATCAGCTTTTACGCTGGCCACCCAGTTTTCCCGCCTTGTTTGGCTTTGAAGAAGGAGTGACGGGTATGGGAGGTTTGGATATTTATGAAACTGATAATCAAATTGTAGTTAAGGCACCTGTTCCTGGTGTACCACCGGAAGAAGTTAATGTAACTTATGAAAATGGGGTTTTGCGTATTCAGGCTCGACACGAGGAAACGGAAAGAGAAAAGAAGGAGCAAAAAAATGTTTATCGAAAACAGCGTGTAACCTCTTTTGATTATACCACCACTCTGCCGCGTCCGGTGGAGGCAGATAAGATTACGGCTGAAGTAAATGAAGGGGTGGTTACAGTTAAGGCGCCAGTTTCTGAAGCCGCTCAGCCCAAGAAGATTCCGGTTAAAACAACCTAACCTCTTACGGGCTTGTTACGAGGTTATATATTTATCTTTACTCCTGATCGCTAATTATTTTTAAAAAGAAAGGAGGTGAAGGATAATGATGGCACAAATAAGCATGGATCAATTAACACAAGATTTTGCTGGAGTAGAGTTTCCTGCGAGCAAAAGCGAATTGATTCAAGCCGCCCAAGACAATAATGCACCAGAAGATCATAGAAAAATGTATGAGACCTTGCCAGAGAAAGAATACCAAGATTTAAATGAAGTTCAACAAGTTTTGATGCAGATGGCTGGTGGACAGAAAATGTGATTAAAAATTTTGTTTGAATCTTGATAAAAAGTAGGAAGAAAACAGTTCTTCCTACTTTTGGTTAAATTTATATGAAGAAAATATATTTAATTACTATTTTATTGGCCATTGGTACAGTTTGTTTAGCCGGGGCCTCTTTTTATTTTTGGTTAAGGTTTAATTTAACAAGAATTGCAGAACCGGCAGTTGATAAGCTGTCACCAGTTTTGTCAGAGCCACTGGGGGAAATTACCAACGGGGAGAATTTTGTCACTGCTGATGGTAATTTCCGGTTTCGCTATCCTACTGGTTGGTTTGTAAATAAAAACAAAAAGGGAGTTTTAAACTTGCCAGCCGAATTGCTTTTAGAATCATGGAGCCTTACTAATATTAAGCCTCAAACTCAAGTTGTTTTATCTCCAGGAGAATTAAAACTGGATTTAGAAATTTGGACCAATAAAAATAATCGCAATTTGGAGGAAATTTTTCCGTGTCAAGTAAGAGAAAATCTGGAGTGTGGTTTGGTAGAAATTAATAGTCAGCCTTTTCGGCGAATTTTAAATCAGGCTTCTTCGGGACAGGAAAACTTGATTTTGGCGGCAATTGAAAACCACAAAGTCTATCGAATTTCAATTCTTTACTTCTCTCAAGATAAAGAAACCTTAATGCCCAAAATCGAGGGTATTATTAATACTTTTTCTTTTTCAATTTAACAGTGGCTTCTGTCAAACCCTCAAGGTAAAGTTAATTTAAAACCGAATAATACCTAATCCAGTTAAACCGACAATAATCAGATAAATTCCCACTAGGATTGACAAAAGTTTGGGATTAATCAATATGAGTATTCCAAAAATCAAGGCCAGCCAGGCATTGATGTGATTGATAACTAAAGTCATTTGACCTCCTAAAAAAAATTATAGCATTCTTTCCTTAAATTATTGTAAGATTAGTTAATAAAGATGGCAAAAAGAAAAAAGCCGCCAGTTTGGCCGATTTTTCTTAGTCTGGCTAATATTTTGATTTTCGCCGGAGCAATTTTGCTAGTGATGATATTTTCTCCGCCGCTAGCAGAAGAAGTCAAATACGAAGTTCGGCAGGCAGCAGGAGTGCCTATTGAAAGTCCTGCGCCGCCCAATACTGATTTTGCTCTTGTGATTCCCAAGATAAAAGCGGCTGCTGTAGTTTTTCCGAATATTGATCCTTTTAATCCAGCCGAGTTTAAGCCGATTTTAAAAAAAGGTGTCGCTCATGCCAATGGTACTTCATTTCCGGGTCAAGGCGGCAATATTTACTTATTTGCCCATTCGACTGATGCTTTTTTTAATGTTAATCGTTACAATGCGGTTTTTTATCTAATTGGCAAACTTCAGAATGATGACGAGATTGATGTTTATTATAAAGGTAAGCTTTTTAAATATTATGTCTATGAAAAAAAAGTAGTTTCCGCTCAGGCTTTAGAATATTTAGAACCAACTAAAGAAGAAATCTTAACTTTACAGACTTGTTATCCTCCTGGCACAACTTTGGCTCGTCTTATAGTTCGTGCGCGTTAAAAAAAATTATGAGACTTGCAAAATAAATAGAAATAGTGTATAAGAGAGATAAGTCTGCCTGATGTGAGTTTTATAACATGTCAAAAAGGAAGATAGTATTTTTCCAACGGCTATTTTCTATCCTTACTTCTTTTAGTTTGGTTTTTCAACCATGGCTGTTGATTTCTCCTTCTTTTGTTTGGGCTCAAGAAGAACCAACGCCAACTCCCACGCCGACGGTTACAGTAACGGTTGTGCCAGAACCAACTGAATCAACGCCAACCCCAGAAATTACCGTGGCGCCGACGATTGTGCCTACAGTCTCGCCCGCGCCCACACCGGAAATTACCGTAACGCCGACGGTTACATCCACAATTTCACCCACACCAACTCCAACCGAAATGGCCCAACCCGATTTAGCCGAATCGCCAGCGGGTGGTCAAAGCGCGACTCTTAACCCTTCTTTAGGCACCGATAAAGATGATTATCCGCCGACAGGCACGGTAATTTTAACCGGTAAGGATTTTCCGGCTAACACCGAGTTGACAATTAGAGTTACCTGGCCTGATGGTAAAATCCGCAATTCTGCCGGTACTGAGGGCGAAACCGACAAGGTTATCACCGATGCTTCCGGCAATCTCCTTTTCCCATATTCTTTAAGAGGTGAAGGGCAGAATGGCGAATATCTGGCTGAAGTTTTGAATGGAGAAACAGTTTTAGCGACAGTAAAGTTTACTGATGTCAACCAATTATTGTTGAAAATCAACGAATTTTCCTCGGATACTAACCCGGAATGGGTAGAAATTTATAATCCTTCTTCTTCGGCGGTTTCGTTAAACGGTTGGAGTTTACTTTTCGACGATCAGTCTTCAACCTCACAAAAAATTACTTTTACCAATTCTGATGTTATTGCGGCTGGAGATTTTAAAATTGTAGAGCACTCTTATGACGATAAAGATAAAAAAGATAATTGGCTGAAAAATCAAGGCGATACGATAATTTTGAAAAATGGCGAGAGTGAGATTGATAGGGTTGAATCAGGGAAAAATAAAGATGTTTCTAACCCGGATGAAGACCATTCTGCCGGTCGCTGTCCGGATGGTGGTGGTGAGTGGAAGATAATGAGTCCAACTAAGGGGTCAGCTAATAATTGTTCAGAGACTTCTGCCTGCCAAGGCTTAACCGGAGCGATTTGGACCACCAATTATGAGTGCAAAAAAGTTAACGACAATCAATTTTCGACCAAAGACGCTGTTTATTTAAATGGCGGACCAAATGGTGATGGACAGGGGTTGTCCGATGGCAATTATTATGTAAGAGTGACTAAAACTGACGGTACTGTCCTCGGTAATAGTGGTACAAGCACGGTTACTGTCACCGGCGGAGTTATTACTACTTGTGTTAACTTATTTAATCTTACATATTTTGCCGATTCCGCCAATGGAGAATACAAGGTTTGGGTTAGTAAGGATAACACTTTCCCCTCGTCATGTTCCAAAACAGATAACTTTAAAATAGTAAAGACGGAAGTGTCTCCAACACTAACGCCAACCGTAACGATTTCACCGCCAGTTTGTGGAAATGGAAAGGTGGATTCTGGAGAGGAGTGTGATGGTTCGGCGCCAAATCACTATCGCTGTACCGACCAGTGTAAATTGGAATATCTTCCCTACTGCGGTGATAATCATAAAGACGAAGGAGAACAATGTGATGGTACGGATTTAGGAGGTGCCAACTCCGAAAGTAATTTCTGCACACCAACCTGCAAATTGGTGCCGGTTTATGATGGTGGCCATGAATGTCCGAAAAACACCACACCAATAGCGGTAAAAGGTTTGCAAAATATTTTAATCAGTTCCAAAGATGTTGATGGAGAAACATTAAATCTTCAAAAGGGCCAGACCTATCTTTTTAAAGTGACTGGCCAATATCAATATTCTGGTGAAAATGGCTGGAAAGCAGATGCTGGTTATGCTACCCAGGACAATTGGTTGAGCAGGAGTGATGCTTGGGGCATTACTGGGGCTAACAAAGGGGTAACTTCTCTACTTTCCGATATGGGAACGGGTAAGATTGGTGTTGTTGATTGGGGGGAGTATAGTGGCATTCACGAATATTCCAAACTTTATACTTCAATAAACGATAAGATAACTTTCTTAATTTCAGATTGGTACGATAACTGGTATGGCTCTTCATGGGATAACCAGACGGGTATGGGGGATAATAATGGCGGTTTGACCTTGAATGTTTATGAATGTGTGTCTTATGGTTCCATTTCGGGAATGAAATTTGAGGATATGAATGGCAATGGGCGAAAAGATACAGGAGAAAAAGGGCTGGCAGGCTGGACGATAACTTTGACCGGTGAAGGGGTAGGATTAACCGCGATGACTGAACCCGATGGCACTTATGTTTTTAATAATCTTATCTCCGGAAATTACCAGGTTTGTGAAGTTAGTCAGTCTGGTTGGGAAAATACGACTGGTGATAAGTGCCAGAAGGTAACAGTGACCGCCGGAACTGAGACCAAAGATGTTAATTTTGGCAATTTCCAACTAGGTAAAGTTCAAGGGTATAAATTTTATGATAAAGATGATGATGGAGTTTGGGATACAGATGAAAAAGGAATTGAAAACTGGCAAATTTGTCTGACCAAAGGTGAAGATAAAAACTGTCAATTGACTAATAAAACTGGCTATTATGAGTTTGAAAATTTGGCGGCTGGAGACTATGTTCTTAGTGAAGAGAATCGTGATGGTTGGCGGCAAAGTTTTCCGGAGAAGGGAACTTACACTGTTTCGA